>ERZ1645187.95-NODE-95-length-83821-cov-42.629647_pt1 | contig 83821 bp, 79 predicted proteins | sample MGYA00575352_ERZ1645187 | MGnify/ENA primary metagenome ERZ1645187 (study PRJEB40837, sample SAMN11349314) | freshwater sediment metagenome | isolation source: river sediment | host: Sediment | place: India: Wazaribad , New Delhi | collected 2017-02-21 ... | reverse complement strand
GCGCGCCCGTAGCTCAGCTGGATAGAGCATCAGACTACGAATCTGAGGGTCAGAGGTTCGAATCCTTTCGGGCGCGCCATTTTACTTCCGCAAAACTCCGAAGGCTGCATCGCGCGGATGGCTCTTTCGCCATTGCGGTCGTCGCCGTTGACAGCGCTGGCGGGCGCGGCACAGAAAGGCGCGCGGCGGGCGGCGGGTTCGCGCATCGCCGGGAGCAAGCGCGCGGGACATGAAATATCGGCCGGACATTGACGGGCTGCGGGCGGTCGCCGTCGCGCCGATCGTTCTGTTTCACGCGGGCTTGCAGAAACTCAGCGGCGGCTTCATCGGCGTCGATATCTTCTTCGTCATCTCCGGCTTTCTGATCACCTCGATCATCATGCGCGAGATGCAGGACGGCGCGTTTTCGATCGCCGGCTTCTACCGCCGGCGCGTGGTGCGCATCTTTCCGGCCCTGTTCGTCATGCTGGCGGCGACGCTTGTCGCCGGCTGCCTGCTGCTTCTGCCGGACGATCTGCGCGTGCTGGCGGCCAGCGCGGCGGCGGCGGCCGGGTTCGTCTCGAACGTCTATTTCGACAGCCGCGCCGGCTATTTCGGCGGGGCGGCCGAAACCATTCCGTTGCTGCATACGTGGTCGCTCGGCGTCGAGGAGCAATTCTATCTGTTCTATCCGCTGCTGCTGATCGGCCTGCGGCGCGTCATGCCGACGCGGCTGCCGCTGGCGCTGGCGCTGATTGCGGCGGCCTCGTTCGGCCTGAGCCTCACTTGGGTTGGCGGCGCGCCCAACGCCGCCTTCTATCTGCTGCCGAGCCGGGCCTGGGAGCTGGCGCTCGGCGGTCTGGTCGCCTTGGGCGCCTTTCCGCAAGCGCCGGCGCCTGCGCGCGCCGCTCTGGCCTTGGCTGGGCTCGGCCTGATCGCGATGGGGCTCGGCGTCATCACCTCGGCCAGCGCCTTTCCTGCGCCTTGGGCGCTGTCGCCCTGCCTCGGCGCGGCGCTGCTGATCGCTTATGGCGCCGGCGGGCCCACGGATCGCCTGCTGACGACGCGGCCGATGCGCGCGCTGGGGGCGATCTCCTATTCGCTTTATCTATGGCATTGGCCGATCATCACCTTTTACCGGCTACAGACCGACATGCATTTGACGCTGGCGGGCGGCGCGTTTGTCGTCGCCGCCGCGCTTGCCGCCGCGACGGCGTCCTATCTGCTCGTCGAGCGCTGGTTCCTGCGGCGATTCCGGCAGAGCGCGCCGAGGCCGGTTCTCGTTACGGGCGGCGCGGCGCTCGCCGCGTTTTTCGCCGGCGCCTTCGTGGTTCACGCCCGCGCCGACCTGTGGCGCGATCTGCCGCCCGATGTGCGCCGCATCGCGTCCTATGTCGATTACCGCACATGGCCCGATCATCAGGCGCAATTCATCGAAGGCGTGTGTTTCGTCAGTCTGGGCGAGATCTTCGACCGCAAGGCCTGCCTCGCGATGAGCCCGACGAAGCGCAATATGCTGGTGTTCGGCGACAGCCACGCCGCGCAATATTGGCGCGCGCTGACGCTGCGCTTTCCGGAATGGAACGTCATGCAGGCGACAGGCGCGGCCTGTCGGCCCATGCATGGCGTCTCGACCGAGGCGCATTGCAATGATTTCGTTCCCTACGTGCTCGACGATTTCCTGACGCACAACCGCATCGACGCCATCGTTCTCGGCGGCCGCTGGCTCGCCGGCGAAACGGCGCGGCTCGAAGCGACGATCCGCATGCTGCAGGCGCGCGGCATTGACGTGACAATCATCGGGCCCGGCGTCGAATATGAAGGCGAGTTTCCGCGAATGCTGGCCATGGGTCTGTTGCGCGGCGATCTGTCGGCGCTCGACCATGCAAGGGTGAAAGACCGCAAGCCGCTCAATGACGAAATCGCGGCCATGGTCGCGCGGACCGGCGCGCGTTTCCTCTCTCCCTACGACATCGAATGCCCTGAAGGACGCTGTCGCATGACCGATCCGGAGGGCGGGCCATTCCATTACGATTACGGCCACATCACCCTGTCGGGCACGCGATTGATCATCGAACGTCTGGCTGAACCACGCTGATGCGGCGCATTGATCCAGACGGTCATGCGCGCTATCTGCCCGGTCAGCGTCGCCGTTGCTTACGGGATCAGACATGCGCTGCTTTCTGACATCGGGGCTCTGGCTCTTCCGCAACGGTCGGCTCAAGCCGGCGCGCGCTTTCGGACTGAGCGTCTTAGGCTTCGCAGCGCTGCTGATTTCCGCCGGCGGAGACGGCAAGGCTCAAGACCGCGATCCGCCGGACATTCGCATCGGCGTGCTGGCTTTCAGCGGCGCGGAAAAAGCCCTGCGCGAGTTCGAGCCGACGCGCCGGCATATCGAAGCAAGCCTGAAGCGCCCGACCAGCCTCGCGCCTTTCGATCTCGACGGCCTGCGCAACGTTGTCGCGACGCGCGCCGTGGATTTCATCATCACCAATCCGGGCGATTATATCGGTCTTGAAGCCCGCTTCGGCGCGACGCGCATCGCTACGCTCGAGACCCGACGCGGCAAGGCCTCTCTGGAGACAGTCGGTTCGACCGTCGTGGCTTTGCGCAAGGCCGGCGCGCCGGCGGCGCTGGCAGATCTGAAAGGCCGCAGGCTTGCGGCCGTCTCCCGGCAGGCTTTCGGCGGCTATTCCATCCTCTGGCGCGAGATGGAGGATGCGGGACTGTCTCCCGCAGGTCTTGATGACGTGGTGGAAACCGGGTTTCCGATGCAGCAGGTCGTCGCCGCCTTGCGCGAGGGCCGCGCCGACGTCGGCGTCTTGCGCGCCTGCCTGCTCGAAGACATGATCGCCGAAGGCGCCGTTCACAACGACGAATTCATCGTGGTTGGCGAACGGCCGGCGCCCGATTTCCCCTGCCGCGTCTCCTCGCGGCTTTACCCAGACTGGCCGTTCGCGCGACTGAACGACACGCCGCGCGATCTCGCCAAAAGCGTCGCCGCCGCGTTGCTGGCGATGCCCGAACGCGAAGATCACGCCTGGACGGCGCCGCTCGACTATTCGAGCGTGCATGCGCTTTACCAACAGCTCAAACTCGGCCCCTACGCCAATCTCGGCGGGCCGACGCTCGCCGACATCGCCAGACGCTATTGGGGCTGGCTGGCCGCGGCGGGCATGGCCATCGTCTGGTGGATCGCGCATGTGGCGCGCGTCGAAATGCTTGTGCGACGCCGCACCGCAGAGCTGACGCGCGAGATCGCGGAGCGCGAGAAGGCCGAGAAGGACGCGCGACTGCATCGCGAGCAGCGCGACCAGTTCTCGCGTCTCGGCATTCTCGGCGAGATGGCGAGCAATATCGCCCACGAGCTGAACCAGCCGCTGGCCGCCATCGGCAATTACGCCGAAGGCATGTCGCGCATGCTCTCGAACGGCCGCGCCAACTCCGCGCTGCTGGCGGACGGCGCACATGCGATATCGGAGCAGGCGCGGCGCGCCGCCGGCATTATCCAGCGCATCCGCGCCTTCGTCCGCCGCCGCGAGGCGCGTCGCGAACTGGTCGATCCCAACGATCTCGCGCGTGAAACGGTGGCGCTTTTCGAAGGTCTGGCCGGGCGGCGTGGCGTCAAGCTCTACGTGCATCTCGTCGATGATCCGCCGCGCGTCATGGCCGACAAGATCGAAATCGAACAGGTGCTTCTCAATCTGTTGCAGAACGCGGTCGACGCAATGGTGGGCGCCGATATGACGGCGGGCGGCGTGACCCTGCGCATATCGCGCGACGGCGAAAGCGTGCGCATCGCCGTGCGCGACGCCGGGCCCGGCTTGACGCCGGAGATCGAAGCGCATCTCTTCGAGACGTTTTTCACGACCAAGCCGCAAGGGCTCGGCCTTGGGCTTTCGATCTGCCGCACGATTGTCGAAAGCCACGGCGGCCGGCTGTGGGCCGCGAACAACGAGGACGGCGGGGCGACGCTGCGCTTCACCCTGCCGATAGCGGAGAACAAGGCATGAGCGACGAGCCTCTCGTCCTGATCGTTGACGACGACGAGGCGATGCGCCGCTCGACGCAGTTCCTGCTCGCCTCCGTCGGCCTTCAATCGCAGAGCTTCGAATCCGCCGCCGCGCTTCTCGACGTCTACCCGCAAGGCGATCCGGGACGACCCGGCTGCCTGCTCCTCGACGTGCGAATGCCCGGCATGAGCGGGCTTGAATTGCAGCGCCTGCTGACCGAGCGCGGCTGCCCTTTGCCGATCATCATCGTCACCGGCCATGGCGACGTGCCGATGGCGGTGGCGGCGCTCAAGGCGGGGGCGCATGACTTCATCGAGAAGCCGTTCAAGGAGCAATATCTGCTCGAATTGGTGGAAGGCGCAGCGCGGCTGTCGCGCGACCGGCGGGTGGATGTTTCGACGCGGCGGGCGGTGCGCGAGAAGCTGGAGAAGCTCGGAAGACGCGAGCGCGAGGTGCTTGAGCGCGTGCTCGACGGCAAGCCGAACAAGATCATCGCCTACGAACTCGACCTTTCGATCAAGACGATTGAAGCCTATCGCGCCACGCTGATGAGCAAGATGGAGGCCGGCTCCGTCGCCGAGCTGGCGCAGATGGCGGCGCTCGTCAGCCGCGACAAGGGTAAACCCTAGCCCATTCCGGGTTCATCCCGGATCGAGCGCCATCCCGCGCGCGCGTAAGTTCGCCTGACCACGGAAGGCGAAGGAGCGCGGAGCCATGGACCGCTCACGCAGGGATTTCTTGAGAGAGATCGGGCGCGTCACAGCCGGCGCGCCGGTTGCGCTGGCCGCGCCGGCAATGGCGGCGGCGCCCGCAGCAAAGGACGCCGGCAAGCCCCAGCCGCATTGGGCGATGGTGGTGGACGTCGGCAAATGCATCGGCTGTCAGGCCTGCACCATCGCCTGCATCATGGAGAACGCGACGCCGGAGAATTCCTTCCGCACGTTCGTCTCCACCTACGAAGTCGCCAGCGGCGCGACCGTCAACGCCTACATGCTGCCGCGGCTTTGCAATCATTGCGACGATCCGCCTTGCACGCCGGTCTGCCCTGTCGGCGCCACCTACAAACAGGCGGACGGCATCGTCGTCGTCGACGCCGACCGCTGCGTCGCCTGCGGCTATTGCGTCCAGTCCTGCCCCTATGACGCGCGCTTCATCAATCGCGAGACGCGCGCGGCTGACAAATGCACCTTCTGCTCGCACCGCGTCGAGGCGGGCCTGTTGCCGGCCTGCGTCGAGACCTGCGTCGGCGGCTCGCGCATTTTTGGCGATCTCGCCGATCCCAACAGCGAAGTGTCGAAAATCGCGAAAACGCGGCGGGCTGAAATTCGCGTACTCAAGCCCGAAGAAGGCACGAACCCCAACGTCTTTTATCTCGGCCTCGATCCGCGCTTCGAGGGCCGCGTCGACGGCGCGCCCACGCTGTGGCGCCCCAGCGAACCGCGCGCGTGAGGAGGACGCCATGACCAGCACTGTCACCGAACTCCTCTATGTCGCCCGAGACCCGGCCTGGGCGCCTTGGGCGGTCACCTATTTCTTTCTCATCGGCCTGAGCTATGGCGCGCTTGCGCTGTCGCTGCCGGGGATCGTCTTTGGCGCAACGCGCTGGCGGAACGCAAGCCGCATGGCGTTGCTCGGCGCGTTGATCACGGGGCTGGCCGCGCCTGTCGCCTTGTTGTCGGATCTCGGCAATCCGGGGCGCTTCCTGAATTTCTATCTGCACCCGCAAGCCTCGTCGTGGATGTCCTGGGGCGCCTTTTTCCTGCCGGTCTATGTCGGCCTGCTGCTCCTTTACGCATGGGCTGCGCTGGCGCCCGAGATGCGCGCGCGGATCGACGAAGGCGGCGTTTTCGCACCCGCGCGCCGTCTGCTCGGCGGCGATGAACGGCCGGCTCTCGTTAAAATCTTCGGCCTTCTGGCGCTCGCCGGCGCGATGCTCGTCGCGCTTTACACAGGCGCCGAAGTGATGGTGGCGCGGGCGCGGCCGCTGTGGGGCACGAGCCTGCTGCCCTTCCAGTTCGTCGCGACGGCTTTTGCCGGCGCGGCCGGCATGACGATCGTCCTCAACCGCCTTTTCGGCGATGACGCCGTCGCGACCGAAAGCCTGCTCAATCGCGCGCTGGCGACGTCGCTGGTTTTCGTCGCCGCCATCGGCGCGTTGTGGTTCGCGATCGCCCTGCTTTTACCGACTTCGATTGAATCGCAGGCGCTGGCTCAGGTCGCCAATTCGTCAGTCTGGCGGCTGAACGCGCTCTGGCTCGGCCTCGCCGTGGCGATCCCGTTCGTCATCGCGTTCGCAAAACCTGTGGGGTCGGGCTGGTTCACCGGACTTCTGGCGCTTAACGCGGCGTGGATGTTCCGCTGGACGATTTTCATCGGCGGCCAGTCGATCCCGAAGACCGGCGCCGGCTGGTATTCGCATCCGCTGGAGCTTGGCCCCGAGGGTCTGCTCGGCGTCATCGGCACGGCCGGTCTGGTCCTGTTCATCGCCATCGCGCTGACAAGCCTGCTCGGCTGGCCGCGCGAGGCTTCATCGGACGCCGCCGACGCGGCGCGTCCATCTTCCGTCCTGCGCGCCTGAAGGGAGGCTGACATGACCACCCGTCGCGATCTTCTCAAGACTGGCGCAGCCGCGGGCGGCGTCGCAGCTTTCGTCGCCGGCTTCTCCGAAACCGGGGAACGCACGCTCCACACTTTTCTGCATCGCAACGAAAAGCTCGGAACGACCGGGCGTTCGCTGAAGCCGGAATTCAGCGTCGACGCCCAGGGAAAGCTGACCGTCGACCCCGCCTATCGCGTCAGCTACGCCATGTGTCAGGGGTGCACCTCGCAATGCAGCGTGCGCGTCAAGATCGACGCGGCGACCGAGAACGTCGTGCGCGTGACCGGCAATCCCTACAGCGCGCTGTCGACCGATCCGCATCTGCCGATGGGCGCGTCGGTGCGCGACAGTTTCCTGTCGCTGACGCGCTTCAATGAGAAAGGTCTGTCCGGCCGCTCGACCGCCTGCGGACGCGGCAATGCGGCGCTGGAGCATATGAATTCGCCCTATCGCGTCACCCGGCCGCTGAAACGCGTCGGCCCGCGCAACTCCGGCGCGTGGGAACCAATCTCGTTCGAGCAATTGGTGAAGGAAGTCGTCGAAGGCGGCGACCTGTTCGGCGAAGGCCATGTGAAAGGCCTGAAGGCGCTGCGCAGTTTCGAACCGATCGATCCGGCCGCGCCGGAACTGGGGCCGAAGGTCAACAAGGTCGCCATTCTGAATTCGGTGGACGATGGCCGCTCGGCCTTCGTGCAACGTTTCATCCAGAAGGCTTATGGCTCGATCAATTATACCGGCCATGGCGCCTTTTGCGGCGGCTCCTATCGTTCCGGCTCCGGCGCGGCGTTCGGCGACACCAAGACGATGCCGCACGCCAAGCCCGACATCGCCAACGCCGAATTCATCATCTTCGCCGGCACGGCGCCGGCCAACGCCGGCAATCCGTTCAAGATCATGGGAACCTCGCTCGCCAAGGCGCGCACCGGCGGCAAGCTGAATTACGTGATCGTCGATCCGGTTCTCGGCCATTCCGACAATCTGGCGAGCAAGGATCGCGGCCGCTGGGTTCCGATCATTCCGGGAACCGACGCGGCGCTGGCGATGGGCATGATCCGCTGGATCGTCGAGAACAAACGCTACGACGCGAAATTCCTTGTCCAGCCCAACGCCAAGGCGGCGGAAACGGCGGGCGAGTTCGCCTGGTCGAACGCGACGCATCTCGTCATCGTCGAGAAAGACCACCCACGCAACGGCGCGTTCCTGCGCGGCTCCGACATCGGCCTGCCCGTCGCGGAAGCCGACAAATATAAGGACGCCGACCCGTTCGTCGTCATCGATCCGGCGACCGGCCTTCCGGTCGCGCATCATGCGATGGCGGGGCCGGCGGAGCTGTTCGTCGAGCGTCCCGTCGAGATCGCGGGCAAACTCATCGCCGTCGCCTCATCGATGCGGCTGCTCGAAGCCTCCGCCAACGCTCATTCCATCGCGGACTATTCGACGCTTTGCGGCGTGCCGGAAGACGTGATCGTCGGACTGGCGCGCGAGTTCACCGCGCACGGTAAAAAAGCGGCTGTCACGACCCATGGCGGCACGATGGCGGCCAACGGTTTCCAGTCGGCTTTCGCGCTGATAACGCTCAACACGCTCGTCGGCAATCTCAACCGCAAGGGCGGCACATTCGTCGGCGCCGGCGGCTTCAATCCGCTCGCCGGGCCGCGCTACAAGCTTGATTCCTTCGATGGCGAGGTCAAATTCGCCGGCACGCCCCTGTCGCGCAACGTCCCCTATGAGCGCACGACCGAGTTCAAGACGAAGAAGGCGGCGGGCAAGCCCTATCCCGCCGAGGCGCCGTGGTTCTCGACCGCCGGCCAGCTTTCGACCGAATGGCTGCCGGCGGCGCTGCAAGGTTATCCCTACGGCCTCGACGCGCTGATCCTGTGGTCGTGCAATCCGGTCTACGGCATCGCCGGCGTGCGCGAGATCGCCAAGAAAACGCTCGGCGATCCGAAGACCATTCCGCTGCTGATCGCGGTCGATCCGTTCATCAACGAATCCTCCGCTTACGCCGATTACATCGTGCCGGATTCGACCATGTACGAGAGCTGGGGTTACGCCGCGCCCTGGGCCTTCATCCCCACCAAGAGCATGATGGCGCGCTGGCCGGTGGTCGAGCCGAAGAACGCCAGGACCGCCGAAGGTCAGCCGATCAATGTCGAGAGTTTTCTCATTGCGCTCGGCAAGGCGCTGGGCCTGCCCGGCTTCGGCGAGAACGCGCTGAGCGGCGCCGACGGACAAAAACACCCGCTCAACACGGCGGAAGACTGGTGGCTGCGCGCCGGCGCCAATGTCGCGTTCACCGGCAAGGCGCCGGTCGGCGACGCGAGCGACGACGATCTCGCGCTCTCGGGCGTTTCGCGCATCTGGAGCGAGCTTCGCAGGATTTTACCGGAGGCGGAGGCGCGCAAGGTCGCTTTTCTCTATACGCGCGGCGGCCGGCATCAGCCGGCCAAGGAAGCGTGGGAGGAAAACGGCAAACACGCCTGGGCCTTCGCCAAGCCTCTGCAAATCTGGAATGAGGCCATCGGGACGTCGCGCGATTCGATGACCGGCAAACGCAACTCCGGCGTTCCGGGCTGGGCGGCGCCGCGTTTCGCCGATGGCGCGCCGCTTGAGGCGCGTTATCCGGCGAAAGACTGGCCGTTCAAGCTGATCAGCCAGAAGAGCCCGTTGCAAAACTCCTATTCGATGACGCATCGGCGCCTGCGCGGCCTCCATCCCGACAATCCCGTCGGCATGAATCCGGAGGACGCTCGGCGGCTCGGCGTCGCCAGCGGCGACAAGATCAGAATCGAAACCCCGAACGGCGCGGCCGAGGCTTCAATCGTCGTGCGGCGCTCGGTGCGCCAGGGCGTGCTCGCGGTCGAGCACGGCTTCGGCCATCGCGAATTGGGCGCCCGGTCGCACAGGATCGGCGACAAGACGCAACCGCGCGATCCCGGCGCTGGCGCGGGGCTCGCGCTGAACGAGCTCGGCCTTGTCGATCCGACGCGCAAAAGCGCCGCCGTTCTGCTTGATCCGATTTCGGGGACTTCGGTGCGTCAGGGCCTGCCGGCGCGCGTCGCGCGGGCCTAGCGTCGGCGGCGCGGCGCGTGCATCCGCGCCGCCATTCCGGCTATGCTGCGCGGATTGTTCCGCGCAGCATAGGGATTCGGGCCGGATGAACGATCTTCTGCTCATCGCCGGCGCCGGATTGCTCGCCGGCGCGATGAATGGCGTCGCCGGCGGCGGCTCGTTCGTGACCTTGCCCGCGCTCATCGCGGTCGGCGTGCCCTCGGTCAACGCCAACGCCACCAGCACGGTGGCTCTGGTGCCGAGCGCGCTGGCCAGCGCATATGCCTATCGCAAGGATTTCGTCGGCTTCCCGCAGGTCCCATTCATGATGATGGCGGCGGTCAGCGTGCTCGGCGGCGCGGGCGGCGCGCTGCTGCTGACGATTACGCCGCAACGCATTTTCGATTTTGTCGTGCCCTGGCTCCTGCTGTTCGGCGTCGTCGCCTTCGCATTCGGCCGGCAAGCGGGCGAATGGCTGCGCGAACGGGTCCATGTCGGGCCGCGGGCGCTTCTGGCCGCGCAATTCTGTCTTGGGGTTTATGGCGGCTATTTCGGCGGCGCCGTCGGCATCATGATGATGGCCGCATGGAGCCTGATGACGAGCAAAAGCCTCGCGGCGATGCAGCCTGCGCGCAATCTTCTCAATGCGGCGATGAACGCGACGGCGTCATCGCTGTTCATTCTGGGCGGCCTCGTCTGGTGGCGGCCGATGCTGGCGATGCTCGTCGGCGCGGTGTTGGGCGGATATCTCGCCGCCCATTACGCCCGACGCGTCGATCCGGCCAAGGCCCGCGTGGCCATTTCCCTGTTCAACGCCTGCATCACAGCCGCAATATTCTGGAAAACCTACGGATAATCCTCCGCGGCTTGACCCAGCGTTCCGTGCGGCGTGCGGCGCGCTCATCTACGTCAAAATCGACGCGTCACGTTGACCGGCTGTTTACCGCAAAGCGAGCTTCTGCCGTAAACCCCTGATTCAGATTGTTGTTTAAGCCCGATTTCATGCGTGGCCGGTAAGTTCTTTTACGACATCGCCAAAATCATCGTCATGAGAACGAGCGGAGCGATGACGGGGTCGACAGTGAAGAACGGCGGCTACACGGTCTCGGAGATTTTGGCGCAGGGCGCGAGCGGCGCGGCGTCGCGGGGGCGCGAGCCGTCCTCGAACCTGTTCAAGTCGCGCGCCGGTCTGCGCAACAACACGCAGTTGAACCGTCTCAGCTTCTCGATCATGGCGCTGACGATCGATCTCGCCGCCATTCTGGTCGCTTCCGCAGGGGCGGACTACGCCTATAGCTCCATCGTCTATCGCTGGGCCGAGATCTGCGTCGCCAATCTTCAGCTTGGTCTGTTCGCCGCCGTCGCTTTCGTGACGCTCAACGCGATCCGGCATAATTACGCGCTGGCCGATTATCTCAATCTTTCGGGCCACGCCCAACGCATCTTCACGCAATGGAACGTGGCTTTTCTCGCCGCCGCGACATTCGGCTTTTTCGCCCGCGTCATCGAGGATTCCTCGCGCGGCACGTTCATCCTGCTCTATGTCGGCGGCCTGTGCGCGCTTTATGCTGCGCGCGCCGCGGTCGTTCTGGTCATGATGCGCAGCGCCGGGCGCGGCGGCGTTCTCGCCAGCCGCGTCATGCTGGTCGGCTTCGCCGCCGAGATCGACGCCTTCAACCGCCTTTACCAGCCGCATCGGCAGGGCATCAGCGTCGTCGCCTCGCCCATCCTGCGCGACTCCGCCGCCCGGCTCGACGCCGACATCGCCGCCGCCATGGAATCCGCCCGCCGCTGCACGCCCGACGACATCATGATCGTGGTGCCTTGGGGCCGGGCCGACGTGATCGACAAATGCGTCACGGCGTTCCTCAGCGTTCCGGCCGCCATCCACCTGCATCTCGAACCGAATTCCGTCCTCAATCATTGCGACGGCGCCCAGACCGCCGGCGACGGCTCAATGGCGAGCCTGCGCCTGCGCGCGCCGACCATGAGTCTGGCCGGCGTCGTGGCCAAGCGCGTGGCCGACCTCTGCCTGGCGAGCCTTGGCCTGATCCTGCTCAGCCCGCTGTTCCTGTTCGTCGCGCTCGCCATCAAACTCGACAGCCGCGGCCCGGTGTTCTTCTTCCAGACCCGGCAGGGCTTCAACAAGAAGCAGTTCCGAATCGCCAAATTCCGCTCGATGACGGCGATGGAGGACGGCAGCGCCGTCGTGCAAGCGACAGCCAACGATCCGCGCATCACGCGCGTCGGGCGTATCCTGCGCAAGTTCAACATCGATGAACTGCCGCAATTGCTGAACGTGCTCAGCGGCGAGATGTCTCTGGTAGGCCCGCGGCCGCACGCTTTGGTGCATGACGCGCAGTTCGAGCCGATCGTCGCGCTTTATGCGCGCCGCCACAACGTCAAGCCGGGCATTACCGGCTGGGCGCAGGTGAACGGCGCGCGTGGGGAAACCGACACGCCGGACAAGATCGCGCAGCGCATCCGTTACGACCTCTATTATATCGACAACTGGACGCTCACCCTCGATCTGTGGATCGTGTTCCTGACGATGTTTTCGAAAAAAGCCTATCGCAACGCCGGCTGACGGCCGCCGAACGCAAGGCTCTTGTTACGGCCCGCTGCTTCGCGCGCGGGCTTTTTCCTTTTTTATCATGGACTTCCGATACGCCGCCCTGAGGAAGAAAAGGTTTACAGCCGCCTAACCATATTGCCGGATTTTCCTTAGGGGGCGGAAAAGAGAAAATTTGTTTCAATTGTCGCAGCGTAAATTGGGACGGTCTAAATGGGGTCCTTCCGGGTAAATGTTCCACACACCCGACATCAGCGCGACAGGATGGGCGGCGACAGCCGCGCCCAATCCATGGCGGCCGACCCTGGACTTCCTGATCTCCTGCCTGCGCCAATGGCTGTGGGCTGTCATCGCCTGCGGCTTCCTCGGCGGGGTGGTCGGCGTCGGCGTCAAAGCCTGGCTGCCGACGTCCTATAGCTCGACGGCCCAGCTGCTTTTCGATCCGCGCGGCTTCAAGATTTTCAACAACGAGCTGACGTCGGGCAATTACGACGCCAACGCGGCGGTGAATTTCGTCGAAAGCCAGATGGCGGTGTTGCTCTCCGAACGCGTTCTGACGCGCGTGGTCGACAGCGAATGCGCTGCGGCGATCATCGACAGCGGCGAGGATGGCGCAAGCGTCGCGCGCGCGCCGGGCTTCAGCTTTGTGCGCTTCTGCCCAGGCGTCAGCGCCACGGGCGAATGGGCCAAGGCGATGCTCGTCTTGCAGAAATCGTTAACGGTGAAGCGCGCCGAACGCAGCTTCGTCGTCGACCTGACCGCGACCGGCGTCACGCCGGAACTCGCCGCAAGGCTAGCCACCCGCGTCGTCGAGGCCTATCTCGCCGAAGACGCGGCGACGCGCGCAGCGGCCGCGGCAAAGCTCAATGCCGAACTCGGCGGTCGCGTCGATGAAATGCGCGCCACGCTGGTCCAGTCCGAAGCCAAGGTCGAGGCCTATCGCCGCGACAACAGTCTCGTGCGCGTCGGCGACCGGTTGCTTGTCGAGCAGAAGCTCAGTTCGGCGACGGTGTCGATGAACGACACGCAAGGCAAGCTCGACAGGCTGCGCGCGCGCGTCAAACAGCTCGAAACGGCTCCCAATTCCATCAGCGCGCTGGGCGCCTTGGGCGCCGAGGCCGACACACGCAATCTCGCGACTCTGCTCGAACGCAAGCATGCGGTCATGTTGGAGATCGCGCCGCTGCAAAGCAGGCTCGGATCGCGGCATCCGCTGATGATCGAAGCGCGCGGGCGGCTGGCGGAAGTCGAACGCGGCATCGCGCTCGAGATGCAGACCATCCGCGGCGCCGCGCGCGCCGATCTCGAACGGGTGCGCAGCGAACTTGCCGGCCATAGCCAGACCGTAAAGACTTTGGCTGGAGAAGCCGCGCACGCACATCAGGCGGAAATCGAACTGCGCACTTTGGAGCGCACCGTCGAAGCCAACCGCAAATTGCTCGAATCTTTCGAAAATCGTTCGCGAGAAGCAGGCGAATTCGTCAAGGTCGACTCGGCTAATCTGCGCATCGTCTCCGTTGCGCGCCCGCCGGAGACGCAGCGTCTGCTGCCGAAACTGCTGGCCTGGGGGATGATCGGTTTTGTTGTCGGCATCATGCTCGCGACTGCGACCATCAGCGGCATCGCCTTCCTCAGCGTCTTCGCGCGCCTGCGGCTCGCCAGCCAGCCCGCCGCGTCCCGGCCTTACGGCGCGCCGGAGCCCTATGCCGAGGCGGCGCCCGCCTACGCATCCAGACGCGACGTCGCAGCGCGCGGTCGCTATGGCTGAGGGCGCGTTTATCCGCCACCCCGCCGCTGCGGAGCCTCTGTCATGACGGCTCCCCGCGCCGCATCGCGGCTCGTCAGCTGGATCGGGTGGGCGGGCCTCGAAGCCATCGGGCGTCTGGCGCTGCTGACAGGCAGCACCATCATTTTCTCGCGTCTGCTCGCGCCGCGCGATTTCGGCGTCACGGCGCTGGTTCTCACCATCGTCGCGACGGCTGCGATCTTCGTCGGCTCGCCTTTCGAGGAGGCGTTGACGCAGCGGCGCTATCTGCGCGGCGCGCATGTGCGGGCGGCGCTCAGCGTGTCATGGCTCATCGGCGCCGTTCTGGTGGCGCTGTCGATTCTCGCCGGCTCGACCCTGTCGCGCCTCTACGGCGCCGAAGAGATCGCCGTGCTGCTGCCGGTCGCCATGGCGTCGGTGTTTTTCAGCGGCCATTCCGACATCGTGACGGCGCTGGCGCGACGGCGGCGGCGGTTCAACGACGTCGCCATCGCAACGCTTGCCGGCCACGCCGTCGGCGTCGCGGCGTCATTGGCGCTGGCTTTCGCCGGTTATGGATTGTGGGCGCTGATCGGCCAGCGCCTTCTGGTCGTGACGGCGCGCGCAATCATCCTGCAATGGCGCATCGGCGGCCTCGTCACGCCCAGCCTGTCGCTCGCGCCCGCGCGCGATCTGGGTCGCTTCTCCCGCTATTCCTTTCTGGCGCGTCTGACGGAAAACGTCGCCTATCTCGCCTTCAACAATCTTGTGCAGGCGTTTTACGGCGTCGCCGCGCTGGGTCAGGTCAACATGGCGATGCGGCTGATTGAACCGATCCGCGGCGCCATCACCGCCACGAGCCACAATCTGGCGTTTTCGTTTCTTGCGCGCGCCAACCGCGACCCGGCGCGTTTCGCGACGCTGGCCCAGACGATCGCGTCGCAATCGGCCTTTGTCTCGACGCCGATTTTCGTCGGCATGGCGGCTGTCGCTCCGACGCTTCTGCCGCTGGTGGCCGGGCCGGGATGGGAAGACGCCATTCCGATCGCAGTCTGCCTGTCTCTGGCCAGCGCGCTCGCGGTTCCATCCGGCCTGATCTACACGGCCCTTTCGGCCAACGGACGTCCCGAGTTCAGCCTCTATTCGCTGGTCGGCGGTTTCGTCGCGATCGTCCTCGTTCTCGTGGGATGCAGCGCTCTCGGCCCCATCAGCCTCGGCCTGTCGCGTCTGGCGGGCGACGCGGTGCGCGCGGGCGTCGCCATCGGCGTATCGCCCGTTCATCTTGGCTGGACGCGACGTGGACGCCTGCAAGCGCTGTGGCCGGCATGGGCGCTCGCGGCGCTGATGGGCGCAATGGTGTTTCTGGCCGACGGCGCCTTGCCGGCGCGCGGCCCCGCGCCGCATCTGGCCTTCATGATCGTCATCGGCGTCATCGCCTATGCGACGCTTGTCAGTCTGTTCGCCAAGACGATGTTCCAGACGCTCAAGGCGCATCTTGCTCAGGCAAGCGCGCCCTTCATGCGAAAGTTCGCGCGATGATCGAGACGCAAGCGCATCCCGATATTCTCGTCACCGGCGCGCGCGGCTTCGTCGGCGCGGCGCTTGTCCAATCGCTGCGCGCCGCCGGTTTTCGCGTGCGCGCGGGCGCGCGCAGGCCGGAGCCCGGACGCAACGATCTTGCAGCCTGCGATCTCGACGATGCGGATCAGACGCGCGCGGCCGTCGCCGGCTGCAGCCTTGTCATCCACGCCGCCTATGGCGATCTCGGCGCGATGCCGACGCAATGCGCGACGCTGATCTCGGCGATGGAGGCGGCGGGCGTCCCCAGCCTGATCCACTTCAGCTCCATCGCCGTCTATGGCGAGGCGACGGGCGCAATTTCGGAAACAGCCCCGCATGGCGACGGGCTCGACGATTACGCCGGCGCCAAATCCGCCTGCGAAGACATCGTCCGTCAATGGGCGGAGCATCCGGCGGCGACGGAACGACGCGCGCTCATTCTGCGCCCGGGCATTGTCTATGGCGCCGGCAGCCGTTTCTGGATCGACAAACTGGTCGAGCGCATTCGCGCCGACGCCTGGGGAACATTCGGCTCAGCCGGCGAAGGCGAGGCGGCGCTGATCCATATCGACGATCTTTGCCGACTTGTTGAGCTTGCGACACAGCGCCTGCTGTCAGGCACCTGCTCGACATGGCCGCGCGCGACGGCGCTCAACGCCGTCGGACCCGAAACGCCAAGCTGGAACGCCTATTTCGAGGCGCTCGCCAGCAGAATCGGCGCGGCGCCGTTGCCATCCGTTGGCGGCGCGGCAGTCGCGACGCGTCAGGTCGGCGCCGTCGCCGCCAAGGTCTGGCGGAAATTCGGATTGCCCGGCGGCGCGGCCTTGGCGCTGGCGCCCACGCCCGGCGAAATGGCGCTGTTCGCGCGCAAGGCGCGTTACCTCACGCAGACGGCCGAAGATCTGCTTGGCTTCGTCGCCCAGGTTGGCTTGCAGGACGGGCTCGCCCGGTCCTTTCCTCAGGCGAAAGCGTAACGGCGCGCCGAGCGCGGCGGCAAGGCGATGCGAAACCCGGAGTCGACGACCTGCGGCCGCTCGGTCAAGACCGTTGTCTGCGTCATCGTCGCGTCGAAGCCGAGAGCCGCGCGCGGCGCAAGGGGCGCCCCGCCCGCAAAGGAGACATCGACCGTCTGCGGCGCGTCGCTCTTGTTGACGAGCGCCAGACGCAAAGCCTCGCCGTCGCGGGCGGCGTAGGCGCCGATGTCGGCAAGAGCGCGGCTCTCGACGGGGATCATGGCGCCGGCGAAGGTCCCGCCCATCGCGTCGGGCGCGCGATATAGCCGGTAGGCTTCGCCGAGCCAGCCCGGCAAACTGCCCCAATGGCTGGCGAAACAAACGCCCGCCGCGCCGAAGCGACCGAGCGCGTCGGCGACGGCAAGCCCTGCGGCGAGACTGCCCGGCCCGCCATAATTGAATTCCGTCACGGCGATGTCGGTCCCCGGAAACCAGCGCGCGCACAGATCGTGCAAGGCCGGCAAGATCGGCAGGCTCAATCCCTCGACGCCGCGGAAGGCGCGGGGAATCCATGACGATTCAACAAACCCGGCCTCAGTCAGGCTGCGCGGCGCATCGAGACGGGCGCGGTCTCGCTCCGGATTTTCATCCCGAAACAGCCCGCCCCTGTCGCTGAAGGCGTACCAATGCACGTCGAGGACATCGAGCAAGCGGCACCCCTCGCGCTCCGAAGCCTGCCGAAAGGCGTCGAGATAAGCGGCCAGGAAATTGCCGTAGCGGCGATACTCGCTCCAGTCCGGAGCATCCTGAAAGCTGACCATGCCGGTCGCGCCCCAGCTCGCAGGCCCGAAGATTTTCGCGGCCGGATCGAAATTCTTGATGACGCGCGCCGCGGCGAGCGACCGGTCGATGAAGGCGCGGATCGTGATGCGTTTTGGAGTGACGCGCGGATGGTTCTGGAACCAGAGCGCCGGCTCATTATCCAGCGCATAGCCGAAAATCCCGCGCGGCGTTCCCGCCGGGCCGTAGCGCGAAATCAGCCGCGCGATCAGGCCGCGCATGTCAAGCGCTGTTTCCTCCGACGGCCCGTCGCCCCAGCGCGTCTCGATGAAACGGCGCGACGGCGCGGCCTCTTCCTCCGCGACGGCGCCCGCGAAATCGGCGGCGACGAATCCGGCGATCGGCACAGTGACAAGGCTTTGCGCGCCCATCGCCAGCGAGGCCTCGTGCATGGCGTGGACGACCGCCGCCGGCTCGCCCCAGAACTCACGCGGCACGCCAAGCGCTTCCAGCAGAAATGGGCCATTGGCGTGGCGGTGGTCCTTGCCGGCGTTGGTCGCGTTGCTCAGCCAATTATAGGCGGTCATCAGATTGCCGCCGAGACGGCGGGCCGTGACGCCGGCGGCGCGGTCGAACAGAGACGACGGCGGGCCCCCGTCCATCGTCCCTATTTCGTTGGAGCCAAAGATCAGCGGGCTCAGCGGCGCGCCGGGACGATCGTCGCGGATCGTCAGGCCGGACGCGCGCGGCGCGGCATAGACCGTCGTTGCGGCCGCTGCGCCCACGCCGATCAGCACATCGCGGCGCGACGGCGCGAAGACGCGCGATGGCTTGAACATCAGGACACGAGGCCGGACCCGTAGAGCGCCGGGCGAAACCGCGGCGTCCACAGCACTTTGCCAAGCCCGCCGAAGGCGCTCGCCGCGGCGCGCTCGGCGCGAGCCCGACTGATCGGCCAAAAGGCCAGCGCAGCCAACCCGCCGCCAACGAATTGCGCCAGGCCGACAGCCATCCACAGCGGGATTTGCGCCCAATGCGCGGGGCCAAGCATGTGATGGACGAAGACGCGAATCTGGCCGCTCAGGAATTTGCGCTTGCGGATATAGGCCCAGTTGAGCCGCCGCTCAGGCGCCCATTCGATGACGCCCGCCGCAGCAGCCCAGGCGAAGCGTCTGTCGTGCAGGACAAGGCGTTTGAGCAAAAGCGAATCCTCGCCGCCCGTCTCGTTCAGGCTTGTCTCGAAAGGCGTCGCGCCCTCAAGGCAGCGCGTCTTGCGGAACATGGAATTGTTGGTGCCCAGATAGGCGGCGAGATCGGCGATTTCCGCGCCCTCCGGCCGGTCGATGCGCCTTGAAAAGTAGGGCGCAAGCTCGCCGATCGGCGTCGCGCCTTCGGCGCGGGCCTCCACCGGCCCGAAGACCGCGTCGGCGCCCGTCGCGCGGGCCGTCGCGAGAAGACGCGCGAGCCAGTCCGAGGGCGCCTCCTCGTCATCGTCGAGAAAAGCGATCCAGTCGCCGCGCGCGGCGGCGATCCCGGCGTTGCGGGCGTTGGCGACGCCCGGACGCGGCTCGCTGACATAGCGTAGCGGCCAGCCTTCCTGCGCAAAAGCGGCGACCACGGGCCGGGCGCTCTCCTCGCGCGAATTATCGATGACGACGATCTCCACCGTCGCCCCCCCAAGCCCTTGCTGGGCGCGCGCGCTGGCGAGCGCGCGGCGCAGGCTTTGCGGCCGGTTGAGGGTTGGAACGACGATCGAGACGACATCCATGGGCGCTGGGCTCCGCGACGGCGCATAAGGAAATTTTGACCTTTGCGCGCAAATCTATGCGCGAGGCGTAACCAATCTGCTAAGGCGGCCAAGAGCCGCCTCCTTCGCGGCGAACCAGCGTGACCCAGACATATCCGATGCAGGCGGCAGGCTATGCGCCGCCCATCCCCTCCTCAGGCGCGGCCGCGTGGCTCGCGCCGGCGCACAAGTTGCTGCTGGGCGCCTTCCTGTTCCAGACTTTCATCGGCACGCATCCCCTGGCGGACGGCGCCGCCGCCAGCCGCGTCGACGGCAATCTGGCCGACCGTTTCGTCGTTCTGTCGATGACGGCGCTGGCGCTGATCATTCTCGCGGCGAAATGGCGGGAAACGCTGGTCTGCGTCCGCCGCAACATCGGCGCGCTGGCGATCGTGGGATTTTGCCTCGCCTCCATCCTGTGGTCGGCGCATCCCGATCTGACGTTGCGACGCGGCCTGCTGTTCGTGTTTCTCACGATCATCGCCATGGGTGTCGCGGTCAGCATCACCGACCTACGACGGTTTCACACGTTCTTTTTCGTCTTTCTGTCGGTTGTCATTCTGCTGAACCTCGCCAGCGTCCTGCTCGCGCCGTCGATCGCGATTTCCAGCATCGGCGTCAAAGGCCTTTACACGCAGAAGAATGTGGCCGGCATCGTCGGCCTGATGACGCTTCTCGTCGGCGCGACCTGGATAGCGGGCGCCGAGCGCGGACAGCGAACATGGCTTGCGTGGCTGGCGCTCGTTCCCGCCACGCTTTTTCTCGTCATCACCCGAAGCAAGACGTCGATCAACGTCGCGGCGATCGGTCTCGGGCTCATCGTTCTTTTCGCCCTCGCAGAACGCTATGGCGAGCGGTTCATCCTGTTCTTGGGCGTGCTCTTCTTCCTGTTCGCGAGCGTGACGCTGGTGGCGCTCGCGGCGGTGGATTTCGATCCCAACGCCCTGCTGGCCTCCATCGTCGGCGACACGACTTTCACGGGGCGCGAAGAGCTGTGGGCTTTCGTCCGGCGCGCAGCCGAGAAGCGACCCTGGCTTGGCTATGGCTACGGCGCCTATTGGGACGTCGGCGTCGCGCATGATCCGCTGCTGCGCGCGGAGGCTGGCTCATGGCTCGCCTCGGTCGATTTCGGCACGATCAATCAGGCCCACCACGGCTATCTCGAATTGTGGCTGCATATCGGATGGCCGGCGACGGCCTTGGTTACTTTCATCATCCTCAAAAGCGCCCTGTTCGGCGGCGCGCGCGCCATTCTCGGCCTGGGGCCGCGCGCGGCGCGGGCGCTCTACGGCGGGCTGGCCGTGCTACTGCTCATGCATCTGATGCATAATTTCACCGAGGCGACGCTTTTCATGCGCGGGTCGATTTTCAGCAATATCGCCATGCTGGCGATGTTCGTCCTGTCGAGCGCGCGCGACGTCTCCCCGATCACCGCTCACAACAGACCGGCTTGACGCGCATGGCTGAAGGCGCCGACATCGGGCTGACGATCATCATCTGCACGTTTCATCGTGAAGCCCTGCTGGCGCGGGCGCTGGCGAGCATCAGCGCGCAGCATTGCCCGCGCGGGCTCAATGTGCGGGCGCTCGTCGTGGACAACAGCGACGAGGGATCGGCGGCCGAGACAGTAGCGGCCGCGGCGCGCGATTGTCCTTTCGATCTGGCCTGGATCGACGCTCACCCGGCCAATATTTCCGTTGCGCGCAATCGCGGCGTCGCGGCTGCGATGACTCCCTATGTCGCCTTTCTCGACGACGATCAGGAGATGGCGCCGGGCTGGCTCGACGCGACGGCCGGCGCCTTGCGCTCCAGCGACGCCGACGCCTTTTTCGGTTCGGTGGAGGCGAATTTCGAAACTCCGGATCGCGCGACGCCGCTGACGCGTCAATTGTTCTCGCGGCGTCTCGACGCGCCGGCGGGCGCCGAATTATTCGCCATGGGCGCGCGCAAGACGCGCGGGCTCGCGCTCGCCACCAACAATTCCGTGTTCCGGCGCGCGGCGATGACAATCCGCCCTCATCCGTTCGATGAGCATTTCGGGCATGGCGGCGGCGAGGATTACGACCTGCTTTGCCAGATGCAGCGCAATGGCAGCCGCTTCGTCTGGCTGCCGCAGGCGCGCGCTTATGAATTCGTGCCGGCGTCGCGCTGCGAACCCGATTATCTGCGCCAGCGATTCTATGCCGGCGGTCAGGCCTTCGCTACGGCCGTCGCCAAAGCCAGCGCGCAATCCGGCCGCGCGCGCTGGGCGCAAAGACTGCGCGCCGCAGCGCAAATACTGGCGCTGGCGGCATCGGCGCCTTTGGCCATGGCGCGCGGCGGCGCGGCGCGGCTCGACCATTCCTATCTCGTCGCCGGCGCGCTGGGGAAACTCTCGTTCGGCGACATTCATCCGCTCTATCGGCGCCATGCAGGCTCCCCGAAGCGTTAAACTTTTTTAAATAATTAAAAAAATCAATACATTAACCATTTTTTGACCTGCCTCCCGTAACGTCAACTTGAGTGTTTCTGCGCGATGCGTTCGGAGTGCGCGCATGAGTTCGATCGAGTTGCGTTCCCAGGACGGCCCGGAATTACGGGTCAACCTTCTCAGCATGCGGCATACGCTGGAGACGGTGGCCCATCGTCTGCGCGTGGGCCAAGGCTTCACGCTTTTCACCGTCAACCTCGACCATATCGTCAAGCTTGGTCAAAGCCGGCCGTTCCTCGACGCCTATCAACGCGCCGATCTCGTCTCGGCCGACGGATGGCCTATCGTCTGGGTGATGCAGCGGGCCGGCTACCACCTTGAGCGCACGGCCGGGGCCGATCTGCTCGAACCGGTGTGCCGGCAAGCGGCTGAACTCTCCCGCCCGATCTATTTCGTCGGCCCTGGCCCGGCTTCGCAGAAGGCGGGCATCGAGACGCTGAAGGGGCGCTATCCGGGCCTGATCGTCGCTGGCGCAGAGGCGCCGCAATTGCCGGCCTCGCTCGATGAAGCAACGCTGAACGCGATGGCCGAGCGCCTTCGCGCATCCGGCGCGAAGCTGTGCGTGCTGTCGCTGGGCGCGCCGAAGCAGGAAGTGCTCGCCGACGCCTTGCGCGAACGCTGTCCAGACGTCGGCTTCATCTGCGTCGGCGCGGCGCTCGACTTCATTTCGGGCCATGCCGTGCGCGCACCGATGTGGATGCGACGCTCGAAGCTCGAATGGTTCTGGCGGATGATCAACGATCCGCGACGTCTGGCGACGCGCTATGCGCTCTGCGCTTTCGCGCTGGTGAAGCTGCTGATGCCGGGCGCTTTCCGCAACAATCCACGTCTGTCGATCGGCGACCGCAACTAGGGGCGCCCATCCATGCACGTTGCCAAACCGATGCGTCTTTTTCCGCGAAGGATATCGCGATGACCAACAAGATCGGGCGGATGATCTCCCTGATCGCCGCTGCGGGCGTCGCTGTCGGCGCCGCCGGCTGCGATTCCCTGAACGGCATGATCGGCGCCACCGTTTCGCCGGAGCAGACGGCGAGCCTGCCGCGCCAGACGCCGCGCCTGCAAGCGGGCGACAAGGTGAAGGTGGTCGTCTTCGGCGAAGACAAGATTTCCGGCGATTACGAGATCGATGGCAATGGCAACATCGTCATGCCGCTGATTGGCGCGGTGCGCGCGATCGGCATGACCAAGAAGGATCTCGAACAGACGCTGGCGGGGCGCTATCGCGCCGGCCAATATCTGCGAAACCCCGTCATTTCGGTCGATATTGCGACCTTCCGTCCGTTCTATGTGCTGGGCGAAGTCGAGAAGCCGGGCGAATACACCTATCGCAACGGCCTCAACGCCATGAGCGCCGTGGCTGTCGCCGGCGGCTACACCTATCGAGCCTCCAAGTCGCGCGTTCTGGTGCAGCGCGCGGGCGACAAGAAGTTCACCGAATATCCGCTGTCGCCCAACATCCCGATCTATCCCGGCGACCTGATCAGCGTTCCCGAACGCTATTTCTGAGGCGCGAGATCCATGCGCGCGCCGTGTCGGCTTTCCTTCCTGTTTGCGGCCATCGCCAGCCTTGCTGCGAGCGGCGCCGTCGCGCAGGTCGAATATCGCCTGCCCGCGCCGCCAAGCCCGACAAGCGCCAGCGAAGACGCGCTGTCGCTTCTCTCGCCAAAGCCGCATAGCGCGCATAATCCGCTGTTGCGCCCGAACCGCGATTATCGCGGTCTGCGCCTCGGCGACTGGATGCTTTATCCGAGTCTTCTGGTCGGCGGGATTTACGACAGCAATCTCGTCTGGTCGTCGCATTTTCCGGTGCGGGCGGCGGGCGTCCGCGTCAACCCGCGCCTTGTCGCGGACCGGGATACGGGCATTCACAAGACCACGGTTTATGCGGAAGCCGACGCGCGCGTCTTCCCCAGTCTGACGTTTGGCGAAGCGGTGACGGCGCAGCTCGGCGCGGCGCATGTCTGGGAAGTGCAACGCGATCTCATCGTCAAGGCGCGCATCCAGTTCGACCGCCGCGCCCTGCATCTCAGCGGCGGTCTTGTTTCGCTGCCCGGCGGCGCCTCGGCGACGCTGGCGAGTCCCCTCATCTCCAATGGCTTCACCGCGTCGGCCGCCATCCAGAAAAGTTTCGACAAGCTGTTCGTCGGCGCCTCGATCGAAACCGTGAAAACGCTCTATGAAAGCTTCCGCACCAGCGGCGGCCTATCTCCGCAGAATTATCGCGACAGCTTCGTGAACACGTTCGGCGGACGCGGCGGCGTATGGATTTCGCCCGCGATCTACGCTTTCGGGGAGGCGCTCGGCAATATTCGCGACGTGGCGGATTCGACGCATTCCTCGCATGGCTATCGCGTGCTGGCGGGGCTTGGCTCGGATCGCGTCAGCCTGTTTCGCGGCGAGCTTTTCGCCGGCGCGCAGCGGCAATATTACGACAATGCGGCGCTGTCGGCGGCGGCGAGCCCGGTCTTCGGCGGCAAGATTTTCTGGTATCCGACGCGCGCCATCACCGTCCGCGCGACGCTCGACCAGACCTTTTCCGACGCCAACCTGCCCTCTCCCAGCAACCCGAACGGCCATCCCGCCCGGGTCACCTCGGCGCTGCTGCACCTGCATTACCAGATTGCCAAACACTGGTCGGCGACCGTGCGCGGCGGCTATCTGCATTCGGTCTATCTGGGCGGCGTCCGTCGCGACGATTCATGGCAGGCCGGCGCGACCTTTTCCTACGACATCTATCGCAATATGGCGCTGACGCTGGATTACGACTTCCAGCGCGTCAATTCGAACGCCTTCGACGCCAGCTTCACCCGCAATGCGATGAATATCGGACTGAAATATCGCTACTGAGACGGCGCCCCACGCCGGGACATGGTTAACTTTGCCATAACGCTTTCAGTCCATTCTGCTCCAAGCGCGATTTTTTCCGCGCATTGGAGCATTGCGCATGGCGGACAAGCCCCGCATTTCCATCATCATGGCCGCCTATAATGCGGCCAATCATATCGGCCCATCCCTCGACAGTCTGGCGCACCAGACGTTTCACGATTGGGAGCTGATCGTCATCGACGACGGGTCGGACGACAATACGGGCGAGGTCGTCGCTGCATGGCGCGCGCGCGATCCGCGCATCAATTATCTGCGCCTGGAGCATAACGCCGGTCCCGCGGCGGCGCGCAATACGGGTCTCGATGCGGCGCGCGGCGAGTGGATCGCCATTCTCGACAGCGACGACCGCTACAGGGCGGATCGCCTGCAGGTATTGCTTGAGCGCGCCGAACGCGACGAGCTCGACGTCATCGCCGACAATCTTGAGCTGTTCGACGAAGCCAAACGCGCGATCGTCGGCTTGGGCTTTTCGTTCCGCGGCGAAAGCCGCGCCCTGACGACGCAATTTCTCGTCGCCAACGACGGGCCGCCGCGCATCGCCAGTCTCGGCCATCTCAAGCCGTTCATTCGCCGCAGCGCGCTTGAAGCCCACAAGCTCCGCTACCCGGTCGAATCGCGTCTCGGCGAGGACTTCTTCTTCCTGTTTCTCGTGCTGCAAAAAACGACGCGCGCCCTGCTCGTGCAATATGCCGGCTACATCTACACGCTGCCTTACAGCGGCGCGCGCGGCGAGCGCGCCAGCGGCACGCGCACGAGCTACGGCTCCGACGGGCTCGACGATCTGCGTCGCAGCAATGCCGCGCTGACCATGCAGGTGGCGCAGACGGCCTTCACCGACCAACGTCTTTTGTCGCATCTGCGCCGGCGCGACGAACGCCTGCGCGACGAAAGCGTCTGGCGTCAGGCGCGCGCGCAAGCGAAGGAACAAAACTATCTCGCCGCCGCCAAAATGCTGACGCGCGTCGACATGTCCTTCGGCTGGGCGCAATTGCAGCAGATCGCGCAGCGCCGGCGTGGCCGGTTCACGACGAATTTGCGATAGGGCGACGGCTTATACGATGCCGGGCGGATCAGCGCGGCGTCGCATTTGCTTCTGACCATTTCTCCTCATCAAGAGCCGGCCTTATATCGTTTCCTGCGTGGCGGCGTAGGCCGTCGCGCGATCAAACATGCGCCGCCGTTCGGCGAGCGGCATGGCGATGGTCGACTGGATCAGGCAGGCGACATGATCGGGGCGCAGCGCGGCGATAAAGGCGTCCTCGTCGGCCGCGCCATCGAAGGCTTCCGACCAGCGCGACAGGCACAGCGACCGCTCCGAGGCGAAGAGGCCCGCCGCATCGAGACCCTGCACGCGATCTGCGAACACGCCGTAGAGAATGTATTCGGCGAAATGCGGCGTGCGCGCCAAAGCGACGCGCCAATCGCGGCCTGCGACCGCGCTCAGGCGTTCGATCAACGCCAGCAGAACCGACCGACGCCAGACGACAAGCTGATCGATATATTCGGCGCCGTAGAAATCGGCGGGTGGCAATCCGAGAAGCTTCCCCGCCGCGGCGTGCCATGCGCGATGCGAGGCCATCTCGACCATCTGCGGATTGCGGTAGAGCCGCACCCGGCCCTCGCGCGTCAAATGATCGATGCGCAAGGGGCGGATGAACGCATTGTCGCTATCGACGTGAACGACGATCTCCGCGTCGTCATTCGCCGTCGCGGCGAGCTTCATGATTTGCTGCGCGATCCAGCCGCGCACGGGCGCGCTGAAAGGCGTGAGGTAGATGTTGCGGCGCGGCAGACCGAGCCGCGCGCGCCACGCCGGAGACGGCAGCGGGACTTTCCAGAACCAGCGCGGCAACAGCGATTCCTGCGTCGCGATGGTTCGGCGCGACGAGGCCAATTCCGCGAAAAGCGGGACATCCTTCGCCGGCACATAGAGTTTGTGAGCGATGTCGGCGGGAACGAAACGGTCGACGCTTTCGCATAGCAGTCGGCAAACGTCGAGATCGCCGCTGTAGGAGCAGGTCACGAGGCTCGCCGTCGTCAGATTCGCGCCGCTCATCGCGCCCAATCCATCGGCGCGATCGGCGCGAAACTCGAGCGCACGGCGGCGGGCCGCTCGAAGCGCTCGGGATATTGCAGCATCTCCGTCACTTCCGTGACATGCACCGCGAAATCCTCGTCGAGCCGGCTCGGCCGCCCGTGGCGGATCGCCGCCGCCAGTTCGTCGACGCCGCGCATGAAATCCATGGTCGGGCGGCCATTGCCGCCACGAAACGGCGTCGCGCGCACGGGCGCGACGCGCGCGCCGCCGAACATCGGGAAGCGCCGCTCCAGCAAACGCGCCAGCCGCGTTTGCGCCGGCCGGCGCAATACGACCGGGCAAGCGTAATCCCACGGCTCGCGCAATTCGAGGCTGCCCTCTTCGCCGACGACGCGCATGCGGTGATCGTAGGACGCGACAATCGAATTGGTCAGCCGCGCAACAACGCCATTGTCGAATTCGAGCATCCCGACGGAAAAGTCCGGCGCGGGATGCGGCAGCGGCGGCTCGGTTTTCTTGTCGGCGACCAGCAGGGCCGAGAAAGCCGTGACGCGCCGCACCGGCCCGAACAGCGCGGCGAAGACCGTGATGGCGTAGCCGGCGTGCTCGAAGGTGCAGCCCGTTTCGAATTCGCCGCGCGCCGGCCAGACGCGGCCCGACCGGCTGACCCATTGGCGATAATTGGCGCGATGCACCATGCCGTCGTCGAGTTCGGCGTAAGCCAGGACGGGGCGGCCGATGGCGCCTTTGCGCACAGCCGACCACAGGGTCTGCGCGGCCTCGCCGAGCATATTGCAGGGCGCCGCGCCCATGCGCACGCCGGCGGCGCGCGCCGCGGAACGCAGCGCGTCCGCCTCGGCGTAGGTCATCGCCAGCGGCTTTTCGGTATAGACGTGTTTGCCGGCTGCGATGGCGGCGCGCGTCACGTCGTAATGATTTTCGGGATCGGTCAGGTTGACGACGATCTCGACGGCCGGATCGGCCAGAAGTTCGTCGCGGTCGCGATAGACGCGGTCACCCCAGCAGGCGCGGTAGGCTTCAAGCCGCGCTGGATCGCGATCGTAGACGCCGCACAGGCGCAGGCTGTCGGCATGAAACGACAGGCAATGACGGTAGGAATCGGCGACATAGCCACAGCCGACAATTGCGATTCCCGCGCTCTTTTCCCCCGACATGGCTCGCTCTCGCGCGCGGCGCCACCCGTCCGCTCCAGTCTTGTAGCGGTCCGCCGTTACCATTCCCTAAACCGGCAAGCCTTTATCAACCTTGAAGGAAAATTCGCGGGACCAAGCGACAAAAGACTTAACCCAGCCGCTGGAAAATCACGCTCGCGCGAATATTCGCGCCGAGGAGAATTCGGTGGCCGCCTGCGACGTCAGCATCGTCATTCCCGCCTTTCGCGCCGCGAACACCATTCGACGGACAGTCGAGAGCTGCCTGCCGCATGTGGCGGCGCAAAACATCATCGTCGTGGTCGACGGCCCCGACGCGGCGCTCGAAAAGGCTGCGCTCGACTGCGCCAAGGGCGTTCGCGTCTTCGTGCAGGCCAAGCCGCGCGGCGCGCCGGCCTGCCGCAATTTCGGCCTCGGACTGGCGCAGACGCGCTATGTGATGTTCCTCGACGCCGACGATTACGTCGAAGGCGATTTTCTGCCGACGGCCTGCGCCGCGCTCAACGAGGCCGATGTCGCGTTGGGCCGTTTCGCGTTTGAGTTTCCCGACGGCGACCGGCTCATCCGCGATCCGCATGAGCTTTACGGCGATTTCGACCGAGGCGTCATTCTGCGGCGCTGGCTGGTCGATGATTACACTCCGCCGTGCGCCGTGGTCTGGCGCGCCGACTTCGTGCGCGCGCTCGGCGGCTGGGACGAGACGCTCGCCAAGAACCAGGACGGCGACCTGATCTATCGCGCCTTGCTGGCCGGCGCCGTTGTCGCAGGCGCGCCCGGCGGCCTTGGCGTTTATGTGCAGAACGACGATCCCGGCCGCATCACCCGCCGTCACAACAGCCGCACCCTCGACTCGCAATTGCGGGTTCTGGAGAAAATTCGCGCCGCCTTGCCCGCGCAACCTTTCGAGGCGAGCCTTGAGCTGAGCCTCGCCTATTATAATCTGGCGCGGCTCGCCTTCACGGTCGGCGTCGATTCAATCGGGCGAAACGCCGAAGAAACGGCGCGGCAGCTTGGCCTGTCCGGTCAGCACGGCTCGACGGCCCATGTGCTCATGGCGTCGATGCTGGGACTGCGCGGCAAGCAGAAGCTTTCGACATTCGTGCGCCGGTCGTTCTACGGCTGAAACAAAAAGGCCGCGCTTGCGGCGCGGCCTTTCAGAGCAATTCCGGCAAATCCGATCAGGCGATCAGGCGATCTCGGCCATCGGGCCCTGCGCTTCGGCGACCAGCGCGGCGCGCTTGTGGTCGGGATAGGTGCAGGCCGCATCATTGGCGTGCGGCGCCTCGATGGTGCGCGGGGCGGCGAATTCGAGCCCCAACGTCTTCCACACATCGACCATCGCCTCGACGAGGCGCGACACCAGCGCATCGTTGTGCAACGGCGTCGGCGTGATGCGCAGACGCTCTGCGCCGCGCGGCACGGTCGGATAATTGATCGGCTGGATGTAGATGGCGTGACGCTCCATCAGCAGATCGGAGGCGGCCTTGCACTTCTCGGCGTCGCCGACGAAGACCGGAACGATATGCGAGGGGTTGTCCATCACCGGCAGGCCGGCGGCGGCCAGTGCGTGCTTGGCCAGCCACGCCTGACGCTGGTGCGCCATGCGCAGTTCCGGGCGACGCTTGGCGATGCGCACGGCTTCCGCCGCAGCGGCGGCCACGGCCGGCGGCAGCGCGGTGGTGAAAATGAAGGACGGCGCGTAGGAGCGCACGGCGTCGATGATCGACGATTTGGCGGCGATATAGCCGCCGAGATTGCCGAAGCCCTTGGCCAGCGTGCCTTCGATGACGTCGATGCGCTTCATCTGGCCGTCGCGCTCGGCGACGCCGCCGCCGCGCGCGCCATACATGCCCACCGCATGAACCTCGTCGATATAGGTCATGGCGTTGTATTTTTCGGCGAGATCGCAAATCTCCGCGATGGGGGCGATGTCGCCGTCCATCGAATAGAGGCTCTCGAACACGATCAGCTTGGCGCGCTCCAGCGGCTGCGCCTTGAGCAGCTCTTCGAGATGGGCGACGTCGTTGTGGCGCCACACCTGACGCTCGGACGAGGAGCGGCGGATGCCCTCGATCATCGAATTGTGATTGAGCGCGTCCGACAGGATCAGACAGTCCGGCAGCAGATCGGCGATGGTGGAAATGCCGGCGAGGTTCGAAATCCACCCGGAGGTGAAGACGAGCGCGGCTTCCTTGCCGTGCAGATCGGCAAGCTCGGCCTCGAGCTGGACGACCGGATGGCTGGTGCCGGAAATGTTGCGCGTGCCGCCGGCGCCGGCGCCGTGCGAGGCCGCAGCCTTCTGCATGGCGGCGATCACGTCGGGATTGCAGCCCATGCCAAGATAATCGTTGGAACACCAGATGGTGACGTCCTGCACGCCGCCGTCCGGCCGATGCCAAGCAGCGAAGGGAAACCGCGACGCGTCGCGCTCCAGCTCAGCAAAGACGCGGTAGCGCCGCTCGGTCTTCAGCTTGCTGACCGCCTCTTCGAAGAAACGCGCGTACCCCATCCGAGTCACCTCTGACTTGCCGCTTATGGACGCCACGGAGGACGCCGAAAGCCGTTCCATGCGGGCGCAGACTTGCCTAGCCGTTACCCCATGTCCTTATCTTAGATCAATTCTTAACCGGTATACGGACTAAAGGCCATGGCCGCCCGCATCAGCGGAAATGAGGGGTCGCGCCGGCGCCGCAATGCGGCATAATGAATTTCGGCGGACGCTCCGCCCTATTGGGGGCGTCTGTTTCATTTTTAAAACGTCATTACAGCCTGAGAGTTAGCCATGTTGCATCCGCCCCAGTTCCTGAACGTGCCGCTGATGGACGAGGACCATGCCGTCCTGGACGCTTTCCTCGACAATGCAAATCATGCCCAAGACGCTGATTTACCGAAATTATTCGAAGATATTCGGCATGAAATCGCCCTGCATTTCGCGCGTGAGGAACAATTGATGCGGAAGCATGACGTGCCGGTCTACGCCTGCCATGTCGAGCTGCATGCCGCGCTTCTGGAGCAGGTCGATCTCGGCCGGCGCTTTGTCGAAGCCGGCGATATGGCCAGCCTGCGCATTCATCTTGGCAGCGCCTTGCCGCATCTGATCTCCCAGCATATCGCCACGGCGGATACGGTTTCGGCGGGCTTCATTCGCGGCGATCATTCGGCTTTCGCCTGCGCCGGTTGACCCTGCCCGGCGAGCCCGTCACATTTCTCGCATGGGCGCTCCCCAAACCCCGCTGTTGACCGTCGACGCCGTGATTTTCGACCGGCGGGGACGGCTATTGCTGATCCGGCGCAAGAACGAGCCGTTCGCGGGGGCCTACGCGCTGCCCGGCGGCTTCGTCGACATCGGCGAGACGGTCGAGGCCGCGTGCCGGCGCGAATTGCGGGAGGAGACGCATATCGAGGCCGGCAAGCTGACGCTCGTCGGGGTCTATTCCGACCCGGCGCGCGACCCCCGCGGCCATACCTGTTCGGTCGCTTTCGTCGGCAAGGCCAAGACGACGCGGGCCAAGGCTGGCGACGACGCGGCTGCAACCGAATGGGTCGCGGATTGGGCGCGGGCGGCTTTCGCCTTCGATCATGCGGCCATCGTGTCGGACGCCGTGCGGCTCATGCGGCGCGACAAACCGCGCTGATCAACCGTTTTTGCGCGGGCTCCAGACATAAGGGCCATAAATCGCGGCGAAGCCCGCGAATGCCGCGATCCAGGCCAGCGCGGCCAGCCAGAGCAACGACGGCGCGGCGGACGGCCACAGAGCGGCGGCGACGCGCGCGACGGCCGCGACAAGCAGCGCTGCGTATAGGGCGATCGTGCGCGCGTCCGCGTAGAGCGCGCGGCCGGTGTGGCCGAGGGTTGCGCGCGTCATGACGGCCAGGATCATGCCGGCGACCGCGCCGACCATCCAGCAATGCAGCGCGGCGCCCTGCGCAATCCGCGCCGGGAAGACATATGCGGCCGCCATCAATGCGAAGCCCAGGGGGATGAAGGCGTAAGCGACATGCATCACCAGCACCAGCGTGTCCTTGCGCGCGCGCAGCCCCTGCCAGCGCACGAGCCGCCACGCCTGTCCCAGCGCGGCGAGCGCCAGCAACGGCGCAAGGACGCGTCCGTCGAGATCGAGCGCCCAGCCGGCGAGTCCAAGCAGCGACAGCGCCATGGCGACGCCTTCGATCCTGTTGAAATTCGCAGGCAGCGCGCCCGGATTGTTCCGCGCCAGCCAATTGCGCGTGAAGCTCGGAACGATGCGTCCGCCGATCAACATGACCAGCGCCAGCGATCCGGCGACGCCGAACCGCTGAGCGTAAAAAGCCGCGCCGGTCAGCCGCGCCTCGACGTGAAAAGCGATATTGGCGAGGGCCAGAATGGCGACAATCCCGACCACGCGCAGATTGCGCCAGTTTTTTCCCGCGACGATTTCGCGGCCCATGACGGCGACCAGCGCGACCGGAAACGCCGAATCGAGAAACATCGTCGCCACCCAGCCAAGGGCCGGCGACAGGGCCACGGCGAGGCGGCCCGCCAGCCAGACGAGCACGAGAGCCAGCAGCGGCGGTCCCTGCAACGGCATCCGCCCAGTCCAGTTCGGCACCGCCGTCATCAGGAAACCGGCGACGACCGCCGGAACAAAGCCGAAAATCATTTCATGCGCATGCCAGACGAGCGGCGCGAACTGACCGGGCAGGCTCAAAACGCCGATATATTGCGGCAGCCAGACCAACATGGCGGCCGCCGCATAAAGCGCGCCGCCGAGAAAGAACGGTCGAAAACCGTAGGACAGGATGGCCGGACCCGTTTTTGTTTTCAGCCTTGGAATGGGAGCCATGATTTCTCCGCCGGTCTGCCTTGTATATTCAGCTTATTGAATGTAGCCAAAACTTTCGATACAGGTTATATCAGGCGCCGATTTCCCACGGCTTGACCGATGATGAGCCTATTCCCGTCTTTCCGGAGTAGAATTTAGCGATGACCGACGCCGCCACCGCCGACAAGCAGCCCAACGCGCCCGCCAAGCCGAAGTCGGGCGGCGCGTTCAATCGGGAAACCGTGCTCGAAGTTCGTCACTGGACCGACCGATTGTTCGATTTCAGGACGACGCGCGACCCGCATTTCCGGTTCGAGAACGGGCAGTTCGCGATGATCGGCCTTGAAGTCGACGGCAAGCCGCTGTTGCGCGCCTATTCGATGGCCTCCGCCAATTGGGAGGACGATCTCGGCTTCTATTCGATCAAGGTGCAGGACGGTCCGCTGACCTCGCGGCTTCAGCACATCAAGGTCGGCGATACGGTGCTCGTCGGCCGCAAGCCGACCGGCACGCTGGTGCAAACGAGCCTCCTTCCGGGCAAGCGCCTCTATATGCTGGCGACGGGCACCGGCCTCGCCCCCTTCGCCTCGATCATCAAGGATCCGGTGATCTACGAGCGTTACGAGGCGTGCGTGCTGGCGCATGGCTGCCGCATCGTCGACGAGCTGAAATATGGCCTCGAACTCGTGCAATCGGTGAAGGACAACGAGTTCATCGGCGAGATGGCGCGCGAAAAGCTGATCCATTATGCGACGGCGACGCGCGAGCCCTACGAACATCAGGGCCGCATTCCCGATCTCATCAATTCGGGCAAACTCGCCGCCGATCTCGGCTTGCCCGACCTGAACCCGCAAGACGACCGCGTGATGCTCTGCGGCAGTCCGGAAATGCTGACGAGCCTCGTCGATCTGCTCAAGGCGCGCGGCTTCAAGGAAGGCTCGGGCGGCGACCCGCAAACCTATGTGATCGAGAAGGCCTTCGTCGAGCGCTGAGCCTTTTCTTCCACGGTCGGGCTTCCCAAATCGTTGTCGAGGGAATTTGGGAGCATGTCATGACTGACGAAGATTCGACATTCGTCTGTGCGAATTGCGGCGCCGTGAACCGCGCCGGCAAGGCGCGGCTCGCAGCCGGCGCCCGGCCGGATTGCGGGAAATGCGGCGCGCCGCTGTTTTCCGGTCATCCGATAGATGTCGCCGCCGACTCAGCTTTCGATAAGCAGGTCGCGCGCACAAGCGTCCCCGTGCTGGTCGATTTCTGGGCGGCCTGGTGCGGCCCCTGCCGGATGATGGCGCCGCATTTCGAAGCCGTGGCCAGACAGCTCGAACCGAGCGTGCGGGTTCTCAAGGTCGATACGGAACGCTTACGCGAAACGGCTGCGAAATTCGGCATCCGCTCGATCCCGACCCTCATCCTGTTCAAGGACGGGCGCGAGATCGCCCGTCAACCGGGCGCGATGGATCAGGGCGCCATCGCGCGCTGGGTCTCGCAACACATCCCGTAAAGTCGGGCCTCAGTCGCGGCCGACCCAATGGCGGCGGTGAGCCTCGACGAAATCCTCAAGATCGGCGCCCGAGACTTTCGTCAGCTCGGCGTTGCCGAAACCTTTCGAATAATCGATCGCGGAAATGACTTCCGGCGTCACGCGCATCAGCACGGCGAAACGCCGATCCGGCAGGCCAAGCGCCGCGCGCTCGGGAAATTTGCGCAGGAACAATTTGCGGGCGTGCTCGACTTCCGCGTCGTCCTCGACCAGCAGCGCATTGCCGCCGAGCGACAGGGCGCGAATGCTCAGCGGATCGGCGCGATCCTGCCCGATGGCGACGGAGACGCGGTCATCATGCGCGATGTTGGTCGCCTTCTGGCCGGCGCGGTCGGTGAAAAAATACAAAACCAACCCGTCGTGGGCGAAGCCGACGATGGTCGTCTGCGGGGCGCCGTCGCGGCGCACAGTGGCGATCGCCATGATGCGATTCTCGTCCAGCGTGGCGAGGATGAAGTCCTTCTGTTCCTTGCGCATGCGTCATGCCCCCGGCTTGCGGTTGCGGCCGCCCTCGGGCATGAGCTTGTGACGCCCGCCGAGGGCGCGCGCATTGAGCCCGCTCAAACATGCCCCGTTATAAACTGACCATCGAATACGACGGCCGCCCCTTCGTCGGCTGGCAACGGCAGGCCAACGGCCTTTCCGTCCAGCAGGTGTTGGAAGATGGGATTCGTGGCTTCGCCGGCCACGCCGCGACCGTGCATGGGGCGGGCCGCACCGACGCCGGCGTGCATGCGACCGCGATGATCGCCCATGTCGATCTTGAGAAGGACTGGCGCGACGATGTCGTGCGCGACGCCGCCAACGCCCATATCAAGCCGCTGCCGGTCGCCATTCTCGCCGCAGAGCGCGTCGGCGAGGATTTCGCGGCGCGCTTTTCGGCCGTGCGGCGGCATTATCTCTACCGCATCTGCAATCGCCGGGCGCCGCTGACCTGGGGGCAAGGTCTCGTCTGGCACGTGCCGCGCCAGCTCGACGCGGAGGCGATGCACGCGGCGGCGCAGCGCCTGCTGGGGCGGCACGATTTCACGACTTTCCGCGCCTCCGAATGTCAGGCGCAGAGCCCGATCCGCACGCTTGAGCGGCTCGACGTGACGCGCGTGGGCGATGAGATTCACGTCGTCGCCGCGGCGCGCTCGTTCCTGCATCATCAGGTGCGTTCGATGGTCGGCTCGCTCGAATATGTCGGCAACGGCAAATGGAGCGCCGACGATCTCGAAGCCGCGCTGCATGCGCGCGACCGCACCCGCTGCGGCATGGTCTGCCCGCCGGACGGTCTCTATCTTACGGGCGTGGATTACCCCTGACGACTCAGCCGAAATAGGCGTCGAGAATGCGCCGGTAGATGCGCGTCAGGCCCGCGATGTCGGCGACGGGCGCGCGCTCGTCCACCGCATGCATGGTCTGGCCGACGAGGCCGAATTCCACGACCGGGCAATAGGAGGCGATGAAACGCGCGTCGGACGTGCCGCCGGTGGTGGACAATTGCGGGCGCCGGCCCGTCTCGGCCTCGACCGCCTTGGCGACAAGATCGATGAACGGCCCCGGCGCCGTCAGAAAAGACGGCGCGTTCGACGGATCGAAACTCAAGGTGAAATGGGCGCCGGGCGCTGCGCCCTCGCAACGCCGGCGCAACTCGGCGGCCAGCGTCTCCGCCGTCCACAAATCGTTGAAACGGATGTTGAAGCGGGCGCGCGCCTCGGCCGGGATGACATTGGTCGCCGGATTGCCGACATCGACCGTCACGACTTCCAGATTGGAGGCGTCGAAATGCGCCGTGCCTTCGTCCAACGGCGTCGCGCTCAGCGCCGTCAATAATTTCAGCAGATGCGGGATCGGATTGTCGGCGCGCTGCGGATAGGCGACGTGCCCCTGTTTGCCGTGGACGACGATCCCGCCGTTGAGCGAGCCGCGCCGGCCGATCTTGATCATGTCGCCGAGCGCGTCCGGGTTGGTCGGTTCGCCGACGACGCAATGATCGAATTTCTCGCCGCGCGCGGCCGCCCATTGCAGCATCTTCACAGTGCCGTTGACGGCCGGGCCTTCCTCGTCGCCGGTGATGAGGAAACCGATGGAGCCCTTCGGCGCGCCTTTCTCGGCGATATAATCTAGCGCGGCGGCGGCGAAGGCGGCGATGCCGCCCTTCATGTCGACGGCGCCGCGCCCCCAGACCATGCCGTCGGCGATTTCGGCGTCGAAGGGGCCGCGCGTCCATTTGGCTTCGTCGCCCGTCGGCACGACGTCGGTGTGGCCGGCGAAGAGCAGATAAGGCGCCTGCGTCCCGAAGCGGGCGTAAAGATTGTCGATGTCGGGCGTGCCGCTTTCCGAAAACGGCAAGCGCTGCGTCTTGAAGCCGGCTGCGTCAAGAACGCGCTGCAACACGCCAAGCGCGCCGCCGTCATTGGGCGTGACGGAATTGCAACGAATGAGATCGCGGGTCAGATCGACAGCCTTGGCGCTCATGCGGGCGGCTCTCCGGATGGAATTTGCGCCAGCGGGTCGGGCCCATGCGCGTTCGGCCCGGTATCGCCGCGACGCATGCCTTCGACAATCAGGGCGATGACGACGAGGACGAGCGGCGCGCCAATGGCGAGGCCCGGCCAGAGCAGGTCGCCTTTCGGCGTCTCGAGCGGATAGACCGCGTCGACGGCGTGCAGCAGCAGCGCCAGAACCGAATAGACAATCGCCGCATGCGGCCCCTGCCCGCGATCATGCAAACGCTTCACCAGCAGCGCGTAGGTCGGCCAGGCGATCGCCGCCATCAGCAGCAGCGAGGCGACGCGATACCACAGCGCGGGCGGCGTCGCGTCCATGCCGCTGGGGTCGTAATATGCGGCGGCGGCGTTGGCGAGGGCGACGACGACGATCAGCGCCAGGACGCCGAGCCAGAACGGCCGGCGCGCCAGACGGCCCTGCGTCTCCCAAAAGAGATGCGCGAGACTCACGGCGCTTCTCCTGTCGCGCGGCGCGCCATCAGCGCGATGGAGCCCAAAGCGACGATCAGCAAACCGACGTCGGCTGCGTGGACGATGACGCGCGGGAAGACATCGGCGACGCGCGGTTGCAGCCAATGCGCCGCGCCGGCGAGCAGCATCGCCAGCGGCAACAGACCTGAGATCGCCGTCGGCAGCCCTGCGGCGCGCAGGCGCTTGAGGCTCAGATTGACGTAGGACACGCCGATCAGGATCGCCGCGACGGCGTAGAACAGCAGATAGACATAGACGGCGATGGTCAGCGGATCGACGAAGGCGCGCTGCGACAAGTCGCGGCGGCCGAGCGGCGCAACGCCGAGCCAGACCGCCGTCAGAACGACCAGCAGCGCGATCAGAAAGATAAAGCCGCGCAGCCATACGCCCGCGCCGATCCGCCCCTCGTCGGAGCGGAACAGGAAACGGGCGCTATGGCCGCCGAAGAACGCCATCAATCGCGCAACAGCTCGTTGATGCCGGTCTTGGAGCGCGTCTGCGCGTCGACCGTCTTGACGATGACAGCGCAATAGGTCGAGGGCCCCTGCGAGCCGTCCGGCAGCGGCTTGCCCGGCAGATTGCCGGAGACGACGACGGAGAAGGGCGGCACGTAGCCAACATGAACCTTGCCGGTGGCGCGATCGACGATCTTGGTCGAAGCGCCGATATAGACGCCCATGGCCAGCACCGAGCCCTCGCCGACGACGACGCCTTCGACGACCTCCGAGCGCGCGCCGATGAAGCAATTGTCCTCGATGATGGTGGGGCCGGCCTGCAAGGGCTCCAACACGCCGCCGATGCCGACGCCGCCCGACAGATGCACGTTCTTGCCGATCTGGGCGCAGGAGCCGACCGTCGCCCAGGTGTCGACCATCGTGCCCGTATCGACAAAGGCGCCGAGGTTGACAAAGGACGGCATCAGCACGACGCCGGGCGCGATATAGGCCGAGCGGCGGACGATGCAGTTCGGCACCGAGCGGAAGCCCGCCGCCTTATGGTCGGCCGCGCCCCAGCCGTCGAATTTCGAGGGCACCTTGTCCCACCAGGTCGACCCGCCGGGGCCGCCCGAGATCGGCGCCATGTCGTTGAGGCGGAAGGACAGCAGCACCGCCTTCTTCAGCCATTGATTGACCTTCCAGCCTTCCGGGCCGGTCTTGCCGGGGATTTTCTCGGCCACGCGCGCCTTGCCCTGATCGAGCAGATGCAGCGCCGCCTCGACCGCATGCCGGATGTCGCCTTTCGTGTCCGGGCCGATATTGGCGCGGTCCTCGAAAGCGGCGTCGATGATGGTGGCGAGCGCATGCGGCATGTCGGATAATCCCTCGTGATAACGCGTCCGGAGGTTTCGACGCAGGCGGGCGCGATGTCAATGGGCTTTGCCGCCGGGTCGGGAGGAGCCATGAGGAAGGTCTGGATTGAAGCGGCCTTGAACGGGCCATGGGGACGCGCGCGCCAGCCGGGCATTCCGGTCGCCGTTTCCGAAATCGTCGCCGACGGGATTGCGGCGGCGCAGGCCGGCGCGGCCATCGTCCACATTCACGCCTATGACGAGGCGCTCGGGCGACAACGCGACGACTGGGAGATTTACGCGCGGATCATCGAGGGCGTCCGCGCCAAGACCGACGCCATCGTCTATCCGACGATCCCGCTCTCGGGCTCGGATTTCGCCGGCGCCGCCAGCGGGCGCTTCGCCCATACCGAGGAACTGGCGAAGCGCGGCCTGATCGAGTGGACGGTCGTCGATCCGGGTTCGGTCAATTTCGTGCGTTACGATGAAATGACGGAGCCCGGCGCCGGCTTCGTCTATCAGAATGCGCCAGGCGATCTCGCCGAAGGCCTGCGCATCGCGCGCGCCTATGCGATTCATCCGGGCTATGCGGTCTACGAGCCCGGCTTCACGCGGCTGGGCGCGGCGCTGGCGGCGATCGAGCCGCGCGCGCCGACGCCGATCTATCGCTTCATGTTCTCGGACGCCTTCGCCTGGGGGTTCCCGCCGCAGGAGCGGTTCCTCGACGCGCATCTCGATCTGCTGGCGCAGGCCGCGCCGGGCGCGCCGTGGATGGTCGCGGGTCTCGGCGTCGACATCCGGCCGCTGATCGCGCCCGCCGTCGCCCGCGGCGGCCATGTGCGCGTCGGGCTTGAGGACGCGCCTTTCGGCTCGACATGGAGCAACCGGCGATGGGTGGAGGAGGCGCGGCGGCTCATCGAGGCAGCCGGCGGCGCAGTCGCCTCCCCGGACGACGTGCGCCGCGATCTTGCGGCGACACGGCGCGGTGGTTGACATCCGTCAAGGAGATACATCGTCGCCGGCCGGATCGTGGCAACATGACGCGCTTACAATTTTGGTCTTCGGTCGCCGCTGTATATCTCGCCTCGGCGTCAGCCGCCCTCGCGCAGCCGGAAACGCGCGACGGCGTGGCGGACGCGCTCGCCGGCCATGCGGCCGAGATGCGGCAGTTGAGCGGCGAGGTCGATCTCCTGCGCCGGCCGCTGTTTTTCGATCCCGTCGATGTCGAGAGCGCGCCGGCCGGCGTGCCCTGCGACCATCTGGCGCGGCGCAAACCCGAATCCATCGCCGGTTCCGGATGGGTCGCCTTGCTGCGGGCGGCCGACGGGCGGCTGGCGCGGTACTGGATTTCGCCCGAACGCCGGGCAGATTCCGCCCTTGCGGAGAAAGAGGCGCGAGATTTTGCCGCAGCGGCGCTGAAATCCTCTGACTTCACGCTTGTCGGCCTCCGCCTTTTCGCTTGGTGCCGCTGAATTTTCGATGCGCTTGACAGTCGTCAAGGGGCTTCAAAAAACTGCGGATATGGTCCGGCGTGTCTATTTCCAGAGAGGGAGAGCCGCGTCATGACCAAAGCGACGCAGGGTTCGTTGAAAGTAAAATGGTTGGCTGGCGCGCTCCTGTCGAGCGTCGCCATTGCGCCCGCTTTTGCGCAAGCTCCGGCCGCCCCGGCGGCGCCGACGCTGAGCAAGGAAGCCATGGACGCCTCCGGCAAAGTCTACTTCCAGCGTTGCGCCGGCTGCCATGGCGTGCTTCGCAAGGGCGCGACCGGCAAGAATCTTGAGCCGGCCAACACCGCCAAGCTCGGTCAGGAGCGCCTCGAAAAGATCATCGCCATGGGCACCGAAGGCGGCATGGTCAATTTCGACGACATCCTGACCAAACAGGAAATCAAGGACGTCGCCACCTACATCCAGATGCCCCCGCAGGCTCCGCCGGAATGGGGCATGAAGGACATGCTGGCGTCGTGGAAGAACATCGTGCCGGTCGAGCAGCGCCCGACCAAGCAGATGAACAAGATCAACCTCAAGAACGTCTTCTCGGTCACGCTGCGTGACGCGGGCGAGGTTGCGCTGATCGACGGCGACACCAAGCAGATCATCAGCCGCGTCAAGACCGGCTACGCCGTGCACATCTCGCGTCTGTCGGCTTCGGGCCGCTATATCTACGTGATCGGCCGCGACGGCCTGCTGTCGCTGATCGACATGTGGATGGAGCAGCCGGGCGTCGTCGCCGAAATGAAGTCGGGCCTCGACGCGCGTTCGGTCGACGTGTCGAAGTTCAAGGGCTTCGAGGACAAGTATGCGATCGCCGGTTCCTACTGGCCGCCGCAATACGTGATCATGGATGGCGCGACCCTCAAGCCGCTCAAGCTCGTCTCGACCCGCGGCGTCACGGTTGACGGCGAATATCACCCCGAGCCGCGCGTCGCCTCGATCGTCGCCTCGATGACCAAGCCCGAGTGGGTGGTCAACATCAAGGAATCGGGCCTGATCCAGCTCGTCGACTATTCGGACATCAAGAACCTGAAGACGACGACGATCGAATCGGCCAAGTTCCTGCATGACGGCGGCTGGGACGCTTCCAAGCGTTACTTCCTCGTGGCCGCCAACGCCTCGAACAAGATCGCCGTGGTCGACACCAAGGAAGGCAAGCTCGCCGCCCTCGTCGACACCGCCAAGATCCCGCATCCGGGGCGCGGCACGAACTTCACGCATCCGAAGTTCGGACCGGTCTGGGTGACGGGGCATCTGGGCGCCGACGTGATCTCGCTGATCGGCACCGATCCCGAGAAGCACAAGGACTCGGCCTGGAAGGTCGTGCAGGAGCTCAAGCATCACGGCTCGGGCAACCTGTTCGTCAAGACCCATCCCAAGTCGAAGAACCTGTGGGCCGACGCGCCGCAGAATCCGGAGAAGGACATCGCCGAGTCGGTCGCGGTCTACGACCTGACCAACCTCGACAAGGCTCCGGAGATCATCAACGTCGCCAAGCTCGCCGGCCTGCCGGAGTCCAAGGCGATCAAGCGCGTGACCCAGCCGGAATATTCGAAGGACGGCACCGAGGTGTGGGTGTCGCTGTGGGCCGGCAAGACCGAGCCTTCCGCGATCGTCGTCTTCGACGACGCCACCCGCAAGGTGAAGGCGGTCATCAAGGATCCCAAGCTGATCACCCCGACCGGCAAGTTCAACGTCTACAACACCCAGCACGACATCTACTGATGCCTTGCTCTCCCCCGGGGGCCCAGGCCCCCGGGGGACCACTCCTCCGTTCGTCGCCCATCGCTAGGAGCCGGACCCATGGCGGGCCTCTTCGGGACATTGTCGTCGCTCTGGGCCACCCTGCGTCGGCCGAGCGTCTCCTGGTCCATCCTGACGCTGACCGTCGGCGGCTTCATCGCCGGCATCGTGTTCTGGGGCGGTTTCAACACCGCGATGGAAGCCACCAACACGATGGGATTCTGCACCTCGTGTCACGAGATGCGCGACAACGTCTACGCAGAATACAAAAACACCATCCACGCCACGAATCGCACCGGCGTGCGCGCCACCTGTTCCGACTGCCATGTGCCGAAGGACTGGACGCACAAGATCATCCGCAAAATGCAGGCTTCGAACGAGTTGCTGCACAAAGTGCTCGGCAGCGTCGACACCAAGGAGAAGTTCGACGCCAAGCGCCTGACGCTCGCCCGCAACGAATGGGCCCGGATGAAGGGCAACGATTCGACCGAATGCCGCAACTGCCACGGCTTCGAGGCGATGAACCCCGAAAACCAGCGTCCGCGCGCGCGCAAGCAGCATCTGGCGGCGATGGAAGTCGGCAACACCTGCATCGATTGCCACAAGGGCATCGCGCACAAGAATGTGCGCTCGCTCGTTCCCGACAACGAGCTTGAAGCGATGGAAAAGCCGGTCGCGGCTTACATTCGCGAGATCAGCCCCGAATATAAAGACGGCCTCGCCCGCGCCGAAGCGCGCGAGAAGGAGACCGAAGCCAAGCAGAAAGCCGTCATCGCGGAAGCGGTGCAGGCCGCGCTCGCCGACGCGAAAGCCAAGGCGCCGGCTGCCGCCTCGTCGGGCGCCCCAGCGCCTGCCGCCAGCGCTGGCGCTGTCGGCGCGATCAATTGGGACGGCGTCGAAAGCAAGACGCTTGGCTTCTTCTATCCCGGTCAGGCTTCTTACGAGTGGGTCGTCACGGGTAAGGAACACGGCGGCGCGCGCGCCTTCGTGCGCGGCGGCGACCGCTGCGTGACCTGTCACGACAAGGAAGTGCGCGACATGGGCGCGAAGATCGTCTCCGGCGCCAAGGCAGAGACGACGCCGATCCCCAACAAGCGCGGCTCCGTCGACGTGAAGGTGCAGACCGCGCATGACGCCAACAACGTCTACTTCCGCTTCCAGTGGGCGAAGGCGCCGCACACGCCGGTTCCCTTCGTCGAAGGCGGCAAGATGGATCAGCAGAACGAGGCCAAGCTGTCGATCATGATCTCCGGCGCGGGCGTCGAGAACGCGCAGCTCGCCGGCTGCTGGATGACCTGCCACGCCGACGCGCGCACCATGCCGGACGCGCCGAAGACGGATGCGCTCAAGGGCGCGCCGCAGGCGTCGCTGATCGATCTGGCGAATGGCGTGACGAAATACATCAATGAATCGCGCACGGCCATCGAGACCAAGGAAGCCCCGCGCGGCGGCTGGGACAAGCTGAAGAGCAAGGACGAGATCGCCGCGCTGCCAGGCGAAGGCAAGGCGATGGAGCTGCTGCGCTGGCGGTCCGCCGGCGAGGCGGAGCATGGCCTCCTCGTCGCCGACCGCAAGATGAGCGGCCTCTCGCCGATCAAGGCGACGGGCGGGCTCGACGGCCAGACCTACACGGTCGTCATTGCGCGGCCGCTCAAGGGCGCGGCGCCGGGTGAAGTCACTTTCGAGCCGGGCAAGAAATATGTCGTCAGCTTCGCGCTGCACGAGGATTTCACCGCCGCCCGCTTCCACCACGTCTCGCTGGCTTATGAATTCGCCATCGACGGCGAGGCGGACATCGTCGCCAAGAAGCAGTAAGGCGGAGGGAATCGTGCGGCGCGCATCGGTTATCTTGCTCTGCGGTCTGGCGCTTGGCGCGCCGGCCCGCGCTGCGGATGACGCCGAACGCTGCGCCGAAGCCGGCGCCGCCTACAAAGGGCTGACCGGCAAGGACGCGGCGGCGGACCCCAATCTGGTGCTGATGTTCAAATACCGGTTCTGCCCCGAGACCGTCAGGGTCAAGCGCGGCGCGACGGTGCGTTACGTCAATGTCGACAAGCGCACGTCGCACTCGGTCTGGCTCAAGGATGACGGGCGCGAGGAATCCGAGCGCGTGTTTCAGGAGGGCGTGGTCGAAGTCTCGACCATCGGCCTTGCGGACGGCGCGCATCAGGTGCTGTGCGGCCCGCATTGGGAGCGCGACGGCATGAAAGCCACCATCATCGTCGGAGAATGACATGGCCAAGGGACATGTGACGCTGGTCGGCGCCGGCCCGGGAGACCCCGAGCTTCTGACGCTCAAGGCGGTGAAAGCGCTGGCCCAGGCTGACGTGATCGTGCACGACCGTCTCGTCAGCGAGGCCGTGCTCGCCGTGGCGCCGGAAAGCGTCGCGCGCATTTCGGTCGGCAAGGCGCCGGGGCGCCATTCCTTCCGGCAGGAGGAGATCAACGATCTTCTTGTCCAGCTTGGCGCGCAAGGGCTGCGCGTCGTGCGCCTCAAGGGCGGCGATCCGTTCATTTTCGGCCGCGGCTGCGAGGAAATCGCCGCCCTGCGCGCCGCCGGCCTGTCCTGGTCGGTCGTGCCGGGCATCACCGCCGCGCAGGGCTGCGCGGCCTCGGCCGGCGTGCCGTTGACGCATCGCGGCCTCGCACGCTCGGTGCGCTACGTCACCGGCCATTGCCGCGAGGACGAGAATCTCAATCTCGACTGGGCCGGCATGGCCGACCCCGAAACGACGCTGGTTTTCTATATGGGCCATGCGGCCGCGCCGCATATCGCACGCGAATTGACCGCGCATGGCATGTCAAGCGACACGCCCGCTCTTTGCATAAGTCAAGGCACGACCCCGCAGGAGCGGCGAATTTTCACCCGTCTCGATCGTCTGACGAGCGATTTGCAAAAGGCCAACCTCCCCGGCCCGCTGCTGATCATGATCGGCCAGGCGATCGGCGAAGCGTCCGGGGACGCCAGATCGGGAGAAGATGCAGGTGTTTCCGCGGCGCAGATATCGGGCTGAACTTGCCGTCGTCGGCGCCATCCTCTGGTCGTCGACGGCGGCAAGCGAGCCTGATCGCGCCCGCCTCGCCGATCTCGTCGTTCAGGATTGCGGCTCCTGCCACGGCCTGACGCTGAAAGGCGGTCTTGGCCGCCCGCTGACGCCGGAGGCGCTTTCCAGCCTATCCGCCGAAAATATCCGCGACATCATTCTCGACGGCCTGCCCGGCACCCCCATGCCGCCGTGGCGGCCGCTGCTCAGCGTCGCCGAGGCCGAGGCCATCGCCGACATGCTCAAATCCGGACGCGTTCCATGATCTCCCGCCGCCGCTTTCTCACCGCCGCGCCCGTTTTCGCTGCAGCCAGCGCCGCCGTCCCCGCGGCAGCGCAGACGCCGGCGCCGCTTCGCGGCACGGGCGATCTGGGTCTCGTCATCGAGCGGGCGGCGGGCTCCGCGCTGATCGTCGAGACGACGGGGCGCAGCATGATCGCTCGCATCGAGGGCCTGGGCGACATGTCGCACGCCTCCGTCTGCTTCTCGCGGGATGAGCGCTACGCCTATGTCTTTGGCCGCGACGGCGGCCTCACCAAGATCGACATGCTCGAAGGACGCATCGCCGCGCGCGTCGTGCAGGGCGGCAACGCAATCGGCGGCGCCATTTCCGACGACGGCAAGCTCGTCGCGGTGTCGAATTACGAGCCGGGCGGCGTGCGCATTTTCGATGCGGCGAGCCTGACGCTCGTCGCCGACATTCCGGCCGTCGCCGCCAATGGCGCGAAGTCCAAAACCGTCGGTCTTGTCGACATTCCCGGCCGCTCCTTCGTCTATGCGCTCTACGACCCGGGCGAAATCTGGCGCGTGCACATGCCGGAGACGGGCGCGCCTGTCGTGACGAAGCTGCCCGACGTCGGCAAGCTGCCCTATGACGGCAACGTCACCGCAGACGGACGGCATTATTTCGCCGGCCTGTTCGGCGAGGACGGAATCGTCCATGTCGACCTCTGGCAGGAGCCTTTCAAGGCCGAGCGCGTGCTCGCCGGCTACGGACGCGGCGAGGCGCCGCTGCCGGTCTACAAAATGCCGCATCTCGAAGGCTGGGGCGCGACGCAAAACCAGTTGTTCCTGCCGGCGGTCGGACGCGACGAACTGCTCGTCATCGACAACGGGACGCTGAAAGAGGTTGGCCGCGTCGCCGTGCAAGGCCAGCCTGTGTTCGCCGTCGCGCGGCCGGACGGTCGCCACATCTGGGTCAATTACGCGCATCCGAAGAACGGCGTCGTCGAAGTCGTGGACGCGATGACCCTCAAGGTCATCCGCCGGCTCGAACCCGGCCCAGCCGTCCTGCATATGGAATTCACCCCGCGCGGGCATGAGGTCTGGGTGTCGGTGCGCGACGCCGATGTCGTCATCGTCTATGATGCAGCGACTTTCGCCGAGAAGGCGCGCATCAAGGCGGCCAAACCCTCCGGCATTTTTTTCACCGCGCGCGCGCATATGATCGGACGCTGAGATGAACGCGCGCGTCGCCCCTCCCCTGCTTCTCGACGAGACCGACCGCCGTCTGGTCGATGATTTCCAGCGCGACGCGCCCGTGACGGCGCAGCCCTATTCCGCGCTCGGCGCTTCGCTCGGCATTGCCGAAGGGCAAGTCATCGCGCGGCTGGAGCGTCTGATCGCGGCCGGCGCGGTCTCGCGCTTCGGCGTCGTCGCGCGGCCGCACGCCGCCGGCGCCTCGACATTGGCCGCGCTCGCGGCGCCGCCGGATCGGCTCGACGCGGTCGCTGCGCGGGTCAGCGCCTTTGCCGGCGTCACGCATAATTACGCCCGCGAGCACACGTTCAATCTGTGGTTCGTCGTCACCGGCGCGACGCAAGGCGATGTCGCCGCGACGCTCGCCGCCATCGAGGCGCAGACGGGCCTTGCCGTGCTCGATCTGCCGATGGAGCGCGCCTTTCATATTGATCTCGGCTTTCGGCTGTTCGGCGAACGCGGCGCCAAGGCCAATGTCTGCGGCTGCAAGGCCCTCGCCAACGACGACGAACGCGCCCTGCTCGCTGCGATGGAGCAAGGCCTGCCGCTCACGCCGCGTCCTTTCGCCGACATCGCAGCCAGACTCGGCTGGCGCGAGGACGAGGCGTTGTCCCGCCTTGAGGCGATGCTTGCAAGCGGCGTCGCATCGCGCTTCGGCGTCATCGTCAAACATCGCGCCTTCGGTTATCGCGCCAACGCCATGGCGGTTTGGGATCTCGACGACGCGCAGGTGGACGCCGTCGCCGAACTCTTCGCCCGCGAACCCTCCGTCACCCTGTGCTATCGGCGCCCCCGCCGACTGCCGGACTGGCGCTACAATCTGTTCTGCATGGTCCATGCGACCGATCGCGCGGCGGCGCTTACCGTCATCGACAGCCTGAAAGGCAAAGCGGGCGCAGCGCTGCGCGACAATCAGATTTTGTTTTCGACGCGATGCTACAAGCAGCGCGGCGCCTCTTTCGCGCAACGCGATGCGGGGCGCGACGCATGACGCGCTTAAGCGAACTCGACCGGCGCATCGTCAACGCCCTGCAGGGCGGCTTTCCGATTTGCGAGCGCCCTTATGCGGAAGCCGCGGCAACCCTTGGGGTCAGCGAAGACGCTTTGCTGGCGCGCCTGAAGCATCTCGTCGAATCCGGCTACGCCAGCCGTTTCGGGCCATTGTGGAATTCGGAAGAGCTGGGCGGCGCGGTTTGTCTCGCCGCGATGGCGGTGCCCGCCGCGCGCTTCGAAAATGTCGCCGCGCAGGTCAATGCGCATCGCGAGATCGCGCATAATTATGAACGCGACCATCGCCTCAACATGTGGTTCGTCGTTTCGGCCGAAAAGCCCGAACGCATCGACGAAACCATCGCCGCGATCGAAGAGGAAACCGGCCTCAAGGTCTGGCCGATGCCGAAGGAAGAAGAATATTTCGTCGGCTTCCGGGTGGAGGCCTGACATGCTCGACGCATTCGATCGCGCTCTCATCAAAGCGACGCAAGGCGGGTTGCCGCTCGAACCGGATCCATACGGCGTCATCGCCCGTCAGCTGGATGCGACGCGCGAGGAGGTGATGAAGCGCCTCACGGCGTTTCTGGCGCAGGGCGCCATTCGGCGCATCGGGCTCATTCCCAATCACTACAAGCTCGGCGTATCCGCCAACGGCATGAGCGTGTGGGATGTCGACGACGCAGTTATCGCCGAGGTTGGCGCGCGCGTCGGCGCGCTGCCCTTCGTGACGCATTGCTATCGCCGGCCGCGCCGTCTGCCGGACTGGCGCTACAACCTGTTCGCCATGGCGCATGGCCGCGATCGCGACGAGGTGCGCGCCAAAGTGGATGAGATCGCCGCGTTGATCGGCGCCGCCGCGCGCGCGCATGACATTCTGTTTTCGACCCGCATCCTGAAGAAGACGGGCCTTCGGCTCGCAGATTAGGAACAGAGCATGTTTCGTTTGTCGCATTACATGCGCGAGGTTCTGGCGCCGCAGCCCTCTCAGGGCCGCCGCGCGCATGAGGGCGGCCGCAGCGTGGCGATGACCGGGCCGGTCGTGATCTGGAATCTGATCCGGCGCTGCAATCTCACCTGCATGCATTGCTATTCGCTGTCGGGCGACGTCGATTTTCCCGGCGAGCTTTCAACGGAGCAGGTGTTCGCGACGCTCGACGACCTCAAGGCGTTTCGCGTGCCCGTGCTGATCCTGTCGGGCGGGGAGCCGCTGCTGCGGCCCGATATTTTTGACATTTCCGCGCGCGCCAAAGAACTCGGTTTCTTCCTGTGCCTGTCAAGCAACGGCGCCTTGATCGACGACGCGATGGCCGATCGCATCGCGGCGGCCGGCTACGATTATGTCGGCGTGTCGCTCGACGGCCTTGGCGAAACGCACGACCGGGTGCGGCGCAAGGAAGGCGCTTTTCTCGCCTCGCTTGAGGGCCTGCGGCGCCTGCGCGATCGCGACGTGAAAGTCGGCGTTCGCTTCACCATGACTCAGGAAAACGAAAGCCATCTCGAACCGCTGATCGATCTTTGCGAAGCGGAGCGTTTTCCGAAATTCTATCTTTCGCATCTCGTCTACGCCGGGCGCGGCGACAAGAATCGCGGCCGTGACGCCGAATGGGCGCAAACGCGCCGCGCCATGGACGTCCTGATCGCACGCGCCGAGACGGCGATCCGCGAGGGCCGCGATCTCGAAATCGTCACCGGCAACAACGACGCCGACGCCGTCTATCTGCTGCAATGGGCGCAGCGGCTTCACCCGGAACGCGCGGACGCCCTGCGCCAGCAACTCGTCGCCTGGGGCGGCAACGCCTCGGGCGTCAACGTCGCCAATATCGACAATCTCGGACAGGTGCATCCCGACACGATGTGGTGGCATCACACGCTTGGCAATGTGAAGGAGCGCCGCTTTTCCGACATCTGGACCGACTTGTCCGATCCGGTTTTCGCCGGTCTGAAGCAACGGCCGCGCGCCGTGAAGGGGCGTTGCGCCGATTGCGCGCATCTTTCCATCTGCGGCGGCAACACGCGCATTCGCGCGCTGAAGGTCAGCGGCGATCCATGGGCGGAAGACCCTGGCTGTTACCTCAACGACGCTGAAATCGGCCTCAGTGAAACACGCGCGCGGCTCGCGGTGACGCCGTTCAGAGGAGTGCGCCATGCAGCGCATAGCTAAATCTCTCGGCTTCGCGCTGATGACGGCGGTTTTGGGCGCGCCGGCGCAGGCGCAGATCAACGCAGGCGCGCTCTACGAGACGCATTGCGCGGTCTGCCATGGCGCAAGCCGGCTTGGCGGGGCGGGGCCAGCGCTCATTCCGCAGAATATGGGCCGCCTGCGCGGGCCTGCTATCAGCAAGGTGATCGCGGAAGGCCGCAACGCCACGCAGATGCAGGGCTTCGCCCAAGTCCTCAAGCCCGATGAAATCGAGGCGCTGACCACCTTCGTGTCAAAGCCGCTCGATAAGGCGCCCGTCTGGGGCGCGACGGAAATCGCCGCCAGCCGCGTCATCGAACGCACGGCCGATCCCGCGGCGAAGCCGATCTTCAAAGCCGACCCGCTCAATCTCTTCGTCGTCGTCGAGGTGGGCGATCATCATGCGACGATCCTCGACGGCGACAAGCTTGAAGCGCTGACGCGTTTTCCGACGCGTTTCGCCCTGCACGGCGGGCCGAAATTCTCGCCGGACGGACGTTTCGTCTATTTCATGTCGCGCGACGGTTGGGTCGAGAAATACGACATCTGGACATTGTCGAAGATCGGCGAGGTGCGCGCCGGCGTGAATGCGCGCAACATCGCCCTGTCGCCCGACGGCAAACATATCGCGGTCGCCAATTATCTGCCGAACTCGCTGGTCGTGCTCTCGGCCGAGGATCTGTCGGTCGAGAAAATATTCGACGCTGTGGATTCCTCGGGCAAAGCGTCGCGCGTGTCGGCCGTCTATCAGGCGCGGCCGCGCGGCTCTTTCATCGTCGCGCTGAAAGACGCGCCGGAGATCTGGGAGGTGGGCGCGAAGGATTCGACATTGCCACTGCGGCGCATCGCCATCGACGAGCCGCTCGACGATTTCTTTTTCGATCCCGCTTACAAGCATGTGCTTGGCTCGGCGCGCGAAGGCGCCGCTGCGAAGGTTTTCGATCTCGACGCCGACAGGAAAGTCGCCGAGCTGCCCCTTCCCGGCCTGCCGCATCTGGGCTCCGGCATCGCTTTCAAGCTCGGCGCGCGGCCGGTGATGGCGACGCCGCATCTGAAGGCCGGCCTTCTGTCCGTCATCGCCCTCGACGACTGGAGCGTCGTCAAAACCATCCAGACGCCCGGCCCCGGCTTCTTCATGCGCTCGCACGAGAATTCGCCCTACGCCTGGACAGACGGCATGATGGGGCCGACGAAAGACACGATGGCGATCCTCGACAAGCGCAGCCTCGAAATCGTCCGCACGATCACGCCTTCGCCCGGCAAGACCGCTGCGCATGTCGAATTCGACCGCACGGGAAGCAAGGTTCTCGTGTCGATCTGGGAAGACCCCGGCGAACTCGTCATCTATGACGCGGCGACTTTCGCGGAACTGAAGCGGCTGCCGATGCGCAAACCGTCGGGCAAATACAATGTCTACAACAAGATCAACTTTTCTGACGGCACCAGCCACTAACGGAGTCGTGGGAGCATGAACGCGCCTCAAATCCCTCTTGGCGTCCCGCTGATGGACGAAGATCACGCCCGCATCGAAATGTTGTTTGAAACAGCGGCGAGCCTGCCCGACGCAGAACTCGGGGCGTTTCTTGTTCGCGTCCGCGACGAACTCGCCCAGCATTTCTCCCGCGAAGAGGAGCTGATGCGCCAACACGACGCGCCGGTTCTTCATTGTCATGTCGCCCAGCATCATATGCTGCTGGCGGAAGTCGACATGGCGGGAGCGCGGGCCGCTGGCGACGCCGCCGCGCAACGGCGTCTTTTGACGCGCGACCTGCCGGCGTTGGTTCTGTCGCATGTCGCCAGCGTCGATCAGGTGACATCGCGTTTCCTTGGCGGCAACCTCGACGCCGACGCTGTCGCCGCCCTGCGTCTGCCTTTGGAGCACGCATCATGAGCAACGAACAGCAAGCGGTTGACTGGCGGCCCGGCGCGCAAGGACGAAAGCTGGCGCTCAAGCTCGGGCTTGTTCTCGGCGCCATGCTGGTCCTGCCCGTGATCGGCTATCTCGTGCTTGAGGGCGGCATCATCTCCGGCTGCGCCACCTCGCAAATCGGCGCAGGCGTCACGGACGGCAATATCGCCTGGCGCATCGACAAATCCGTGTGCCGCGCCTCGAAGGCGCCGTTCTACGATGTGGCGCTCGGCGCGAAGGACAAGCCGATGGCCACCGCGCTGACATCAAGCGGCCAGCCCGTGCCCCTGAGCGTCAAGTCGCTGCCCGACGGAAATATTGGCGTCACGCTCGATCGACCGTGGGAGAAAGCCGACGCGCAGAATATGGTTACGATTCGCATGAGAAAGTCCGGTTCGCCTGCGGAAAGATTCGATTTGCAGGCTTCAGGGGGCGCTCCGCCGTCATTATCGCCCGAAATGAGTGGACGCGGGCGTTGATCGGTCCCATAGTCGCGCCGGCTGACACTCAGGGCTCCGGACGCTCCTCATGAAAAATTCTGCGGCCAATCCGGCCTTCGATCCTGAAGCCTGCCCGTTGCTGCGCGGCCTTTCCCCCGCTGAGCAGAAGCTGCGAATGGAGCAGGATCCAATCATTCGCGGCTGCATGCAGGCCGTCGAGAAGGGCTCCGGCCAATCCAGCTTTTGCCGGACCGACGCCGCCAAGCTGCGCGGAGACGTCAAGGTTGCGCGCGCGGGCAAGCGAACCCCCGAGACGGCTTGATCATTTTCAAGGCGAACACCCATCGCGCGCGGCAGTGTGGGCCAGCGGCGGGGCTTGCAAACACCAACAGTAAGATCGCTCTCCCGCTCTCGATTTGGCCGGGAGGACAAAATGCCCGTCAGGGTTGGCGCAGCCGAATACCGGGCCTTGCGATCCGCCGCGATGTTCCAGAGTCTCACGCCGGACGTCGCGCAGGAGATTCTGGCCGATTGCGTGATCGAAGCGCATCCGCCGGATACGGAACTCTTTCATCAGGGCGATCCCGCCGACGCCTTCTATCTCGTGCTCGATGGTTGGGTGAAGGTGAGCCGCGTTCAGTCGAACGGCATGCAAACGGTGATCGGCGTCTTCACGCGCGGTCAGGCCTTCGCCGAAGCCATCGCCATTGCGGGCGGCGTTTATCCCGCCGCCGGGCAGACCGTCACGCGCGCGCGCGTTATCCGCGTCAACGCCGAAAACATCCGTCGCATCATCACGGCGCGGCCGGAAATCGCGCTGGCGATGATCGCATCGACCTCGCAGCATCTGCATCGGTTGATGCAGCAGCTTGAACAGCTCATGTCGCTGAAAGCGCCGGAACGCGTCGCCGAATTTCTGCTCTCGCTCACGGATTGCACGAGCGGCGCGGCCTCGATCGCATTGCCTTACGATAAAACGCTGATTGCGGGCCGACTCGGCATGCAGCCGGAAAGTCTTTCGCGCGCCTTCGCGCGCCTGCGCTCTTTCGGCGTACAGGTCGTCGGCAGCGAGGTGCGCATCGACGATGTCGCAGCCTTGCGCGAGGCGATGCACGATATCCGCACCACGCCCGAGAACGCCGCCTAAAAGGCCGCGACCGAGAGCCCGAAGAGGATCAGCAGCAGCGTGAAGATCGCGGCGCGCAACGCCTTGTTCCACGCCGGCGCGTGACGCAGATCGAGATATTCGCTGAGCAGAATGGCCGCTTTGGCGAATGTCATCGCCAACAAAAGCCCGGCGAGCACAACGCCGATGGAGCGTTGCGTGCGCGCATGGCCGACGAAGATCGCCGCCATGGTCAGGCTCGCCATGACGGCCCAGGCGATCAGCAGACGTCTTGTCGTCGCATTCGACATCAGCGCACCAGATAGACAATCGGAAAGACGAGCAGCCAGACAAGATCGACCATGTGCCAGAAGGCCGCGCCTGTCTCGACATTGACCAGACTTGGACGCGCCGCGACGACGCCGAGGACGGCGAGGCCGAAGACCACGTGCAGCGCGTGGAAGCCGGTGATGAGATAATAGAGCGTGAAGAAGCCGCCGCTATTCAGGCCGTAGCCCAACGCCATTTCGGCGGAATATTCGACGCCCTTGAAAATCAGGAAGACGAGGCCGAAGACGCCGGCGACGCCGAGATGGATGCGCGCGCGGCCGATGTCGCCTGCGCGCGTCGCCTCGACCGCCAAGGCCGCAAAGAGACCGCTCGTCAGCAGCACCATGACATTGATGAGCCCTGTCAGACGATCGAGATGATTCTGCGCTTCGGCGAAGCCGGCGACGTCGCCCAGCCGCGCGGCGGAAAAGGCGAGCAGCGCCGCGCCGAAGACAAGCAATTCCGAGCCGATGAGAATCCACATCATCGGATGGCCGGGCAATCCGGCGAAAGGATCGCCGCCGCCTTTGGCGTCCGCCCGCGCTTCAGGAAACGACATGACGATACATTTCGGGCAGCGCCTCGACGAGGCGCTCAGCGTTCGGCACGATGGCGAAGCCGTTCTGGCCAAAGAGATGCGGGATGTAATCCTGCGCGCGCGCGTCGACGGTCACGGCGAAGACCGCTTGTCCAAGGCGCCGCGCCTCGATGACCGCGCGACGCGTGTCCTCGATGCCGTGCCGGCCCTCGTAATGATCGAGGTCGTTCGGCTTGCCGTCGGTGATGACGAGCAACAGACGACGTTGCGCGGCGCGCTTTTCGAGATAGGTCGAGACATGGCGGATCGCCGCGCCAAGGCGGGTATAGAATTTCGGCGTCAGGCCCATGATGCGGCGGCGGATGACGGGGCCGTTGTCCTCGTCGAAATCCTTCACCAGATCGATCATGACGCGGTCGCGCCTGAGCGAAGAGAAAGCGTGCACCGAAACCGCGTCGCCACAGGCGTCGATGCCGCCGACGAGGGCCGCCAGAGCCTCGCGCGCGATCTCGATGACCGGGCGACCTGTGACGGCGCTTTCGGTCGAGCGCGACACGTCGATCAGCACGGAGACGGCGAGATCGCGCTCGTCGTCGCGAATGGCTGCGTAGAGCCGATCGGAACATTCTCCCGAGGCGATGAGATCGCAGCGCGCGCGGATGACCTCGTCGATGTCGAGATCGAAGCCGTCGGGCTGACGGCGGATGATGCGTCGACGTGGACGCAGCGCCTCGAACTGGCGTTTCACGGCGGCGATGCGGCGGCGGGCGCGCGGCTTGTCGAGCGCCGAATCGTCGGCTTCTTCGGCCAGCTTTTCCTGCACGCTGACGTGATCGGGCAGGTAGGCGGCGCGCTTCCAGTCCCATTCGGGATAGACATGTTCGCCGATGAGGCGCGTCATATCGACGTCGCGCGGCGCGAGATCGAGATGGAACTTGAGTTTGGTCTTGGCTGATTTCGAGTTCTTGACGAGCGAGATTTCGTCGAGGTCTTCAGCCGCCTTCTTGGCGTTGTCCTCTTCGTCGTCCTCGACCTTGCGGTTGATGTTGAGAAACTCGACCCAGGAGAGAATGGATTCGAAGCGATAGAGAATGAGGCTGTCGCGGCGCTCGGCCTGATCGGCTTCGCGGCGTTTGGCGACGAGCGTCTTCTCCGTGCCCTCGCCCGAATTGCCGTCATGTTGCGGATTATCGTCGCCGCCGCCGCGTTCGCTGGGCCGCGGCGCGGCCAGCATCGGCCAAAGCGCGGCGGGCCGGAAGGGCTTGTATTCCGGGTCCGCCTTGAAGCCGGCGATATCCGCGTCGGGATCGCGGATGGCGCGCAGAGTCGCGTTCCCCGCCTCCTCCGCTTGCGTCAGCAGCGCGCGGATGGCGCGTTCAAGCTCGTCTTCCTGTTTCGGCAGGCTGGCGGTGCGTCGCATTTCGAGAATCGCGGCGCCCAGTTCGTCGCGCAGCTTGCAGAAACCCGGCATGCGCCGAAGCAATTCGGCCTCGGCGCGATGGGCGGCGCGCAGCATGGCGATATCGCTTTGCAACGGGTCGCCGGGCGGCGCGAAAGGCGTTTCGATCAACGCCGCAAGGGCGCCCAGCCAGAGATAGAGGCCACGCGACAGGCGCGCGTCCGCGAAAAGCTTCACCGCCGCCGGCAGCGCGAGGCGATGGCCGTCGTAGCTGGCGCGCGTGACGTGATCGACGTCATGGGCGGCCAACCGTTTCAGCGACAGGCGATGTTTCGACACGCTGGCGGCGAACGGCATGATCTCGACGCCAATGCCGCCGCCCAGGCTGCGGAACAACATGCCGACCGAGGTCTTGACGCTTTCGTAGCCGACTTCGGCGTCGGCGAAAACGGGCTCAGCATCAAGATCGCGCACGGCGTCGTGCCATGCCTGGCCGACCGTTTCTTCCGGCTCCCAGAAGCGCCAGAAGCTCATGGCGCGCGCCTTCAGCCGAAGACGGCGACGACGAGATCGCCGAGGCCGCGTTTGACTTCCGCGTCGTCGCTCAGAGGCTCGACAATCGCGACGCGCACGGCGTCATCGATCTTCATGCCGCTGGCGATGAGTCGCGCGCAATAGACGAGCAGACGCGTCGAGGCGCCCTCCTCAAGATCGCGGCCTTTCAGCTTGCGGATATGGCCGGCGAGCGCCACGAGACGATCGCAGACATCGCGCGAAAGACCTGATTCCATCGCCACGATCTCGGCTTCGATCGCCGCTGGCGGGAAATCGAATTCAATGGCGACGAAGCGCTGCCGGGTCGATGGCTTGAGGCTCTTCAGAATGTTCTGATAGCCGGGGTTATAGGAGACGACGAGCATGAAATCGTCAGGCGCAGAAAGGGTTTCGCCCGTGCGCTCCAGCGGCAGGATGCGGCGATCGTCGGTGAGCGGATGCAGCACCACCGCGACGTCCTTGCGCGCCTCGACCACTTCGTCGAGATAGCAGACCCCACCGCGGCGCACGGCGCGCGTCAACGGCCCGTCCTGCCAGATCGTTTCGCCGCCCTTGATGAGCCAGCGTCCGGTCAGATCGGCGGCGGTCAGATCGTCGTGACAGGAAATCGTATCGAGCGCGACGCCGAGCCGCGCCGCCATATGGGCGACAAAGCGCGTCTTGCCGCAGCCTGTCGGCCCCTTGATGAGCAACGGCAGGCGATTGCGGAAAGCCGCTTCGAAGACCGCGCATTCGTTGCCGACCGCGCGATAGAACGGGACGTCCCGCGCAGCGGCGGTTTCGACATTGAGGGGAGCTGCGCTCATCTCTCGATCCTTCTCAATGCTGGCAAGGAAAAGGCTCCGCCCGCGCGGGGCGGAGCCTTATGGAGTCTAGCCGATCATTCGGCCGGGGCGAACGCGCCTTCGCCAGCCTGGGCGGATTCGGTGCGCGGGCCAAGCATGGAATAGATCCACACGAGAACGCCGATCACCACGACCGCGCCGGCGCCGAAGCGCATCCAGTAGAACACGGCGAGCTGATCCTGCACTTCCATATAGTTCATGCCCAGCACGCGCTGCAGGTGCGTCTGCACCGCGCCCGCAAAGGTCAGCACGAAGGTCATGAACGCCATGGCGCTGGACATCAGCCAGAACGACAGCATGTTCGAGACCTGGTTATACGGATTACATTTGAACAGCGACGGGAAGGCGTAGGTCATGATCGCGATGTTCAGCGACACATAGGCGCCGAAGAAAGCGAGATGGCCGTGGGCCGCCGTCACCTGCGTGCCGTGGCTGTAGTAGTTCACCGAATGCAGCGTGTGCATGAAACCCCAGACGCCGGCGCCGAAGAAGGCGAGCGTCGAGCAGCCGAGCGCCCAGAGAAGCGCGGCCTTGTTGGGGTGGTTGCGACGACCCTTCCACACCATCATGAACGTGAAGACGACCATGAGGAAGAAGGGGATCACTTCCAGCGACGAGAAGATCGAGCCGATCCACGTCCAGTAACCCGGCGTGCCGATCCAGTAGTAGTGGTGGCCGGTGCCGAGGATGCCGGTGAAGAGCGAGGTGGCGACGATGACATAGAGCCACTTCTCGACGACTTCGCGGTCAACGCCCGTGAGCTTCAGCATGATGTAGGCCAGAACCGAGGCCATCACCAGTTCCCACACGCCTTCCACCCAGAGATGGACAACCCACCACCAGTACATCTTGTCGAGGCCGAGGTTGGACGGGTTGTAGAGCGAGAACAGGAAGAAGATTGCGATACCCCACAGGCCCAACAGCAGCACGTTGGTGATCGCGGTCTTGCGGCCGGCGAGAACCGTCATGGAGATGTTGTAGAGGAACATCAGGGCGCCGACGATGATGCCGAGCTTCACCCACAACGGCTGCTCAAGGAATTCGCGGCCCTGCATGCCGAGCAGCGGATTGCCGTTGAACAGATTGAAGACGTAGGTGATCACCGCGCCGAGCGTGCCGACCAGCAGCAGGATGAGCTGCAGATAGGCAATCTTGGGCGAGTGGATTTCACGCTCGGATTCTTCCGGGATGATGTAGTAGGCCGCGCCGAAGAAGCCGAGCAGCAGCCAGACGATCAGCGCGTTGGAATGCAGCATGCGCATGATGTTGAAGGGCACAAGCTCGGACAGGAAGTTCGGCTTGACGTAGATGTAACCCGCCAGAAGACCGACCGTGACCTGCACGACGAAAAGCGCCATGGCCGCTAGCCAGTACCATTTGGCGATGCTTTGAGATTCATACTTCATGGGACGTTCCCCAAAATCGAGTGTCGGTCAGGCTCAGCCGGCTTTGTTCGGCGGCCAGTTGTTCGTCTTCATCCGGCTCGTCCAGGCGAGGAAGGCGACCAGATCGTCGAGTTCCTTTTCGCTCAGGTTGAACTGCGGCATCTGACGCCGGCCTTCGATCTTGCTGGGTTGCGATTTCATCCAGGCCTTGATCGTTTCACCCGCGCCCTTGGCGTCCTTGTCGCCGCCGTAGCGAATGAAAACGTTGCCCAGTTCCGGCGCGAAATAGGCGCCTTCGCCAAGAATCGTGTGGCAGTTAATGCAGGCGTGCCTTTCCCAGACATGCTTGCCGCGCGCCACCGAGTCCGTCAGGCCGGCGACATCCGTCGACACTGTGTTGATGTAGTTGTGGCTATGCGCCACCAGCCCGATGAAAATGGCGAAGAAAAAGATCGATCCGCCATAAAAGATATTTCGAGCCGCTGATTTGGTTAGAAGTTCGCTCATACCAATTCCCCCACGAAAGTCCGCAGCGTGACAAGTGGCGGATCAACAGTTTCAAGTCCTTGACCGATGGTAATCCAAGGCGAGGCGCAGCGTCGCAGCGCGGCGGCGGGCTTGGCTTTTGTCAATGAATCCCCCGATGCGCCATCTATCTTGCGCGCGACAACGAACGGGGTCTCGCCATGCAGACGACGCGACGCGAGCTGATCGCGGCGGGATTGGCTATTGCGGCATTCATCGGCGACGGATTCGCCCGCGCCGCCGATGGCAAGCTCGCCGGAACGGATCATCTTGGCCGCGCGATCACCGGAACATCCCCCGGCGGCTGGCGGCTCGTGATGTTCGGCTATACGCATTGTCCCGACGTCTGCCCCGTCGGCCTGCAAACGCTCGCTGAAACAATCGATGCGCTGGGTCCGCTTGGCGAACGCATCACGCCGATCTTCGTCACCGTCGATCCGGCGCGCGACACGCCGGCGGTGATGAAGGACTTCGTCTCCATGTTCCACCCGCGGATGATCGGCGTCACGCCGGGCGAGGCCGAACTGGCGGAACTCGCGGCCGCATGGCGCGTCAAATACGCGCGCGTCGAGTCCGCCGACCGCTCGACCTATTCGATGGACCACACGGCGACGATCTTTCTTGTCGATCCCGCCGGCGTCATCGTGCGGCGGCTCCCCTATGGCGCGCCGGCAAAGGATGTCGCCGAGCGTGTCAAGGCCGTGTTCATGGCGCGCTGATGACACAGAACGACCCGCTCGCCACGCGCTTCGGACGCCGCGTCGTCGCCACGCAGGAGCGTAGGCGCCTTGTGCGCGACACGTTCGCCGCCGTCGCGCCGCGCTACGATCTCATGAACGACCTCATGAGCTTCGGCATCCACCGGTTCTGGAAGCGTCGCTTCGCCGCGCTTTGCGCCGCCAGACCGCATGAGCGGATCGTCGATCTGGCCGGCGGCACGGGCGACATCGCCCTGCTGCTCGCGGCGGGCGGCGCGCGGCCGTTCGTGGTCGATCCCTCGCCGGAGATGATGGCGGCAGGGCGGCGTCGCGCTGGCGCGGCAGAATTGCGCTGGATCGCGGCCGAGGCGGAGCGTCTGCCCTTCGCCGACGGCAGCGTCGATCTGGCGACGATCTCCTTCGGCATTCGCAACGTCACCGAACTCGGCGTCGCCTTGCGCGAGATCGCGCGCGTGCTCAAACCCGGCGGGCGGTTCGCCTGTCTCGAATTTTCGCGCGCGCATGGACTGATCCGGCCGGGCTACGATCTCTGGTCGCGCACTGTCATTCCGGCTCTCGGCGCGGCCGTCGCCGGACGCATCGAGGCCTATCGCTATCTCATCGAATCGATTCGCGCTTTCCCGGATCAGGAGACGTTCGCGCAAGCGTTGCGCGACGCCGGCCTCGCCGAGGTGAGCTATCGCAATTTCTCCTTCGGCATCGCCGCGGCGCATTTCGCCCGCAAGCCGGCTTGATCACCGGCGCATGAGCGCGCGCAATTGATCGCGCAATTTCGCGTCGGCCCAATCGCCCGCGCCGATGATGCGCCCGACTTCCCGCCCGTCGCGATCGAGCACGACAGTCGTCGGCAGGCCGGCGACTTTCAACGTTTCCGTCAGGACGCGGTTGAGATCGTGGAACACCGCGACATGATGAATGTCGAGCGCGGCGATGGTGCGGTCGATCGTCGGCCAGCCGAGACGATCCAGCGAGACGGCTGCGACGCGCAGGCCCTCGCCGCGCATGTCGTTCTGCAAGGCGTCGATCGCCGGAAACTCTGTGCGACAGCTGCCGCACCACGACGCCCAGAGATGCACCAGCGTCAACTCGCCCTGCAAATCCTTCGGCCCGAGAACCTTGCCGTCGCGGTCCTGCCAGATGAGCGGCGGCGTTTCCGCGCGACGCAGAACCAGTTCGCCCGCCTGCGCGCTCAGAGCCGCCAAGGCCAGAAACAGAAAGGCGAGCGCGGCGCGCATCAGCCGAAAACCCGCGCAACAACGATGGCTGCGGCATAGAGCGCGGCGACGAAAAGCTGGAACATGGCTGTGCGCGCCAGCAAGCCATTCAATTCGCGCCCGATGGGCAAGATCGCCAGCTGGCGGATCAGCGCCATCGCGGGAATCAGCGCCGTCAACGCCGCCAGCGCCGCGTAGGCGCCCGCTTCCGCGCGCAAGAGCACGGCGATCGCCAGAACGCAGGCGACGAGCAATGCGGCATAAAGCCAGCGCGCGCCCGTCTCGCCGACGAGGATCGCCAGCGTGCGGCGACCGTTGCGCGCATCCTCGACGCGGTCGCGATGATTGTTGACGGTGAGCGTCGCAGCGGCGGGCAGACCGAGCGCAAGGCCAAGCGCGAGCGTCCGGCCCGAGACGACGCCCGGACTCGCCAGATAGGCCGCGCCGCAAACCGCCGCCACGCCAAAAAACAGAACCACGAAGATCTCGCCAAGCGGCGAGGCCGAAATCGGCAGCGGCCCATTCGAATAGGACCAGCCGGCGACAATCGAAATGACGCCGATGGCCAGAATCGGCCAGCCGCCATAGGCGACGGCGACGAGACCGGCGAGCACCGCCAGAACCACCATGACGAAGGCGGCGCGCATCACGTCGCGCGCGGGAATAAGGCCGAGCGCCGTGACGCGCGGCGGCCCGAGTCGCGCCGGACCGTCATGGCCGCGCGCGCCGTCAGCGGCGTCGTTGAAGAGATTGGTCGCGATCTGGATGGCGATGGAGGCGACGAGGGCGGCGAGGATCGGCGCCGGCGCGACATGGCCGCTGACGCCCCAGGCGTGAGCTGCGGCGGCGAGGATCGGCGCGACCGAAATCGTCAGTGTGCGCGGCCGCGCCGCCTGAATCCACAGGCCAAACCGACTTGTCGCGCCCGCCTCCTCCAGAAAGGACATGTCTTGGCCGCTCCTCAGGGCAAATCGCTGCGTTTGAGGACAATATAACCGATTGTCGCGGCGATGGCGCCGAGAGCGAGCGGATAGAGAAACGCCCAGACAAGGAACAGTTCACGGCCGAAAATGTCGAAAATCGCATAGGCCGTCGGCCCGAGCAGCACCAGCTGCGGATCGAACAGCATCATCGAGGCGATGCGGAAGACCTGCAGCGGATTGAGCATGGCCACGATGACGACGCTCTCCAGCGGCGCCTGATTGCGGATCAGCACGCCAAGCAGGATGAGATCGAGCGCCAGCAACAGGAACAGCCAAAAGACGAAGGCGAAAGTCTGGGCCGTATCGACCTTGTGCGCCAAAGCCGAGATGAGGAAGCCGACGCCGATGAAGGAGAAGATGAGGCTCGACAGCAACCCGATGTCGAAGAGAAACTCGCGCCAAGGCACCGCGACGCCTTTGACCGCGCCATAGACCACGGCGGCCACGAGCGCGCCGGCGACCGGCGCGACCGCCAGCAGAAAACGCCCGGCGATGCGACCGCCATACCAGGCGCCCAGCGACAGCGGCAGCGCGAGGATATATTCAAAGACGCCGGCCTCGCGGTCGCCCGACAGCGAGCGCACGGTCGAGATCAGCACGAAGATCGGCGCGATGGCCATGGCGAGTTGCGTATAGGTGACGAGCGTGCGCGACAGGCCAGTGAAGCCGAGCACGCGCGATTCCGTCAGACCGAAAACGAGCAGCAGCCCCGTCAGGATGAAAAACACCGCCGCATAGGAGGCGAACCAGCGCGAGCGCAGCGCCTCGGCGACTTCAAGCCGCAAGGTGGCGCGGAATGACACCCAGGCATGACGACGCGCCTGGCTTCGCGCGACGGCGGCGTCGACATATTCGGGATTGCTCGCCAGCACGGGTTTTCTCCTCACGTCGCAGACGTCGGCTGACACAGAGCCTTCTTGCGGATGGCGGCGAGCGCCGCCTCATAGGCCAGCGGAAAGGCGCCGGCCGGACCACCGGCGTAGCCATAGCCCATCGGCGTGTGCAGTCCGTCGCGGTAGCTCGCCTTGCGCGCGTCGAGCCAGACGGCGCTCGTCTTCAGATCGGCGGTCGAATCGGCAACCCAGAACAGGTGCGCCGGATCGTCGAGTTCGTTCGCGGCGGCGGCATACAGCACGGCGCAGCCAAAATCGTCGAAGACGCGGGCGCGATGGCGCTTGGCGTCCCAAGTCTGCGCGGCGAAGCGCAATTCGGAGACGATCATGTTGCAATGTTCGCAGACGTCGCGGCCGAGCTTGACCGTCTTCGGCCCCGGCGGCTGTTGCGAACAGCCGGCCGCGAGCGCGGCGAGACTCGCGCCGAGCGCGAGATTAAACGCGCGACGATTGACGAGCGGCATCATCCGACGCCTCCATGATCTGCAAGCCGGCGACGAGGCCGGAATGACGCGCAACAAAGCCAAGGAACGCCAGACGATCAGGCCCGGCGATGCATCCCCGCCATTGCAGGGCGTCGGCGTCGGGCGAGAGCCCCCATTCGGCGGCCGCGCGCGCGAAAGCCGCGTCGGCGCGAATGAGCGCGATGCTGCACGAGAAGCGCGTGCCGAGCGCGCCCGCGTCGGCGACGGCATCGTCGAGCACGACGCGGCCCTGCTGCAATTCGACGACGCGATTGACGAGCGGCGCGATTTCATCGAGCCGGTGGCTCGACACGATCATCGTCGCGGACGAGCGCGCGGCGAGCAGGTCGAACAGAACGCCGCGGGCGGCGGGGTCGAGATTGGCGGCGGGCTCGTCGAGGATGAGAAAGCGCGTCGGCCGGCCGAGCGCGGTGGCGATCAGCAGTTTCTGCTTCATGCCGCCCGACAGCTTCGTGAACGGCCGGGCGCGGATCGCCTGCACGTCGAGGCCTAGCGCGGCGGCGATGTCGATCATGTCCTGCTGAGAACCGCCGGAGGTTTCAGCGACGAAGCGCAGCAATTCGCCGACCGGCATGGCCAGCGGCGGCGCAACCTGCGGCACGAAGCCGACATGGCGCAGAACCTGCGTGCGCTCGCGCCGCGGGTCGCGGCCTTCGATGCGGATGTCGCCGGCGTGATTATATTCGCCAAGCAGGCAGCGAAAGAGCGTCGTCTTGCCCGCGCCATTGGAGCCGACAAGCGCAATGCGCTGGCCCGTGGGAATCTCGAGATTGAGATCGTCGAGCACGCGCGCGGCGCCGAAAGCCTTGCTCACGTTGCGCAGCGTGATCATGCCCCTGCCTCCTGGCGCGCCGCGCTCACGCGACGTCCTGCGTCTTGCGGCGATCCTTCGCCGGCTTGGTCAGGCCCTTGACGTTGAACGTCAAGGCTCCCGTCGGGCAAACGTCGAGGCACATGCCGCAACGCGTGCAGTCAGGTCCGACAGCGTGGGCCGCGTCCTTGCCGTAGCCCAGTTTGGTCATGTCGAGGACATGGGGAACGAGGCAAACCTCGCGACACTTGCCCTCGTGCATGCAGAACTGCGCGTCGTAATGCACCCTAACCGGGGCGACGCCGCCCGTCATACCATAAGTCAAGCCGATGGGGCAGATGTAGCGGCACCAGAAGCGCCGGGAATAGAACACCTCGATCAGGAGCAACGCGCCGACCCAGACGAGGCCGACGATCGTGCCATAGGTCATGGCGCGCGACAGGATGCCGACCGGCGAGATGTTCTCGAAAATCGTGTAGCCGGTGACGAAGGCGAGGACGGCGAAGATCACGAAAAGAACGCTGCGTGTGGCGCGATGCAGCGGATGATCCTTGATGAGGCCCTTCTTCACCAGTTTGAGATGCAGCATCTCGGCCCATTCGGCCAGAAGATGATAGGGGCACACCCACGAGCAGAATGTGCGCCCGCCAAACAGAATGTAGAGCACGATGACCGTCGTCGTGCCGATGACGAGATTGATCAGCACGGTCTTGAACGCCAGCGTCACCTGCAGCGCCGAATTGAGATCGGCGAAATGGAAGCCAAGCACGCGCGAGGCGGTGAGCGCGCCTTCGATCAGTTGCAGATCGAAAAAATAGGACAGAACAAACAAGAGATTGAGGACAATGATCGAGGCCCAGCGACGGTTGCGCCATTTCTGGCTCGTCTCTGGATGCTCCATCTCGTATTTGATCGTCGCCTTGCGCACGGCGCGTTGTTCCGGCGTGCGTTTGAAAGCGAGCAGATCGCGCGCTTCTGGCGAGAAGTCCTCCGGCGCGGGCTTCTTCGGCGCCTTGCCGAACATCAGCCCATAGTCCTGAATGAGACGCGAGAGATGCCGGTTCATGACGCATGCCTCCCGACGACGCGCGGTTTGATGCGGATTGCGACGGGCTCCGTCGGGCAGATCATCTCGCAGACGCCACACCCCACACAGCGCTGATCGACGACCGGCGTGCGGCGCTTGTCGTTAGGATCGTCAGACATCGGTTTCAGGACGATAGCGCCTTCGATGGGGCATTGCCGCACGCAAAGATCGCAGAGATCGAGATTATACGGATGCTCTGCGACGGGCTTGGGCTTCCAACGGTCGACTTCGGGATAGCGCAGCTTGCCGCGATAATCGCCGCCGCGCGCCTTGCCCTTGAAGCCCTTGCCTTGCCGCGCCAGGCACACGTCCGGGACGACAAGTTCGGCGACGCCCATGCGCGTCTGCTCCTTCTTGTCGAGCTTGTGCGTCAACGCGCCCGTCGGGCAAGCCAAAACGCATTGCACGGCGTCGCAGGAAAAATCGCAGGCCTGCGCGCGCGCATCGAGATAGGGCGCGCCGATTCCGGCGCCTTCCTGAATATCGGCGAGCTTGATCGCCTGCACCGGGCAGACCTGAACGCATTGGCCGCATTTGATGCAGGCCGCGAGAAAACGCTCCTCATCGATCGCGCCGGGCGGGCGCAGATGCGGCGCGGCTTCGGCGTATTTCACTTTGAAGAAGCCCGCCATGGAGGCGCACACCATTGCGCCGCCGATGGCGACGGAGCGCAGAATCTGCCGGCGCTCCTGTTCGGCGCGCGAGAGCGACTTGCGCGGCGCAGGCGACGGCGTGGTTTCGTTGCTGTCGGTCATTGCCGAAGAGCCTCCTTGCCCGCAGCGATGCTCGGGCCTGTGGCGACGGGCGTCATGCGCGGGGTCTTGTCGCGCAGCATCAATTGCGGCTCGACCAGCGAGGCCATGCGCTCGACGAGATCGATCAATTCGAGCGAAGGCGAAGCGCGAAAGAATTGCGCGTCCTTCACATCGGCCCAAAGCCGATCGGCCCAACTCCAGATCTCGTGCGGCGTATCGCCTATTCCGTCGCGATTGCGATCGAAGCCCTGATAATCGTCGAAGTAGTTCCCGTCCCATTGATTGCGGCGCGCGCTGCCGCCGCCGTTGACCATGACGGTCGCGTGATTGCCGACGAAATCATTGGCGCGGAAAATATTGCCCTCCCAATCGGAGTGCATGAGCAGCGCCACGCCGTTATAGGCGATGCGGTTGTTCTCGAAGAGGTTGTTGGAATCCGGGTCGTAGGGCGAGGCGTCCATGAACAAGCCCTGCGCATTGGCGAAAATATCATTGTTGAGAATCTTCGCGCCGCTCGATTCCTTGAAGCCGACGCCGACGCCGGACGGCCCCTGGCTGTATCGGATGACGTTGTCGCGCACTTCGTTGTCGTTGGAATACATCAGAAACACGCCGACCGTATTGGCGAGAAAACGGTTCTCGTTGACGACATTGTCATGCGCATACATCAGATGCACGCCATAGCGCCCGTTCGAGAACGTGTTGCGCAGCATCTTCACGCCATGCGAATACCAGATGACGCTGTCGCGCGTGTCCGTCATCTCGTTGTCTTCGACGCGCACGTCGTTGGAATACCAGATGCGAATGGCGTCGCCGCGCACGCCGGGCTCCATGTCGCGCGCGCCGGCGATGCGATTGCGGCGAATGATGTTGTTATGCGCCTGCTGCAAGTCGAAGGCGAAGAGACAGGCTTCGAAAAGATTGTCTTTGACGATGTTGAACTGACCGCGCAGCTGCACGCAGGCGTCCGTCTCCTCATGGCGGTCGCCGCTATTGCGAAACGTCACCTCCGAGATGGTCGTCTTGTCGGCCTTGACCGTCAGCAAGGAACCGACGCCGCCGCCGTCGATGACGACGCCAGCGGCGCCTTTCAACGTCATCGACCGCGCGATGATGGCCGGGCCGGCATAGACGCCGGGCTTCAATTCCAACACGCCGCCTGCCGGAACCGCGTCGATCAGCGGCTGCAACGGGATCGCGCCCGCCGGAAAGACGCGCTCCTTGACGACGCGCTCGCCGCGCGGGACCGGCGCGTCATGCGCGTGATCGGCCGCCGTCGCTGCGGCGGCGCTCCACGCAAGCGCGCCGACGAAGGTCGCGATCCGCAAGAAGGTCGACGCCGTCCTTGCGCGCATGGTCAGCCCTCCTCGCCCGCCTCGGCGTGGATGGCGTTGCGGCGCATCAGCGCCGAGACCGCAAGCGCCGCAGCGCTGGCGCACATGAACGCAAAGCCGATCGCCGGGTAGGAATGCGTGCTGAATTGCGCCACCTTGCCGTCGCCAAGCACCGTCGGCATGAAAGGCTTGAGCGTAAAGGCGCCCATGGCGTTGAGGCTGTGCCCATACCACCAGAGCCAGCCGGCATATTCGATGACGAAGGCGACCGGCAGGATCATCGGCACAAGCACCAGCGTCCAGAACCATGGCGAGCGCGCGTTGCGCCCCATCCACAGGAAGACCAACATCGCGGCCAAGACTGCCGCATAGAGCATATAGGCGACGCCGGTCATGATCTTGACGAGGCGACCGTTGCGCTCCGGCTCGTTGAACCAGCGTCCGAGGCTCTTTTCGTAATGCCAGGCGAAGAGCTGCATGCCCGAGCCGGTCCAGGCGGGCGCCTGATCGGTGAGGCTGACGACCTGCCCCTTCTCGTATGTCTTGCGCAGGATTTCGAGCAGCTCCGTCTTGCTGGCGCCGGCGGAGGCCTTCGCTGGCGCTTCGTCGCCGACGGCGATGCCGCTTTTGGCGAGCGACTCACGCAATTGTTTGACGATCGGATGCTCGACGGCGTCCGCGCCCGTTTCATTCTCGGCGCGGCCGAGCGATTCAACCATGGCGGAGATATAGCCCTTGCCGAGCAGCGCGGCGCCGCCAGGCATGAACATCGCGTAACTCATCCACGCCGCGACCGAGGCAAACCCGAGCCCCATCACGGCCATCCGCGTGCGGCGGCCGGGGACGGCGTAGCCGAGAACCAGCAGCCCAAGAAAAGAAAACAGGAAGGGCGAGAAAACCTTCTCGACCGGCCCGCCCGAGGCGATGGGGAACATGCCGACGAAATGGTTGATCGTGTCCATCTCATGCACGCAGTCGAGCGCTTCCTTTTCGAGAATTTCGCTGGAGGCGCGCAATTGGCAGCCGTTGCGCACGCCATCGACATGGAAATGAATACGCACGCCGTCGGGGAATGTGTGCTCCGGATAGTTGGGCGCCTTGAGGGACACCCACCAGCTCGGCAGGAAGAACGCGATGGCGATGCAGACGAGGCCCGCCAGCGCCAGGGCGCGAAAGGCCATGCCGCCCGGCTCGCGCGCATTCGACGCGGCTGCGGGCTTGGAAGATTCGGCGGACTGGGTCATTTGATTTCCATCAAGTGCTGAAACGGCTCGCGCCAACGGGGACGGCCAGGCCATCTGGCCGTCCCTTTGCGCGGAAAGACGGGTGGCCGGCGCTTACTTGAAGTCCTGGTTCTTGTAGCCTTCGGGCGCGAGAATGTCGGCCGAGGGCTTCAGACGCGAAACATAATCGAGCACGGCCACCGTATCCTTGTCGGTGAAATTCTTGATCTGCTCGACCATTTCCGGGTTGGAGTTGCGGCGCTTGCCTTCCTTGATCCAGCGATATTGGCGGATCAGATATTCGTAGTGCTGGCCCTGAATGCGCGGATAATATTTGGCCGCATCGCCTGCGCCGTCCACGCCATGACACCGAACGCAATTGTCGGCGTAGAGCTTCTTGCCGAGTTCCAGATCCGTGCCGGGGCCGACGCCGTTCTTCGGACTCATCTTCATTTTGGAAATATATTCGGACACGTCCGAGATCGACTGCGTGCCGCCGATCTCTGAGGGCAGCGCGAAAGGATACATCGTCGGGTTATCGCGATGGCCGTCGCGGATGTCGGCAAGCTGCTTGATGATGACCTCGCGATGCTGACCGGCGACCTGCGGGAACGTGCCGTCAGGCAGGCCCCAACCTTCCGGCATGTGGCAGGCGGAGCAAACTTCGTAGACCTCACGGCCATTATCGTAATTCGGCTTGAGGTGCAGCGCTTCCTCGCGCTCGCCTCCCTGCGACATCCATTCCTTCTTCTGCTTGTTCTGTTCGATGACGGAAGGGTCGATATTCTTCGAGGGGCCGGCCGCGAAAGCCACGCCGGACAACGCAAGAGTCGTGGCTGCAAGGGCCAGAGTTGCGATCCGTTTCATGTCTGTCTCCAGTTTTGGGTTTTCATTCACTTCGCCGGCCGTTCGACCTGCGACAGATAATCGGCGATCAGCTCGATGCCGGCGTCGTCCAGTTTCTTGGCGAAGGGCAACATCGTTTTGGACTTGCCGTTCGCGCGCACGCCGTCGCGCATCTCCTTCAATTGCAGAACGAGATAATCCTTCTTCATGCCGCCGGTGATCGGATAGGTCGCGAGCGGCTTGAGACCGTCAACGCCATGGCAGGTCTGACAGCCGCCCTTCGTATAGGCGGCCTTGCCTTCGGCGAGACGTTCAGGGGTCGGCGCCGGATCGATCGCGCGGGGCTTCGGCGCCGGGACAGTCGCGAGGAATTTGGCGATGGCCTCGCGCTCTTCCTTCGAGACGAGATGCATGACGTCTTTCATGCCCTGCGTGCGCGGATAGCCGCGCGCGTCATTGCCGGAGACGCGCGCGCCCGAGGCGATGTCGTCCATCTGCGCGATCATGTATTTCGCGTCCTGACCGGCAAGATCAGGGAAATTCTGAATGGCCTTGGCGCCGTCCCTGCCGTGGCAGGCGACGCAAGTCTTGGTACGAAACAGCGCCTTGCCGTCGAGAGCGCCGGCTTCCGCCGCGGGCGCGGCGGCCGGAGGCGGCGCTGCGGTCTGCGCGCAAAGGGGCGAGGCGAGCGCGCCCAAAGTCAACGCAAATATCGTGGCGGCCAGTTTCATCGACAAACTCCGATTGGCGGTTGCAGCGAGCCGGGGCGCGCAACGCGCCCCGGCCTGCATTCATGCGAGCGTCACTTGGCGACGACCTTGGCGCCGTTCTGCTCGAGGAAGGTCTTGGCGCGCAGACCAATGTCAGCCGCCTTGACCTGATACTGCCACCACTGACCGGCCCACAGGGTCGCCTGCTGCCAGTCCTGCTTGGCCGCAGCCGCGTCGGTCTTGGCCTTGGCGTCCTTGGCGAAGTTGAGCTGGTCGGTGGCGTCCTCGACCATGGCGACGACGGCCGGGAAGTCCTTGAAGTTGGTCGACACGATGTACTTGACCACGGAGTCGATCACGGCCTGCGTGTCGTTGTTGGTCTTGTACTGCTTGTCGAAGTCCGCCTTCGTATAGGCTTGGCCTTCGCTGACCTTGGCCTGCTGCGTCGCAAGGCCCTTCGGCTTCACAACGAGATAGCCTTCCATCTCCAGATGCAGCGCCGAGCAGAACTCGGTGCAGTAGAAGGAGAAGACGCCGGGCTTGTCGGCCTTGAGCTTCGCAGTCGCCGTCTTGCCGGGCTCGATCGACAGGTTGACGTTGTAGGTCGAGACCGAGAAGCCGTGCGTTTCGTCCTGAGCGCGTTCGGAGTTGGTGACGTGGAAGATGACTTCGTCGCCTTCCTCGACCTCGACGATTTCAGGCGTGAAGTGCGAGCGGATCGCCGTCATGTAGACAGTGACCTTGCCCGGTTCGCGCACGATCTTTTCCGAACCCGGACGCACCGCCGCGGCGTGGTCCTGACCCGTGCGGCTGTCCGTGCCGTATTTGTAACGGACAAGCGGCTTCAACTTGTCGGCCGAGATCGAGGTCGCATAGTGCGGCTCGCCCAGCGGCAGCGGCATGTCGTAGACCAGCTCCATCTTGTCGCCGGAAATGTCGATCAGCTGATGGTTCTGGGGATGCAGCGGGCCGACCGGGTTGAAGCGGTCGATGGCCAGCTTGTTCAGCGCGACGAGATATTTGCCCTTGGGCTTCGTCGTCTCGCCTTCCATCGCCATCAGATGGCCGATGTTGTAGTGCACCGAAATCTTGTCGAGCACCTTGCCTTCGCAATAATTGTACTTCGCGACCTGGCTGTCGACATAGAGCGAGGTGTAGGCGACGCAGGGCTTCGAGTCGAACTGCGTATGCAGCGGGCCGAGGCCGAGCTGGATCTGCTTGTCGAGCGCGTCCTTCATATCGATGATCGGCAGGCCGTAGGGATCCTTGCCGACGAACTTCTTGGCGTCGACCGCAGCCTTGATCTTCTCGAAGGAATAGACCGACACATGCGTGTCGAGCTTGCCGCCGACGAGGATGTACTTGCCATCCGGCGAGACGTCGACGCCGTGCGGCGACTTCGGCTCGGCGACAAGGAAGACGAGGCCTTCTTCAATCGCGGTCTTCATCGTGATGACGGGATGATTGTTGATCATCGTCACCTTGCCGGCCTTGTAGACCTCCTCGGCCTTCTTCCAGTTGATGATGTGGAGGAAGTCGGCGTCGTTCGACGAGCAGCCGGCCTCGAACGGCGGACGGCCGCTCTCGATGCCGCCCACATAACGCTCGGCGCAGAAGGAGTTGGTGAAGGACCAGCCGTCGGAAACGAGCTTGCCGGCGTCGGACAGATCCTGCGTGTAGGGCGGCAGTTCAAGCGAGAACGACTGCTCGGGAACGATACGGCCCTTGGAGCGATCGAACTTCCAATAGGTGACCGCGCCGCGGAACTTCTCGTTGAATTCCGACAGAGGCGCATAGCCGCGGCCAAGCACGCCCGGATATTGCGCGGCTTCGATCACGTATTCCGAATTCGGCGTGACGAATGTGCCGCCATGCTCGGACTGCATGATCGGATTGACGACGATCTGCTGCGTCTCGAAATCGTGCAGCGAGACGACCGCGATGCGCGGCGCCGATTTGTCGTTGATGAAGAGATACTGGCCGTCGACTTCGCCGTTGGTTTCGGTGATCGCCGGATGGTGCGTGTCGCCCCATTGCAGGGTGCGGCCGTCGACCTTGCCCTGATCGAGAATCTTCTTTGATTCTTCGTCATAGCCGTAGCCCTGCCAGGGCTCGGGGGTGAAGACGGCGACATATTTCAGGATGCGCATCGACGGCACGCCGTAGACGATGATCTGCCCCGACTGACCGCCCGAGGAAAAGACAATGAATTCGTCGCGACCGCCGGACGGCGTATAGGTCTTGGCCGCATTCATCAGGTCTTTCTGCGAGAGATTTCTCCGCTTCATGACCTCTTCGAGCGTTTCAGCCGAAGACATCGTCACGCCGAAGCCCAACAGCGCGAGGGTGGCTACCGATAATTTCAAGATCGAGCGCATGATCGCTCTCCTGCTTGCGTTGCCGTCGTTGGCATTGCGGCGCGCTTCGCGGTTTTCGCGGACGGAAACGGCTCCTCATCCCGGTCGATGAACAGACATATCCGTTCGCGCCCCGCAGTTCGGCGGGACGCGTTGCTTTCCTCAATGTCAGCACGACGTTGTTTCGTGCGGCTCTGGCGGCCGGCGCCTCGCAGCCCTTGGGCTGTCTGGTCTTCACCATCTCACCGAAGCATGCGCCTCGGATCGCAGCCATCATCCTCCGTCAGTCCGAGGGCGACGTTAGGCTTGCGCCTCGCCGCCATCCTTGACGCTTGATAAGCGGCGTAAAAAATGTTCGCAGACGCGAAAATATCGCGGCGGGCGCGCGACGTTTTTCCGGTTTTGGCGACATGCGCAGGGCCGGATGCGGGGCAGGAGAGCCCGAATCCGGCCGTTGTAGCGCGCGGGACAGCTGACTCGACGGGCGCATCGCCGCAGCGTCGGGGACCGGCCGACGCCTCGAGTCTCTCTTCACCGCATCAATGCCGGGGAGGATCGCGCAGGCGCGGGCGGCGCAGGCGGCGCGGCGGACTCAGACGAGAATCGCGCAAGGACCGCCGCAGGCGACGCGCCGTTCGCGGCGCGACAGTCGTCGCGCCCGCTGGCGCGGCCAGCCCCACAGGAAAGGCGCAGACGCAGACATCGCAGCAGGAGCCGTCGTGGCGCGAAGGGGCGGTCGCGCCATCCGAGGTCTGCGTCTGGCTCAGCGAGACGGCCGAACGGCACATCTCCTCGTCGGGGCCGGAGAGCCCGCGCGCGTAAGACTGCGCCGTCACGCCGAAAATGAACGTCAGGGCGAGAATCAGCGCCGCCGCGCCCTGACGGCGCAGTTTTGCCAGAAGCCCTATGCGTTCGCTCGCGGTCATGTCATCGCGTCCTGAGAGCCTCCCGATCATAGGAGACGCCGAATCAACCGCCTTGACATTTGGTTGCCCCGCGCCGTTTTCCCGCCGTTCCGGCAATCGGGCGCGCGGACGCGCCCTGCGGCATTTTTGACTTTGATAAGACTTTGGTCTGACATAGCCTGACGCTGGTCGGGGCCGTTCCGTCATGGCTGGATGAGAAAAGGCGATCCCGCGTCATATTGGGGGCAACAACAATGAGCGAAGAAATCGCCCGGATCGAGGATCCGAGCCTGACGGCTTTCTATAATGACATGACGGTTCCCGAAAGGCGCACGTTCTGGGCCTGCGCGGCCGGATGGTGCCTGGACGGCATGGATTTCATGATCTACCCGCTCGTCATCGGCACCTTGATGAAGATGTGGAGCGTCGATCCCGGCTCCGCCGGTCTTGCGGCCACGGTGACGCTGCTGGCCTCCGCCGTCGGCGGCTGGGGCGCCGGCTATCTCGCCGACCGCATCGGCCGGGTCAAGACGCTGCAACTCACCATTCTTTGGTTTTCGTTCTTTTCCCTGCTCTGCGCCTTCGCGCAGGATTTCAACCAGCTTCTGATCTTCCGCGCCCTGCTCGGCCTCGGCTTCGGCGGCGAATGGGCGGCCGGCGCCGTGCTGATGGGCGAGACGATTCGCGCCCAATATCGCGGCCGCGCCGTCGGCTCGGTGCAATCGGGCTGGGCCATCGGCTGGGGTCTGGCGGTGATGATGCAGGCGGTGCTGTTCTCCTATCTGCCGGCCGATCAAGCCTGGCGTTGGATGTTCGCCATCGGCGCCCTGCCGGCGCTGCTCGTCTTCTATCTGCGCCGCTACGTCGAGGAGCCGCCGGTGGCGGCGCGCACGCGCGCCGCGCAGATCGCCGCCGGAGACCAGCCGGCGATCTGGGAAATCTTCCAGCCGAGCATTATCAAGACGACGATCCTCGCCTCGCTGCTGTCGATGGGCGCGCAGGGCGGCTATTACGCCATCACCACCTGGCTGCCGCGTTTTCTGACGACCGAGCGCAAGCTGACCACGGTGGGCTCGACCGGCTATCTCGCCGCGCTGATCATCGGCAGCTTCGCCGGCTATCTCGTCGGCGCGTGGATGGCCGACAAATATGGCCGGCGCAATCTCTTCCTGATCTTCTCGCTCGGGGCCATCGCGGTCATCCTCGCCTATACGCAATTGCCGATCTCGAACGAGATCATGTGGCTGCTGGGATTCCCGCTCGGCTTCTTCGCCTCGGGGTATTTCTCCGGCATGGGCGCCTTCCTGACGGAATTGTTCCCCACCCGTCTGCGCGGTTCGGGACAGGGCTTCTGCTATAATTTCGGACGCGGCGTCGGCGCGCTGTTCCCGACGCTCGTCGGTTACATCTCGACGATGATGACGCTTGGCAACGCCATCGCCATCTTCGCCGTCGTCGCCTATTCGCTGTTCTTCGTCGCGGCCTTCGCGCTGCCGGAGACGCGCGGCCGGGTGCTGCACGCCGATGGCTGAGGCGGGCGAACCGCGGGCCTGTCCGGGCCCCGATCCGAAACCGCATGGGCCGACACGGTTTTCCGTGCCGGCCGGCGCGGTGGACGCGCACGCCCATGTCATCGGCCCGCCGCCCGCCTATCCGTTCATGCCCAACCGCAGCTACACGCCGCCGGAGGCGCCGGGCGCGGCCTATGTCGCCATGCTCGACGCGACGGGAATGACGTATGGCGTGCTGGTGCAGGTCAGCGTGCACGGAACCGACAACCGGAAAATGCTGGAGGTTCTGCGCGCGCATCCCAAACGCCTGCGCGGGATCGCCGTCGTTCCGCTCGACCTGCCGCAGCGCGAACTTGTCGCCTTGAAGGACGCCGGCGTCGTCGGGCTCAGGCTCAACGTGCTCTATGGCGGCGGCATAGGTTTCGACCAACTCGAAGCCTATGGAGCCTTGGCGCGCGACATGGGCTGGCACCTGCAATTCCTCATCGACGCGCGCGACCTGACGCCGCTGGCCTCGCGCATCGGCAAATTGCCCGTGCCGGTCGTGGTCGACCATTGGGGGCATTTCCCGGTGTCGCGCGGGCTTGAGGATCCGGGGTTCCAGACTCTCGTGGCGCTCGCGCGCGACGGGGCATGGGTGAAGCTCTCCGGCGCCTATCGCAACAGCGTCGCAGGACCGCCCTATGCGGACACGATTCCCTTCGCGCGCGCCGTGCATCAGGCCGCGCCGGATCGCTGCGTCTACGGCTCGGACTGGCCGCATGTCGCCCATTACGGGCGGATGATGAATGTCGGCGAGCTTCTCGACCTGATGGCCGGGTGGATTCCTGACGAGGCGGCGCGCAACCGCGTCTTCGTCGACAACGCGCATCGCCTATACGGCTTCGGCGCGCCGGCCTGACCGGCGCGTCCCAAGAACAACGCCCGATCAAGGAGGACATCATGAGACGCGCCGCCATCGTCGCCCCGCTTCGCACGCCTGTCGGCGCTTTCGGCGGCGGGCTTCGCCCCGTTCCGGTAGAGCGGCTCGGCGCGGCGGTCGCCAAAGCCGTCGTGGCGCAAGCCGGGATCGATCCGGCGCTGATCGAGGACATGGTCTTCGCGCAATCCTACGCCAATTCGGAAGTTCCCTGCGTTGGCCGCTGGATCGCGCTCGAAGCCGGCTTCCCCATCAGCGTGCCGGGCATGCAGCTCGACCGGCGCTGCGGCGGCGGGCTTCAGGCCATCGTCAACGCCTGCATGCTGGTGCAGACCGGCGCGGCCGACGTCGTCATGGCCGGCGGCGTCGAGTCGATGAGCAATATCGAATATTATTCGACCGACATGCGCTGGGGCGCGCGCTCCGGCTCGGTCAAGCTGCATGACCGGCTCGACCGCGGACGCGAGCGTTCGCAGCCCGAGCATCGCTTCGGCAAGATTTCCGGCATGATCGAGACGGCGGAAAATCTGGCGCGCGACTACAAGATCACGCGCGCGGAGGCCGACGCCTACGCCGCGCGCAGCCAGCAACGCGCCGCCGCCGCCTGGGCGGCCGGCACGTTCGCCAAAGAGATCGTTCCGATCGAGGTTTCGCAGAAGAAGGGCCCGAATGTCGTCGTCGACCGCGATGAAGGCGTGCGCGCCGACACCACCGTCGAGTCCCTCGCCAAATTGCGCCCGATCTTCAAGGACGGCACGGTGACGGCCGGCAACGCCGCGCAACAGAACGACGCGGCCGCCGCCTGTCTTGTCGTCGCCGAGGACAAGCTGACAGAACTCGGCCTGACGCCAATGGCCTGGCTGAAAGGCTGGGCGATCGCCGGCTGCGAGCCCGCCACCATGGGCATCGGCCCCGTGCCGGCGGTGAAGAAGCTCTTCGCCAAGACCGGCCTCTCCTTCGCCGATCTCGACCTCGTCGAACTCAACGAGGCTTTCGCCTGTCAGGTGCTGTCCGTGCTGAAAGGCTGGGGCTGGAACGAGCCGGACAAGCTCAATGTCAACGGGTCCGGCATTTCGCTTGGCCACCCGGTCGGCGCGACCGGCGCACGCATCATGACGAGCCTGTTGCACGAATTGCAGCGGCGCGGCGGTCGCTATGGGCTTGAAACGATGTGCATCGGCGGCGGCCAGGGCATCGCGGCGGTGTTCGAGCGCGCCTGATTTTTCGATTCAACCGCAAAAAGCGGAATGCGGCGGCGCGGCGGGCAGCGCTAGATTCGGACGCGAAACACAAGTGAAAGGTCCGAAGATGAACGCTCCCGCCCCTCTCGACGACACGCGATGGCGCGCTGTGCAAACGCGCGACGCGACGCAGGACGGCGCCTTCTTCTACGCCGTCGCCACGACGGGCGTTTATTGCTTTCCCTCCTGCGCCTCGCGTCCGGCGCGGCGCGACAATGTCTCGTTTCATGCGAGCCGCGCGGCGGCGGAGAAAGCAGGCTTTCGGCCCTGCCTGCGTTGCCGGCCCGATCTGCCGCCGCGCGCGACGCGGGAAGCCGCGCTGGCGGCGGCGGCCTGCCGACGCATCGAAGACGCCGAGGATGCGCCGACGCTCGCCGAGCTTGCGAAAGCGGCAGCCTTGAGCCCACATTATTTTCACAGGCTTTTTTCCCGAATCGTCGGCATGACGCCGAAGGCTTACGCCAAGGCGCATCGCGCGGCGCGTTTGCGAACGGAGCTGACGAACGGCGCAAGCGTGACGCGCGCGGCGGCCGAGGCGGGATATCATTCAACCAGCCGCGTCCACGCGGCGACGCGGGAGGCTCTGGGCATGTCGCCGAAGATCTATCGCAAGGGCGGAGACGGCGAGCGCATCGCCTTCTCGATCCAGCCCTGTTCTCTGGGGCTGGCCTTGATCGCGGCGACAGACAAGGGCGTCTGCGCGATTCTGTTCGGCGACGCCCCCCAGGCGATGCGCGCCGAATTGGCGGAACGATTTCCGAAAGCCGAGATCGGCGCGGGCGACGCGCGTTTCGCCAAACTGGCGGAGGACGCTTTGCGCCGCGTCGAGGCGTCGGGCACGGTCGAGGGCCTGCCGCTCGACGTGCGCGGCACCGCCTTTCAGCATCGCGTCTGGCAGGCGCTGCGCGACATTCCGCGCGGAACGACGACAACCTATTCGGAGGTCGCGCGTCGCATCGGCGATCCCAAGGCGACGCGCGCCGTCGCCGGCGCCTGCGCCGCCAATCCGCTCGGCGTGCTGACGCCATGCCATCGCGTGTTGCGCAGCGACGGCTCGCTTTCCGGCTATTACTGGGGCGTCGAACGCAAGAAGGCGCTGCTGACGCGCGAGGCGGGCAAAACAGGAAGCAGCGAATAGGGGTCGACAGGCGGCGCGCGCGAGAGGCACAATCGCGGCAAAACAACAAAGGCCAAGCGCGCCATGCCCCCTGCCCCTTTTCGTAAAATCCTGATCGCCAATCGCGGCGAGATCGCCATTCGCATCGCGCGCGCCTGCGCCGATCTTGGCGTCGCCAGCGTCGCCGTCTATTCCGACGACGACACGCATTCCCTGCATCTGCGCAAGGCGGACGAGGCGCATGCGCTCGGCAAGGCGGGCGTTCCCGCCTATCTCGACGGGGCGCGGATCATCGCATTGGCGAAGGAAAGCGGCTGCGCGGCCATCCATCCCGGCTATGGCTTTCTGGCAGAGAACGCCGCTTTCGCGCGCGCTGTCACAGAAGCCGGGCTTGTCTTCATCGGACCGTCGCCGCGCGCGCTCGATCTCTTCGGCGACAAGCTCGCCGCGCGTCAATTGGCGGAGCAGACCGGCGTCGCGGTGATCGAAGGGGCGACGGTCGCATCCGCCGATGAAGCTGCGCGCTTTTTTGACAGGCTTGGCCCGGGCGCCGGCGCAATGCTGAAAGCAGTCGCCGGCGGCGGCGGGCGCGGCATGCGTCCCGTGCGCCGTCGCGCGGACATCGCGGAGGCCTTCGCCCGCTGCGCCTCGGAAGCGCAGGCGGCATTCGGCGACGGCCGTCTTTATATGGAGCGACTGATCGAGCGCGCACGCCATATCGAGATTCAAATTCTCGGCGACAGGCACGGCGGACTGACGCATTTCGGCGAGCGCGAATGCACCATCCAGCGCCGCAACCAGAAGCTGATCGAGATCGCGCCCAGCCCGTCGCTGACGCCGGCCTTGCGCGCGCGCATGATCGAGGCCGCCGTGCGGCTGGCGCGCGCGGCGGATTACGACAACCTCGGCACGTTCGAGTTTCTGCTCGATGCTTCGAACCCGAGCGACGACGCCGCTTTCGCCTTTATCGAGGCCAACCCGCGCCTGCAGGTCGAACATACGGTGAGCGAGGAGGCGTTCGGCGTCGATCTCGTCGCCGCGCAAATTCGCGTCGCGGGCGGCGCGTCGCTCGCCGCTCTTGGCCTGGATGCGCCGCGCGCGCCGCGCGGCTACGCGCTTCAGGCGCGCGTCAATCTGGAGACTATGAGCGAAACCGGCGAGGCTTTGCCGAGCGGCGGGCTGATCACCGCTTTCGACATTCCTTCCGGTCCCGGCGTGCGCGTCGACACGTTCGGTTATTCCGGCTATCGCACGGGCGCGGCCTTCGATTCGCTGATCGCCAAATCGATCACGCATGCGCCAACGGGCGACTTCGCCGCCGCCGCCGCCAAGGCCGCGCGCGCGTTGAGCGAATTCCGCATCGCCGGCGTCGCGACCAATATCGGCTTTCTGCACGCGCTGCTGACGCATGCCGATTTCATCGCCAACCGCGTCGACACGCGCTTCATCGAGACGCATCTGACGGAGTTGCTGCGCGCCTCGGCGCAGGAGCGCCGCCACCTCTATTTCGATACGCCCGTCGATGACGCGCCGCAGGGCGCAGCCGCGACGCTCGGTGGACCCGACGGCACATTGGCGGTCGCCGCGCCGTTGCTCGGCACGGTCGTATCCGTCGATGTCGCGGAGGGCGACGTCGTGCGCCCCGGCCAACAGATCGCCGTGCTCGAAGCGATGAAGATGGAGCATCTCGTCACGACGGCGCAGGGCGGCGTCGTCAGGGCGACGCCCGCCCGCAAGGGCGATACGCTCTACGCCGGCGACGCCATCGTGTTCATCGAGCCGGCGGAGTTCGCAGCCGACGACGTCATTGCGGATGAGGATGTCGATCTCGACGCGATTCGCCCGGATCTGGCGGAGATGCGCGCGCGACAGGCCTTCGGCCTCGACGCCAACCGGCCGGACGCGCTGGCCAAGCGCCGCCGGACCAATCAACGCACGGCGCGCGAGAATATCGACGCGCTCGTCGATCCCGGCTCGTTCATCGAATATGGCTCGCTCGCCATCGCGGCGCAAAGGGCGCGGCGCGCGCTCGACGATCTCATCCGCAACACGCCGGGAGACGGGGTGGTCACGGGGCTCGCCAGCGTCAACGGCGCGCATTTCGCGCCCGAGCAGGCGCGCTGCCTCGTCGTCGCCTATGATTACATGGTGCTTGCCGGCACACAGGGGCAGCGCAACCACAAGAAGCAGGACCGGCTGTTCACGCTGGCCGAGAAGCAGCGCCTTCCCGTCGTGCTTTATGGCGAGGGCGGCGGAGGACGGCCGGGCGACACGGAGCGGCTGGGCGTCACCGGCCTTGACGTGCCGACCTTCGCGCAATTCGCATCCTTGAGCGGCCTCGTGCCGCTTGTGGGCGTTGTCTCGGGCTATTGCTTCGCCGGCAACGCGGCGCTGATCGGTTGTTGCGACGTCATCATCGCCACGCAAAACGTCAGCCTCGGCATGGGCGGGCCGGCGATGATCGAGGGCGGCGGGCTTGGCGTTTATCGCCCCGAAGAGGTCGGGCCGGCGCGCTTTCAGACAACGAACGGCGTCATCGACATTCTCGTCGCGGACGAGATCGAGGCCACCCTCGTCGCGAAAAAATATCTCTCCTATTTTCAGGGCGCGACGCGCGACTGGACCGCGCCCGATCAACGGCTGCTGCGCCGCGCCATCCCCGAGAACAGGCTGCGCGTCTACGACATCCGCGCCGTCATCGAGACGCTGGCGGATTCGGGCTCCTTCCTCGAACTGCGCCCGCATTTCGGCGTCGGGATCGTCACCGGCTTCATCCGCATCGAGGGACGCCCCTTCGGTCTGCTGGCGACCAATCCGCGCCATCTCGGCGGCGCCATCGATTCCGACGCAGCCGATAAAGCCTCGCGCTTCATGCAGCTCTGCGACGCATTCGACATTCCGATCGTGTCGCTCTGCGACACGCCGGGCTTCATGGTCGGGCCGGAGGCGGAACAGACCGGCCTCGTGCGCCATGTCTGCCGGATGTTCATCACGGCGGCGAGCCTCAGCATTCCATGGTTCACAATCGTCCTGCGCAAAGGCTACGGGCTCGGCGCGCAGGCGATGGCCGGCGGCGGTTTCCATGCGCAATGTTTCACCATCGCCTGGCCGACGGGCGAATTCGGCGGCATGGGGCTCGAAGGCGCCGTGCGGCTCGGCTATCGCAAGGAGCTCGACGCAGAACCCGACGCCGTCGCCCGCGAGGCTTTGTTCAAAAAGCTCGTCGCCCGCTATTACGAGGAAGGCAAGGCGACGAGCATCGCCTCCGTGCTGGAGATCGACCAGGCCATCGATCCGGTGGAGACCCGGCGATGGATTCTGCGCGGTCTTGAGTCCTGCGCGCCGCCAGCGCCGCGCGCCGGCAAGAAACGACCGCTGGTGGACGCATGGTGACACAATAGACGGAGACGCGACGCGATGATGAACAACTCCGGAAAAACGGCGCAGGCGCGCCACGACAGGCGAACGCAAGCCTTGCTCGACGCGCAGTTCGAATTGCAGGAGGCGAAGAAGCACGCCGTCCTCGTCGTCATCGCCGGCTCTGACGGCGCCGGGAAGGGCGCCGTCGCCAACCGGCTCTATGACCGGCTCGACGCGCATTATGTCGAAACGCTCTATTACGGCGCGCCGAGCGAGGACGAACGGCTGCGCCCGCCCTTCTGGCGCTATTGGCGCGACCTGCCGGCCAAGGGCCGCATCGGCCTCGTGCTCGGCGGCTGGCATCACGCGCCGCTGCTCGACCGCGCCACTGGCGAAATGGACGAAGACGAATTCAAGACCGCGCTCGCCGACATCAATTCCTTCGAGCAGATGCTGATCGCCGAGGGCGTCGCGCTTGTGAAAATCTGGCTCGCGGCGGACGAGAAAAAGGCGCGCAAACGCCTCGAAGCCCTGCGCGAGGAAGATGGCGCGCTGCGCCGCCCGGTCGTCGTCGAATGGGACGAGATCGACACGAAGAAGGAGCGCAAGCGTCTCGCCAAGGCCGGCCTCGAAATGGCCGAGGCAAGCGTCGGCGGCGCGCCCTGGACGGTCATTCCGGCGGACGACGAGAACCAGCGCGACGAGGCGGCGGCGCAAGCGCTGCTCGAGGCGCTGACGCGCCTCAACGCCAAAACTGGAAAGCCAACCGCCAAAATGACGCCGGCCGGCAAGGCGCCGGTCAAATTCCCCGTTCCGCAACTCGACCTGAGCTTGAAGGCCGACGAAGCGACCTATGCGGAGGAACTCGACGCGCTGCAGGACCGGCTGACGCAGGCGACGACGGGCAAACGCTTCCGCAAGCGCGGCCTCGTGCTCGTCTTCGAGGGTAATGACGCGGCCGGCAAGGGCGGCGCCATCCGGCGGGTGCGGGCGGCGCTCGATCCGCGCCAGTTCCGGGTGCACGGCACGTCGGCGCCGAGCGACGAGGAAAAGGCGCGGCCCTATCTCTGGCGGTTCTGGCGCAATCTGCCGCGACGCGGCCATGTCGCGATTTTCGACCGCAGCTGGTACGGGCGCGTGCTGGTGGAGCGCGTCGAGGGCTTCGCGACGGAAACCGACTGGCGGCGAGCCTATGGCGAGATCGTCGATTTCGAGCGGCAGATCGCGGAAGACGATTTCGCGGTGGTCAAATTCTGGCTGTCGATCAGCCTTGACGAACAGATGCGCCGCTTCAAGGCGCGCGAGGAGACCGCGATCAAGCGCTACAAGATCACCCCCGAGGATTGGCGAAACCGCGATAAATGGGCGGCCTACGAAACCGCCATGGCCGAAATGATCGCCCGCACCAGTACGGATTTCGCGCCCTGGACGCTGGTCGAGGCCGAGGACAAATATTTCGCCCGGCTCAAAGTGCTGCGGACCATCGTCGCCCGGCTGGAAAGGTTCGATTAACGAACCATCACAATCTTTCCAAGATTGCGCCCAATTGAGGCCAGACCCCGCCGCCATTCTCCGATCATGGACATTGCGAGAGGGGATTCGGCCATGCAGGGACACAGCGATCTGGAAAACGAGGTTCTGCGGCGCTTCTACGCGGCGCGCAACAACGATCACGCCATTCCGCTGCCGGTCGCCGAGGACGCTTCCGCCGCCGAAATAGCAGACGTGGCGGAGGCTTGCCGCGAACTCGCCGCCAAGGGCCTGATCGACTGGACGCAGATTTTCGGCGCGACGGTCGGCTTCGGCCGCATCACCGCCGCCGGCATCATCGTCGTCGACCACGAAACCCACGCTTTCGAATTCGAGCGCAAGCCGCAGCCGGCGCCGCTCGACCAATTGTGGCGGCGCGCCGCCGCTCTGCTCCTGTCGCGCTATCGCGCGCATTACGCCTGACGCCAGACTTCCATTTTTTGACCCCCAGACTGACTGGCGGCTGACGCTCCCCCTCGCGTCGGCCGTCTTTTTCTTTTGGGGTAGCCGTCTCGCCGCCGCGCCTATTGCGCCTGCGGCGGACGCTTTCCCCTCGCGTCGGCCGTGCTTTTAGGCCGCCGGCTTTGTGGCGCGGCGCGGCCCGAGCCTTTATGGTGGCCGCCCGAACAGCCAAGCCCCACGAGAGAAGATGACGTCGACCCACCGCCCCGTCCAAGCCGGCGACCATGTGTTTCTGGTCGATGGATCGTCTTTCGTCTTCCGCGCCTATTTCCAGTCGATCCGGCAGGATCAGAAGTACAATTACCGCTCGGACAGGCTGCCGACCGGGGCCGTGCGGCTGTTCAGCGCCAAATTGCTGCAATTCGTGCGCGACGGGGCGATGGGCGTGAAGCCGACGCATCTCGCCATCATTTTCGACAAGTCGGAAAACTCGTTCCGCAAGGAACTCTACCCCGAATACAAGGCGAACCGGTCCGAGCCGCCGGAAGACCTCGTGCCGCAATTCCCGCTGATGCGCGAGGCGGTGCGCGCCTTCGGCCTCATTCCGATCGAACAGGACCGCTACGAGGCCGACGACCTCATCGCCACCTATGCGGCGGAAGCCGAGGCGCGCGGCGCCGACGTGCTGATCATTTCCGCCGACAAGGATCTGATGCAGCTCATCACGCCGAAGGTCTCCATGTACGATCCGGCGTCGGGCGAACGCGACGAGCGGCGCATCGGCCTCAACGAGGTGAAGGATTATTTCGGCGTCGGGCCGGAGCGCGTCTCGGACGTGCAGGCGCTCGCCGGAGATTCGACCGATAACGTGCCCGGCGCGCGCGGCATCGGCCTCAAGACCGCAGCGCAACTCATCACCGAATACGGCGATCTCGACACATTGCTGGCGCGTGCCGGCGAGATCAAGCAGCCGAAGCGGCGCGAATCGCTGACAGACCCTGATTCCGTCGCCCTGATACGCATGTCGAAAAAGCTGGTCGATCTCGTGCGCGACGTTCCGCTTGCAACCCCGCTCGACGACCTCGGGCTGCATGCGCCGGACGGCAAGGCGCTGATCGGCTTTCTCAAGGCGATGGAATTCACCACGATCACGCGCCGCGCCGCCGAGGTTTTCGACGTCGCGGCGGATGAGGTCGAGCCCGATCCGGCGCTGCTCGGCGCGGGCGGCTGGCGCGGCCGCAACGGCGAGGCGGCC
>ERZ1645187.94-NODE-94-length-85218-cov-234.373132_pt1 | contig 85218 bp, 61 predicted proteins | sample MGYA00575352_ERZ1645187 | MGnify/ENA primary metagenome ERZ1645187 (study PRJEB40837, sample SAMN11349314) | freshwater sediment metagenome | isolation source: river sediment | host: Sediment | place: India: Wazaribad , New Delhi | collected 2017-02-21 ... | reverse complement strand
GTTTGAGGCGATCCAGTCGCACTGAATTTGGCGCTAAGTCAGGAGTTCTGCAATGAGTGAAAGAATCGTGATCGTTGACGCCGGCCGCACCGCCGTGGGCACTTTCGGCGGCAGTCTGTCCTCGATGCCGGCCCCCGAGATGGGCGCGACGGTCATCAAAGCCCTCCTGGAGCGTACCGGCATCAAGCCCGAGCAGGTCGACGAGGTCATTCTGGGCCAGGTCCTCACCGCCGGTTCCGGCCAGAATCCGGCCCGCCAGACCACCCTCAAGGCCGGCCTGCCCGTCGCGGTGCCCGCCCTGACCATCAACAAGGTCTGCGGCAGCGGCCTCAAGGCGGTCCACCTGGCCATGCAGGCGGTGGCCTGTGGCGACGCCGAGATCGTGATCGCCGGCGGCCAGGAGAGCATGACCCGTTCCGGCCACGTCCTCCCCGGTTCCCGGGACGGCGTGCGCATGGGCGACTGGAAGATGCAGGACACCATGATCGTCGATGGCCTGCAGTGCGCCTTCAACGGCTACCACATGGGCGTCACCGCCGAGAATATCGCCAGGAAGTACGGCTTCAGCCGTCAGGCCCAGGATGAATTCGCCGCGGCCTCCCAGCAGAAGGCCGAGGCCGCCCAGAAGGCCGGCCGCTTCGATGCGGAAATCGTCCCGGTCAGCATCCCCCAGCGCAAGGGCGACCCCCTGGTCTTCGCCAGCGACGAGTTCCCCCGCCATGGCACCACCGCCGAGACCCTGGCCAAGCTGCGCCCGGCCTTCGACAAGGAGGGTACCGTCACCGCCGGCAATGCCTCCGGTATCAACGACGGCGCCGCCATCGTCATTGTCACCACCGAGTCCAAGGCCAAGGAACTGGGTCTGGAGCCCCTGGCGACCATCGTCGCCTTCTCCAGCGCCGGCGTCGATCCCGCCATCATGGGCACGGGCCCCATCCCCGCCACCACCAAGTGCCTGGAGAAGGCCGGCTGGAGCGTGGCGGACCTGGACCTGGTGGAGGCCAACGAGGCCTTCGCCGCTCAGGCCATGTCGGTCAATCATGACCTGGGCTGGGACCTGAGCAAGGTCAACGTCAACGGTGGGGCCATCGCCATCGGCCACCCCATCGGCGCCTCCGGGGCCCGCGTCCTGGTCTCCCTCCTGTACGAGATGAAGCGTCGCGGCGCCAAAAAGGGCCTGGCGACCCTCTGTATCGGCGGTGGTCAGGGTGTCGCCCTGGCGGTGGAACGTCCCTGACCACTTCCCCGTCCGGCCCCGGGATCCGCCTGGCCCTGACTGGCTGCGGGTTGCGCCCGCCAGCGGTCAGCCACGGGCGTGCCCGGGGCGGGCGGGTGCCCGTCGTCCGATCCTCCCGGTAACCCCGGAGGCTCCGATTGATCTCCAGGGACGGAGACCGCCTCGGGATGGGCGAACGTGCAATCCCTGGCCTTGCCGGCCCCTGGGGCGGGCGGGGTCCGGGCTGGCCCTCACTCACTACCGCGGCCACCGCGGAGGCGCTACAGACTCATGTCCAGCGAACGTATTATTAAAAAATACCCCAATCGCCGTCTCTATGACACCGAGGTGAGCCGTTACGTCACCCTCGACGATGTCCGCGCGCTGGTCATGGATGGCGTCGAATTTCGGGTGCTGGATACGAACAACGAGGACATCACCCGGGCCATCCTCCTGCAGATCATGCTCGAGGAGGAGAGCGGCGGCGAACCCCTCTTCAGCGCGCAGATGCTCGCCCAGATCATCCGCTTTTATCGTGGAACCCTTCAGGGTGTGTTCTCCCGGTACATGGAGCGCTCCCTCGACCTCTTCGTCAAGCAGCAACATCAGTTGCGTGAGACCTGGGGCGAGACCCCCCTGGATGCCATGGCCCGCCTGGCCCAGCGCAACGTCGACATCTGGTCCGACCTGCAGAACGAGTTCCTGCGCGCGGCCGGCTACAAGAAGCGTTCCGAGGCCGACGGCAAGCCCTGACCGGGTCTTGTCTCCCGTCACTCCCTCTTCCTTTTATCCCCGCCTTTGCCCGCGTGGGCTGGTCCCGTCCGGTCTGAACGTGGCCGGCTGATCACTGCAACGGGCCAGTCCGCCCCGCAATGCCGCAACGGATCGCCCTCGGCGTGACCGCCGAGTTATTTTTCATTCCATTCAGTGACTTTGGTGGGATGGACAGTGGAGCTATCCCCCGATCGCGGGTCTTGAGCCCTTTGTCATCCGCCGAAAAAAGGTGTTGACAGGCGGCGGCGGGGCGGATATTGTGCGCTGCAACAATTGCTGCGCCGCACAAAAGGCGAACCACCAAACCCCATCGGGAGAAAGACCATGACCGTTAAAGACAGCCTGACCGCCATGAACGAAATGACCTCCAAGGGCGCCGATCGCCTGAGCAGCCTGGGTGACCTCAACCTCAAGATCTGGGAGAAGCTCGCCGCCCGCCAGCTCGAGGCCCTGAATCTGATGATGGAGCAGAGCGTCCGCCAGATGAAGATTGCCAGCGAGGCCAAAGGGTATAATGAATTCGTCAAGGCCCAGGTCGAGATGGCCAAGGAAGCCAGCGAGCGCATGATGGAAGAGGTCCGCACCAACATGTCGCTGGCCAACGAAGTCCGTGACGAGTACCGCGCCTGGGCCCAGGCCGGCATGTCCGAAATGACTGCCGAAATCAAAAAGAGCGTCGCCTCGGCGTCCTAAATCTAATTCGGGAGTTCTCAGAAATGGCGCAACCAATGCGTGTGGCTCTGGTTACCGGCGGAATTGGTGGTATCGGTACCTCCATCTGCCAGCGGCTGGCGAAAGACGGGATGCGGGTGGTGGCCAACTACCACCCGATGGAGCAGGAGCAGGCGGAGGCCTGGCTGGCCGCCCGTCAGGCCGAAGGTCTGGATATCTCCATCGCGGTCGGTGACGTCTCCTCCTGGGACGATACCCAGCGCATGGTCGCCGAGGTGGTGGAGAAGGCGGGCCCCGTGGACGTGTTGGTCAACTGCGCCGGGATCACCCGCGACAAGACCTTCAAGCGCATGGAGCTGGCGCAGTGGGAGGCGGTCATCAACGTCAACCTCAACTCCGTGTTCAACGTCACCCGGCCGCTGTGGGATGGCATGCTGGAGCGCGGCTTTGGTCGCATCATCAACATCTCCTCCGTCAATGGTCAGCGTGGCCAGTTCGGTCAGGCCAACTATTCGGCGGCCAAGGCCGGCATGCATGGATTCACCATGGCCCTGGCCCAGGAGGGTGCCACCCGCGGCGTGACGGTCAACACCGTATCCCCCGGGTACGTCGAGACCGCCATGACCCTGGCGATGCGTGACGACGTCCGCGAAGGCATCATCTCCGGCATCCCCATGCGCCGCATGGCCCAGCCGGAGGAGATCGCCGCCGCCATCGCCTTCCTGGCCTCCGATCAGGCCAGCTACATCACCGGGGCCAACATCCCGGTCAATGGTGGCCTCTTCATCCACTAAGTGACGCGCCGGCCCCGCGGTCGACCCATGTTTCCGCCCCGGGCCTTGTCAGTGGCGCTGCCGCTCGCGCCGATGTTGAGCGGTGGCGCCCAACGGACCTTTCCCGTGAGGGTCCATCCTCTTCCCCCGGCCGCGCCTGGCGCGTCCGGTCCATGCCGTGGTGACGCATGACGCCCACGGTGGCAACAGGTCCTCCTCGTCTCTCTCAATCATTTGAGAAGAGCTTTAGCCCGGCACCCCGCCGGGCTTTTTTTTTGATTCAAGAGGTTACAGGCTCAGCCCTTGGGTGAGATTGCGTCAAAGCGCTCAATAAACAACGTCTTGGGTAACCGACGCTGATTCATGCTTGGGCTCACGATTCTGGAGCAGCCTGGTGATGACCTCTTGTAGGTAGCGGTGCAGATCGACCCTAACCGGTAATGGTGGCGAAGACCGCCGGCAGGCGCTCGGGCAGGCGCTCGACATGGTCGACGATGGCGTAGCAGTTCTCGCCAAAGATGCGCGCCACGTAGCGGTCGGCCAGGGGGTCCAGGGTCAGACAGTAGGTGTAGATGCCCTGCATGGCCAGGTCCTCCACCGCCTTCTTGGCGTCGTGGCGCAGGTATTGGGGATCACGCTCGTCGATATCCGCCGGCTCACCGTCGGTGATGAGCAGCACCAGGCGCTTCTGGGCTGGCTGCTGGCGCAGGTGATGGCCGGCGTGGCGCAGGGCGGCGCCCATGCGGGTGCTCAGGCCGCCTTTCATGCCTGCCAGGCGCGCCTTGGGTAGGTCATCGTAGGGCTGGTTGAAGTCCTTGAAGCGGAAGTATTGGACGTCGTGCCGGCCATCGGAGGCGAAGCCATGGATGGCGAAGGGGTCGCCGATGGCGTCGATGGCCCAGGCCAGCAGGCCGGTGGCCTCGCGGGTCAGGGTCAGGATGCTGGGGCTGGTCTCGTCATCCTTGTTGACGCGCTCGTTGGTGGACTCGGACAGGTCGAGCAGGATCAGTACTGCCAGGTCGCGCACATGGCGGGTGATGCGAATATTGATGCGCGGGTCGGGCATGACGCCGCGGCGAATGTCGATCATGGCCCGCACCGCGGCGTTGAGGTCCAGTTCCTCCCCCTCCTCGTAGCCACGGCGGCGCACCACCCCCTGGGGCTGGAGGGCGTCGATCAGGTGACGGATGCGCGAGGCCAGGGGGCGGTAGCGGGTCAGGAGGGCATCCATATCCGCCGGATCGCCCAGGCCCTGGCGGCGCTCCAGGACGGTGGCCCAGTCGGGCCGGTAAAGCTGCACCTGATGGTCCCATTCCTGATAGTGGCAGGGGTCGGCGACCGGCTCCTTGCCCTCGGACTGGTTGTAGCTGACGCCCAGGTCTTCGTAGGGGAAGAGCTCCGTGCCCAGGACCCAGATCTCCTGGGCATCGTCGCCGGCGGTCTCCACGTCCACCTCGTTGACGAACTCCATGAGGCTGACGTGCTTGCGCACCTGTCGCTGGCTGAGGGGGATGTAGTCGACGCCGCGACTGAGGAACTCGGCCTCGTCGAAGGCCCAGATAAAGCGGTTGTCGTCCCGGTAGGGGAGGGGCCAGTCCTCCAGCAGGCGCAGGCTGGGCAGGGCCGCCTCCCGCCCCAGGGCATTGTAAAAGGCGACGCCGGCGTCCCAACTGATCTGGTTGTCCGCGGGGCGGGCCGCCAGCTCGGCATGGAAGGCTTGGGCGGCGGCGAGGAGACGTTCGTCCTCCTCCTCCGCCCAGTAGGCGGGGTCGAGGAGGGCATGGGCCAGGCGCAGCAGCCGATCCAGGGTGGGGTGGGCCGGGCTGTCGCCCTCCTCGGCGGGGCGGGTGAAGAAGGGCAGCCACAGCTTGCGCAGGCCAGGAAATTTCTGGATCGCCAGGTACTCGACGCGGGCGTCCTCGAACAGCTCGATCAGCCAGCGTTGGAAGGGGTTGAGGGCCTCGGCGCTCAGCTCCTGGCGGGTATGGACCAGGTGCGCGGCGCAGTGGGCGGCGCTGGCGCGATAGACCTCGCCACCGGGGATGCCGCGGTAGCTATCGAAGGCATCCGGCAGGTGGAAGAAGCCGTCCGCGATGAAGGGCCGCAGGCCCTGGCGACTCTCGTAGTCGCCGGAGGTGGGCCGCATGAAGAAGGCCCGCGCCCAGAGGGCCCGCAGGTAGAAGTTGAGCTTGCGCTGGTTGTCCACCAGCAGGCTGCCGCGGCGCTCCTTCTGCAACACGGCGCGGGAGGATTCGGTGGCCAGGCCGAAGTAGGCCATCTGGCCGTCCAGGTCCCGGGCATGGGCCTGGGCGCCCCACAGGGCCCAGCGGCGCAGCCCCCCCAGGGTGAGTTTGGATAGGAGCTCGTCCATGTTCTCCATCATGGGCCGCAGGCCCCGGGGGGCCTTGCCGGCAAGCTGGTGGATCAGGCCGAGGAAGCCACGGATCAGCTCGGCGTCCCCCAGACGCTGGGCCGCCAGGGGCAGGTTGGAGAGCAGCAGGGCGATGACGGTGCCGGAGGTGTGGGAGGCGAGTTTCATCATGCTGGTGACGACGTCGACGATGACGTCCTCGCCGACCTCCTTGACCACCCGCGGCAGTTCCTGGACGTAGGCCAGCACCAGGTCCTGGCCCCGGCCCATGCCGCACATGGCGCGCATGCCCTCCAGGTAGTTCTGCAGACCCCGGGGCGACATGACCCGCGCCGCCTCCTGATAGCTGGATTCCAGGGCGGCGCGATGGTCGTGGTCGCCCGCGTCCAGGCAACTGACGTATTGGCTGAAGTCGATGCTCATGGGGCGTGCCTCCCATCAAATGGGTTCATAGCCACTGTCAGGATGGCGATCCTGGGGATATCGGGGTCGGCGGACAGGGTCAAGAAAACCGGCATGGGGTCGGTCAGAAGTAGGTGGTGACCGCCGCGTCCAGGGTGTCGCGCATGTCGGGGTCGTCGGTCAGGGGCCGCACCAGGGCCATCTGGCAGGCGGCCTGGGGGTCGATGCCCTGACGAATCAACTGGCCGGCGTACACCAGCAGACGGGTCGACATGCCCTCGTCCAGCCCATGGCCCTTGAGGTTGCGGCTGCGCTGGGCGACCTGCACCAGCTTGTCGGCGATCGCCGGGTCGATGCCGGCCTCGTGGGCGAGGATCTCGGTCTCGATCTCCGGGGCCGGATAGTTGAAGTCCAGGGCACCGAAGCGTTGCTTGGTGGACTGCTTGAGGTCCTTCATCAGGCTCTGGTAGCCGGGATTGTAAGAGATCACGATCTGGAAGTCGGGGTGGGCGGCGACCAGTTCCCCTTTCTTTTCCAGGGGCAGGACGCGGCGGTGGTCGGTGAGGGGGTGGATGACGACCGTGGTGTCCTGGCGGGCCTCGACCACCTCGTCCAGGTAGCAGATAGCGCCGATGCGGGCGGCGACGGTGAGGGGGCCGTCCTGCCAGCGGGTGCCGTTGACGTCGAGGAGGAAGCGGCCGACCAGGTCGGAGGCTGTCATGTCCTCATTGCAGGCGACGGTGATCAGGGGCCGGCCCAGGCGCCAGGCCATGTATTCGACGAAGCGGGACTTGCCGCAGCCGGTGGGGCCCTTGAGCATGACCGGCATGCGGGCGCCATAGGCGGCCTCGTAGAGGGTCACTTCCTGGGCTACGGGGCGATAGTAGGGTTCGGTCTTGACCAGGTACTGGTCGCGGTCGATGGTGTCGCTCATCTCGGCTTACCTCATGGAATCATGAATCTGTCGCAGCGGGCCTTAGGGCTCGCCCTGTCCGACGCGGGCGGGTGCGCAACAAAAAGGCCCCTGCCTCGTTTTGCCGAGACAGGGGCCTTGTTGGGCTTCGCCCCGGCAAAACCGCCGCTACCTTGTTTCCCGCGCCTCGCCACTGGACTGAGCTGGTGGCAAGGGCGGGTCGGTCGCGGCTAGTCGCCAGTCGCGGTCTGGTATTAGACCGGCTTGCCGCGGAAGACCACCATCTCGGCGCCCTTGGACTGGGCGTAGTTGTCGAAGCCGATCAGACGGACGTGGTTGTTGGGATGGGCCTTGTGGCAGGCCTCGGCCTCAGCCAGGATCTTGTCCACGTCGGTCTCGCCGAACATGGGCAGCTTCCACATGTACCAGTAGTAGTCGAAGGCGTTCTCGGGCTCGGTGTGCTCGATGGCCGGGTTCCAGCCCTTCTTGACGATGTACTCGACCTGCTTGCGGATGCGGGCCTGATCCATCTCAGGGAGGTAGGAGAAGGTCTCGAACTTACGGCTGTTGACGTCGCTGAGACTGGACTTGTAGTCCTGCATGTCGCTCATGGGTGCATTCCTCTGAATAAGTGATTCGGTTCGCTGGGGTTCGTTGTCCACCCCGGCGGCGGGCCGGGGTGGCGGCTGGGGGATGGGGGCTTACTTGTGCGCCACGTCCAGCTTGTCGACGGTGTCGAACTCGAACTTGATCTCTTTCCAGGTCTCCATGGCGATCTTGAGCTCGGGGCTGCTGGCGGCCGCCTTGGTGAGGACCTCCTTGCCTTCCTTCTCGATGGCGACACCCTGATTGCGGGCCTCGACACAGGCCTCGAGGGCGACGCGGTTGGCCGCGGCGCCGGCGGCATTGCCCCAGGGGTGGCCCAGGGTGCCTCCGCCGAACTGGAGGACGGAGTCGTCGCCGAAGATGGTCACCAGGGCCGGCATGTGCCAGACATGGATACCACCGGAGGCGACGGCGAAGGCGCCGGGCATGGAGCCCCAGTCCTGATCGAAGAAGATACCGCGGCTGCGGTCTTCCTTGATGTAGGACTCGCGCAGCAGGTCGATCCAGCCCAGGGTGGCCTCGCGGTCACCCTCCAGCTTGCCGACGACGGTGCCGGTGTGCAGGTGGTCGCCGCCGGACAGGCGCAGGATCTTGGTCAGGACGCGGAAGTGGATACCGTGATGCGGGTTGCGGTCGAGCACGGCGTGCATGGCGCGATGGATGTGCAGCAGCATGCCGTTGTCACGACACCAGTTGGCCAGGCCGGTATTGGCGCAGAAGCCGCCGGTGATGTAGTCGTGCATGATGATCGGGGCGCCGATCTCCTTGGCGTACTCGGCCCGCTTGTACATCTCCTCGGGCGTGGGGGCGGTGACGTTCAGGTAGTGGCCCTTGCGCTCGCCGGTCTCGTCCTCGGCCTTGCGGATGGCGTCCATGACGAAGTCAAAGCGGGCGCGCCAGCGCATGAAGGGCTGGGAGTTGACGTTCTCGTCGTCCTTGGTGAAGTCCAGGCCACCGCGCAGGCACTCGTAAACGGCGCGGCCGTAGTTCTTGGCGGACAGGCCGAGCTTGGGCTTGATGGTGCAGCCGAGCAGGGGCCGGCCATATTTGTTCATGATGTCGCGCTCGACCTGGATGCCCTGGGGCGGACCGCCGCAGGTCATGACATAGGCGATGGGGAAGCGCACGTCCTCCAGGCGCAGGGCCCGCACGGCCTTGAAGCCGAAGACGTTACCGACCAGGGAGGTGAAGACGTTGACGACCGAGCCTTCCTCGAAGAGGTCGATGGGATAGGCGATGAAGGCGTAATAGCAGGTGTCGTCGCCCGGGACGTCCTCGATCCGATAGGCGCGGCCCTTATAGTGGTCGAGATCGGTCAGCAGGTCGGTCCACACCGTGGTCCAGGTGCCGGTGGAGGACTCGGCGGCGACGGCGGCGGCGGCCTCCTCGCGGGGCACGCCCGGCTGCGGGGTGATCTTGAAGCATGCCAGCAGATCCGTGTCCTTGGGCACGTAATCCGGCATCCAGTAGGTCTCGCGGTATTCCTTCACGCCCGCGTTGTAAGTCTTTGCCATGCCTAGTCTCCGCTACAAATTTGAGTGATTGGCTATTAGCCCTGGGGCCGGATCTTGGCCAGCCCTGAGTTCTTGATGGTCTGCAGGGCAGCCGGGACGTGGATACTGGTCAAGAGTCCCTTGCATCCCGGACAAGACTCAGTATAAGCATTCGATTCATAAACACAATTCAGGATTATTGATCGAAAGCCAAAGAATCGCTTAGGTATTCCGCCCGCTTCCATGGGCGCCAGGCCCTCGGGCACCCGGTCAGAAAAAGTGGGCGAAGCGCACAATCCAGCGATGGTTTTCGAAAAAGCCGCTCTTGGTCTCCAGGTCGCCACCGTACTCCACGGTCAGGCGCCCTACCGGCAGGTTCAGGTAGCCAACCAGCCCATAGCGATGCACGCTGAGGTCATTGGACCAGGGTGTGACCGCCGTCCGCGTCGCGCCGCCGGCGTTATAGAAGTAGCTCAGGCTGAGGGCAAGCATGCGGTTGAATTGATAACTGAGGGCGGTCTGGGCGCTGTAGAGGGGCTGCTGGCTCAGGGTGCCAATCACGGGACTGTTGCCAAAGTAGTCGTCGTTGTCACCAAACCAGGCCACGTCCCCCGCGACCAGCCAGTCGAGACGGTCGAGCAGGCGTTGGCTGAAACCGGTCTGCAGGGCGCCCCGGACGCGGTTTTCCCCGGGGTTGGTGTTGAGGACCCGCGTATGCGCGGCGTCGTACTGCCCGGTGGGCAGGCTCAGATAGGCGGCGATGCCGACATAACGACCCGCCTCCCGGTCCACGTAAGGCCAGGTCGCCAGCATCATGCCCAGATCGCCGAGTCCGCCGTGATCCTCGATGGCCCCCAGGTCGCCGCTGGTCCGGATTCGCAGGTTGGCGACCTGGGCGTAGAAGTAGCTGGGATTGCCCGCCACCTCGAAGGCATGTCCCAAGCGGAGCTGCAACTGGTCCAGATTCAGGCGGGAATCCAGTTCCATGCGCTCGCCCTCCCGATACAGATCGCCGCGATGACTCGAGATATAGGCCAGCGAGACCGCCGATAGACCCGGCGGGGGGGGAATGACATCCAGGGGCACGAGGTCGATGGCCTGGGCGGGCAGCACCATGAGGGACATTAGCAGGCCGAGCATCGTGGAGACGGAGGCATTCATGCGGCTATACCTGGAAGTAATCTATTTGGTGCGTACCGGGAAAGGGGCACATCTTTGCGCGGCGATATTGTCGCAGTCCGGCCCGCCCACGTCATGCCCCTCTCCCCGTTCCGGGATGACCCGGGCGCGTCCCCTGGTCGCCAGTGGAGGACCACCCGACCCGTAAGAACGGAAAATTTCTTGCTCGTGGGACGGGCCCGGCCAGGGTAACCTTGAGATTTAATCGTCCAGGCGGTTGTCGGCATCGTCTCCGCTCTCCTACAATCAAGGATGACCATTGTTGATAAACAGCATATTGAGGGGGCTTTATGGAACGTCGTTCCTTTCTGCAAGGCGCCGGCATGGCCGGTATTCTCGCCACCGGTATCGCCCCGGCCATCATCCGGGCCCAGGAACCCATCCGCTGGCGCCTGGCGTCCAGCTTCCCGAAATCCCTCGACACCGTCTACGGCGCCAGCGAGTCCTTCGCCCAGTACGTCGCCGACGCCACCGGGGGTAATTTCCAGATCTCGGTCCATCCGGCGGGGGAGATCGTCCCCGCCTTTGGTGTCGTCGATGCCATCCAGCAGGGCACCGTCGAGTGCGCCCATACCGCGCCCTACTACTTCTTCGGCAAGGACGAGACCTTCGCCCTCGACTGCTCCGTGCCCTTCGGCATGACCTCCCGCCCCATGACCGCCTGGATGTATGACGGCAATGGGCTGCAACTGCTGCGCCACTTCTACGCCCAGTTCAATATCGTCAACTTCCCCTGCGGCAACACCGGCGCCCAGATGGGGGGTTGGTATCGCAAGGAGATCAAGTCGGTCAAGGACCTGGATGGCATGAAGATGCGCATCTCGGCCTTCGCCGGGCGCGTCCTGGCCAAGCTGGGCCTGGTGGCCCAGACCCTGCCCGCCGGCGAGATCTACCAGGCCCTGGAGAAGGGCACCATCGACGCCTCCGAGTGGATCGGTCCCTATGACGACCTCAAGCTCGGCCTGCACAAGGTGGCGCCCTACTACTATTACCCCGCCTGGTGGGAGGGCAGCACCCAGTTCTCTGTCTACATCAACAGCGACAAGTGGAACAGCCTGTCCAAGGACTACCAGGCGATCATCACCCAGGCCGCCGCCGCCGCCCATGTCCAGTGCCAGGCCCGCTACGACGCCCGCAACCCCGCCGCCCTCAAGCAACTGGTCGCCGAGGGGGCCAAGCTGAGCCGCTTCCCCAAGGATGTCATGGACGCCGCCTTCAAGGCCGCGCAGGAGGTCTACAAGGAACTGGACGAGAAGAACCCGAACTGGAAAAAGGTCTATCCTGATTACAAGAGCTTCATGGCCCAGCAGGTGCAGTGGCAGTCGGTGGCGGAGGCCAATTACACCCAGTACCTCGCCGCGCAGAAACTCTAGTCCCCGGCCCGCCGCCCCGGGTTCCCCGCCCGGATGCGGCGGTTCTGTCCACCTTGCCGCGACCGCGGACTTTCGGAACGCCGAGCGCCAGTACGCTGGCCTCGGCGTTTTGCCCTCCGGGCGGTCCTGGGGCCATCCCATGAAGATCCTGCTGCGCCTTTCCCGTCTCATCGATGTCACCAATGGCCTGCTGGGCCGGCTGACCCCCTGGCTGGTCTTCGCCGCCGTCCTTATCAGCGCCAGCAATGCGGTGGCCCGCAAGGCCCTTAATCTCAGCTCCAACGCCTTCCTTGAGGTGCAGTGGTACCTCTTCGCCGCCGTCTTCCTTCTCGGTGCCGGCTATGTCCTGCTGGAAAATGCCCACGTCCGCATCGACGTCCTGGCCGGCAAGCTCTCCATGCGGGCGCGGAACTGGATCGATGTCGTCGGCCTCCTGGTCTTCTTGCTGCCCCTGTGCGGCTTCATGATCAAACTGTCCTGGCCCTATGTCTGGCAGGCCTACGTCTCCGGGGAGATCTCCCAGAATTACGGTGGCCTCATCCGCTGGCCGGTCTATGCCCTGGTGCCCCTCGGTTTCGGCCTGCTGGGGCTCCAGGCTCTGTCGGAACTGATCAAGCGCCTGGCCTTCCTCAGCGGCGCCGGTCCCAATCCTCTCCACGGGGGTGGCGGTGAGGAGGAGGCCGTCGAGCATGGCCACGTCGGAGGGCCTCCCATTGCTGCCGTGGCGCCGGCAGGCGGGACCGGTACCGCGCCCGCCATCTCCACAGGCCCCGGTGGCGCCGGGCCCCAGGGAGGGACGACCAAATGACCGCGCTCCTGGCCGCTCACATCCCCGAACTCATGTTCGGGTCCCTGCTGCTCTTTCTCCTCACCGGTTTTCCGGTGGCCTTCTCCCTGGCGGCCGTCGGCCTGACCTGGGGCTTCATCGGCATGGAGATCGGTCTGCTGCCGCCCAGCCTCTTCCAGGCCCTGCCGCTGCGGGTCTTCGGCATCATGCAGAACGAGACCCTGCTGGCCATCCCCTTTTTCACCCTCATGGGCCTGATCCTGGAACGGAGCGGCATGGCGGAGGATCTGCTCGATACCGTCGGCCAGGTCTTTGGCCCCATCCGCGGTGGCGTGGCCCTGGCGGTGCTGTTCGTCGGCGCCCTGCTGGCGGCGACCACCGGCGTGGTGGCGGCCTCGGTCATCTCCATGGGCCTGATCTCCCTGCCGATCATGCTGCGGTATGGTTACAGCCCGGCGATCGCCGCCGGGGCCATCACCGCCTCCGGCACCCTGGCGCAGATCATCCCCCCCTCCCTGGTGCTGATCGTCATGGCCGACCAGTTGGGCCGCAGCGTCGGCGACCTCTACATGGGCGCCTTCATCCCGGCCTTCACCCTGGTGGGACTCTTTGCCCTCTTCATCATCTTCATGGCCATTTTCAAGCCCACCCTGGTGCCGGCCCTGCCACCCGAGGCGCGCACCTACGCCGAGCCCGACGGCAGCTCGGGTCTGCGGTCCCTGGCGGTCTTCACCCTGATCATCGCCGTCGCCGCGGTCGCCTTCGGTCAGCACTATGGCGAGATCCTCGTCGCCCTGACGGGCCGCGACGTCAAGCCGGCCCTGGACGAGACCCTCGTCGTTACCCTGACCGGCGCCACCCTGTTGGCCTTCATCGGGGCCCTGATCAACCAGGTCCTGGGTCTGGGGCTCTTGTCACGGCTCACCGAGCGGGTGACCTTCGTCCTGATCCCGCCACTGATCCTGATCTTCCTGGTGCTGGGGACCATCTTCCTCGGGGTGGCGACGCCGACCGAGGGTGGGGCCATGGGGGCGGTGGGTGCCCTGATCATGGCCCTGGCCCGTCGCAAGCTGGACCGGCAACTGCTCAGGCATGCCCTGGAGGCGACGGCGCGCCTGTCCACCTTCGTGCTGTTCATCCTCATCGGCTCGACCGTCTTCAGCTTCACCTTCACCGCCGTCGATGGTCAGCTCTGGGTGGAACATCTGTTCGACAAGTTGCCCGGTGGCCAGATCGGCTTCCTGGTCTTCGTCAACTTTGTCATCTTCCTGCTTGGCTTCTTCATCGACTTCTTCGAGATCGCCTTCATCCTGGTGCCCTTGCTCGCGCCGGTGGCGGACAAGCTGGGCATCGACCTGGTCTGGTTCGGCGTCTTGCTGGCGATGAACCTCCAGACCTCGTTCCTGACCCCGCCCTTCGGCTTCGCCCTCTTCTATCTGCGCAGCGTGGCGCCGGCCCAGGCCTTCGTCGACCGGGTCACGCACCGGCGGGTGGAGGGCGTGAAGACCCTGGACATCTACCGGGGCTCCATTCCCTTCGTCCTGATCCAGATCGCCATGGTGGCGGCCATCATCGCCTTCCCCGGCATCGTCACCATGGGGCTGAACAAGACCGAAAAGGTGGATCTGGAGAGTATCAAGATCGAGGTCGAGACCGGCGGCGGCTGGGAACAGCAGGGCAGTGGTTGGGGCCAGTCGAGCGAGGGAGGTTGGGACCAGCCGGCGGCGGAGGACGCCCCCGGTGCGCCTGACACCAGTCGAGCGGACGAAGGAGGCTGGGGCACGCCCGCCGACGGCGGTTGGGATCAGCCGGCGGAGGGCCCAGCGGGAGATTCGGGGTGGGCAAGGCCGGCAGCGGAAGATGCCGTCCAGGACCAGCCGGTGGCTGAAGATGGCGGTCAACCGGGTGACACCGGCGTGGCGGAGCCGGGTGCTTCCGCCCCGGGGGATGATTGGGCGACGCCGGCGCGGTGATCCTCACCCGCGTCTGATGACCCTGGCGTCCCATCCTGCCGCCAGGGTCAGAATAGCGTGCGGCTGGTGCTGGATAGAGGCCACCGGATCAGCATGGCGCCGCCGGAGTGAGGTGGCGGCGCCAGACTCGGCTGTCAGGGATAGGGTTGCCCTGTGCCAGGCGCGGCGAGCGGTGGTCTAAAAGCCCGGCAGGACCCGCAGGAAGAAGGTCTTGAGATAGGCCGTCTCGGGGATGGCGGGATGGACCGGATGGTCCGGTCCCTGGCCGCCCATCGCCAGCAGTTGCAGGCTGACATGGGCGCGGCGGGCGGCCTGCTGCACCAGACGCAAAAATTCATCACGGCCCAGGTGGAAGGAGCAGGAGGAGGTCACCAGCAGGCCGCCGGGCTCCAGCACGTCCAGGCCGAGGCGGTTGAGGCGCTGGTAGGCCTGGAGGCCCTCGCGCTCGTCCTTGCGCCGCTTGATGAAGGCCGGGGGATCGAGCATCACCAGGTCGAAACGCTCCCCCTCCTCCTTGAGCTGGCGCAGGGCGTCGAAGGCGTCGCCCTGGAGGCCGCTGACCCGCTCCAGCAGGCCGTTGCGCTCGGCGTTGGCGCCCACCGCCTCCAGGGCCGTGGCCGAACTGTCCACGCACACGACCTCCTCGGCCCCGAGCCGGGCGGCCCGCAACCCCCAGGCCCCGACGTAGCTACAGACATCCAGGGCGCGGCGCGGGCGGCCGAAGCGGGCCAGGCGGGCGCGATTCTCCGCCTGATCGAAGAACCAGCCGGTCTTCTGGCCGGTCAGGGGCGAAACCCGGAACAGATTGCCGTGCTCCGGCACCTCGATCTCCCCGGGGTCCCTCCCCCTGACCACCTCGTTGGTCAGGGGCAGTCCCTCCAGTTCCCGGACGGGGCTGTCGTTACGCAACAGGATGCAGGTGGGGCGCAGCAACTGGTCCAGGGCGGTGAGCAGGTCGGTGCGGGCCCGCTCCATGCCGGCGGTGGTGATCTGGACCACCAGCAGGTCGGCGTAGCGGTCCACCACCAGGCCCGGCAGGCCATCGCTTTCCCCGTAGACCAGGCGATAGAAGGGCTGGTCGTAGAGCCGTTCACGCAGCTCCAGGGCCTGGCGCAGCCGTTCGAGCCACAGGGCCGGGCCCAGGGGCCGGCGCGGGTCATGGGTGACCAGCCGGGCGCAGATCAGGGACTGGGGGTTGACGTAGCCATGTCCCAGCGGGTGGCCGCCATTACTGAAGATCTGCACCGGCTGGCCCGGCTCCAGGCCTTTCAGCGGCGTCGCCTGGGTATCGATCTCGTTGCTGTAGACCCAGCAGTGGCCGGCGAGGAGACGGCGGTCCTGATCCTTGTTCAGGCGCAGGGGGGCGGGGGTGGTCATGGACATCATTCCGAGGCTGGGGGGGGGGTGGATGGTGGTTGAGGGTACTGCCTGGACTGGTCAGAGTTGTAGGCTCCGCGCTTGCCCCAGTGCGCTCAGGCAGCTTTTTTGGGCGACTCTGGTAAGGGCAACTGAAAGCGACCGGCAACAACACCGGACACCGTCAGGTCTTCATCCAGGTTTTCCCAACGCAGGGCGGTACCACTTACCTCCAGCCTCACCTCCTTGAGTTCGTCCGTCGTGGCCTGTCTCAGGATCCTGAAGCGATCCGCAGGAAAACCAAAGAGGCGCCCATCCGTCAGCTCAAGGTAAATGATTCTGCCGCTTGCCCAAACCTTGATAGCGACGGGTTCTGTTTCAATCTCACTGATAATCATTGTATTTCTCGATCAGAAACGCCTGGTTTTCATAGACGAGACGCTCGATCTCGCGTAAGGCCGACGCCGATAAGCCCCGGTTTCTGGATAAGGCCACTGGGGCCAACCAGAATTTGCATTCACCGTCCTCACCTCGAACATGAATGTGAGGTGGCTCTTTCCCTTCATTCGAGTAGAAGTGGAAACGATACCCTAGAATCCTCAGGACCGTTGGCATGATAGGTCATCCATACGGTCGATATTCCATCTCTGGGAAAAACCTCGTTATCGTTTAACCCGCCAGCTTGGCCTTGAGCAGCTCGTTGACCTGCTCAGGATTGGCCTGGCCCTTGCTTGCCCGCATCACCTGGCCGACGAAGAAGCCGAACAGCTTGTCCTTGCCGGCGCGGTACTGCTCCACCTGGCCGGGGTTGGCGGCGATGATGTCGTCGATGAGGGCCTCGATGGCGCTGGTATCGGTGATCTGCCGCAGGCCCTTGGCGGCGATGATGGCGTCGGCGTCGCCCTCGCCCCGCCACATGGCCTCGAAGACCTGCTTGGCAAGCTTGCCGGACAGGGTCTGGTCCTGGATGCGGGCGAGGAGGCCGGCGAGCCCGGTGGCGCTGATGGGCGAGTCGCCAATCTCCAGGCCATCCTTGTTCAGCGCCGCGGACAGGTCACCGCCGATCCAGTTGGCGGCCAGCTTGGCGTCGCCACAGGCGGCGGCGACCTGTTCAAAGTAGGCGGCCAGGGCGCGGCTGGCGGTGAGCAGGTTGGCGTCATAGTCGGACAGGCCATGGTCGCGGCGGAAGCGCTCGCGCATGGCGTCGGGCAGCTCCGGCAGGTCCGCGGTGGCGGTGGCCAGAAACTCGGCGTCGATCACCAGGGGCAGCAGGTCCGGGTCGGGGAAGTAGCGGTAATCGTTGGCCTCCTCCTTGGAGCGCATGGAGCGGGTCTCGTCTCGCTCGGCGTCGTAGAGGCGGGTCTCCTGGACCACCTGGCCGCCGCCCTCGATGACATCGATCTGACGCTCGATCTCGAAGCGCAGGGCACGCTCCAGAAAGCGGAAGGAGTTGATGTTCTTGATCTCGGCGCGGGTGCCGAACTGTTCCTGACCCTGGGGGCGGATGGAGATATTGGCGTCCATGCGGAAGGAACCCTCCTGCATGTTGCCGTCGCTGATGCCGATCCAGCGCACGATCTGGTGGATCTTGCGGGCGTAGGCCACCGCCTCCTCCGGCGAGCGCAGGTCCGGCTCGGAGACGATCTCCAGCAGGGGGGTGCCGGCGCGGTTGAGGTCGATGCCGGTGAGGCCGTGGAAGTCCTCATGCAGGGACTTGCCGGCGTCCTCCTCCAGATGGGCGCGGGTGACGCCGATCTCCTTGCGGCTGCCGTCCTCGAGCTGGATGCTCACCTTGCCCCGCCCCACCACCGGCTGTTCGTATTGGCTGATCTGGTAGCCCTTGGGCAGGTCGGGGTAGAAGTAGTTCTTGCGGGCGAAGACCGAGCGCGCGGCGATCTCGGCGTCAATGGCCGAGCCGAAGCGCACCGCCAGCCGCACCGCCGCCTCGTTGAGGACCGGAAGCACCCCAGGTAGGCCCAGGTCGATGGCGCAGGCCTGGGTGTTGGGTGCGGCGCCGAAGGCGGTGGCGGCGCCGGAGAAAATCTTGGACTGGGTGGCGAGCTGGGTGTGGATCTCCAGCCCGATGACGGTTTCCCATGGCATGGTGGCGTTGACCTCGTCTGCGGATTAGGGTGATTGTGGGCCGGCCGGGGCTCGTGGGCAAGCCGTGAAGCGAGCCGCGAATCGCGGGGATATCCTGGCGGCCATGGCCGGTCCTGGCCTGTCTTGCCAGGGACCCCGACGAACCGCTAGGATCAGTCGCGACCTAGGTTACTGCCGCGCGCGCGGTCGGAGGGCATCATGGGCCAGGCCATGAGGAAGGTTTTGAACGGCGAGCTGGAGTATCTGGAAAGCGAGATCCAGGCCCCCTTTAAGCGGGAATACGTCGCCGGGGAGGTCTATGCCATGGCCGGGGCGACGGCGCGGCATAACCGCATTTCGCTGAATGTCGCTACCCGACTGGATGCCGCCACCCGTGGCACGCCCTGCGAGGTCTTCATGGCGGACATGAAGGTCAAGGTCGAGGCCCACCGGGCCTTCTATTATCCGGATGTCCTGCTGGCCTGCGAGCCCGGCGACGACCAGCCCCTCTATCGCAGCCGTCCCTGCCTCCTCGTCGAGGTCCTCTCGCCCTCCACCGCCGGCATCGATGAGCGGGAGAAGTGGCACCATTACCGGGATATCCCGACCCTGCGCCATTACCTGCTCATCGACTCCGAGTCCCGCCAGGTCCGCCTGCGCACCCGGGCGGGGGCTGACTGGCTGGAGCAAACCCTGGCCGAAGGCGAGCGGATGACGCTGTCCTGCGGCCCGGTGCGGCTGGAACTGGGGCTCGAAGAGATCTACGACCGCAGCGGTTTATAGGCCCTTGCCGGGATTGCCGTTCCCTGGCACGCCGGGTATCGGCCGGGCTTCGCCAGGGGGTTGTCCGCCCGGGGGATCGCCGACCCAGGTGGCGAGCTTGGCCGCGATCAGGTCCAGGTCGATGGGCTTGGTCAGGATGTCGTCAACCCCCGCCGCCAGGGCCGCCTCCCGCTGTTCGGGAAGCACGCCAGCGGTCAGGGCGATGATCGGCAGGGAGACCAGCCCCAGTTCCTCGCGGATTTTGCGGGTGGCGGTAAAGCCGTCCATGACCGGCATTTGCAGGTCCATCAGGACCAGATCGCAGCCCGCGGGATGCGCCCGCAGAAAGTCGAGGGCCTCGGCGCCGTCCTGGGCCTGGATCACCTGAGCCCCTTCAAAGTTGAGGGCCTGGGTCATGACGTCGCGGTGCTCGGCGCAGTCGTCGGTGACGAGGAAGCGCCGGCCCGACAGGGGGGGGCTGGCCCCCATGCCGAGGGGCGAGCCGTTGGTGAAGGCGGGTTCGGCCGTCTCCGGACGTTCGAGGGGCAGGTCGAACCAGAAGGTACTCCCTTTGCCTAGCTCGCTGGTGGCCCCAATGCGCCCCCCCATCAGTTCCACCAGGCGCTTACAGATGGCCAGGCCCAGACCGGAACCCCTGAAACGCCGGGTATTGCCCACCTCGCCCTGGGTAAAAGGCGTGAAGAGGTCGTCAAGGGCCTCGGGGGCGATGCCAATGCCGGTATCCTGGACCACGAAGCGCAGGCGCGTCTCCCTCGGGGTGGACGCCAGGACTTGGCAGCGGACCCTGACCGTGCCCCGCGCGGAGAACTTGATGGCATTCCCGATTAGGTTGGTCAGGACCTGTTCCAACCGCAAGCCGTCCCCTTTCAGCATCCCCAACGGAGGAACGAGGTTCTCAACCTCCAGGTCAAGCCCTTCGGCCTGCGCCAGGCTGGTGAACAGATCCCGGAGTTTGGCGAGCAGTTGCTCCAGATCGAAGGCGCGGGCTTCAATCGGTAAATGACCCGCCTCGATCTTGGCGAGATCGAGAATGTCGTTGATGATCCCCATCAGGGATTGCCCCGCCTCCTGAATCCGCCCCAGCATGCTGCGCTGGTGATGGCTCAGGGGTTCGCGGTTGATCATCTGGGCCAGGCCGAGGATGGAATAGAGCGGGGTGCGGATCTCGTGGCTCATGCGGGCCAGGAACTCAGTCTTGGCCGCGTTGGCCTGCTCGGCGAGAAGGCGCGCCTGACGCATTTCGGCCTCACCGCGCTTCTGGTGACTGATGTCCCGGGTGATGCCAAGGATCTCGATAAAGGTGCCATCCCTTCTCTTCAAGGTGCTTGCCATCACCTCGGTCCAGACGGTGGAGCCGTTCTTATGCCACTGTTCAAGCTCCATCCGCATGCTGTCAGGCACAGTCCCGTGGTGGCACTGTTCGCTGAAGCAGGCAAAGTGCTCCGCTACCAGGGCAAGGGAAGCGGGGGTGAAGGTCGCCTCCCAGGACTGTGACAGGACCTCAGCCGGGGTGTAGCCCCGAAGTTTCTCCACGGACGGGCTGACATAGGTGAATCTGCCGGTCAGATCCATCGTCCAGATGACGTCGGAGGCATTCTCGGCGATCAGGCGATGCCGCTCCTCGCTGAGGCGCAGACGTTCCTCCGTCTCCTTGCGCCAGCTAATGTCCTCGTGGGTCCCCGAGATCCGCAAGGGCCGTCCCTGTTCATCGCGGTTGACCACCCGGCCGCGGTTCAGGATCCAGCGGTAACCGCCGTCCGCGGCACGCAGGCGAAATTCGATTTCCAGAACAGGGATCTGTCCAGCCAGATGCTCGCGCAGCGAGCGACCGGCGGAATCCAGGTCTTCCGGGTGCATCAGGCGGCGGCAGGTCTCCTCGGTCCCCTCATCGATATCGGTTAGCCGATAGCCGAGCATTTCCGCCCAGTACTCGTTGCGTTGGATCCGGCCGGAGACCAGGTCCCAGTCCCAGGTGCCCAGCCGGGCACCTTCCAGGACGAACTTGAGGCTTTGCTCGCTCTCCCGCAGGGCCGTGATGGCGGCCTGCAATTCCGCGGTGCGCGCCAGCACCCGCTGTTCCAGTTCGGCGCTGAGTTCCCGCAGGCGTTGTTCGCTGGCCCGGAGTTGAGCCTCCGCCTCCCGCTTCCGGGAGATGTCGCGCGCCACGACGACCGCGCCGGTGATCAGGCCCCGGTCGTCATGGACGGGTGCGTAACTGTAACTGCCGATCCATTCCTCGCCGGTATCCGTGCGCCGCAGACGGTATTCCTGACAAGTGGCCCCCTGGCCCCGAAGTGCCCTGGAAACGGGCCACTGATCCACGGACAGGCGCGTGCCGTCCAGGGTGAAGATTTCTATCAGGGCGGGATAATCCCGCAGATATTGGCTCACTGCCGACCGGCTGGGGAAGCGATGAAAGTGGGCCGCGGCCTCGTTGTAGAACGCAAAGTTTCCCCGGGTATCGGCGATGAAGAGGGCGTCGTTTACGCTGGCGAGGATGGCTTCGAGATTCCCCTTGATGGCCAGTAAGTCCTCCTCAGTCCGCCGGTGCCTGGCGATCTCCGCTTCCAGGGCGACCGTGCGCTCCCTGACGCGCTGTTCCAGGCTGGCGGTGAGCTCCTGGACCTGGCGTTCCGCCTGTTTTTGTTCGGTGATGTCCTCGATCAGCGTGAGATAGTGAGTGGGCTCATCACCTTCGCCCGCCATCATGGAACTGGTCATCTTGACCCAGACGGCCGTGCCATCGGGACGAAGGTAACGTTTCTCCGCTTTATAAACGTCAATCTCGCCGGCACTGAGCCGAGCGGCACCCAGCAGGTTGGCCGCGAGATCCTCGGGGTGGGTGATGCTCATCCAGTCGCGCCCCTCCAGTTCGGCGAGGGAGCGGCCCACGATGGTGGCAAAGCAGGGGTTGGCCCTGAGGATGAGCCCCGTAGCGGGACTGACCAGGAGAATACCGATCGGGGCCTGATCAAACAGGAGGCGAAATCTGCTCTCCCTCCGGCGATCAGGCGGGCGATCAAGCTTGAGATCGGGGTGGGGATCGGGGCCGTGATCGGGTGAGGGAGCGCCCGGGGGATGAGGTGGTTCAGGGGTCGGGGGTAGCGGGGAGGCGATCATGAGGGGGCAAGCGGTCCAAGGACGGGAGGCGCGGGAATATTGTCAACAAGATTACCAGCCTGAGGCGGGATCGTCCTCCCTGGCCAGGGCATGAGGGTTTTTGCTAAGATACGACTCCCGCCAATTTTCCCCAGTTGCGTCAACTCCTTGTCAAATCAAGAACAAAGCAGGCCATTTCTGCTCAGGGTGCGTGTCTACTACGAGGATACCGACGCCCTGGGCGTCGCCTACCATGCCACGTACCTCAAGTTCATGGAGCGTGCCCGCACCGAGTGGTTGCGCGGTCTGGGTTACGAACAACACAGCCTGCGCGATCGCCATGGGCTGGGGTTCATCGTCCGCTCCCTCAGCCTGGACTACCTCAAGGGTGCCCGCCTGGATGACCTGCTGGAAGTGAGCGTGGCCCTCACCCGCCGGGGGGGCGCCAGCCTGGACTTCGAGCAGGAACTGCGGCGCGTCAGCGATGGCGCCCTTTGCTGTCGTGGTCTGGTCAAGATTGCCTGCGTGGCGGCTGACACGCTCAAGCCCAGCCCCCTGCCCCAACGATTGCTGGCGGAGATCGCCGATGTACGCTGAGCTCTCCCTCCTGGACCTGGTCCTCCACGCCAGTTTCGTCGTGCAACTGGTGCTGGCGGTGCTGGTGCTGGCCTCGGTCCTGTCCTGGACCCTGATCTTCGAGCGCTCCCGGGTCTTGCGCAAGGCGGGGCGGGCGGCGGATGACTTCGAGCGGCGCTTCTGGTCCGGCGGCGACCTCAGCGCCCTCTACCGCGACCTGGGTCAGAGCTCGAAGTCGCTCACCGGCCTGGCCGCCATCTTCCGTTCCGGTTTCAAGGAGTTCGTCCGCCTGCGCAAGGGCGAGGACCTGGACCCCATGGCCGTCATCCAGGGCGTCGAGCGCTCCATGCGCGTCGCCCTGAGCCGGGAGATGGACCGGCTGGAGACCAACCTCTCCTTCCTCGCCACCGTCGGCTCCACCAGCCCCTATATCGGCCTCTTCGGGACCGTCTGGGGCATCATGCACTCCTTCCATGCCCTGGGTAACGTCAAGCAGGCGACCCTGGCCCTGGTGGCCCCCGGCATCTCCGAGGCCCTGGTGGCGACCGCCATCGGCCTCTTCGCCGCCATCCCGGCGGTCATCGCCTACAACCGCTTCGCCGACCGGGCGGAACGGCTCAACAACCGCTACGAGGAATTCATGGAGGAATTCTCGACCCTGCTCCAGCGCCAGGGCCGGGGCTAAGTCCGTGAGAATGCCCGCCATGCCAGGGGAGCGCCGCTCATGAGAAAGACCCGTGTCCGTCGCCGCCCCCTGGCGGAGATCAACGTCGTCCCCTACATCGACGTCATGCTGGTGCTGCTGGTGATCTTCATGGTCACGGCCCCCCTCATCACCCAGGGGGTGAACGTCGAACTCCCCCAGGCGGAGGCGGAGGTGATCACCGGCGAGAGTACCGACCCGGTGATCATCACCGTCGACCAGTTCGGTGATCTGTACCTGGACCTGGGCGAGGAACGTAACCTGCCGGTGGATGCCGTCACCCTCCAGGGCCGGCTGCGCACCGTGCTGCGACAGAATCCACGCGTGCCGATCCTGGTCAAGGGCGACGTCGCCGTGAATTATGGCAAGGTGGTGGAGGCCATGGTCCTGGCCCAGGGCGCCGGCGCGGCGAGCCTGGGGCTGATCACGGTGCCGCCGGAACGCTCAGCGCCCTGATCGGGTCCGGGGCTCGCGGGCCCCCGCCGCCGCCCCCCCTCATGAACCTCCCCCGCCATCATTGCCCTCCGGCCATGAACACCCCGTTCCCCCGGCCCTGACATGTGGCAAACGGCCCGCCATCATCCTGGCGCCCTGGTCGCCTCCCTCGCCCTGCACCTGATCCTCGGCGTCCTCGCCCTGACCGGGGCCGCCTGGCTGGATTGGGGACAGGAACAGGCCATCCGCCCCCAGGTCATCCAGGCCACCGTGGTCGACGCGGCGACCCTGGCGGCGGCCGCGGAGCGCCAAGACCAGGCCCGCGCCGCTGAGCGGGAACGGCAGGCGGCGGAGGCCGCCGCTCAGATCGAACCTGAACGCCAGGCCGCCGAGGCTTCGGCGCAAGCGGAGCGCGAGCGCCAGGCGGCGGAGGCCCAGGCCCGGGCGGAAGAGGCCCAGCGTCAGCAAGCGGAGGAAGCCCGCCAGTTGCTGGAGCAACGGCAACTCGCCGAACTCGAGGCGCAACGGGAGGCGGAGGCGGCGGCACGCCAAGCGGAAGAGGCGGTGCGTCAGGCAGCGGAGGAGGCGCGTCAGGCCGAGCTGCAACGTCAGGCCGAGCTGCAACGCCAGGCGGAGGCCGAGGCCCGGCAGCGCGCGGAGCAACAGCGCCAGTTAGAGGAACGGCGCCAGGCAGAGGAACGGCGCCTGGCTGAGGAGCGACGCCAAGCCGAAGAGGCTGCCCGGCAGGCCGAACTCAGGCGTCAGGCCGAGGAACGGCGCTTGGCGGAGGAAAGGCTTGAGGCTGAGCGTCAGCGGCAAGTGGAGGCAGAGGCCAAGCGCCAGGCTGAGGAGCTGCGCCTGGCGGAGGAGAGGCGGCAGGCCGAACTTCAACGCCGGGCAGAGGAAGAGGCCGCCCGTCGGGCCGAGGAGCAACGCTTGGCGGAGGAAAGACGCGAGGCTGAACGGCAGCGGCAAGCGGAGGCGGAGGCCCAACGGCTGGCTGAGGAACGCCGTCTAGCGGAGGAGAGGCGTCTGGCGGAGGAGAGGCGGCAGGCCGAACTCCAGCGCCGGGCAGAGGCAGAGGCAGAGGCCGCCCGCCAGGCCGACGCACGCCGGGCGGAGGAACAACGTCAGGCGGAGGAACGGCGGCGCTCGGAGCAAGCGGAGCGCCTGGTCGAGGAAAAGCGCCGGGCGGAAGCGGAGCGCCAGGCTGAGTTGACCCGGCGGGAGGAAGAGCTCCGCCAGGCCGAGGCGGAGCGCGTCGAGCAAAAGCGCCGCCAGGCGGCTGAGCAGGCGGCCCTCCAGGCCGAGGAGCAGGCCCTGGCGGCGGCCCTGGCCGCGGAAGAGGCGGCTCAGGCCGAGCCGGCGGCCAGCGACATCCAGTTCTACGCCGCGGCCATCGATAGCCGCATCCGCGACACCTGGGTGCGGCCCCTGGGTAGCAGCCGGCGGGATCTGTCCTGCACCATCGAGATCCAACTTCTGTCCAACGGGGAGGTGGTGGCCGACAGCGTCCGGCTGGTCAGGTCCAGTGGCGATCCGGCCTATGACCGGTCCGTGGTCGCCGCCGTCTACAAGGCTTCACCCCTGCCGGTGCCCGCGGGTCCGCTGTTCGAACGCTTCCGCAAGCTCAGGCTAGAATTCAAACCCGGTAGCAGGTAAATCCGGTAGCGGGTGAACCCTGAAGCAGGTGAACCCTTAAGCAGATGAACCCTGAAGTGGGCCAAGCCAGGAACAAGCCTTCCATCCGGCTGATCTTTCACGCTGGAAAACAAGCACTCGGGAAAACAAGAGGCCATCCATGACCGTGACTAGAGGCAGGTTCGTGCGCAGAATGCTTTTGCCCCTCTTGTTCCTCGCCCTCGGCGCCAGCGGCGTCACGCGGGCGGAGTTGACCATCGAGATCGTCGGTGGTCAGGAGGGGGCCCAGCCCATCGCCGTGGCGCCCTTCGCCCTCGAAGGGGGAGTGGGCCCGGCCCCGGAGGACCTGGCCCAGGTGATCGCCACCGATCTGGCGCGCACCGGACGCTTCAAGCCCCTGCCGCGCCAGGACATGCCCCCCACGCCCCCGTCCGTGGAGGGGGTTGAACTGCGCGACTGGCGGGTGCTGGCCATGAACAACCTGGTGGCGGGCCAGATCAAGCGCCGCCCGGATGGCTACTACGAGGTCCATTTCGCCCTGTTTGACGTCTACAGCGGCGAGCAACTGGCGAACATGAGCCTGCCCAGCAGCGCCGCCGATCTGCGCCATACCGCCCACCGCATCGCCGATATCGTTTACGAGCGCCTCACCGGGCTGCCCGGGGCCTTTACCAGCCGCCTGGCCTACGTCACCAGCGAGTGGGGGGTGGATGGCCAGCGGGTGACCCTGCGGGTGGCCGATGCTGATGGGCATAACCCCCAGACCATCGTGGCCTCCAAGGAGCCGCTGCTGTCCCCGGCCTGGTCCCCGGATGGCCGCCGACTGGCCTATGTCTCCTTCGAGAACCGGCAGACGGCGGTCTTCATCCAGGAACTGACCACCGGGCGGCGCGAGCGCGTGGCGAGCTTTCCCGGCCTCAACAGCGCCCCGGCCTGGTCGCCCGATGGTCGCCAACTGGCCCTGACCCTGTCCAAGGACGGCAACCCCGAGATCTATGCCCTGGACCTGGGCAGTCGCGCCCTGCGGCGCCTCACCGACCACCCGGGCATTGATACCGAGCCGGCCTGGTCCCCGGATGGCAGCGAGATCTACTTCACCTCCGGGCGCGGCGGTGACCCCCAGATCTACCGCATGCCTGCCCAGGGCGGCGAGGCGACCCGGGTCACCTTCACCGGTGACTACAACGGCCGCCCCTCCTTGTCGCCGGATGGCCGCTCCCTGGTCATGGTCACCCGCGTCAATGGCCAGTTCCGCATCGCCCTGATGGATCTGGCCAGCCACGGCACCCGACTCCTGAGCCGGGGCGGGCTGGACGAGTCGCCAAGTTTCGCGCCGAATGGCAGCATGGTAATTTACGCCACCCAGAGCAACGGTCGCGGCGTCCTGGCCGTGGTCTCCACCGATGGCAAGGTCGGCCAGCGCCTCTCCCAGGATGCCGGCGAGGTGCGCGAACCGGCCTGGTCCCCCCCGCCACGTTGAGCCGTGCCTCATGGAGAAGCCCATGAACGCCTTTCCCCTTTCTCACGCCGGTCTGGCCCAAGCGCGCGACGGGTACCGGCCTGGGTGGCCGGATACCCTTTACGGCACCCTCACCTCGGCTTCGGCCCTGGCCTTAGCCCCGGCCCTCGCTACGGGTCGCGGCGTAGCCCTTCGGACCCCCTCTCCCCAACCCTCCCCCGCCAGGGGGGAGGGGGTAAAAGGATCAGCGGCATGTGCTGCAGGGAGCCTGCTCCTGTTGGCGGCGTTATTGCTGGCCCTTGGCGGCTGCGCCAGTCCCGTCAAGCAGGAGGCGGCCAAGGCCCCGGGGAGCGCGGCCACCACCATCCCCCTGGCGACCCGCCCGGGGCCGCCGGGGCTAAGCGACCCCAACAGCCCCCTGTCCAAGCGCATAATCTATTTCGATTACGACAGCAGCACCATCAAGCCGGAGTATGTCGAGATCCTGCGCGCCCATGCCCGCTACGTCGCCACCACCCCCAAGGCCAAGCTGATGCTGGAGGGACACACCGACGAACGCGGTACCCGCGAATACAACCTGGCCCTCGCCGAGGATCGCGCCAACGCCGTGCGCCGCTTCATGCGCGCCGAGGGGGCCGGCGAGGCCCAGCTTGGCCTGCTCAGCTTCGGCGAGGAAAAGCCCACCCAGCCTGGCCAGGGCGAAACGGTCTGGGCCCTGAACCGCCGCGTCGAACTCGTCTATTGAGGTCATCATCCATGCAGCAGCGTCCCCTGTCCCTCGCCATCGCCGGTCTCCTTGCCCTGGCCCCGCTCACGTCCCCCGCCGAGGATCTCGATGGGCGGGTGACCCGGCTGGAGAACATGCTCGACAGCCAGCGCTCCTCCGATCTGACCCTCCAGTTCCAGGCGATGGAGCGGGAGATGCAGCGTCTGCGTGGCCTGGTTGAGCAGCAGCAGTACGAACTCGACCGCCTGCGGCGGCAGGGTGGCCAGACCGCGGGAGTAGAGGCACGGCCGGGTGTGCCCGCGGGCCAAGCCACGGCGGGTGGGCCGGAGACCGCGGCCGCGGCTGCGGGGGCTTCGGCGGGAGCCCCGGTGGCCCGGGGTGAGGCGACGACCGGGCCAAAAGGAGGGGAGCTGGCGCGTCCCGCTGAAGCCCCCGCGCCGACCACCGCCGCTGTGCCTGCCGGCGGGACCCGCGCCGGCGTTGAGTCCACGGTGCCACCCCTGAGCGCCGTCGCCGCCCCGGTGGATGCGGCACCGCCAGCGGGAGCCTCGGCCCAGACGCCCGCGGCGGCTGCCCCGGGGCAGTCCGCCTCGGAGCAGCCTACCCCGGGGCAGTCTACTCAGGAGCCACTGGCCCCGGAGCCGTCGGCCGTGGCCGCCCAGCCTAGCCGTGGCGAGCAGGAGGCTTACATCAAGGCCGTCGAGCCCCTCAAGCAGCGCCGTTTCGAAGAGGCGGCGGTCACCCTGAACGATTTCCTCGCCCGCTATCCCAACAGCGCCAATGCCGACAAGGCCCACTTCTGGCTGGCGGAGACCCATTACGTCAACCGCAACGTAACCGCCGCCCTGAAGGAGTTTCAGACCGTCCTCAAGGACTATCCCAAGAGCTCCAAGGTCCCCGGGGCCCTGCTGAAGATCGGCTACATCCAGGACGACGCCAAGGACCCCCGCGCCGCCCGCGCCACCTTGCAGGAACTGATCCGTCGCTTCCCCCAGAGCGGCGAGGCGCGCCTGGCCCAAGGCCGATTGGACCAGATGACCCAGGAGGGGCGCTGAGGGAACGGCTGGCGGCTGGGCGGCGGTAACGCCCTATTCCCCCCACGAGGATCAGTTACCGGTTTGGGATTGCGCTACCAGACCTTGGGTCTGGACCGAGAGAGGGAATGCGAGCGTTCAGGGCAGGCGCTCGATCTCCCGCATCAAGGCCTGGTAGCGATCCCCCAACTCGGCGGGCATGCCGGCCTCCTTGGCGCCGGGACAGCCCCCGGCCGCCTTCAGCCGGGCAAGGAATTCCTCCTGAAGACGGGTCTGGGCCTTGCGATAGGACTTCTCGGGAAAGAGATCGTCCTGGACCTTGAGCACCGTCAGACGGAATTTGCTCGCCAGGAGTTTGTTGAGGTTGTCCGTGCGGCGCCCGGACTGGTCGCTGCGGCAGCGGGCGTTGTATAAATCGACCTCGGAGGCCGCGGTCACGGCCGCGACCAGCAGCTCCCGCGTTGACTCGTCCAGCGGGGTCTGGGCCGGGGCGGGGAGGGGGGCCAGGAGGGAGAGCCCGAGTAGCGCAAGGCCGAGAATCAGCGGGGCCCGCCCGGCGCGGCCTCTTTGCGGGGTGTGCGTGGCTGGGATCATTGGCTGTCGGGGGTGGACCAGGGTCTGCCGCGGTTGAAGGCGTTCACCCCCCGCCCCTGGCCTGACTAAAAACCGGAGCCCCTCAGGTAAAGCGGCCATGATCAGGGGCATCAACTTCGCCCGTAAACCGGGATGGCCGCGCCGCTGATGGCCCGGGAGGCGTTGGAGACCAGGAACAGCACCACGTCCGCCAGGGCGTCGGTGCCCACCCACCGGCCATGATCCGCGTCCGGCATGGCGACCCGGTTCTCCGGGGTGTCCAGGGTACCGGGCAGGATGCAGTTGACGTTGATGCCAGCGTCCCGGTGTTCGTCCGCCAGGCTCTCGGTGAGGCGGACGACCACGGCCTTGGCGGCGCAATAGGGCGCCATGTGTGCCTGCCCCTTGAGGGCGGCGCGGGCGGCGATATTGACGATGCGCCCGCCGCCCGCCGCAAGCAGGTGGGGGATGACGGCCCGGCAGGCATTGAAGACGCTGCGGGCGTTCAGGTCCATCATCAGGTCCCAGTCCTGGTCGCTGGTCTGATGGAGGGGCGGGCCCATGGTAAAGCCGCCGGCGATGTTGGCGAGGATGTCGATGCGCCCGAAACGGGCGCGGACGTCAGCCACGGTTTGTTCCAGCCCCCGCGGGTCGACCAGGTCGACGGCGAAGGCCGCGCTCTCGCCGAGACCGGCCCGGGCCGCCTCCAGGGCTTCGGCATGACGGCCGAGGAGGGCGATGCTTGCCCCCCGGGCGGCGAGGGTCTGGCAGACCGCCCGACCGAGATTGCCGGCGGCGCCGGTGACGATGGCGACCTTGCCTGTGAGTTCGGACATCAGTGGCTCTCCCGCGAATGGTGATGGCTGGCAGCTTGTCGGCTCATGTCCCTGTTGGGCTGGCGGTCGGCAGCGGCAAGTCCGGCCCGGCCTGGGGCTGCTATGATACCCCCCTGAGTCCCCGACCCGGTAACCCGCCCGACCCCTGCCCCCCATGAGCGAATGGTTCCTGCTGCTCCTGCCCCTGGCCGCCGCCTCCGGCTGGTGGGCCGCCCTGCGCAGCGTCCAGCGGGCCCGGGGGGGCGGCGCGCCGGACCCGGCCTATTTCCGCGGCCTCAACTACCTGCTCGACGACCAGCCGGACAAGGCGATTGATGTCTTCGTCAAGCTGGCGGAGATGGACAGCGAGACGGCCGAGGTGCAACTGGCCCTGGGGGGCCTCTTCCGGCGGCGGGGTGAGGTGGACCGGGCAATCCGCATCCATCAGGGGCTCATGGCCCGTCAGGACCTGCCAAAGGCTCTGCGCGCCCTGGCCCTGCAGGAACTGGCGCTGGACTACATGCGCGCCGGACTCCTCGATCGCGCCGAACGCCTGTTCGAGGAACTGACCCAGTTTCGTGACCAGCGGCGGCGCGCCCTCCTCAGTCTGGTCGACATCTACCAGCAGGAGAAGGATTGGCGCCGCTGCCTGGAGACCGCCGACCGGTTGCAGAGCTTCCTCGGCGAGCCCATGGGCGTGGCCATGGCCCACTACCACTGCGAGCTGGCCGAGGAATCCTTGCGCCAAGGCGACGACGAGGGGGCGGCGACCGCATTGCGCGATGCCCTGGCGACCGACGCCGGCTGCGTCCGCGCCACCCTGCTCCAGGCGCGCCTGGCCCTGGATCGCGGCGAGGCGGATCGCGCCATCCACCTCTTCCAGCGGGTCGGGGACCAGGGGCCGCGTTTCCTCCCCGAGATCCTCCCCGGGCTGCTGGAGGCCTTCCGCGGCCGCCCGCCCTCGGACCTGCTGGAGACCCTGCGGGCCCTGCACCGCGCCCATCCCAACGGCGCCCTGCTGCTGGCCCTGGCGGATGTGGTCGAGCGGATCGAAGGCCGTCCGCCCGCCATCCGCCTGCTGGTCGAACATGTCAGTGGCCATGCCGACCTGGCTGCGGTCGAGCGGCTGCTGGAACTGCGGGAGATGCCCCTGGCCGCCGAAGGTGCCGAGGCCCTGGAGATGCTGCGCGCCCTGAGCCGGGTGGTCCGGCAGTTGCGTTCGCGCCAGCCCCGCTATCAGTGCGATCATTGTGGCTATGCCGCCCGCCGCCTGCATTGGCAATGTCCCGGCTGCAAGCGCTGGGCGAGCATCCTCCCCGTCGAGCCCCCCCGCCTGGCCGAGGGCACGGAGCGCGGGGCCGCCTGAGGCCTTGGGTGGCAGCACCGAGCCCCGTTACCACCAAGCCCTTTCGCCCCGAGCCCTTTCATCCCCGGACCCATTCGCGCCCAAGCTTTTTCGGAGTAAGTCCTTGGACCTAGAACCCCGCATCATCGTCGCCCTGGACTACCCACGCCTGGAACCGGCCCTCGCCCTGGTCGAACGTCTCGACCCCCGCCGCTGCCGGCTCAAGGTAGGCAAGGAGATGTTCACCCGCCTGGGGCCCACCTTTGTCGATCGGTTGAGCACCCTGGGTTTCCAGGTCTTTCTCGACCTCAAGTTCCACGACATCCCTAACACCGTGGCCGCCGCCTGCGAAGCGGCGGCGGATCTGGGCGTGTGGATGACCAACCTCCACGCCTCCGGCGGCCGGCGCATGATGGAAGCGGCGCGGGAGCGCCTGGCGCATCGCGACAACCCGCCGCTGCTGATCGCCGTCACCGTCCTCACCAGCCTGGACGCGGACGACCTGGCGGCCATCGGCTGTCCCGGCGATCCACGGGAGCGGGTCCTGCGCCTGGCGACCCTGGCCCGGGACGCCGGCCTCGACGGCGTGGTCTGCTCCCCCCAGGAGGCCGCCCCGGTCCGCGCCGCCCTGGGCCCGGGCTTCCGGCTCGTCACCCCCGGCGTCCGCCCGGCGGGGTCGGCCACGGGTGATCAGAAGCGGGCCATGACCCCTGCCGAGGCCCTTGCCGCCGGCGCCGACTACCTGGTCATCGGCCGGCCCATCACCGCCGCCTCCGATCCCCTGGCCGCCCTGGCGGCGATCGAGGCGGAGTGGCATCCATCGTCCGCCCCCGGTCAAAGGTGACAGGGGAGGGTCGGGTGGCGTCTGGCGGGGATGTCAACCGCATGGAGGCGGTTGCTAAGCCTGCATGGACGTTTTCGCGGCGTCCCCGCCGGACAGTGCCCGGCCAGAGGCAATAGGGGAGGGTCGGGTGGCGTCTGGCGGGGGTGTCAACCGCATGGATGCGGTTGCCAAGCCTACATGGACGTATGCACGGCGTCCCCCGCCAGACGTTACCCGACCCGGGGATGCCGAAGATTGATTGAGATCGATAGACTAATTCAGAAAACTTCCAGCGAGGATGTCCCATGGCCATGATCCGCAAGGCCGTCTTTCCCGTCGCGGGGCTTGGCACCCGCTTCCTTCCCGCCACCAAGGCCAGCCCCAAGGAGATGCTGCCGGTGGTGGACAAGCCCCTCATCCAATACGCGGCGGAGGAGTCCGAGGCGGCGGGCATCAGTCAGCTCATCTTCATCACCGGCCGCGCCAAGCGCTCCATCGAGGATCACTTCGACAAGGCCTACGAGCTGGAAATGGAACTCAGCAACGCCGGCAAGCGCGACCTGCTGGAGATCGTCCGCAACATCCTGCCCCCCCAGGTGAGCTGCATCTACCTGCGCCAGGCCGAGGCCCTGGGCCTGGGCCATGCCGTCCTCTGCGCCAAGCCCGTGGTGGGCCACGAGCCCTTCGCCGTCCTGCTGGCGGACGACCTCATCAAGGGCGAGGGCCAGGGGGCCGTGGCCCAGATGGCCGACATGTACGAGCGCCACGGCTGCTCCATCCTCTGCGTCGAGGAGGTGCCCTGGGAGGAGACCAACAAGTACGGCATCGTCGAGACCACCCCGGGTCCCCAGGGGGAGCTGCGGGTCACCTCCATCGTCGAGAAGCCCGCCCCCCAGGACGCCAAGTCCAACCTGGCGGTGGTGGGCCGCTACCTGCTTACCCCGCGCATCTTCGCCAAACTGGAGACCACCCAGCGTGGCAAGGGCGGGGAGATCCAGCTCACCGATGCCATCTCCGCCCTGCTCCAGGACGAGCCCGTCATCGCCTACCCATTCCGCGGCAAGCGCTACGACTGCGGCAGCAAGCTGGGCTATCTCCAGGCCCAGGTGGAATATGGCATCGCCCACAAGGACCTGGGCGAAGACTTTCGCGCCTACCTGCGCACCCTTGAGCTTTGAGAAGCTCCCCTCGGGCGGTGCGGCCAGCTCGCTAAGGCATGGATGGAACCCTAGCCGTTGTTCTGGGTGAGCACCGTGGCGCCCCTGCCCGGTGATGAAAGCGCGGAACAGGGGCCGAGGTGGGCGGGGGGCCGGCGGTTGGCGGAGGTTACCGAATCAGGGCCCTGAGCGGATCATGGCCCCAAACGTGTCAGGGCTCTGAAGGTGTCAGGACTCTGAACGGGTCAGGGAGTTTTACGCCCTGAGCGCTTGCGGCCCTGAAAGGCGGCGATCTGCTGGATGATGGGCTGGAAGGGGGCGGTGGCCAGATCGCCGAACCGGGCGCTGGCCTCGGCCAGCAGACGGTCGATATCGGGGATGTGGACGGGGGGTGGCCGGTCCGGGGTCAGGGCGACTTGCAGGCCGCGCAGGCCACCCACCTGGACGCGCATGGCCTTGGCATGGGGCAGGGCGGTGCGCTGATCGGTGGCCTTGAGGGCGAAGCGGGCATTTTGCCGCGCCAGGGCCAGGAAGGCCTCGCAGCGGGCCTGGGCCGCGTCGTCATTGCAGCGGACCCCCTCGCGTTCGGCGATGCAAAAGCGCTCTGCCCGGCTACAGTCGCCGTTACGGGTGAGCAGGGTCTTCTCGTAGGGGCAGAAGCGTTCGTTGATGGCCTGGTAGGCCTGGCGGAACATCTCTTGGTCCATGGGCTAACTCAGGCGGTGGTGCCTTTCCAGGGGGAGGGGCCTTTTCAGGAGGGAGAGCCAATTAAGCAGGGGCTGGCTTTTCAGGAGGAGGTGCCTTTTGAGGCGGGGTTGCCTTCTCAGGAGGAGGTACCATCGGTGAAGCGCTCGATCTGGCGCCGGTCACGCTTGGTAGGACGACCGGGCCGGTCGGCGAGGACGCCCAGCTCACGGCGTTCCCGCACCAGTTCCTGGCGGCGCAGGCGACTGGCTTCCGTCTCCTCGTAGAGCAGGGCGGCCTCGGCGGCGGGGCGGCGCTGGGTGGCCAGGGCCAGGACACGGATGTCCCAGATCAGGGAATCCTTGTGGATGATGAGATGGGCCCCGGGGCGGATGGGGCGGCCCGGCTTGGCGCGCTGACCCTCGACCTCGATCTTGCCGCCGTTGATGGCCTCGGTGGCCAGTTGGCGGGTCTTGAAGAACCGCGCAGCCCACAGCCATTTGTCCAGGCGCTGGCCGGTGACGGCGCCAGATCCAGTGCCGGCCCCGGCTCCCCCACCGGGGGTGGGGCTGAGGGGGCGCCGCGGAGGGGTCCCGGCCACCCGGGCGTCCACCGGCGCCGCCTTATCCCGAGGCGGAGGCTCGACCATAGGCCCCGTACCGGGAACCATCTGGCTCACAAGCCCAGGCGGGGATCGAGCTCCCCCCGGGCGTCCATGGCGGCCAGGTCGTCGAAGCCGCCGACGTGATAATCGTCGATGAAGATCTGTGGCACCGTCTGGCGTCGGCTGCGCTGCAGCATGAGGCGCATCTGCTCATGGTCCAGGTCGATGCGGATCTCCTCGTAGTCCACCCCCTTGCGCTGTAGCAACTGTTTGGCGCGGACGCAGTAGGGGCAGAGGAGGGTGGTGTAGATCTCGATCTTCGGCATGATAGTTGTTCGCTGAAGGTGGGTAGAGACGGGGCGCAGCAACTTTCGGCCGCCCCGATCCTTTTGATGAACGGTTTCTCACCAGCCTGACCGAAAACCGAAATGCTTCAGGCAACCTTGCGCCCGAGTGGTTCAACGGCTTGAAATCGGTGCGCCCGGGCGGAATTAAACCCTGTCAGCGGCGATGCGTAAACCGCCACTCTTGTAATGTCCCCGTACCGCCGCGTCAAGGCGCCTCATCCGTCCCACGAGAAGATCCATGTCACCGACCACCCCCGCCATCACGCGCCTCGCTGACTACCGTCCCCCCGCCTTCCTGATCGATGAAGTGATCTTGCACTTCGATCTGGGGGCGACGGAGACCTGGGTCGAGGCGACCCTGAACCTGCGCCGCAATCCCCTGGCCCGGCGGGGCGCGGGTGGCCCGGCGGCCGCGGCAACCGCCGACCATGTCGGCCCGCTGCGGCTGGATGGGGAGGACCTGGAGCTGGCCTGGCTCCGCCTCGACGGTCGGCCACTCGGCCCCGAGGAGTATGCCCTCGATGGGACCGGCCTGACCCTCTTCCGGGTGCCCGAGCATTGTCGCCTGGAGTCCCGGGTGCGCATCCGCCCCGCGGACAATACCCGCCTGGAAGGGCTCTACCTCTCCAAGGGCATGCTCTGCACCCAGTGCGAGGCCGAGGGCTTCCGCCGCATCACCTATTTCCTCGATCGCCCGGATGTCATGGCCCGCTACACCGTCACCCTGGAGGCGGACAAGCGCCTGTACCCGGTGCTGCTGGCCAACGGCAACCCTGCCGGCGCCGAGGATCTACCGAACGGCCGCCACCGGGCGGTCTGGGTCGACCCCTTCCCCAAGCCCTGTTACCTCTTCGCCCTGGTGGCCGGGGACCTGAGCCGAGTCGCGAACCGCTTCCGCACCGCCTCGGGCCGCGAGGTCGCCCTCAACATCTGGGTGGAGCCGGAGAACCTGGGTAAGTGCGGCCATGCCATGACCGCCCTGAAGAACGCCATGGGCTGGGACGAAGACCGCTACGGCCGGGAGTATGACCTGGAGGTCTACAACATCGTCGCCGTCAGCCACTTCAACATGGGCGCCATGGAGAACAAGGGGCTCAACATCTTCAACGCCAAGGCGGTCCTGGCCAGCCCGGCCACCGCCACCGACCTGGACTTCCAGTGGGTGGAGGGGGTCATCGCCCACGAGTACTTCCACAACTGGTCCGGCAACCGCGTCACCTGCCGCGACTGGTTCCAGTTGAGCCTCAAGGAGGGTTTCACCGTCTTCCGCGACCAGGAGTTCTCCGCCGATCGCGGCTCCCGGGGCGTCAAGCGCATCGCCGACGTGCGCATGCTCCGTGCCCGTCAGTTTCCCGAGGACGCCGGCCCCCTGGCCCACCCGGTCCGGCCCGATTCCTACATCGAGATCAACAACTTCTACACCGCCACCGTCTACGAGAAGGGGGCGGAACTGGTGCGCATGCTGGCGACCCTGCTGGGACCTGAGCTATTCCGCCGCGCCACCGACCTCTATTTCACCCGCCATGACGGCGAGGCGGTGACCACCGACGACTTTCTGGCCTGCATGGAGGCAGCGAGCGGCCGCGACCTGGGCCAGTTCCGGCGCTGGTACACCCAGGCCGGTACGCCTGAATTGACCCTCACCGGGCATTATGATCCGGCGACTCAGGCCTATGAGCTGCGGGTACGCCAGCACACCCCGCCGACGCCGGGTCAGCCCCACAAGGAGCCAATGCACTTGCCCCTGGCCCTGGGGCTCCTCGACCGCCAGGGGCGGGACCTGCCCTTGCGCCTGGCCGGGGAGACCGGCCCGGTCAAGGCGGGGACCCGCGTCCTGGAGCTGCGCGAGGCCGAGCAGGTCTTCCGCTTCGTCGACCTGCCCGAGGCGCCCCTGCCCTCACTGTTGCGCGGTTTCTCCGCCCCGGTCAAGGTGCACTTCGACTACCGGGATGAGGAGCTGATGTTCCTCATGGCCCACGACAGCGACGGCTTCAATCGCTGGGAGGCGGCCCAGACCCTGGCCCAGCGGCTGCTGCTGGGGGCGGTGGCAACTGGCGCGAAGGATGTCATCGTGGGCGAAGGTGGCTCTGTTGAAAAAAGCGGCGTTGCGGGTTTCATCGCGGCCTTCCGCCGCGCCCTGACCGACCAGCGGGCGGAGCCGGCCCTGCTCGCCGAGATCCTCACCCTGCCCAGCGAGACCTATCTCGCCGATCAGATGGCGGTCGTCGACGTGGAGGGCATCCACCGTGCCCGGGAGGGTCTGATCGCTGACATCGCCACCGCTTTGCGCGGGGACCTGCTGGCGAGCTACGAACGGCTGCGGGATCCGGGCTCCTACCAACCCACCCCGGCGGCCATCGGCCGGCGCAGCCTGAGGAATCTGTGCCTGGCCTATCTGGCGGCGGCGGGTGACGCCAAGGTCCTGACCCTGTGTCAGACCCAGTTCGCCGCTGGCCACAATCTCACCGACCAGCTCACCGCCCTGCGTCTACTGGTGGATGCGGGCGGCACGACGGGCGAGGAGGCCCTCACCGCCTTCCATGACCGATGGGCTGGGGATGAACTGGTCCTGGACAAATGGTTCGCCATCCAGGCCGGCGCCAAGGCCCCGGAGACCCTGGCGCGGGTGCGGCGCCTGCTCGACCACCCGGCCTATGACCTGACCAATCCCAACCGGGTGCGCAGCCTGGTGATGAGCTTCACCCAGAATCAGGTCCGCTTCCATGCCGCCGACGGGGCCGGCTATGCCTTCCTGGGGGAACAGGTGCGCGTCATCGACCCCCTCAACCCCCACCTGGCCGCGCGCCTGCTCCAGGCCCTGGTCCGTTGGCGCCGCTTCGATGTCGGTCGGCAGGCCCTGATGCGCGCCGAACTGGAGCGGGTCCTGGCCCTGCCGGGGCTGTCCAAGGACAGCTACGAGGTTGCCGCCAAGGCCCTGGCTTGAGGGGGTGCTTCGGCTTTCCCCAGCGCAAAGCATTTTCGGTTGTTCCCGGCCCCTACCAGAAGGGTAATGCCGAGTAAATTAACCGCGAAGATTGGCCAGCCATCACGGTAGCCCCCAGTCAGGGGCGCTCTTACCACACAGGTCCATCGCGTGAGGAGGCAAGTCTCATGAAAGTACAGCATCAGCCGGCCGTCGACCTGCTGACGCACCCCGCGTCAGCAGGTCCTGCTTGTCCCGCCCCCCGGCCCGCCGATCTGTCGGCCATTACCCTCGTCCGCCTCCACCCCGCGCCGGCGCTGGCGGATTATCTGGCGGCCATGCGCCTGGCGGAGACCGAGGCCCGGGCGCGCCTGGGTGAATGCATGCTTCTGTCCTGGTATGACCGGGACCGAGACTTTGAATCTCCCCAGCACAGCAGCGAGTGCCATCAGGACAGCGCCACCCCCGGTTATGTGGACTACGGCATCCACCACGGCGCGACCCTGATGGTGGACATCGAGGACGGGCGCTTCGTCTTTTTCTATCTGCCCCTGGATTTCTGAGGGTCGGCGGGCGGGTGGAAAGGGCTTTGCTCAGCAAAAGGCCCTTTTTCACCCTGCCCCATCCCGCACCCCCTTAGATCCGTTTCGTCGTTTGACCTTTGATGTCCCTTGCGGAGGCTGCGACAATCCGGCCTAGTCCCAATACTTGCTGAAGACAGGGAATCCGGATCAGTCATGAGCAACGACAGCTACCGCATGGCATTTACCACGGGCGGTCTCTTCCATCCTGAATCGGTGAGACTGGCCGCGCTGTATCTCGACCTTGGCGATTGGAGCGCGGTCCGTGCCCGGGTCATCGCGGATAACCTGTTGCAGGCCAGAACCCTGAGCACCCTCCAGCGCGTTTGCCGGGAGGTCGTCTCCCGGCTCAGGACCCTGGGCCTTGGTGAATTGGACTGCCTGGTCGCGGGCAACCCTCAGGAACAAGCCGCTCTCCTCTGGCTGGCCGTCTGTCGCCGGTATCGGTTCATCGCCGAATTCGCCAGCGAGGTGTTGCGCGAGCGTTATATCAGCTTACAACCCGATGTGACCCCCGAGGACTTTGACGCCTTTTTCAACCGCAAGGCCGAATGGCACCCGGAACTGGATGGGCTCACCCCAGCGACTCGCGCCAAGTTGCGGCAGGTCCTGTTCCGGATCTTGCGCGAGGCTGACCTGCTGGCGGACAACCACCGGATCAACCCGGTCCTGCTCAGTCAGCGACTCTTGGCCGCGATCCCCCGGGACCGGCGTCAGGATCTCCTGTACTTTCCCGTTTCTGTTGCCGACCTGAAGGAGATGACGCAGTGATAGCGGATACTTTCAATACGGGCCCAAAACAACCGCGGGTTTCCTCGTCCCCCAGGAGATGATGCCCTGATGGCCGATACCTTCAGCCTGCCTCTGCCGGAGCGACTGCCGCACCTCTTCGCCGTGATCTCCGGTCGGCGCTTTCTCGACAAGCAGGGTCTCGGTAACGAGGTCCCCTTCTTTATCTGTCCCTTCAAGCCGGAAGAGGCCGAGGAAATGGCGCGGCTCCAGCGGCAGTTGGTCAATCGCCTGGCGCAGGCGGGGGTCCGCGTCCTGGAGATCAACCTCTACGACCTCGCCATCGACCTCCTCCAGGCGCGTGAGGTCTGGCACCAGATCCTCGCCATCGAGCCATCGGTCGACAAGGAGCAACTCAAGGAACTGCTGCAAGGCGTCCTGGACCCCGAGGCCCATCTGATCCCGGCCATCGCCGCCAGGCTGGCCAGCCAGGATTACCAGGTGCTGTTTCTGTCCGGGGTGGGTGAGGTCTTCCCCTACATCCGTTCACACCAGGTGCTGAACAACTTGCAGAGCACGGCGAAGGACCGGCCGACGGTCCTGTTCTTTCCGGGGGCCTACACCCACTCCCTGGCGTCCGGGGCCTCTCTCGATCTCTTCGGCAGACTGCATGACGACAAGTACTATCGGGCGTTCAATATCTTTCACTGCGAACCATAACAACTTTGACTGCGAACCATCGGCAAGGAACAGGGGATGAAACTTAACGATTTGTTTAGCAAGCCGGTCGATCGCCCCATCGAGGGGGTCATCAAGGCCGATGATGAGGCCAGCCTGCGCCTGGAAATTGAAGAATACGTGCTGACCAACGAGGTCGAGAAGCGGCTGGAGTCCTTCCTGGATGCCTACAACAACTACGAAGGCGCCAATGGGGTTTGGGTTTCCGGCTTCTTTGGCTCCGGAAAATCTCATCTCTTGAAGATGCTGGCGCTGTTGCTCGAAAACCGCCGCATCGAGGGGACCGCGGCGCTCGGCTTCTTTCTGCCCAAGTGTGGCGATAACGAAATTCTGCGCGGCGACCTCAAGCGGGCGGTCGCCATCCCCTCCAAGAGCATCCTCTTCAATATCGACCAGAAAGCGGACGTCATCAGCAAGACCCAGATCGACGCCCTCCTCGCCGTCTTCGTCAAGGTCTTTGACGAGATGTGCGGCTACTACGGCAAGCAGGGCCACATTGCCCAGTTCGAGCGCGACCTTGACAGCCGCGGGCTCTACCAACCCTTCCAAGCCGCCTACGCGGCCACCGCGGGCCGCACCTGGTACCAAGGTCGTGAACAGGCCCTGCTGGAGGCCAGGAACATCGCCACGGCCTATGCCCAGGTGACCGGCGGTGACGAGGCGCAGGCCGCCGGCATCCTGGACAAGTACCGCGGCCAATATCGGGTCTCCATCGAGGATTTTGCCGACCGGGTCCACGCCTGGATCGAACGGCAAGCGGTCCAGGAAGGCCAACCCGGCTTTCGTCTCAACTTCTTTGTCGATGAGGTCGGTCAGTACATCGCCGACAACGTCAAGCTGATGACCAACCTTCAGACCATCGCCGAGAGCCTGGCCACCAAATGCCGCGGCCGCGCCTGGGTCATCGTCACCGCCCAGGAAGACATGGGGACCGTGGTCGGCGAGATGGGCAAGCAGCAAGGCAATGACTTTACGAAAATCCAGGCGCGGTTCGCCAACCGCATGAAGCTGACCAGCGCCGATGTCGCGGAGGTCATCCAGAAGCGCCTGCTGACCAAGACCGAGCCCGGCGTGCGTCTGCTTTCGGACCTATATCACGCCCAGGCCAATAACTTCAAAACCCTGTTCGACTTCGCCGACGGCGCCCAGACCTACCGCAACTTCCAGGACCGGGAGCACTTCATCCACGGTTACCCCTTCATTCCCTACCAGTTCGCGCTCTTTCAGTCGGCCATCCAGAACCTGTCCCAGCACAACGCCTTCGAAGGCAAGCACAGCTCGGTGGGCGAACGCTCCATGTTGGGGGTCTTCCAGCAGGTGGCGATCCAGATCGGGAACTATGACATCGGCCAGTTGGCGACCTTCGACCTCATGTTCGAGGGCATTCGCACCGCCCTCAAGTCCCACATCCAGCGCGCCATCATCCAGGCGGAAACCCATCTTGACGCCCCCTTCGCCATCCGCCTGCTGAAAACCCTCTTCCTGGTCAAATATGTCAAGGAGTTCAAGCCCACCATCCGCAACCTGTGCGTCCTGATGCTGGACGGCTTCAATCAGGATCTGCCCGCCCTGAGAAAGCGCGTCGAAGAGGCCCTCAGCCTGCTGGAACAGCAGACCTACGTGCAACGCCATGGCGATCTCTACGATTACCTCACCGACGAGGAAAAGGACGTCGAGCAGGAGATCAAGAACACCGAGGTGGAGTCAGCGGAGGTGGCCGCCGAGCTGGAGAAGCTGGTGTTCGACCACGTCATCAAGCAGCGCAAGCTGCGCTGCGACGCTTCGGATCAGAAGGCCGGGGGCCAAGACTACCCCTTCAGCAGAAAGCTCGACGATCGCCTGCATGGCCGGGAATACGAGCTGGCCATCCACGTCATCACCCCCTTCCATGAACATTTCGAGCGCGAGTCCATCCTGCGCATGCAGAGCATGGGCCGGGATGAACTGCTGGTCCTGCTGCCGGCGGATGAACGCCTGGTGCGCGACCTCCTGCGCTACAAGCGGACGGAGAAATACTTCCGCCAGACCATCTCCATCACCCAGCAGGAGGCGGTCAAGCGCATCCTGACCGACAAGGGTTTCCAGAACCGGGAACGCCATGCCGACCTGCAGCAGCGCCTGCAGGGCCTGCTGGGCAAGGCCAAGCTGATCGTCGCCGGCGCCGACATCGAGACCGGCGCCACCGATGCCCAGACGCGGGTGGCGCGCGGCTTCCAGGAACTGGTCGCCCGCGCCTACCCCAACCTGCGCATGCTGCGCGGCATCGCCTACAGTGAGAACGACATCGCCCACTGCCTTCAGCAGTCCCAGCAGGGGCTCTTTGGCAACGATGTCACCTCCCTGGCCGAGTCCGAGCAGGAGCTGCTGGCCGTCATCCAGGGCAACAACCGGGGCGGCGTCCGCACCACCCTGAAGAGCCTGCTGGAGAAATTCGAGCGCAAGCCCTACGGCTGGTCCTACGCCGCCGTCCTCTGCACCCTGGCCAACCTCTGCGCCCGCGGCAAGGTCGAGGTGCGCGCCGACGGCAACCTGCTGGAAGAAGAGGCCCTGGAACGGGCACTGCGCAACACCCATGCCCAGGGCAATCTGGTCCTGGAGCCCCAGGTCGAATTCACCGCCTCCCAGGTGCGCGCCCTCAAGACCTTTTTTGAGGACTTCTTCGACGCCCCGCCCGGTGCCAGCGAGGCCAAGGCCCTCGGCAAGGAAACCGGCGCCGCCCTGCAGGAACTGGTTCAGCAACTCGCCCCCCTGGCGGCTCAGACCGCTCAGTATCCCTTCCTCCAGGCCCTCACGCCGGTGCTGGAAAAACTCAGGGAACTGACCGGCAAGCCCTACACCTGGTATCTGACCGAGCTCAGCCGCCAGGAGGATGTCCTGCTCGACCTGAAGGAAGGCGTCATCGACCCCATCCGCAAGTTCATGAGCGGCCCGCAAAAAAGCATCTTCGATCAGGCTCGCGACTTTGTCCAAACCCAGGAGCCCAATTTCGCCTATCTGGGCGATGCGGTGGGCCGGGGGAAACCGGCGGAGGGGATCGGGAACGGGGCGGTGGGCAGTGGGTGGTGGGATGTCGCGGAAGATAGCGGCGACCAAAGCTCCCCCGCCGCCCTGATGGCCGTCCTGACCGACCCCGCCTGCTTCAAGGGCAACCGCATGCAGCAGGTGAAGACGCAAGTCGAAGCGCTGCAAGCACAAGTCAGCGCCCGGATGGCCGCCGAAATCGCCAGCGCCCGCGAGCGGATCAGCGCCCTGCAGGACCGCCTGCGTGGCATGGCCGAATTCGGCGCCTTGACTGGCGAGCAGCAGGGGATCGTCACCCGGGCCTTCAACGACCTCAGCGCCACCATCGAGCGACAGAAGCTGATCGCCGTCATCCGTGACACCCTGAGCCGTTTTGAGGAAAGCGACTACCAGCGGCTGCTCGCGCAAATGACCGCCTGGGCGCAACCGGCACCCAAGCCCAGGTCCGCGCCTGACCGCGACGCACTCGCCCCGCCGGCGAGCGGCGAGCGGCCAAGGGCACGAACCCAGCCTGAACCGCATATCGAGTATGTGCCCAGTCGCGCACTCAAGGTCTCCTTCGCCAAAGCCTGGTTGGCCGACGAGGCCGATGTGGATGAATACCTGAAATCCATGCGCGAGGCGCTGCTGCGGGAAATCCGCCAAGGCAAGAGAATTCAAATTTAGGAGTATGGCGACATGAAGATTGCGGTAAAAAATCTCGGTGTTATCAAGCAGGCGGAGTTTAGTCTTGGAGATCTGACGATCATCTGTGGCGGGAACAATACCGGAAAGACTTACGCCACCTATGCTTTGTTTGGCTTTCTATCCTTCTGGAGAGAAGCCTTTTCAATCAAAGTGCCCGATGAGGATGTTCGACGCCTTTTGAATGAAGGGAGTGTCGACCTGGATATTAAAAACTATATCAAGAACGCCCCCGCGATACTCAAGGATGGCTGCAAGGCATACACTCGGCAGCTTCCCCAAGTGTTTGCGTCTTCGGTTAAACACTTCTCCGAGAGTGACTTCTCGATACAGCTTGACCCGGGAGATATTCAACCTAGCCCTACCTTTGAGCGCACAATGGGGGCGGCGAAAAACCAGTTGTTCTCTATCTCTAAAAAAGCTGACTCGCCATTGGTGACGATTTCGCTGCTGGTCGAGAAAGAAAAAATCAGAATACCGGAGGAAGTCATAAGCACGATCGTTGGCGATGCCTTGAAAGATATTGTTTTCGGGAGCCTGTTCCCTCGCCCATTTATCGCGAGCGCGGAACGAACTGGGGCTGCGATATTCAGAAAAGAGCTCAATTTTGCGCGTAACCGATTATTGGAAGAAATGAGTACAAAGGAAAAGGATATAAACCCCTTTGAATTGCTGTCCAAGGTGTATTCCGACTACGCGCTGCCAGTTAAATCAAATGTGGATTTTACCCGTCAACTTGAGGATCTCGCGAAGAAGGAAAGCTTTATCACGAGGGAACTACCCGACATACTCAATGACTTCACCGATATTATTGGTGGTGATTACCTCGTCACTAGGAATGACGAGCTTTACTATGTGCCAAAGGGAAAACGCGTCAAGTTGACCATGGATGAAAGTTCAAGCGCGGTACGTTCGTTGCTAGACATTGGTTTCTATCTGCGCCATGTGGCCAGCCCGGGGGATCTGCTTATGGTCGATGAACCGGAGCTGAATCTTCACCCTGAGAACCAACGCCGGGTTGCCCGCCTTTTTGCGCGCCTGGTCAATAGTGGAATCAAGGTGTTTATTACAACGCACAGTGACTACATCATCAAGGAACTGAATACCCTGATCATGCTCAACCAAGGAGGGAATCGTCTTAGGGCTCTTGCTGAACGCGAGAATTATAAAAATTCTGAGTTGCTAACTCCCGCGAAAATAAGAGTATACATGGCGCAAGAAGCTCTTATTAAATTTGATGGAGCCTATCGGAAAACAAGATGCCAAACACTCGTTGAAGCCGACATTGATGGCAAGCTTGGGATAGAGGCACCTAGTTTCGACAAAACCATAGAAGACATGAACCGAATTCAGGAAGAAATCGTTTGGGGAGGGGATGAGTGATGCCAGATAAGGCAATTCTAATCCAAATGATCAAGAACGACGCTTTGGTGCAAATGCAAAACGAGTATGGTAAGCCGCTTGTAAAATTATCTGAGCCTCAAATTCCAGACTCAAATGTTACGATCAGGAATCTACCCGCTGACGCGGTGGTTATTAAAGTGGATGCTTTTCGTACGCCAGATGATATCTTCAATGGTGGCAAGGGCGAGTGCAAACGCGCTGATTACGTCATCATAAGCGCCGATAAAAAATGCATCATCTATATCGAGATGAAGCGCACAAAAGACGGCTGGAGCCAGATTGTCAAACAACTCATGGGAGCCCAATGCTTTGTCAGATATTGTCAGGAAATTGGCAAGGTGTTCTGGAATGAAACAGAATTCCTCAATGGTTATAAAAATCGCTTCGTGAGTATCGGTCATACTAGCATCGCCAAGAAAAAAACGCGGTTAACCCTGACCTCGGATCGACATGACACACCCGATAAAGCCATGAAGATCGATTGGCCTTATTACCTTCAGTTCAATCAACTTGCAGGTTTGGGGGCATGACTCGATGGAGACCGCAAAACTTAAAAAATTCGCCCAGTTAGCCCGGCGTAGCCTGATGGAGCAGGTTTCCGCTAAGCTCAGATGGGTCCTGAGCGACGACAGCGCCGCCCGCCGGGAACAGCCGCAGGCCGTCGCTGAGATAGAACGGCAGATCTTTGGTGCCGCCGGCAAATTGCCTGATAACCACAAACCGACGGTTGATGACTTGCAGCGTCAGTTGCGCCTCATCGAGCGGGTGGCCTACATCTGGTTCAACCGCTTCTGCGCCCTGCGCTTCATGGACGTCAACCGCTACACCCGCATCGGCGTGGTCTCGCCCGCCGAGGGCCAGTTCCAGCCCGAGATCCTGGCCGAGGCCAAGATGGGCCATATCGACCCGGACCTGGTGCCAGAGAAAAAACGCCACCAGATCTTCGCCCTGCTCGACGGCCAGGCCCCCAGCCGCGCCCCCCAAGGCGAGGCCTACCGTCTGCTGCTGGTGGCCGCCTGCAACTACTGGCACAAGGCCATGCCCTTCCTGTTCCAGCGCATCGACGACTACACCGAATTGTTGATGCCGGACGACCTGCTCTCGGCCGGCTCCATCCTTGCCGCGACCCGTGAGGCGATGACGCCGGATGTTTGTGGAGTGGCCAGTGACCAGTGGCCAGTGGCCAGCAAAGAAAATTCTTGCCACCAGTCACTAGCCACTAGCCACTCCAACGCCGGAGGTGTTGAGGTCATCGGCTGGCTCTACCAGTTCTACATCTCCCAGAAAAAAGACGAGGTGTTTGACGGCCTGAAAAAGAACAAGAAGATCACGCCCGAGAACATCCCCGCCGCCACCCAGCTCTTCACCCCGCACTGGATCGTACGCTATCTGGTGGAAAACTCCCTCGGCCGTCTCTGGTTGCTCAACCGCCCCGGCTCGAAACTGATCGAGCGGATGGACTACTACATCAAGCCCGAACAGCCCGAGACGGACTTTCTGCGCATCGGCAAACCGGAAGAGATCAAGATTTGCGACCCGGCCTGTGGTTCGGGCCACATGCTCACCTACGCCTTCGACCTGCTCTACGCCATCTATGAGGAGGAGGGATACGAGCCCGCCGAGATTCCGGAGAAGATCCTCACCCACAACCTCTACGGCATTGAGATCGACGAGCGTGCTGGGGAGCTGGCGGCCTTTGCCCTGACCATGAAGGCCCGCGCCAGGCAGCGCCGGTTCTTCAATAAGGGCGTCAAGCCAAACATCTGCGTGCTGGAAAATGTCCACTTCGACGGCAATGAGTTGAAGGACTACATGGATTTTGTCGGGCGCGACCTGTTCACCGCACCGCTGCAGACCACCCTGCGCCAGTTCGAAGAGGCCGACAATTTCGGTTCCCTGATCCGTCCGGATGTCACCGATGTGGACGGGATGCTCAGGATTCTGGAGTCAAAGAACGTCTCCGGGCAGATTTTTATCAGTATGACTCATCAGAAGGTGCTGCAAGCCCTGCTGCAGGCCGATTACCTCAGTCCGAAATACCATGTGGTGATTGCCAATCCGCCGTATATGGGTGCGGGAGGAATGAATGCAAGACTTTCAGCTTGGGCCAAAGAGAATTATCAAAATAGCAAACCAGATTTGTACTCAATGTTTGTTGAACGCTGTATATGGCTGACGTTAAGCAAGGGCTATTCTGCACTAATAACAATGCAAAGTTGGATGTTTATCTCCTCGTTTGAGAAGTTTAGGAGAGCATTATTTGGTGATTGCCATATTTCTACGATGGCACACTTAGGTGCTCATGCTTTTGATTCTATTGGTGGAGAAGTGGTTTCCACTACAGCATTCGTGCTTGGGCATGAGAAGAACGAGAACATTCCAGGCGAATACTTAAGGCTTGTTGACGGAAGCTCAGAGGCGGAAAAGTCTTCTGCAATGCTAGAAGTAAATCGAAACAACGATGCGAGAAAAAGGTATCAAGCATCTCAGCATGATTTCGAAAAGGTACCTGGCTGCCCGATTGCATATTGGATGTCGGCCCGACTTAGGTGGATATTTCAGATCGCTAGTGAAATGAGCGCCATTGCGCCTCCCAAGAAAGGTATGATCTCAAGCGATAACAATCGATTCCTACGACTCTGGCACGAAGTTGCAAAATGTGATACCGGACTTCGTCTTGAATCTAACGAACGCACCTTAAATAACGGCATTAAATGGGTTTCTTACAATAAAGGAGGGAGTTTTAGGAAGTGGAGTGGAAATAGAGAATACCTTGTTAATTGGCAAAATGCAGGCAAAGATGTCATTGATTATAACGCAATGCTGTATGGGTCGGCGTCAAGGCAGATCCAAAATGTTCGGTATTACTTTCTTCCGTCAATAAGCTGGTCTTCTGTTACTTCGTCTTCATTTGGTGTTAGGCAATATGAAAAGGGCTTTGTATTTGACGGCGCTGGGCCATCAATTTTCGCTGACTACAAATGGCGAGATATTCTAACAGGGTTCCTCGTTTCTAAAGTTGCTACAAAATTAATGTCGATTCTGAACCCAACGATGAATTTTGTAGTAGGCAATGTGGCGTGTCTGCCTATTCATTCCGAACCCCTTTCATTACTGAGAGAAAAAATTATAGGAATTGTCGTCCACACGGTTGAGCTGTCGAATCAAGATTGGGACTCCTTCGAAACATCCTGGGACTTCTCCAGCCAACCACTACTGAATCCCAATTGCCGCCAGTCAACCCTCGAGGCAACCTACCGGGGGCTCCGCGACCACTGGCGGCAGATGACGCTGGAGATGCAGCGGTTGGAGCAAGAGAACAACCGAATCTTCATCGACGCCTACGGTCTGCAGGATGAACTGACGCCCGACGTACCACTCAACGAGATCACCCTGACCTGCAACCCCCACTACCGTTACGGTAACGACAAGAGCGAGGAGGAGTTGGAGGCGCTGCTGCTGGCTGACACCATGCGCGAGCTGGTTTCCTATGCCGTGGGTTGCATGTTTGGCCGCTACGCGTTGGACAAGCCGGGGCTGATCCTGGCCAACCAGGGCGAGACCATCGAGGACTACCTGAAGCGGGTTTCGGAGCCGAGCTTCCCAGCCGATGACGACAACGTCATCCCCATGCTCGATGGCGACTGGTTCACAGATGACATCGCCGAGCGCTTCCGCAAGTTCCTGCGCGTGGCCTTTGGTGAAGAGCACTACGAGGCCAACCTCAAGTTCGTCGAGCAGGCGCTGAATATCAAGGGCAGGCGTAACTACGGCATCCGCGATTATTTCCTCGGCGAGTTCCACACCGACCATGTCAAGCGCTACAAGAAGCGCCCCATCTACTGGCTGTTCTCCAGCCCCAAGGGTACCTTCAACGCCCTGATCTATCTGCACCGCTACCGCCCGGATACGGTTAGCGTGGTGCTTAACGACTATCTGCGCGAGTTCCACACCAAGCTGTCTGCTCACAAGAATCACCTGCAAGCGATCAGCATCAGCGCCAGCGCCGGGCAGGGCGAGCGGACCCGGGCCCTGAAGGAGATCGAGAAGGTCAGCCGGATGATCACCGAGCTGGAGGAGTACGAGCGCGAGGTGCTTTACCCCCTGGCCACCGAACGGCTGGCGATCGATCTCGATGACGGCGTGAAGGTCAATTATCCGAAGTTCGGCGCGGCCTTGAAGAAGATTGTCGGCCTCGATGCCCCGGAGGACTGAATGGGTCCAGAGATCCATGGGGCAAGGCATGCCATGGATTCAAACAGCGTCATGCCGTCTCGAGAGTGAAATCCATGCCTTCAATGTTTTTGAATCTTTCAATGCTGTAGGGACGAATTAATGCCCACCCCCATCGCCCAACTGCTCCACGAACCTGAAAGCAAGACGCTGGAGTTCAAACGCGATCTGTCCTCGCCGCGTCCCTTGCTAAAAACTTTGGTGGCTTTTGCCAACTCAGCGGGTGGGCGTTTGATCATCGGTGTTGCGGACGACAAGCAGATTGTTGGTGTGGAGAATCCCCTCGATGCCGAGGAGCGACTCTGCAATCTCATTGCTGATTCGATTTCTCCCCGTCTGGCGCCCAATGTCGAATTGGTAACGCTGCAAGGTAAAACCCTGCTGGTAATCGAAGTATTCCTGAGCAATTCCCGACCGCATTGGCTGAATGCCGAAGGTTCCGAGGAGGGAGTTTATGTGCGGCTTGGCTCCAGCAATCGGAAGGCTGATCGCGCCTTGATTACGGAGTTGCAACGCTCAGTTCAGGGTGTTTCTTTCGATGAGATGCCGATGCCGGACTTGTCCGTCGATGATCTGGATTTAAATGCAGCCCAGCAGGCATTTGCCAGCGTTCGTCGACTGGATGAGCAAGCGCTGTTGACGCTGAAGTTACTTACCCATGATCAAGGTCGGCTTGTGCCGACCAGAGGAAGCATCCTGCTCTTTGGCAAGCAACGCAGCCAATATTTCTCCGATGCCTGGATACAGTGCGGTCGATTTTTGGGCACACAAAAATTAGACATCTTCGATCATATTGATATTGATTTGCCTCTGCCTCAGGCGGTGGATGAGGTGATGCTGTTTCTGAAGAAGCATGCCTTTCGCGGTGCCAACTTATCCGAAGTACGTCGCAAGGATGTCTGGAGTATCCCCCTGGGCATATTGCGCGAGGGTCTGATCAATGCCGTCGTGCACTGTGATTATTCGCAGCGTGGCGCTCCGATCAGGGTGGTCTTTCTAGACGACCGCATTGAAATTGAAAATCCCGGTATTTTGCTGCCCGGATTGACCATTGAAGAGATGAAACAGGGAGTCTGGCGTATTCGTAACCATGTGATCGCCCGCGTGTTCCGGGAACTGCATCTGATCGAGCAATGGGGTACTGGTGTGCGGAGAATGTATGAGGAGGCCAGGCAGCAAGGACTGCCCGAACCCATGATTGAAGAAGTGGGCATGCGTCTGCGCTTGACCCTCTACCTTTCGAAAGCACATAAAACTAAAGAGATAGGTAACGGAGGCCAGTCAGCGACCCAGTCAGCGACCCAGTCAGATGACAATATCGCCAGGTTGATGCGCTGCCTGCGGGATGGGGTGAAATCGCCCCGCGAACTGCGGGAAATGCTGGGCTTGAAGCATCGTCATAGCTTCAGGGAAAACTATCTCCACCCCGCGCTAAAGCGTGGAATGATTGAGTTGACCTTGCCGGATAAACCAAACAGTCGCTTGCAGAAGTATCGCCTGAGCAAGGACGCTTCCGGAGCCGTGACGTAACCCATGGGCCATTATGCTTTAAGTCGATCGATGAGGACCGCATGGCGACACTGAACTTCAATACCTCTAACTCGACGTATCGCCAACTATTGGGGAACGGGTTGAGTTATCGCGTGCCGCCCTTTCAAAGAGACTATTCCTGGTCCGAGGATGAGTGGGATGACCTCTGGCAGGACATCCTTGGCCTGTTCGAGGCAGACGGAGAGCCGTCGCACTACATGGGGTATCTGGTGCTGCAATCCTCGAACAGCAAGGAGTTCGACATCATCGACGGCCAGCAGCGCCTGACCACCCTCAGCATCATGATTCTCGCGGCCCTGGGGCATCTGCAGGATTTGGTCACGGCCAGGCTGGACCCGGCGAACAATGCCAAGCGTAAGGATCAGCTCCAAAGCAGCTATATCGGCTACCTGGACCCCGTCAGCCTGGTGCCGCGCTCCAAACTGGAACTGAATCGCCATAACAATCGTTTTTACCAGACCTATCTGGTACCGCTGGAAAAACTGCCACAGCGGGGGCTGAATGCCTCCGAGCATCAATTGCGCAAGGCCTTCCATTGGTTCAAGGAGCGCCTCAAGGCCCAGGTGGGCATGACCGCCACGAGTGGCCGGGCGCTGGCCGCCTTTCTCGATCAATTGGTGGATAAGCTGTTCTTCACGGTGATCACCGTCACCGACGAGCTCAATGCCTTTAAGGTCTTTGAGACCCTCAATGCCCGTGGGGTCCGTCTGTCGGCGACTGATCTGCTCAAGAATTACCTCTTCTCGGTCATCAGCACGCCGGACACCCATGAAACGGAACTCAAATCCCTGGAGGAACGCTGGGAGCGCATCGTGGGGTTGCTCGGCAGCGAGAGCTTTCCGGAGTTTTTGCGGGTCTTTTGGAACAGCCGCAACAAGCTGGTGCGCAAGTCCGATCTCTTCAAGACGATCCGCAAGCGGATCACGACGCGAGAGGCCGCTTTTCAACTCCTGCGCGAGCTCGATCAATCGGCGTCCATCTATGCCGCCTTGCGCGACCCCCAGGACCCCGCATGGAACCGGGAAGAGCGGCAGGCCCTTGTACAGCTCTTGATGTTCAACGTCCGACAGCCACTGGCGATGCTCATGGCGTGCCAGGCCAGGTTTTACGATGCCGATCGAAGTGCCTTCACGCGCATCCTGAGCGCAATTGCGGTGGTTTCGTTCCGCTACAACGTGATCTGCAATCTGCAGACGCACGAGCAGGAGCGGATCTACAACGATATCGCCTGGAAGGTTTCCAGTGGCACCCTAAGCCAGGTGCCTGAGGTGCTCGCCTCCCTGCGGGAGATCTATCCTGACGATACCCAGTTCAGGGCCGCCTTCGCTGAAAAGGAATTACGGACCACCAACAGCCGGAACAAGAAGGTCGTTCGCTATCTCCTCTTCGAGATCGAGCGGCAGCGATCCGGGCAGGATTTCGATTTTGAAAGCGCCACCTACAACCTTGAGCACATTCTGCCAGAGTCCCCGTCGGCGGATTGGTCCTATATCGAAGAAGCAAAACAGGAGGGGTTGATCTATCGGCTCGGCAACATGACCCCACTGGAAACGAACCGCAACCGTGATCTGGGCAATGGCGACTACGCCACCAAGCGATCGGTTTACCAGCAGAGTTGTTTCCAGATCACGCAGGCGATCGCTGAGCACTATGATCGCTGGGATGAGCAAAAAATAGAGTCCAGACAGAGGCAACTGGCCAATATCGCGGCTGGTGTCTGGAGGATGGACCTGGGAGGCTAATCATGGAAAACCGCATCGCCCGGGCCCTGACCAGGCTCTTCGACCGGCACCGGATCGTCTTCTGGTACGACGCCAAGCAGGAGTTGCGGGCTGATTTCGAGGCGCTGGAGTTGCCCGGTGTCGAGAAACTGGAACTGACCAATAACGAGTTCGGCGTCAAATTCCGGATCTTGCGCCAGCAACCCGACCAGAGGTTCCTGCTCTACCGCGAGGGGCCTCAGCCCGAGGATCTGGATAACTGGCTGCTGGACGTGCAGTTGGCGCAGGGCGAGTTCCGCACCGACCAGGCGGCCTTGTGGCTGTCCGAGCTGGAGCTTGGCCTGGAGTTCATGGATCTGGTGCAGACCCACGCGGAGTTCTTCCAGGCGACCCGGCGCAAGGACGCCCTCAAGAAGCTTTTGCAGCCGGATGACACCGCCGGCCGGATTCGCCTGAAGATGCTGGCGGTTTGTACCGGCGGCGAGCCCCGCCTGGATGCCATCCTCGAACAGTTGCTGGATGAGCTGGCGCTGACTGGCCGTCAGTGGTCAGAGGAAAATCCCGGGGAGAAATTCAAACTCATCCAGCGGTGTGGGCTGGATACCTGGTTCTGGGACCAGATGCGGCGGCATTATGGTTACGAGGCGTCCGAGCCCACCGTTCGGGACTTCGTCGTCAGGCTGTTCAGGGACTGCTATTTCCAGAATTTCCCCGCCCACCTGCCACCTGACCCCCATCGCCCCGATGTCCGCTTGTCCCCCGACGCCCTGGTATTTCTCAAGCGCTGGAAGGACAGCCGACAGTTCGAGGCCGCTTTCGAGACCCTCGCGGACGAATGCGCCGAGGTCCTGGGTATCGAGCAGGACCTGGCCAAGCGGGATTTCCGCGACCTGATCGAACTGGATTACTTCCGCCTGATCGACCAGAAGATCATCAGCGACCTGGTGCGGGCGGTAGCATCCCGCACCGTCTCCAGCGCGGAGGTATCGCTCTGGGTCCGCCAGCGGCGGCCAAGCCATTGGTATGGCGACTACCGGCATCTGTACGAGGCGGTGGATTACGCCGCCCGCTTCGGCCAGGCCTTGGGCGAGGCCAAGCTCGACATGGCCAGCCTGGCCGAAGGCGTGCAGCGCTACAGCCGGTTCTGGTTCCAGCTCGATCAGCTCTATCGCAAGTATCACTACCATGCGCGCCTGGCGGGGCAGGCGTCACTGATGGCCACCCTGACCGATCAGGTCGAGAATTTCTACGCCAACCACTACCTGCTTCGACTGGGCGACCGCTTTCAGGAACTGGTGGATGTTGCCGCCACGTGGGAGGCCTTCCCCGTGCGCCACCAGCGGGCGTTTTTCGAGCACTGGGTAAGGCCCTTCCTGCGCAAGGACAACAAGGTGTGCGTGATCATCTCCGACGCCCTGCGCTATGAGATCGGCGATGAACTGCTGAGCCTCATCCGCCAGGAGGACCGTTACAGCGCGGAACTGGAACCGGCCCTGACGCTGCTGCCCAGCTATACCCAGCTTGGCATGGCCGCCATGTTGCCCCACCGGGAGCTAGCGATCGCCGACAACGACAGCGGTAGCGTGCTGGTGGATGGCCAAAGCTCCCAGGGGACCGCCAACCGCCGCAAGATCCTGGGTCAGGCCGCGGGGGCGCGGGCCACGGCCTGCAAGGCGGAGGAGTTGATGGCCATGAAGGGCGATGACTGCCGGGCCCTGGTGCGCGACCACGACCTGATCTACGTCTATCACAACCGCATCGACGCCACGGGCGACAAGCGGGAGTCCGAGGAGCGGGTGTTCGAGGCGGTGGAGGACACCCTGCGGGAGCTGATCCGCCTGATCAAAAAGCTGACCGGGGCCAACGTCAGCAATTTGCTGGTGACGGCGGACCATGGCTTCATCTACCAGAATCGCGCTATCGACGAGAGCGACTTTGCCGGAGTCGATGCCGAGGGAGAGCAAATCCTGTTCCGGGATCGCCGCTTCGTGCTCGGCAAGGGACTGGTCGAGTCCGCCAGTCTGCGCAAGTTCACCGCGGCGCAACTGGGCCTGGCGGGGGAGGTGGAGGTGCAGATTCCCAAGTCGATCAACCGCCTGCGCCTCAAGGGCTCCGGCAGCCGCTTCGTCCATGGGGGCGCGACGCTGCAGGAGGTCGTGATCCCGGTGCTCAGGATCAATAAGAAGCGCCAGAGCGATGTCACGGCGGTCGAGGTGGATATCCTGCGCGGCGCCAGTTCGGTGATCACCGCCGGGCAACTGGGGGTGACCCTCTATCAGGCAGGGCCGGTGACTGACAAGATCCAGCCTCGCGTGTTGCGGGCGGGTATCTACACGGCGGCGGGCGATCTAATCTCTGACCGCCATGAGCTGACCTTTGACCTGACCGCGGACAACCCGCGGGAGCGGGAGATGCAGGTACGCTTCGTGCTCAGCCGCAAGGCCGACGAGGCCAATGGTCAGGAGGTGATCCTGCGGCTGGAGGAACGGCATGCTGGGACTTCCCATTTTAAGGAATACAAGTCGCTGCGGTATCTGATGCGGCGCTCATTTACCAGCGATTTCGACTTTTGACGGGCGGGTGAGCGATGAACGAGCTGGACCGGAAAATCAACAGCCACTTCCCGGGTCTCGTGGTCCGCAAGGACCTCGTCAAGACGGTCAAGGGCAACGCCATCGTTCCCTCCTACGTGCTGGAATACCTCTTGGGCCAGTATTGCGCCACCAGCGACGAGCCGACCATCCAGACCGGCATCGAGACGGTCAAGGAGATCCTGCGCAAGCATTATGTCCATCGTAACGAGGCGGGGCTGGTCCGTTCCCACATCAAGGAGAAGGGGCGCTACAAGGTCATCGACAAGATCAGCGTGGCGCTGAACGACAAGGCGGATGTCTATGAGGCGGAGTTCGCCAACCTCGGCATCAAGAAGGTGCTGGTCGACTCGGGCACGGTCAAGGCCCACCCCAAGCTGCTGGTCAGCGGCGTCTGGTGCATCGCCGATATCGAATACGAATTCACCGAGGACAAGAACGCCAGCCCCTGGATTCTGGCAACCCTGAAGCCGATCCAGTTATCCCATTTCGATTTCGACGGCTATGTCGAGGCTCGCAAGCAATTCACCACCGACGAGTGGATCGACCTGCTAGTGCAAAGCATCGGCTTCAATCCCGAGCTATTCGGCCGGCGCAGCAAGCTAACCCAACTGATTCGCCTGATTCCTTATTGCGAGCGCAACTACAACCTGATCGAGCTCGGTCCCAAGGGGACCGGCAAATCGCACATCTATTCGGAGTTCTCGCCCCACGGCATCCTGATCTCCGGTGGCGAGGTCACGGTGCCCAAGCTGTTCGTGAACAACTCCAACGGCAAGATCGGCCTGGTCGGCTACTGGGATTGCGTGGCCTTCGACGAGTTTGCCGGCAAGCAAAAGCGCGTGGACAAGGCCCTGGTGGACATCATGAAGAACTACATGGCTAACAAGTCCTTCTCACGGGGCGTCGAGACGCTGGGCGCGGAGGCGTCCATGGTCTTTGTCGGCAATACCCAGCACACCGTCCCCTACATGCTCAAGCATGCGGACCTGTTTTGCGAGTTACCCGACAAGTTCTACGACTCCGCCTTCCTCGACCGCATCCATTGCTATATCCCTGGCTGGGAGGTCGATATCATCCGGGGCGAGATGTTCTCCAGCGGCTATGGCTTCGTGGTGGACTATCTCGCCGAGATCCTGCGTTCGTTGCGCAATCACGATTATTCCAACCGCTATCAGGAGCACTTCTCCTTGTCCGCCGATCTCGCAACGCGGGATCGCGATGGCATTCACAAGACGTTCTCCGGCCTGATGAAGATCCTGTTCCCCCAGGGGGGCGCAAGCCGGGAAGAGGTCGAGGAACTGCTGCGTTTCGCCATCGAAGGCCGCAAGCGGGTCAAGGACCAATTGATACGCATCGACTCCACCTACGTCCCCGTGCAGTTCGCCTATCGCGAAGCCGGTGAAGGGGAAGGGAGCAAGCCAGTCACTACCCTGGAGGAGCGGGAATATCCTGACTATTACCACAAGACCGTCGCCGTGGGTGAGGACGGTGCTGTGGCCACGGACGCGCCTCCCGCCACCGCTGGGCAAACTGACGCAGCCGGACAACCACCCGCTGCCGGCCAGCCGGGCGAGCCGGTAGAAACTGCAGCGCCTTTGCCTTCCGTGGAGCCCGCGCTTCGGGAACAACACCTGATGTTTCAGGAGAACCAGAAAGGGGTTTCCTTCGATTCCCTGCTGGGTCCCTACCTCAGGGGGGCGACCAAGATCAGGGTCACCGACCCCTACATCCGCCTCTTCTATCAGATACGCAATTTCATGGAATTGCTGGAGACCCTGGTCAGGCACAAGGCTAGCGACGAGGAGATCACCGTTCACCTGGTGACGACGGAGGACGAGATCAAAGGCGACCAACAGAAGGCTAACTTCGAGAAGATGAAGCAGTCGGCCAGCGCGGTGGGGTTGAATTTCACCTGGGAGTTCGACAACTCCGGCAGCCTCCATGCCCGCCACATCGTCACCGATCACGGCTGGAAAATCGCCCTGGATCGGGGCCTTGATATCTTCCAGCACTATGAAATGAATGAAGCCTTCACCTTCGCCAACCGGCTGCAGCAGTACCGACCCTGCAAAGCGTTTGAGGTGACCTATATCAAACTTCCAGCCTCAGGGATCTAGCCAGAAATGAGCCCGAAATGCTCAGCGGGAAAATATGACCTCCAGCCCCTCTCGCCGTGGTGGGCAAGGGGTTGGGGCGAGGGGACCTGGCGTCAGGGTAAATTGATCACAAAATATTCAAGAATTTCCAGATGCTTGTTCCATCACTGATCATCCTTGGCCGCGCCGCTGGCATTGATCTTGGGCTTGGCAATATGCACCTCCAGGGGATCGGAGCCCTTCAGGTGGACGTCCCGCTGGGGAAAGGGCAGGGACACGTCGTGCTCGCGGAATTTGCGCAAGATGGACTGCTGGAGTTCGGAGGTGACCGGGCCGCGGTCATCGATCTCGGGGACGAAGCAGCGCGCCTGGAGCAGCAGGGCGCTGTCCCCAAAGCTCTCGAAGATGAAGGTGGGCGCTGGCTCCTTCAGGACCCGGGGGTCTTCCGCCACCGCCTCGGCCATGAGGCGCATGGCCAGGCCCACGTCGGCGCCGTAGTCGATGCCCAGCCGGATGACGATGCGGTTGAGGGCGTCGCTCAGGGTCCAGTTGAGTAACTGGCCGGTGATGAACTGCTTGTTGGGCACCAGCAGTTCCTGGCGATCCCAGTTGCGCACCGTGGTGGCGCGGATGCGGATCTTGGTGACCGTGCCGGTGGTGTCGCCGATGGTCACCACATCGCCCACCCGCACCGGACGCTCGAAGAGGATGATGAGGCCGCTGATGAAATTGGCCACGATCTCCTGGAGGCCGAAGCCGATACCCACACCCAGGGCGGCCACCAGCCACTGCACTCGGCCCCAGGAGATGCCCAGGGTATCGGAGACGATCAGGGCGGCGATGGCGATCAGGGCGTAGGCGGTGAGGGTCTTGATGGTGTAGCGGGCGCCGGGGGAGACCGCGAAGCGGTCCAGCAGCAGAATCTCGATCAGGGCCGGCAGGTTGCGCACGGCGATGGTCGCCAGGGTGATGGTCGCCAGGATGACGGCGATGCTGGCGAGGGAGAAGCTCTTGAGCTTCTCCTCGCCGCCCTCCATGCCCATGTAGGTCCAGAGGCTGATGTCCCGCAGGCGGGTGAAGGCGGGCATGACCTCGGACCAGATGGCCCAGAGGCCGAGCAGGGCGGCGACGAAGATGACGGCGTTGAGCAGGCGGCGGGTCTGCTCGTCCAGACTGGCCAGTTCCATCCGCCGCTCGGCGACGGGATTGAGGCCCCCGGTCTTCTTGTCTTCCGGGGGATGGAGGGGCTGGTCGAGGGCGGCCTGGAGGGCCAGGCGCCGGCGGGTGACGCCGAGCCAGCGCAGGATGGACTGTTGCAGGATCACTAGGGCGAGGAGCAGCCAGAGCTGTTTCACCAGGGAGGAAAGAAGGGTGCCAGCGGTGTAGACGAAGCCGATCATGGCGAGCAGGACCAATCCCAGGGGGATGGCCAGAAAGCCCAGGTACCAGAGATGTCGCAGGCGGTTGAGCCAGCCCTCGGGGTGGGCGTGGAGGTAGCCCTGGGGTAAGCCCGCGGTGGGGTTGAGCAGCCGGGCGAGGAACCAGGTCAAACCCAGGGTAAGGGCGATAAGGCTGAGGCGTTGCAGCCCCAGGCCGAAGCTGGCGTCAGGGTCCTGGAAGAGCAGGGCGGTGATCAGGCCCAGGGGGACCAGGGTGGCCGTGGCCCAGGTCATGTGGCGGCGGATCAGCACCAGGTTCGCGCCGGTCCAGCGGAAGTGCCGGTCGGCCACCCCGCCGGGCAGGCAGAGCAACTGCAATAAGCGCAGCGAGAAAAAGCCCAGGGCGATGGCGATGGCGGCCGCCCCCAGCCCCTTGGTGAAGACCGTGGCCGCGGGCGAGGCGCTGAGGCGCCACCCCAGGGCCGCGACCAGCAGCGGCCAGCGTAGGGCGAGGAGCAAAGTCAGGACCAGTCCCTCCAGGGTGTGGCGGAAGCTGTCGGTCTGGACCCGGCGCAAGGGCTCGGCCAGGGCCAGGAGGGCGCGCTTGAGGGCGGGTCCCCGGAAGATCAGCCAGGTCAGCGGGATCAGGGTGATCCAGAAGGACGGTGATTGGCTGGCCTCGAACAGCAGTACCTGGCCCACTTCGAGCCAATGGCGCGGGGACAGCAGCCAGCGCAGGCCCCGCGGCAGTGAGGTGAAGGCCTCCGTGTCCCACAGGGGTGGTGCGCTGCGGGTCCAGAGCAGATGCTGGGCGAGAAAGTCGCGGTAACTGGTGACCGTCGTCAGGAGTTCCTGGGCGGCGAAGTCCAGTTCGCCCAGCAGGCGCACATAGGCCTGGTTGGTGTCCAGGGCCTGGGTGAGGAGGTCCCGCTGCCGTGTCAGTTGCTCCCGGGCCTGGGCCTGGAGCTGGGGGGTGACCTCGTCGGGGGGCAGACCGGCGAGACGATCCTTGAGCAGGGTGTCCAGGTCGCGCAGTTGCTGCAGATCCTCGGAGAAGCGAATCTGCCGCAGGCTGGCGGCGGCGAGACGTTTCTCACGCTCACGGTTGGCGCTGGCGATCTCCTCGGTATCCGGAAGCCGCTGGCGGCTGCTCAACAGGATCTGACCCATGGCCTCGCTCAGCCCGGAGATCTCCATGCGCTGACGGGTGGCGCGGTATTCCTCGTCGAATTTCTTGGCCTGGGAGCGGATCTGGTCCAGTTGGGTGGCGAGTCGTCCCTGGGCCTCGCTGGCCTCGCTGAGTTGTTCCGAGAGTTTGGCGTTGGCGGCCGCCAGTTCACCGACCAGGGCATGCCGGCCCTCCGCGGCCCGGGTGGCCACCGCGGTCTCCTGTTTGGCCCGTTCGGCCTCAGCCAGGCGGCGTTTGCCCAGTTCCTCCCGCAGGAGTTGGACCCGGGACTGGATGCGCTTCACCTCCAGTTGGGCCTTGTCGCGCTCCGCCCGTTGCAGGTCTTCGCGAATGCCCTGGGACAGGACCTCCCGATCCAGGCGGAGCAACTCCGCGCGCAGGGCGCGCTGACGGCTGGCCTGGACCAGCAGGCGGGCCTCCTTCATGGCCGCGCTCTCACCTTCCGGGGCCGGCTTTGCGGCTTCCTTTTCCAGATCATCCAGGGCCTTGCGGGTGTCCTGCACGGCTTGGCGGGTCGCCGCCAGGCCTTGGGGCCAATCCTGGAGGGTTTTGTCCAGATCGGCGAGTCGGGCGGTGAGGGCGGCCTCGTCGGCCGCCTCCTTGACCAGTTGCTGTTCGATGTCAGCAATTACGGCCGTGGGGGGGGGAGGGACGGGTTTGATCGTCGCCTTGGCCTGGAGGTCCTCGATCTCCTTGCGCAAGCGCTGAATCTCCACCGGCGCCGAGTCCAGGGTTTGGGACAGGGCGGCGGACTTGGTTTCCTGGTTGCGGACCGCTTCCAGGTTGCTCAGCACCTTGCGATAGAGCTCGATCAGGCGCTTGGCGGTCTCCGCATCGGCGCCGCTGGCGGATTCCAGTTCCTTGATGCGACTTTCGACAAAGCGCACCGTTGCGGCCGGGTCCCCGATGCCGTCGGCGCTCTCGACGCTGGCGAGGCGCTTGTCATCGCCCTTGCCCGGGTCGGAGGGGGTCGCGGTCGTGGGCTGCCCCCAGGCGGTGCCCAGGGTCAGGGCGAGCAGGAGCGGGAGGGTGAGGGCGACGGACAAGCGGATCAAAAACAAGGGATGGCTCCCATCAGGCTCGGGGGCAAGGGGCTATGGTCCTGCCTCCGGGAGGGCGAAGCAAGCGAAGCGAGCCGCCGCTGCATCCCACCGGGCTCGGTCTGAGGGATTACCCTGACGATGCAGACTACCTGAGGAATATGAGCTTTGCGTGGGAAATTCTTGCCTTTTTTGTCACGGAGTGGCTATAGTTTGGACTGTGCGTCGCTCGAACGAGCGACGGCTGTTGCCTGCAAGAGACCTCGTGAGGGGACGGGGGGGAGAAAACGCTCATGACCCTAGCCGTGCGCTATGTATTCCTTTCACTTTTGGCTTTGGTCCTGGTCTATCTGACCGGGTGCTCCAGTACCGGTGACTCCGGGCATAAGGTGGGTCACAAGACGTCGTCCGACGCGACCTTCCCCGTTCCGCCGGGCATCGAGGACAACGTCGAATTCTGGCGCAAGGTTTACGGGGAGATGGACCGTTCCCAGGTGGCCATCCATGACAATCTGTACATGGGGGCCGTCTACGAGGTGGTCGAGGTCCCCGCCGCCTACCGTGGCAGCAGCGAGAGCCGTCGGGCCTACGTCAAGGGGAAGCAGCAGGAGTATCAGGACCGTCTCGCCACCCTGGAGCGGAAGCTGGTCAGCGGGGAGTCCCTGACGGCGGCGGATCGGGAACTCCAGTCCAAGCTGGAGGCCGTCGGTGGCCGGACCGCGGTGTTTGGCGCCTCCGAGCGGGTGCGCACCCAGCAGGGCATGCGCGAGCGCTTCCGTTCCGGCATGGAGATCAGCGGTCGCTACGATGAGGCCTTCCGTGAGATCTTCCGCAAGCACGGCGTGCCCGAGGACCTGGCCTTCCTGCCCCACGTCGAGTCCTCCTTCCAGTCCCGGGCCCGTTCCGGGGTCGGTGCCGCGGGACTCTGGCAGTTCATGCCCGCTACCGGCCGGATCTACGACTTGCAGGTCGACCATCGCATGGACGAGCGGATGGACCCCCTGCTGGCCTGCGAGGGGGCGGCCCGCTACCTGGCCGCGGCCCACAAGAAGCTGGGGAGCTGGCCCCTGGCCATCACCTCCTATAACCACGGCCAGGGCGGGATGGCCAAGGCCAAGAGCCTTCATGGCGGCGATATCGGCAAGATCGTCCAGAACTATAAGGGCGAGGCCTTTGGCTTCGATTCCCGCAACTTCTACTCCCAGTTCGTCGCCGCCCGGGAAGTCGCCGGAAATGCCGATAAGTACTTCCCCGAGGGCGTGGCCTACCACAAGCCCCACGATCACGACCGGCTGGTGCTGCGCCATGCCATGCCCGCCGAACAGGTGGCCCGTCACTACGGGCTCTCGGTATACCAGTTGGATGACCTGAATCCCTCCTGGAGCAATGCCATCGTCCAGGGCCGGGCCTCGATTCCGGCCGGGGCCAGCGTCTGGTTGCCCGCCGGCACCACCGAGCGGATCACCGATCACCCCTCCCCGACCTCCGCCTCCACCCTGCTTGCCCGGTCGGATCGCCAGGATGAACGCGAGAGCGATTTCGTGACGGTACGGCGCACCGAGGTCAAGCCCGAGCCCGCCCTGGCCCAGGCCGAGAGCCGCGCCAGCGCCAAGGGCAAGTCCACCGCCGCCAAGTCGACGGCCAGCAAACAGGAACCGGCCAAGAACGCGAAGGATGGCAAGGCGATGCTGGCCAAGGCGGATACCAAGGCAAAGGGCAAGGCGGTGGCCAAGGCCAGCGGCCCGGCGGCCGACAAGGGCCAGAAGGGGGCCAAGCAGGTCGTGGCCAAGGCCGATACCAGCGCCACCAAGGGCAAGGTCAAGGCCGCCATCAAGACCCATGTCGTCAAGCCCAACGAGACCCTCTTCCGCGTGGCGGTCATGTACGACCTGAGCGTGGACGAGCTCAAAAAGCTCAACAAAATGAGCGCCAAGGACAATACCATCAAGGCTGGTCAGCGTATCAAGGTCAGCGGCTGATCCCACGGGGTCTGGGCCCCGTCTGGAACATGAGCCCCCTCAACCCCGTAGGCACTTTGTGGCCGCCGGGGTTGTTTTTTTCCGCTGCTGGCGTGAATGCTCGCGGTTCTTAGCCCTTAGCCCTTAGCCCTTAGCCCTTAGCCCTTAGCCCTTAGCCCTTAGCCCTCAGCCCTCAGCCCTCAGTTCTCAGCCCTTCAACCCTTTACCTTTAGCTGTCAGCCTTAGCCCCAACCCTAGCCCGCGGCCCCCTATCCCCGCCCAGCAGAGACCTCACCATGAATTTCGTCGATCTCAAGACCCAGTACGAACGCATCGAGGCGGATGTCCAGGCCCGTATCCAGGCGGTGCTGAGCCACGGGCGCTATGTCATGGGCCCGGAGATCACCGAACTGGAAGAACGCCTGGCGGCCATGGTCGGGGTGCGGCATGTCGTGGCCGTGGCCTCGGGGACCGATGCCCTGCTCATCGCGCTCATGGCTCTGGAGGTCGGACCGGGGGATGAGGTCATCACCACGCCCTTCACCTTCATCGCCACCGCAGAGGTCATTGTCCTGCTGGGGGCCCGGCCGGTCTTCGTCGATATCGATCCCCGCACCTACAACCTGGACCCGGCGGGGATCGCCGCAGCCCTGAGCCCCCGCACCAGGGCCATCCTGCCGGTGAGCCTCTATGGCCAGTGCGCGGATCTGGACGCCATCAATGCCATCGCCGCCCGCGCGGGTCTGCCGGTGATCGAGGACGCGGCCCAGAGCCTGGGGGCGACCTACCAGGGACGGCACTCCGGTGGCCTTTCCACCATCGGCTGCACCAGCTTCTTCCCCTCCAAGCCCCTGGGGGCCTATGGCGATGGCGGGGCCTGCTTTACCGACGACGACCACCTGGCCCTGGCCATGCGCCAGATCCGGGATCATGGTCAGGATCGCCGGTACCACCATATCCGCCTCGGGCTCAACGGCCGCCTGGATTCCATCCAGGCCGCGGTCCTCCTCGCCAAGCTCGCCATCTTCCCGGATGAGGTCGCCGCCCGCGGTCGGCTCGGGTCCCGGTATTCGGAGCTTCTGGCGGGCGCCCCCTGCGTCACGCCCTTCATCGAGCCCCATAACACCAGCGTCTTCGCCCAGTACACGGTGCATCTGGCCGAGCGGGAGCGGGTTGCCGCCCGCCTGGGAGAGCTGGGCATCCCCACCGCCGTTCATTACCCCATTCCCCTGAACTTGCAACCAGCCTTTGCCGGTATCGGTCCTCCCGCCGGCGCCCTGCCGGTATCCGAGCACGCCGCCGCGGGGGTCCTCAGCCTGCCCATGCACCCCTATCTGCGGGACGCCGAGCAACGGCAGGTGGCGGAGGCCTTGCGCCAGGCCCTGGCGGCTTGAGAGCCCCTGTCCGGGCCCTTCCTACCTTGAAGACAAGGATGATCGGCGAATCCAATCAAAATCAGAGAAACATTCGATTTTAAAAGTCGTCGGCCGGCGCCTATCCTCTCGCCATCGTCAATAGGAGGCAGCCGAGATGACCAAGACCTTCACTTTCGCCATCGTCCACTTCACCGTGGCCTTCAGCGTGGCCTATGCCTTGAGCGGCAGCATCCTCATCGGCAGCGCCATTGCCCTGGTGGAACCGGTGATCAACACCATAGCCTACTTCTTCCATGAGAAGGCCTGGGAGCGAATCCAGGCCCGCCGGCAGGCGGGCGCCACCGCGGACACGCCGGTCGCGGCTGGGATGACGGCCTGAATACCTTCCAGGGGAATTCAGCCTGAGGCTAGTCCGGATCGGGCGGCCTCTGGCGTGGCGAAGGCGACCAGGTGATCCACCGCCACCCGAATGCCAATGCGCTCGCCGATGCCGTGGTTGTGATGACTCTGCACCAGGCAGAGGATGACCTGGCCGCTGGTCAGGCGCAGGCTATAGAGATATTCGGCGCCGCGGAAGGCGCGGTTGACCACCTCCACCTGGAGGGAGCTCTCGTCGTCATGGAGGATATCGTCCGGCCGGAGCAGGATTTCCGCGCGGGTGCCGGGGGCCAGGCCGTGGCTCCGGGTGCCGGCGAGCAGGCCGAGGTCGGTGTCTATCCGCCACTCATCCACCACCCGCCCGGGAATCATGACCCCCTGGCCGATGAAGTCGGCGACGAAGCGGTCCGCGGGTTCATGATAAAGGTCGAAGCCGCTGCCGACCTGATGGATGCGCCCCCCGGCCATGACGGCGATCCGGTCCGCCATGGCGAAGGCCTCGTGCTGGTCGTGGGTGACCAGAATGGCCGTGCTCCCCTCGCGCTTCAGCACTTCCCGCACCTCCCGGGCGAGCTGCTCCCGCAGTTCAGCGTCCATGCTGGAGAAGGGCTCGTCCAGCAACAGGATGTCCGGCCGCGGCGCCATGGCCCGGGCCAGGGCGATGCGCTGCTGCTGGCCGCCGGAGAGTTGATGGGGATACTTGGCCCCGGCGCCGGCCATCCCCACCAGATCCAGCAGTTCGGCGACCCGCGCCTGGCGCTCGCCCCGGCCTAGGTGGCGCAGGCCAAAGGCAATGTTGCGCGCCACGCTCAGGTGGGGAAAGAGGGCGAAGTCCTGGAAGACCATGCCCGCCCGGCGCGCCTCCGGCGGCAGGTTCAGGCCGGCCCCGGCCACCAGCCGACCCTGGAGGTGGATCTCGCCGCTGGCGACAGGTTCGAAACCGGCCACCGCCCGCAGCAGGGTGGTCTTGCCGCAGCCGCTGGGCCCCAGCAGGCAGCCGATGTCGCCCCGGTCCAGGCTGAAATCCACCCCCGTGACGATGGGCACCCCGCCATAGGCGACCGAGACGCCGCTGATCACCAGTTGACCACCGAGTTTTCGTTCAGACCCCTCACGCCCCAGGAGGGTCTCGACGGCACCCGTTGCCGATTCTGTTCCTCCCTCCCCCCCGGCGGGGGAGGGTTGGGGAGAGGGGGATTGCATGGTTACGCCGCCGTCAGGGATAGTGCGGGGCTGGCGTTCAGTGGGGCTGGGCATGGCGGGACCGGGTGATGGAGCGGCTGAGGAGGATGACCGGCGCCAGACCGGCGAGGACGATGGCCAGGGCCGCCGGGGCGGCGTCCGCCAGGCGTTCGTCCGCCGCCAGTTCGTAGACGCGCACCGCCAGGGTGTTGAAGTTGAAGGGGCGCAGGATCAGGGTGGCGGGCAGTTCCTTGAGTACGTCGACGAAGACCAGCAGCAGGGCGGTGAACAGGCTGCCGCGCAGCATCGGCAGGTGGACCCGCCGCAGGACCGTCCCCGGGCTCAGCCCCAGGGAACGGGCGGACTCGTCCATGGTCGGGCGGATCTTGCCCAGGCCAGTCTCCACCGTCTGCAACGCCACCGCCAGAAAACGCACCAGGTAGGCGAAGAGCAGGGCGACCAGGGTGCCGCTCAGCAGCAGGCCGGTGGAGAGGTCGAAGCTTGCCCGCATCCAGGCGTCCACCTGGTTGTCCACCCAGCCGAAGGGGATGATGACACCGACGGCGATGACCGTCCCCGGCACGGCATAGCCCAAGCCCGCGATCCGCACCGCGGCCTTGACGCCGCGGGTCGGTTGCAGGCGCTGACCATAGCCCAGGAACAAGGCCAGCAACAGGGCCAGGACCGCCGCCGTCGCCGCCAGCCCCAGGCTGTGACCGACCAGTCGCCAGAAGGCGTCGTCCAGGACGGAGCCGGCGACCTCCAGGGCCCAGGCCGCCAGTTGGCCGGCGGGGATGAGGAAGCCCAAGGCCAGGGGCAGGAGGCAGAAACCCAGGGCCGCCAGTCCCCGCCCGCCGGTGAGGGGATGGCGCCTGATGGCCTGGTGCCGCTGGCTGGTCTGGTGATAGCGGGCCTGGCGCCGGGACAGGCGCTCCAGGAGGATGAGCAGGAAGATGAAGCCCAGCAGCAGGGCCGCGAGCTGGGCCGCCGCCGCCGTGTTGCCCAGCCCGTACCAGGTGCGGAAGATGCCGGTGGTGAAGGTGGCGACGCCGAAGAACTGGACAGTGCCATAGTCCGCCAGGGTCTCCATCAGGGCCAGGGAGAGGCCGGCGACGATGGCGGGCCGCGCCAGGGGCAGGGCGACAGTGAAAAAGGTCCGCCAGGGGCCGTTGCCCAGGGTGCGGCTGACGTCCAGCACGCACAGGGACTGGCCGAGGAAGGCGGCCCGGGCCAGCAGGTAGACGTAGGGGTAGAGCACCAGGGACAACATCACCACCGCCCCTGGCAGGGAGCGGACCTCGGGGAACCAATAGTCGCCGTAGCCCCAGCCAAACCAGCCGCGCAGGGTCGACTGGACGGGGCCGGCGAAGTCCAGCAGGCCGGTGTAGGTGTAGGCGATGATGTAGGCCGGCATGGCCATGGGCAGCAGCAGGGCCCACTCGAACAGGCCCCGGCCGGGGAAGCGGCACATGCTGACCAGCCAGGCGGTGCCCACGCCGCCGATCAGGGTCCCCACCGTCACCCCCAGCATCAGCCAGAGGGAATTGACCACATAGTCCTGGAGCACCGTCGCCGCCAGGTGTTCCCAGACCTCCCCGGCGGGGACGAGCAGGAAGCCGAGCACCACCAGCACCGGCAGCGCGAGCGTCAGGGCCAGAGCCGTCACCCCCAGGGTCCAGGGGCCCGGGCGGGCACCTGGGGACTCAGTCGCGGCCAGGGTCAACATAGGGAAGCTTCACGAGGTCTTGTCGGGCGGTTGGTTACTCAATCCGGGGTACGGGAATGCGGATAACATGGCCCGGCGGGAACCAGGGCCCGGCAGGGTGCGTCTGGAACCCCTGCCAGGGGTGGAATGGGTCATGGGATGAGGCGACAGGATGGCGCCACGAGGTCAGGGGTCCCGGTCAGAAACTGAGCGTGAAATTATACCCGAGGTGCCGCGCTTACCCGCCGCGCTGGCTCGGATCAGAGGACAGGGCGTATCGTCGCCGCTGGTAGCTTGCCGACCCCCGCGATCCGCGACTCGCGATTTGAAGTCCGATACCCGTGCCCCGTGCCCCGATACCCAATACCCGAGCCCCGATACCCAAGCCCCTGACCGCGGCTACTTCCAGCCCGCCCGGTCCATGAGCTTGACCGCCTCGCCGTTGAGCTCGCCCAGGCGGGTCAGGTTGATGCCATCGGCCTTGAACTTGCCCCAGGCGGCCAGGGTCGCGCTGACTGGCACCCCGGGACGGACCGGGTACTCGCCATTGGTCTCCGCGTACCAGGTCTGGGCCTGGTCCCCCGACAAATACTCCAGGAGCTGGATGGCTTCCGCCCTGTTCTTCGCTCCCTGGGTCAGGGCGGCGCCGCTGACGTTGACATGGACGCCACGGCCCGCCTGATTGGGCCAGAAGACCTTCATCTTCGCGGCGGCCTCCCGCTGGTTCGCCTCGGGGGCGATTAGCATCCCAGCCAGGTAATAGGTATTGGCGATGGCCAGGTCACACTGGCCCGCGGCGGCGGCCAGGATCTGGTCCCGGTCCCCGCCCTTGGGCGGGCGCGCCAGATTGGCCACCAGCCCCTTGGCCCAGGTCTCCGTCGCCTCGGCGCCATCCGCGGCAATGAGGGAGGCGACCAGGGACTGGTTGTAGACATTGTCCGAGGAGCGGATGCAGATGCGTCCCTTCCATTTGGGATCGGCCAGGTCCTCGTAGGTGGACAATTCCTCGGCCTTGACCTTGCCGGCCACGTACAGGATGGGCCGGGCCCGCAGGGTAAGCCCGAACCAATGGCCCGTCGGGTCCCGATAGGCCGCGGGGATGGCGCTTTCCAGGCGCGCGGAGCTGACCGCCTGGGTCACCCCCGCCTCCTTGGCCCGATGGAGCCGGCCCACGTCCGTGGTGATCAGCAGGTCCGCCGGGGAATTCAGCCCCTCGCTTTGCAGCCGCTGGAGCAGGGCGTCCTCCTTGCCGGTGACCAGATTGACCTTGATCCCGGTCTCCTGGGTGAAACGGTCCAGTAGGGGCTTGATCAGTTCCTCGCTCCGGGCGGAATAGAGGTTGACCTCGGCGGCTAGGAGGGGCGGGGGGAGAACGGCCAGGACCAGAAGGCCGGCGGTGATCAGGTGGCGACCGGGGCGGCGACCGGGGCGAAGGTGGGTGCGAAGACGGAGGCGGAGATCGGGGCGAAGGCGAGGGAGAAGGGAAAGGCCGGCGAAGGACATGGGTAGGGGACTCCAACTACTAAGGATAGGACAGGCACGGGTAAGCGCGAGGGCCGCACGCAAGCCGCTGGCGGGGCACCTCGGCAGGAATTGCCCCGACGTCCGCGCCACATTGACGTCCTAATTTAATGCGAAGCATTCTTATTTTCAAGGCAGTCCCGCGCCCGCTGGCGCCAGGGGTGATTTTTCCTGGGGGGTGATTTTTCCGTGTCTTCCCCGCGGGATCGTGTTATTTTGCCCAGTCCATCCGGACTGCTCCATCGCGACGGCTCGCCCCCGGGGGGGACCGCACGCCGTTCGCCCGACTGTCTCCGTATTCTTGTCTCAGGTCCCCGAGGTCATCACCGTGGAACCTTCTGCTCCCATGGAAAACCCATCCCCGCCGGAAGCGGCCCCCGCGCCGGATGCCAGCGCCCATCTGGACCCCCTCCTCGAGTGCGAGGGCTTCGACCAGCTCGGGTTGCCCCCCGCCGTGCTCGATACCGTCCAGTCCCTGGGCTACGAGGTGCCGACGCCCATTCAGTGCCAGTGCATTCCCCATCTGTTGGCGGGGCGCGACCTGCTCGGCCAGGCTCAGACCGGCACCGGCAAGACCGCGGCCTTCGCCCTGCCCCTGATCAGCCGGGTGGATCTGGGCCAGGGGCCCAGGCCCCAGGTCCTGGTCCTGACCCCCACCCGGGAACTGGCGCTCCAGGTGGCGGAGGCCTTTCAGACCTATGCCCGCGGCCTACGCGGCTTCCACGTCCTGCCCCTCTACGGCGGTTCCAGCTTCGGCCTCCAGGCGCGGCAACTGGAACGTGGCGTGCAGGTGATCGTCGGCACCCCGGGGCGCATCATGGACCATCTGCGCCGCGGTACCCTGGACCTCAAGGGCTTGCGCGCCCTGGTCCTGGACGAGGCCGACGAGATGCTCGACATGGGCTTCGCCGAGGACATTGACTGGATCTTCGCCCAGACGCCCCCGGAGCGGCAGGTGGCCCTCTTCTCCGCCACCATGCCGGAGGCGATCCGCAAGGTCGCCCACGCCCACCTGCGCGAGCCGGTGGAGGTCTGTCTGGCGGCGGCGGCCGAGACGGTGGAGACCGTCGACCAATATCACTGCCTGGTGACCCGTTTCCACAAGGTCGACATGCTCACCCGGGTGCTGGAGGTGGAGACCTTCGACGCCGTGCTGGTCTTCGTCCGCACCAAGCTGCAAACCCTGGAGGTGGCGGAAAAGCTCACCGCCCACGGCTTCAACGCCGAACCCCTCAACGGCGACATGACCCAGGGTGAGCGCGAGCGTACGGTGGATCGTCTCAAGCACGGCCGCCTGGATATCCTGGTCGCCACCGATGTCGCCGCCCGGGGCCTGGACCTGGAGCGCCTCAGCCTGGTGGTCAATTACGACATCCCCATGGACCCGGCCGCTTACGTCCATCGCATCGGCCGTACCGGTCGCGCCGGGCGCGAGGGCCGCGCCCTGCTGTTCGTCGAGCCGCGGGAACGGCACCTGCTGCGTGCCATCGAGCGCACCATCCGCCGCCGCATCCCCGAGCTGACCCCGCCGACTCCGGCGGATCTCAGCGCCCATCGCATCGAGCGCTTCACCACCCTGGTCACCAAGACCCTGGCGGAGGAGGACCTGGACTTCTTTTACCGCTTGGTCGCCCGCATGGCCCGCGAGGGGGAACTGGAGGCCATGGACATCGCCGCGGCCCTGAGCTTCCTCGCCCAGCGCGAGCGGCCCCTGCAACCGGCTCCGGAGCCCGAGCCGGCGCCCAAACCCAAGTACCAGCGGCGCGAGGACAAGGGCGAGCGTTTCGAACGGCGTGGACGCTTCGACGAGGGTCGGGAGCGGGGGCCCTTCCCCGAGCGTCCCCCCCGCCCGGAACGGTCCCCGCGCAAGCCCCCCCAGGAGCGTCAGGAACGGCGCCAATGGGTCGAGGGGCTCGATTTTCTCAAGCCCGAGGACTGGCGTGAGCGTCTCTTCCAGCAGGAGCACCACGAACGTTCCCAGTACGCGGAGGCGGATGAGGACGAGGGCTACGCCCCCGGCAACGATTTTCGCGACCGGCCGGACCTCGCCGAGGGCGAGGGGCGCCGGCGCGGCGGCTTCCGGACGGAACGGGCCCCCGGCTATGAACGGGCGCCTGGCTTCGAACGCGCCCCACGGCCACCGCGCGCGGAGGGCCAGGGCCGGCCAGCCGAGCGCTTCGGCCGTCCCGAATTTCCCGAACGCCCCGAGCGGTTCAAGGAGCGAGGCGAAGCCCGCTTCGAGGCTGGCCCCCCCCGGCGTCCGGAGGCTGGCCATGGCGAGGAGCGCGGCTTCGAGCGCCGCGAGCGGGATCGCGACAGCGGGCTGGTGAGTTACCGCATCGAGGTGGGGCGGCGCGATGGCGTGGCCCCCCGGGAGATCGTGGGCGCCATCGCCAACGAGGCGGGCATCGAGGGCCGGTTCATCGGTCGCATCGACATCGAGGACGATTACAGCCTGGTCGACCTGCCGGAGGGCATGCCGCGAGAGATCTTCCAGCATCTGCGCGGGGTCTTCGTCCGCGGCAAGCGGCTGAATCTCAGTCTGGCGGGGCCGGGGGCGGCACGGGAGCGGGACCGCGGTGGGCCCGGCAAGCGGCCCTTCAAGCCCCGGGAGTTCCGGCCCGGGGGCGGGGATGACCGTGGCGCCGAAAACCGCCCGGGACCACCCAAGGGCTTCAAACCCCGCCGCCGGCCACCCGAATCCTGAGGGGTCGGGAGGACGACAGGCGCGGAGTATTAGTTTAACAGGGTTTACTAATATATTGATCGAAGTCAACACTCAGGGTGCGGGCTGCTAGTATTCTTCATGGCGACGGACCTCGGCGGGTGACGCTCGGGGCCGCGCCCGACTCCAACCTTGAGGAGAAATAACCATGTCGATCAACAGACGTTTGCTGCTTGCCGCCGCCATCGCCGGTTCGACGGTGCTGGCATCCTTCTCCGCGAATGCCTTCTTCGGCGCCATGAACCCCTTCCGTAGCTGGGGTGGCGGGCCCTGGGGCTGGGGGGGTGACCCCTGGTATGGCGGTTACTATCCCTATGGGGGCTACTACCCCCACTATGGTGGCTGGGGCAGCCCCTACGGCTGGGGTGGATATCCGGGATGGGGTGGTTACCCTGGCTGGGGCGGCTATCCGGGCTGGGGTTATCCCGGCTGGGGTGCCTATCCCTACGCGGCTCCCGCCGCACCCGCCGCGCCTGCGGCCAAAAGTGCCAATTAGTCTTTGAGTCCGGTCCCGCGCCCTCGGGCGCGGGGTGGATACCCTGTTATCCGGCGCGACCAGTTTGCCTGGTTTCCCGCGCTCATGGCCGCGGCTGAAGCCACTGCATCACCACCCTCCCGACCCTTGCCACGGTCCACCCCCCGCGTTGCTCTCACCCTCACCCTGATCTGACTGTCATGGGGGGCCTGGCACCCCTGACGATGGAAGACGCTGCCGGTGTCTTCCCCGCTGACCTTTGGCCTCCCTCGTCCTCTCTGTCTCCCTAGCCAGCGCCCAGGACCAGCCCCGGTCCGGCCCAGCCCCAGGTATCAGCCACAGCCCCGGTCCCGTCCCCGGTGCCAGGCTTCCCCGATCCCGTGGGGGCGGGGTAAGATGCTTCGACCTTACGCCTGACCGCCCCTGGCGGGCGGTGCGAATCCCCCCTTGTAGCGCCGTCCGTCCGGTCGGCTTGGAATCCCCCATGCACAGCCCCGCTGACGACGACGAACTGCGTCGCGATATCGATTTGTTCACCGCCCTCCTCGGCGAGGTCCTGCGCGAACACAGCCCCAAACGGGTGCTGGTGATGGTGGAGCGCCTGCGGGAGGGCTTCGCCGCCCTGCGCGAGCAGCCGGACCCCGCCCAACTGGACCGGCTGCTGCAGCGCATCCAGGCCCTGGATGCCCAGACCCTGGCGGAGATCATCCGCTCCTTCACCATCTACTTCGGCCTGGTCAACACGGCGGAGGAGGTGCATGGCTACCGCCACCGGCTGGATCAGGTCAGCGAGGGCGGTCCCCTCTGGGTCGGGTCCTTCGATCACAGCCTGCGCCAGTTGCAGGCGGAGGGCGTGGGCCCCCGGGAGTTGCAGCGCCTCCTGGACCACCTGCTGTATCTGCCGGTCTTCACCGCCCACCCGACCGAGGCCAAGCGCCGCACCATCCTCGAAACCTTCCGCCGCATCTTCCTCCTGGCCCAGGACCTGCGCACCCGTCGCCTCAACGAGGAGGAGGCCGAGGAGCGCCTGGGGGCCATCCTCGCCCAGATCCAGATCCTGTGGAAGACGGACGAGGTGCGGGTCCACAAGCCCCAGGTCGCGGACGAGGTCAAGCAGGGGCTCTACTTCTTTCGTGAGTCCCTTTTCCAGGCCGTCCCCCAGGTCTATGCCAGCCTGGAGCGGGTCACCCGCCGGGTCTATGGCGCCGAGGCCGGCATCCGCATCCCCAGTTTCCTCCGTTTTGGCTCCTGGATCGGCGGCGACCGGGACGGGAACCCCTTCGTCAAGCCCGAGACCACGGCCCTGGCGGCGCGCATGCACCACCGGCTGGTGCTGGAGGAATACATCGAGCGGGTCCGCGACCTGGGACGGATGCTGAGCCACTCCGACAGCCTCTGCCAGCCCTCGCCCGCCTTCCTCGACAGCCTGGACGCCGACGAGGGCTACTGGGTCGAGACCATGGGCGAGAGCCTGCGCCGCTTCGTCCACGAACCCTATCGCCGCAAGCTCGCCATTGTCCGGCACCGCCTGGAGGCCAACCTGATCCGGGTCCAGGCGCGCCTCGCCAACGCCCCCGAGGACCCGCCCCGGGGCTATGACGAGGCCAAGGATTTCCGCCGCGACCTCTATCTGATCCGTGACTCCCTCATCAGCCATGGCGACGCCAGCGCCGCCGCCGGTCCCCTGCGGGACCTGATCCGCCTCGCCGAAAGCTTCGGCTTCCACCTGATGCACCTGGACCTCCGCCAAGAGGCGGGGCGGCATACCGCGGCCGTGGCGGAGCTCTTTGCCCGCCAGACCGGCGCACCCTACTACCAGGCCCTGAGCGAGGAACAAAAACGGCTGGCCCTGGCGGAGGCCATCGGCCATCCCCATCCCTTCCACATCGACAAGCCCAGCCTCACCGCCGCCACCCGGGAGACCCTGGAGGTCTTCGAGGTCATGGCCCGCCTGGGGGCGGAGATCGGCCCCGAGGTCTTCGGCGAGTACGTCATCTCCATGACCCACGAGGCCAGTCACGTCCTGGAGGTGATGCTCCTCGCGCGGCTGGCGGGCCTGGCGGGCCGTGACCCCCGGGGCTGGTTCTGCCGTGTGCGCGTCAGTCCCCTGTTCGAGACCATCGAGGACCTGAACCGCAGCGAGCGGGTCATGGCCACCCTCCTCGACGACCCGACCTACGCCGCCCTGCTGCAAGCCTCCGGCAACCTGCAGGAGGTGATGCTCGGCTATTCCGACTCCTGCAAGGACGGCGGCATCCTCGCCTCCACCTGGCACCTCTACGAGGCCCAGCGCCGGCTCATCGCCCTGACCCGGTCCCGCGGGGTGGAGTGCCGGCTCTTCCACGGCCGGGGCGGGACCGTCGGGCGCGGCGGCGGACCCACCTACGAGGCCATCCTCGCCCAGCCGCCGGACACGGTCCATGGCCAGATCAAGTTCACCGAGCAGGGCGAGGTCCTCTCCTACCGCTACGCCAACCCTGAGACGGCGCGCTACGAGCTAACCCTGGGCATCAGTGGCCTGATGCTCGCCAGCCGCTGCCTGATCCAGGCCCCGACCCCGGATCGTCAGGACTACCTGGGCATCATGGACGAACTGGCCCGCCTGGGGGAGGCGGCCTATCGCGACCTCATCGCCAGCCCCGGCACCCTGGATTACTTCTACGAAGTGACCCCCATGGATGCCATCGCCTTGCTCAACATCGGCTCCCGGCCCTCCCATCGCCAGCAGGCGGACCGCTCCCTGGCCTCCATCCGCGCCATCCCCTGGGTCTTCGGCTGGGCCCAGTCCCGCCATACCCTGCCGGCCTGGTACAGCCTGGGCAGCGCCCTGGAGCGCTGGCGCGGTGACGAGGTCGAGCGCCTGGCCAAGCTACAGAAGATGTACCAGGACTGGCCCTTCTTCCGCGCCCTGCTCAGCAACAGCCAGATGGCCCTGTTCAAGGCCGAGCCCAGCATCGCCGAGCACTACCTGCGTCTGGCCCGGGACCCGGAGCAGGCGGGGCGGACCTACCGGCGCATTAGCGAGGAATACCAGCGCAGCGTCCGCCAGATCCTCCATATCGCCGGGCTGCACCATCTGATGGAGGAGACCCCGGAGCTTCAGCACTCCCTGGCCCGCCGCAACATCTACCTGGACCCCCTCAACCACATCCAGGTCGCTCTACTGGAGCGCTACCGCCAGGGTGCCACCCCCGAGGATCGCGAGCAATGGCTGGACCCCCTGCTGCGGTCCATCAACGCCATCGCCGCCGGGGTACGCAATACCGGGTGAGCCTTTTGGGTCATGCGCTCGTCAGCCCGGTGATTAGGGTTACGCCACCGATTGGTTTCCCTTGGAGCTGGTCCATGTAGGTGCGGTCGCCCTTGGTGAGGCTGCGTCGGGTCGGGTGGCGTCTGGCGGGGGACGCCGTGAATCCATCCCTGGAGGCTTGACAACCGCATCCCTGCGGTTGACACCCCCGCCAGACGCCACCCGACCCTCCTCAAGTGCCTCTGGTCGCGTTCGGAATGAAGGGGCTTCGGGTTTACCCTGAATCTCGCGCTGTGCCGGATGGGGTAAAATTCGCGTGGCGCTGTCTGCCAAGCCGCATTCCCATCCCGCTGCCACCAGGAGAGCCATGCCCGCTCAGACACTGACCATCGTCAAGGCCACGGGCCAGGACGATACCCTGGCCCCCTTGACCCAGCATCGGGCCAAGGCCGCCGTCCCCTTCGGCGGCAAGTTTCGCGTCATCGACTTCACCCTCGCCAACTGTCTGCACTCAGGGTTGCGTCAGATTCTGGTCCTGATCCAGTGGAAGTCCCATTCCCTGCAAAAGCACCTGCGTGACGGCTGGTCGATCTTTCATCCCGAACTCGGGGAATACATCACCCCCATCCCGCCGCAGATGCGGGAGGGGTCCGAGTGGTATGGCGGCTTCTTCAGCGCCATGCGCCAGAACCGCTTTCTGATCGAGCGTAACGCCAAGCACCACGTCCTGGCCCTGGATGGCAACCTGGTCTATCGCATGGATTATGCCGAGCTGATCCGCTTTCACCGGGAGCGGGGGGCCACCATCACCATCGCCTGCCGGGGGACGGACACGGGACCGGCGCCCGAGGTGGTCTTTGACCTGGCGGGCGAGGACCGGGTGCGGGGGCTGCGGCCCCTGACGGAGGTCCCGCCCGGCGGCGGTTGCGCCCCCATGGGCGTGTATCTCTTCGAGCGCAATTTTCTCCTCGACTTCCTGGAGTCGGCGGAGGAGGTGGCCGCCGCCGATGCCCTGCCCATGCCCGAGGCGGTGACCCGTCTCGCGGCGCGGGCGGAGGTGTGCGTCTATCGCTTTGGCGGGGAGCGCGGCCGGGTGTCCCCGGACCGCTACTGGAACGACCTGCGGGGCATCGATGCCTACTACGCGGCCAACATGGCCCTGCTGGAGCACGACCCCCCCCTGAACCTCTACCAGCCGGATTGGAATATCTTCACCGCCCAGGGTCAGAACCCGCCGGCGCGCACCGTCCCCGGTCTCTCCGGTACCGAGGGGATTTTCGTCAATTCCATGCTGGCGGCGGGCACGGTGGTCAGCGGCGGGGGGGTGAATCACTCCATCCTCTTTCCCCGGGTGATGGTGCGGGATGGGGCCATCGTCGAGGAGGCCATTCTGTTCAACAACGTCTCGGTCGGGGAGGGGGCCCACCTGCGGCGCTGCATCGTCGACAAGGACATTCGCATCCCACCCCAGACCCGGATCGGGCTGGACCCGGCGGCGGACCGGGCGCGGTTTCACGTCTCCGCCGGCGGGGTGGTGGTCATCCCCAAGGATTACCGCTTCTGAGCCCGCCCACCCCTGGCCTGGCCCTGGAGCGGGCGCCACTGCTCGCGGTTTTCCGGGCCCTGCGGGCCGCCCATGGCCCGCAGCACTGGTGGCCAGCGGAGACGCCGTTCGAGGTCATGGTCGGGGCGGTGCTCACCCAGAACACCGCCTGGACCAATGTCGAGCGCGGTCTGGAGCGGCTCAAGGAACGATTGGGCACCGATGACCTGGGACCCCAGGCCATCCTCGCCCTACCGGAGGTCGAGCTGGCCGAGTGCCTGCGGCCGGTGGGCTATTTCAACGTCAAGGCCCGGCGCCTGCGGGCCTTCTGCGACGCCTATCTCGCCGCCGGGGAGCGGGAGGCCCTGTCCCGGCTGACGACCGCCGAGTTGCGTCATCGCCTGCTGGCGATCCCCGGCGTGGGCCCGGAGACGGCGGACGACATGCTGCTCTACGCCTTCGACCGGCCGGTCTTCGTCGTCGATGCCTACACCCGGCGGCTCCTGTCACGCCTGGGGCTCCTGGTGGGGACGGAGGGCTACGAGAGCATCCGCCAGGGTCTGGAGGGCGCCCTGGGGCCGAATACCGCCCTGTTCAACGAATACCACGCCCTGATCGTCCGACACGGCAAGGAGATCTGTCGCCCCAAGCCAAGGTGCGGGGCTTGCTGTCTGGCCCACCGCTGTCCGGCCGCCGCGCACCCGGTGGTTCAGGGGGGGTAGGCCCTGATCAGAGGTGAGTCCCGTCCGTCCGTATCCAAGGCATGAGGGGCCTGGGATCCCTTTACGAGCTTGCTTGGTAGCGGTTGGGGCGGGTGGAAAGGCTCCGACTGGCCCACCCGCGGATCTCAGGCAGCCGGCAACAGCCTCAGGCGGCCCTGATACCTATCTGGGAGGCCAGATAGGGCTCGACTTGGGCCACGATCTGATCCAGGGTCATTAGCTCGTCCCGATGGCAGCGCACCAGGGTGATGACGCGCTGACTGGTGGCGGTGGTACATTCCAACAGGGAGAGGTCGTTGGCCGCCACCCCGTTCCCCTGGCCCCCTTCCTGTTTGATGCCCAGCCGATCCACGCGCAGGGAGGAGGGGGCGAGCTGGAGTTCATGGCCTGGGTCGGCCAGGAGGTGATGGATCTCCGCCAGCATGGCCTCCAGGCGATTGGTGAAGCTGCCCAGGGCGGCCCGTTCCTGACCGTTGGCCGCCAGCCGGGCCTCGGTGGTGGCGATTTTCTCCTGAAGGGCGGCAGGATCCTCCGTCCCTTGGCGGATCTGGGCGCGCAGCCCCTTGAGCCGCGTCTCCAGGATGAGGCGCTCCTGATCCAGGCCCTCCCGCTGGCCCTGGCGCTTGGTCAGCCGTTTCTTGGCCAGGCCGATGTAGAGGTTCAGGGCGCAATGGCGGGCCTCCGCACGCACCTCCTCCTCGGTGGCGGAGGGGCTCAGGAGCTGAGGTTCGGTAAAGCCGACGCTGGTCTGCGCCACGTCCCGGCGCACCATCTCGTCCTGGAGGCTGAGGCCGAAGACCTGCCGTTCCTTCCGTGTCAGGGTCAGGATGGCGAAGGCCTGGCTGGCGCCGGGATGGCGCTGGAAAAAATCCCGCAACTCCTTGCTGCGACTGAGGAATAAGGGCAGATCGGCGGCGGTGGCGAAGAAGGCGTTGACATGGGGGTCCCGCTGCCAGGCCCTCCGGCTGAGCTCGATGGGCGGCGGCAGCCGGGCGATCAGTCCGGCGATATAGTCGAGAGCGCCGGCGATAACGGGGCCAAGGGAGCGGTCGTAATGGCTCAGGGCCCGCAGCTTGGGTTCCGTCCCGGCGATGACCTCCTCGATGGCCTCGGCAATGATGGCCGCGCGCTCCTGCTCGGCCTCGCGAACTGCGCGGCGGGTCTGGAGCCAGCCATTCAGGGAGCCGAACAAGCCCTGGGGCCGCTGATCGGCGAAAGCGATACTTGTCATGGGCGGAAACCTCCTCGCGATGGTGGCAATCCCCGGGATGGCGATACGGCTTTTCCAGCGACAGGGGAATGGGATTCCACGGGGGGCTGCTAGTTGGGCGGAGCCGCAGCCTCTTTTTTTCTGGTGCCAGGGCGCGGCGGCAAGGGCCGGGCGCGGGCTGGCCGATCCGGTGAGACGGACCCGGGCTAATGAAAGCATAGAAATGACAAATGTCATAGCGGGGATGAGCGGGTATGTGCTTGAGGCGATACCTGGGTATGGCCGGATGCAGGTCCGGGGCCCCGATCAGGCCGCGATTAGCCCTGGCCCTGATCAGCCCTGTCAACCCAAAGTAGATGTGTCCCCTGGCCCCGATCAGCCCCGATCAGCCCTGTCGCCCCTGGCCGATTTTGATTAAGATGGAACGATATTTGCCAGCAGTGCCAGGATCATGGATCTCAACTTTCTCGAATTTGAACAACCCATCGCCGAGCTCGAGGCCAAGATCGAGGAACTGCGGCTGGTGGGCAACGACAGCGCCATCAACATCGGCGAGGAAATCGAGCGCCTCCAGACCAAGTGTCGCGCCCTCACCGAGAGCACCTTCGCCAACCTGACCCCCTGGCAGATCTCGCAGCTCGCCCGCCATCCGCAGCGACCCTACACCCTGGACTATGTGCCGCGCATCTTCACCGGCTTCCAGGAACTCCACGGGGATCGCGCCTTCGCCGACGATCCGGCCATCGTGGGCGGGGTGGCGCGGCTGGCGGGGCGCTCGGTCATGGTCATCGGTCACCAGAAGGGGCGCGACACCAAGGAGAAGATTCACCGCAACTTCGGCATGCCCCGCCCGGAGGGCTACCGCAAGGCCCTGCGGCTGATGGAACTGGCGGAACGCTTCCGGCTGCCCATCCTCACCTTCATCGACACCCCGGGGGCCTATCCGGGGGTCGGCGCCGAGGAGCGCGGCCAGAGCGAGGCCATCGCCCGCAACCTGATGGTCATGGCCCACCTGCGAACCCCGATCATCTGCACCGTGGTGGGCGAGGGTGGCTCCGGCGGCGCCCTGGCCATCGGCGTCGGCGACCGGCTGTTGATGCTGCAATACGGGACCTATTCCGTCATCTCCCCCGAGGGGTGCGCCTCCATCCTCTGGCGCAGCGCCGACAAGGCCGACCTGGCGGCGGAGGCCATGGCCATCACCTCGGACAAGCTCAAGGAGCATGCCCTGGTGGATGAGATCATCCCCGAGCCCCTGGGCGGCGCCCATCGCCACCCCGACCAGATGGCGGCGAACCTCAAGGAGGCCCTGGTTCGCCACCTGGATGTCCTCGCTGACGAGGACCTGGATGACCTGCTGGCGCGCCGCTACAAACGGCTGATGGGCTTCGCGCGGTTCAAGGAATAGCAGCCGGCGCGCGGGCCGCCGGTTCCGCGGGCCGCCGGTTCCGCCATGAATCCCCTGACCCCGGCGGGCCTCCAGCGGACCCTGGCCCCCTGGCTCCCGGCCCCCCGGGTCTGGGTCGCCTTCAGCGGGGGGCTGGACTCCACCGTTCTGTTGCACCTCCTCGCCGCCGCCCGGCCTGAGTCCGAAACCGAACCTAAGGCTGAACCAAAGTCTGAGCCAGGGGCCTCTCCCACGTCCGTCGCCAACCATCCGTGCGATCTCGCCGCCTCGTTCGCAGCCTGTCACCCCTCCCAGCCCGCCGCCGGTCGCCCCTCCCAATCAACCGCCTCCCCAGCACCCTCTCCCTTTCGGCGATCCTTGCCCCTGGCCGCCATCCATGTCGATCATGGCCTGCATCCGGATTCCGCCGCCTGGGCGGAACAGTGCCGCCAGGCCTGCGCCGCGCTGGGCGTTCCCCTCACCGTGCGCCGCCTGGCGTTACGCCGCCGCCCCGGGGAGAGCCTGGAGGCCGTGGCCCGGGAAGGGCGCTACGCCCTCCTGCGGGAACTGGCTGGTCCCGGGGACCTGGTGCTGACCGCCCAGCATCAGGACGATCAGGCCGAGACCCTGCTCCTCGCCCTGCTGCGGGGCAGTGGCGTCAAGGGTCTGGCGGCCATGCCCATGGCTGCTCCCCTGGGGGAGGCGCGGTTGCTGCGGCCCCTGCTCGGTTATTCCCGGGCCCAACTCCTGGCCTGGGCCCAGGCCAGGAATCTGCGCTGGCTGGAAGACCCCTCCAATTCCGACCCAGCCTTCGATCGCAACTTCCTGCGCGCCCGGGTCCTGCCCGTCCTGGCCGAACGCTGGCCCGCCTGCGCCACCAGTCTGGCCCGTACCGCCGCCCATTGCGCCGCGGCCCAGGGCCTGATCGAGGGCCTGGCGGCGGCGGAACTCGCCCACCTCGGCGGCAGCCGGCCCGGCACCCTGTCCCTGCGCCGGCTCGCCGCCCTCGGACCCGATCTTCTGGCCGCGGTGCTGCGCCATTGGATCGCCGGCCTCGGCCTCCCGCCCCCGGACAGTCGCCATCTGGGACGCATCCGCGACGAATTGCTGACCGCCCGCCCCGACCGCCAGCCCCTGGTGGCCTGGCCGGGGGCCGAGGCCCGCCGCTATCGCGACGATCTCTACGTCATGGCCCCGCTGCCGGTAGTGCCAGCCCATTGGTTCAGACCCCAAACGCCCCAAGCGCCCCCGGAGCACTTCGGCGGTACACGCTGCCGCTTCTCTTACTCCCTCCCCCCTGGCGGGGGAGGGTTGGGGAGAGGGGGGCTGAACGGATCCATGCCAGCCAAGCCACCGCCGGCTATACCGACCATGCCACCGTCGGCCATTCCGGCAACGCCCGCGCCAGTCAATATGCCGGGTGGGGATGATGGCCGCCTCGCCTCACCGGAGCCCGTCGCCGCTGCCTTCACCCTGCGATGGCGCCGGGGCGACCTGCTCCTGCCCGCGGGGCTGGGACGACTGCGGCTGATCGGTGGAGCAGGGGGGGCTGGGCAGGACCCCGAGGCCCGCTGGTCAGGCGGTCTGGAGGTGCGTTTCACCGGCGAGGGCCTGAGTTGTCGCCCCCGCGGCCAGGGCCATCACCGCCGCTTCAAGCACCTCTTCCAGGAGGCCGGCATCCCGCCCTGGTTAAGGCCCTATGTCCCGCGCCTGTTCGCGGAGGGCCAGCTCATCGCCGTCGGGGATCTCTGGCGATGCACTTCGGACACTGCCGCCCCGGTTGAGGACTGGGTCCTGGTCTGGCAGGGCGGTATCAGGGATCATCCGGGCTTTACTGTGGAAGGATGAGGCCGATGGGCGGTCCCTCATCAGCCACATCCGCGAATGGGTCAATCCTGCTGCCTTGAATTACAGGCCGTCATGGCTGAAGATAGCCATAACCGCCAAGCGGTGACCCGATAAGGGTATTTATTTGAATTTATAATAAAAAAGGATTCTTATGCTGCCCTTTGCCCCCGGCGCCCGGGCCGTCATTCGGGACGAGGAATGGCTCATCCGCCGCACCGACCCCACGGTCGATGGGGGCTGGCTGCTGACCTGCGACGGGGTTTCCGACCTGGTTCGGGGTCAGACCGCGCTCTTCCTCACCGCCCTGGAAGCGGCCATCGAGATCCTCGACCCCGCCCAGACGGAACTGGTCCCCGACCTCAGCCCCACCTACAACGCCGCCCTGCTCTATCTGGAGAGCCAGCGCCGCCGCGGCGTAGCCAACGACGAGGCCATCCACCTGGGCCACCGGGGCGTCATGAAACTGGTGCCTTATCAGCTCGACCCCGCCTTGCAGGCCCTGCGCCAACCGCGGGCCCGGATACTAATCGCCGATGGCACCGGCCTGGGCAAGACCCTGGAGGGCGGCATCCTCGCCACCGAATTGATCCAGCGCGGGCGCGGCAAACGCATCCTGGTCGTTACCCAGAAGGCCATGCTCACCCAGTTCCAGAAGGAGTGGTGGACCCGCTTCTCCATCCCCCTGGTGCGTCTGGACTCAGTGGGTCTGGCCCGGGTGCGCAACCGCATCCCCGCCAACCACAACCCGTTCAATTACTACGACCGCAGCATCATCTCCATCGACACCCTCAAGAACAATCTGGAGTACCGGAATTATCTGGAGAACGCCTGGTGGGACCTGATCGTCATCGACGAATGCCACAACGTCGCGGCCCGGGCGGGGGAATCCGGGCTGTCGCGGCGCGCCCGCCTCGCGCGTCTGCTGTCCAACCGCTCGGACACCCTCATCCTGCTGTCGGCCACGCCCCACGACGGCTCAGCGCGCAGCTTCGCCTCCCTGATGAGCCTGCTGGACCCGACCGCCATCGCCGACCCCGATCACTACACCCCCGACGACTTCCGCGGCAAGGGCCTGGTCATCCGGCGCTTCAAGAAGGACATCAAGGACCAGGTCCAGAGCGACTTCCAGGAGCGCCAGACCCTCTGCCTGCGCCGGGCCGCCAGCCCCGAGGAAGAGGCCGCCTACCGCGCCCTGCTGGACGTCCCCTTCACCCAGGCCGGCCAACACAAGGGGGGCCGCCAGCAGGAACTGCAGCGGGTGGCGCTGCAGAAGGCCCTGTTCTCCAGCCCGGCCGCCGCCCTCGAATCCACCACCAAGCGCATCGACCTGCTCCGGAACAAGACCCCCGGCACGCCGGCGGAACAGGAGGAAATCGCGGCCCTGACCCGGCTGGCCGCGGCCCTGACCGCCCTGACCAGCGACCCGGCGGCCGCCGGCTTCAGCAAATACCAGAGTCTGCTCGCCCACTTGCGGTCCGCTGACTTCGGCTGGCGGGCCGACGCCGTCCGGGATCGACTGGTGATCTTCTCCGAGCGCCTCGAAACCCTGCGTTGGCTGGAGCGCCAGCTCGCCCGGGACCTGGGGCTCAAGCCCGACCAGGTGGCGGTGCTCCACGGCCAGATGGCCGACACCGAACAGCAGGCCCTGGTGGATCGCTTCGGGCGCCAGGATGACCCCATCCGCCTCCTGCTGTGCTCCGACGTGGCCAGCGAAGGGCTCAACCTGCACTACTTCTGTCACCGCCTGGTGCATTTCGACCTGCCCTGGTCGCTGATGGTCTTTCAGCAGCGCAATGGCCGCATTGACCGCTATGGCCAGAAGCGCCAGCCCCAGATCATCTATCTCTTCACCGCGACGGAGAACGAAAAAGTCCGTGGCGACCTGCGCATCCTGGAGATCCTGGAGCAGAAGGACGAGCAGGCCTATCTGAACCTGGGCGACCCCTCGGCCTTCCTCAATGTCTATGACCCCGAGAAGGAGGCGGAGAAGGTTGCGGCCTTCATGGCCGACGGCCTGGCGCCCGAGGAGGTCGATGCCCGGCTCGATCGCGCCGCCGCGACCGCGGACGACAACGAGGGCGACTGGCTGATGGAACTGTTCGGGGTCGGGGGGGTGACGCCGCTGGATGACCCCCTCTCCCCCGCCCCCTCCCCCGCACAACTCAGCAGCCTCGACTGGATCAATGAGCCCGCCTCCCTGTTCACCAGCGACTACCACTACGCCAAGACCGCCCTGACCCAGCTCAACCTGGGCCAGACCCTCTGCCATTGGAGCGCCCACGACGAGGAACAGGTCATCGCCCTGACCGCCCCCCTGGACTTGCAGGAACGGCTCAAGCACCTGCCCCGGGAGGTCCAGGCCGACAACGACCATTACCGGCTGTGCGCCAACCCCGGCCGGATGATGGACGCCATCGAGCAGGCCCGCCAGGCGCGGCGGGAGCAGGACACCTGGCCGTCGCTGCATTACCTCTGGCCCCAGCACCCCATCATGGAATGGCTGGGGGACCGGATGCTGACCCACTTCGGCCGCAAGAAGGCGCCCCTGCTGCAAAGCCGCCACCTGGCGGCCGACGAGCAGGCCTTCATCCTCATGAGCCTGGTGCCCAACCGCAAGGGCCAGCCCCTGCTGGTCGAATGGCGGGTGGCCTGCCGCACCGGCCCGGGTCCCTTCCAGCTCGAAGCCTTCGATGGCTTCGTCCAGCGCGCCGGGCTGCGTGCCGGGGGCCTACCCAATCCCGGCCTGACGACGGGCCTGACGACCCTCCAGGCGCGCATGCAGCAGGCCCTGCCCCAGGCGGTGGCCACCATGCACCAGCACATGGTCCAGCGGCAACGGACCTTCGCCGCCCAGCTCAACCAGCGTCTGGAGGGCACTCTGGCCGAATTGCAGCGTCTGCAAGCCCGGCAACTGGAGCAGCTCAGCCTGGATCTGGAGCGGCAGCTCGAAACCGTGCGGCGGGGCCGTTTCGAGCAACGCAGCCAGCACATTCGCCGCGTCTTCGACGATTGCCGCCAGTGGGTGCATGACACCCTCACCACCGAGCCGCAGCCCTGGATTCAGGTTTTTCCAGTGCCCCAGTGCCCCAGTGCCCCAGGGGGGCTCTATCAACTCGGGAAATCATTGATGGACGGATTATCGAGCGCCCCGCCGAGAATCCGGTTTTGTGCCCATACCAGTGCCTGCCGAAGAGGTTCTTGGATTTTCCATCAGCATGTTAAAAGCCTAACCCATCTTTGTCACCTACACCCATAGAACTCCATTTGATCAGTGAGTTAC
>ERZ1645187.93-NODE-93-length-85630-cov-7.902261_pt1 | contig 85630 bp, 79 predicted proteins | sample MGYA00575352_ERZ1645187 | MGnify/ENA primary metagenome ERZ1645187 (study PRJEB40837, sample SAMN11349314) | freshwater sediment metagenome | isolation source: river sediment | host: Sediment | place: India: Wazaribad , New Delhi | collected 2017-02-21 ... | reverse complement strand
TGCAGCGTGGTCCCGGCGTTTGGGCCGCCTCGGCGGGGGCGCTGGCCGTCTATCTGATCGCGGTCATCGACAAGGCCCTGGGGCGCAACCTCATCAACCGTCTCACCCAGCAGGTGATCTTCGTCCTCATGCCGCCGCTGGCGCTGATCTTCCTCGTGCTCGGCACCATCTTCATCGGACTTGCCACGCCAACGGAAGGTGGTGCCATGGGGGCCACGGGCGCCATCCTCCTCGCACTGGCAAAGCGCCGTCTCACGTGGACCTCCCTGAGCGATGCACTGGATGCGACGACGCGGCTCTCCTGCTTCGTGCTCTTCATTCTCGTGGGCAGCCGCGTCTTCTCGCTCACCTTCTACGGCGTTGAAGGCCACAAGTGGGTCGAACATCTTTTCACCAACCTGCCTGGCGGCGAGTGGGGCTTCCTGGTCGCCGTCAACATCCTCGTCTTTGTGCTGGGCTGCTTCATCGACTTTTTCGAGATCGCCTTCATCGTCATCCCGCTGCTGGCGCCTGTTGCGAAGGCATTGGGAATTGATCTCGTCTGGTTCGGCGTCATCGTCGGCATGAACATGCAGACCAGCTTCCTCACGCCACCTTTCGGCTTTGCGCTGTTCTACATGCGCTCCGTGGCACCTGTGAAAGACTACCTCGACAAGCTGACAGGCAAGACCATCGCAGGTGTTCCCACCACGCAGATTTATCGCGGCGCGGTGAGTTTCATTCTGCTGCAGTTGGTGATGGTGGCGGTGGTCATGGCCTTCCCCCGGCTGGTCATCCCGGAAAAGCCAGCCGAGATCGACATCAAGAGCATTGAGATCGAATTGCCACCCATTGGCGGTGGCGATGGAGGCGAACTGGTCATCCCCGGAACGCCAGACCTCTCGCAGCCGCCAGTCATCGAATAGAAAGGTGATCGAATAGAAAAAAGGCCCCGTTTCCGGGGCCTTTTCCGTGGCGGTCAGAGCGCCTTTTTGCGTTGCTGGTTCATCATGAAGGCATCGAAGGTGTTCTCCGAAACCTGCTGCCAGAGATAGGCATCGGCCCGGTAGGCCATCATGGCGTCATGGATCTTCTTGAACGGCGCATTGCCTGCGGAAATTTCGGCATAGGTTTCCTTGGCCGCGTTGAAGCAGGCCTCCATCACGTCCTGCGGATAGGGCCGCAACACGGCGCCGGCGCCCACCAGCTTCTTGAGCGCCTCCGGATTGCGTGCGTCATACTTCGCCATCATGTCGGCATTGGCGGCCTGCGCTGCTGTCTTGACGATGGACTGGTAAGTCGCCGGAAGCTCAGCCCATTTTGCTGTGTTGGTCATGACGTGCAGCATGGCCCCGCCTTCCCACCAGCCGGGATAGTAGTAGAACTTGGCCACCTTGTAGAAGCCGAGCTTCTCGTCATCATAGGGGCCGACCCATTCGGCAGCGTCGATCGTGCCTTTCTCGAGGGCCGGATAGATGTCGCCGCCCGCGATCTGCTGCGGGACGACACCGATCTTGGTGACGACCTTGCCACCAAAGCCGCCAATGCGCATCTTCACGCCCTGCATGTCGGCAACCGACTTGATCTCCTTGGAGAACCAGCCGCCCATCTGCGCGCCCGTGTTGCCGCATGGGAAGGCGATGAGATTGTGTCCGGCATAGAACTCGTTCAGCAGGTCGATGCCGCCGCCATAATACATCCAGCCATTCTGCTGGCGGGCGTTGAGGCCAAAGGGCACGGCCGTGGCGAAGGCAAATGTCGGGTCCTTGCCCCAATAGTAGTAGGATGCCGTGTGGCACATTTCGATGGAGCCCTTGCCCACCTCGTTTGCCGCTTCGAGGCCGGGCGCGATTTCGCCTGCCGGGAAGACCTGAATCTGGAATTTTCCGTCGGTCGCTTCGCTCACATACTTCGCGAAGGTCTCGGCAGTCCCGTAGATGGTATCGAGTGCCTTGGGGAAGCTGGACGTCAGGCGCCATTTGATTTCAGGCGCCGACTGGGCGATGGCGGGAGTGGCAAGGGCGGCTGTTGCACCAGCGGCAACGGCGCCGCCTTTGGCAAAGAAGTTTCGGCGGTTCAGGCTCATGGGGATATCCTCCGGCTTCAAGCATGGTCACCGGATCTGTCGTCCGGTTGCGGAAAACAATGGCAAGCCTGCGTTCCGCTTTCAATATGTGATTGATGGAACGGGCTCAGGGGGACAACCCGGCCTAGGGCAGGAAATCGAAGTCGGCTGAATTCAGGGTGATGATTCCTGTCAACTGGATGGTGAAGTCTGAGCGCCTGTCGCCATCGGTGTCCGCCTGGACAAGTGTGTATCCGTTTGTGGCGGTCGTGCCCACATGGATGGCGCGGACCTGGCCTTCGACCCCCGTGAAGGCCGCATTCATCCCGATGAAGGCAAAACCATTCTGCTCGCCCGCGACAGTCTCGTCACTGTCGAGGTGTTCCATGACGATCTTGTCCGTGCCATGGACGAAATCGGTGATCCTGTCCCGTTCCGTGGCCAGTGGGCCGCTATCGGTCAGTTTGGTGAAGACAAAGCGGTCGGCATCCTGCCCGCCTTCAAGAATGTCCTTCCCGGCACCCCCTTGCAGCAGGTCACTGCCTGCACCACCCCTCAGCGTGTCATTTCCGGCATAGCCATTCAGGAGATCGCTGCCATTGTTGCCCTCGAGAACATTGGCAACAGCGTTGCCGAAGATGGCGTCGGCGTTGCTGCCGCCTTTGGCATTCTCGAAACCCTTGATCGAATCATTGAAGCTGGCACCCGTGGCAACGCCCTTCGCGACAAAGGCACTGAATTCCGTGTGATCAACGGTATCCAGGTTGATGCCCATCAGGATGCCGAGACCGCTGGCATCATAGGTGTCACCGCGCGTGCCGTTCAGCCCGCCATCCAGAACATCCACGCCGTCTTGGATGAGACCGGTAACCGCGATGTAGAGGTCATCCCCGCCACCCAGCGCAATCTTGTCGAGGCCGTTCCCGTCAAACACCGTGTCGGTGTTGTTGCCGCCAGTATAGACGTCATCACCATCGCCAAGCGAAACCTGCCCGATGTTGCCCGTGTTCTTCACGGTGTCGATGCCGCTTCCGCCATTGTAAAGGGCGACATTTCCAGAGTTCGTGAGGCTGCTGCTGCCTGCGAAGACATTGATCTCCCCTGCGATGAGGCCGCTGTTGGTCAACTTGGTGACCGTCGTGCCCACGCCTGTCACAACCACCCGGCCATGGATGGTCTTGGTGTTTGTCAGCGTATTGGTGCCTTCGCCCATGAAGACATCGAAACCGATGGTGCCGCTGTTGGTCAGTGTGTTCGCGCCACCTCCCATGGCAACCTGACCCACAATCGTGCCGAAGTTCGTGTAGGTGTCCTTGTCCGCGCCCCCGGTGACGGACCTGATGAATCCCCTGTTGGACAGGACATTCTCGCCCGCATTGAAGATCACGTCCTCGCTGATGACGGCGGCGGCAACAGTATTGTTGACAGTGTCTTTTCCGGAGAGGCCGCCAAAGACAGTTCCCTGAATCTGCTTGCTGTTGTTCAGCGTATTGAGGCCGGCGAACAGATCTATGTCGCCGCTGATGGTGCCGGAGTTGGTGAGCGTGTCGTTTGCGATGCTTCCCGTGTACCCACCCAAGATGCTGCCGCTGTTGGTGATGACATGGTTGCCATTGGTGCCTGCGAGTTGAACGTTTCCGATCGTGCCGCTGTTGGCAAGCGTGACAGTCGCGGAGAGCAGCGACGTCTCAACGGACTGGATGGACCCGCTGTTGGTCACCTTGTTCACGCCGCCGCCCAGCGACAAGCTGCCGGCGATGGTGCCACTGTTTGTGACTGTGTCGGCGCCAGCGCCGAATTGCACGCCACCCAAAACAGCGCCGCTGTTGGTGAAGGTCGTCTTGGCCACGGCGACATCGGCAATGACGCTGCCTTCCATCCTGCCCGTGTTTCTGAATGTCATGCCGGAGGACTGTGAGAAGATCGCCGTGCCCTCCACCAAGCCGTCATTGGTAAAGCTGATGGCACCGCCATTCGAATTGGCAATTACCGCTGTTCCGTTGAGGCCAACGAGTTCGGCCCCGGACTTGTTGAGGATGCTGATCGCTGCAACCGACGTCGAGTTGACCACAACGGCAGAACTGGCTGCGGCAATGAGGCCGGCGTTGGAAATGTTTGCCGCCCCGTCAAACACCACCGCATTCGCGCCGGTTCCGTTGGATGAAATGAAGCCCTCGGCTCCGACCATAAGTTTTCCGGTGAGGGTGCCAAGGCCGTTGATCTTCAGTCCGGGACGGTCCGTGGCCTGGATGCCGCCGTTGATGGTGACAGCCCATGTGCCACCGCTTGCGACGAGACCAAGTGCACCATTGGCGGAGGCCCCGCCAGTGATGATGTAGGCATCGGGCTGAATGGTGTAGGTGCCGTTGCCTGCCACTTGTTGGCTCACAGTCTTGATGTCACCGGATGAAATGGAGAGGGTTGCCATTGTGTCGCTTTCCTTTGCGCCATCGCCAAGGTCGCCAGACACCAGGCTGCCGCTGGCGAGTAATCACGCCCGCACCAGCCATGGTCGCGCAAACCGTGCAATCGACGGTGTCATATCTGCCCCGGTGGAAAGCTATGGCAGCCGGATGCAACTTTCAATGGAAAACGAAAGGGGACCAACTGTCCCCTGTCGATCACGCACTTCAACGTGCGTAAGGCCTCAGCTCTTGCCCCTGGGCGCGAGGATCATGATGATCTGGCGGCCTTCTGGTTTCGGTTCCAGTTCCACCTTCGCGATCTCCGCCGTCTCGGCCTTTACGCGCAACAGCAGCTTGTAGCCCAGGTCCTGGTGGTCCATTTCGCGGCCGCGGAAGCGCAGCGTCACCTTCACCTTGTCGCCCTCTTCGAAGAAGCGCTTGGCGGCGCGCATCTTCACCTCATAATCGTGGTCATCGATCATGGGGCGGAGCTTGATTTCCTTGATTTCAATGACGCGCTGCTTCTTGCGCGCCTCGGCGGCCTTCTTCTGCTCCTGGAAGCGGAACTTGCCGTAGTCGAGAATCTTGGCGACAGGCGGCTTGGCGTCGGGAGAAATCTCAACGAGATCAAGGCCAGCCTCTTCCGCCATGATCAGGGCCTGACGGGTTGGCACGACGCCCACATTGGCACCATCAGCGCCGATCAGGCGGACTTCGCGGGCGTCAATGCGGTTGTTGATCTTGTGCTCGTCTTCCTTCTGCGGAACGGGAGCATTGCGGTTGAACGAAGGGCGGCGTGGGGGCAGGCTCAAGTGGTCGGTCTCTCCAGGTTGTTGTCCGCCGCACCCGCCTCCAAGAAGGTTTTGCGAATCCGGCGACCATTGGTTAGCAAGGAAAACCGCTGAAATGAAGGGCTTTTGATTGCCATGGGCCGGGTTGCATTTGACGAAGATCTGAAGGGCTTTCGCCTGGCCTACATGAAGGACGGAGCGGCCGACGACATCGGCCCCTGCGGCATCTTCTGGCTGGGGGGCTACAAGTCCGAAATGACCGGTACCAAGGCGGAAAACCTGGCCGATCTGGCCCGGGCTTCCCGCCGCAACCTGCTACGTTTCGACTATTCCGGCCATGGCCAGTCGGAGGGGCTTTTCGTGGATGGCACCATTTCGCTGTGGCTGGAACAGGCCACCCACATGTTCCTGCGCCACACCCAAAATCCGCGCATCATCGTGGGTTCCAGCATGGGTGGCTGGCTGGCCCTGCTCATGGTCCGACGCTTGTTGAAGGAAGACCCCCTGGCCGCCCGGCGGATCGCGGGACTGGTCCTGATCGCGCCAGCGACCGACATGACCAAGGACCTGATGTGGGATGCCGCCAGTGCGGCAGCCCGCGAGGAACTGCTGGAGCGTGGTGTCTATCTCCGTCCGTCAGACTATGGCGAGCCCTATGCCATCACCCTCAAACTGCTGGAGGACGGCGCGCAGCACCTGCTTTTGGGAGAGGGGCTGTCGCTCCCCATGCCCGTGCGCATCCTGCAGGGCAGCGACGACGTGGACGTGCCACCTGCCCACGCCGTCAAGACCTTTGAGGCCCTCGAAGCCAGTGACATCACCCTCACCTTCCTCAAAGGGGGCGACCATCGTCTGTCGACGGCAGTGCAATTGCGCATCATCCAGGAAACCGTGCTGCAACTGGCCGAGCGTGCCGACGGCGTGCGCTATTGAGTGAGGCTTGCCTTCAGCGCGGCCAGTCCCTCGCGATAGCTCGGATAGATGAAGCTGTACCCCAGCTCGCTTTTGACAAGCGCGTTTGACACGCGCTTCGAGTCGGCGAAGAAGCTTCGCGCCATGGGCGACAGCGCTGCTGCTTCGAAAGGAATGTCAGGTGGCACCGGGCGGTCGAGAAGCCGTGCGGCATGGGCAACGACATCCTGTGGCGGACAGGGCTCGTCGTCGGCCACATTGTAGGCGGTTCCCGGATGGGGCCGGTCCATGGAGGCCAGCAATATGCCCGCGATGTCCTCCACATGGATGCGGCTGAACACCTGGCCCGGCTTGATCACCCGCTTCGCCGTGCCGTCCAGAACGGTGAGGAGCTGGTTGCGGCTCGGACCGTAAATCCCCGCCAGCCGGAAGATGTGCAATGGCAAGGCATGTTCGGCGTGCAGGCGCAGCCAGGCTTCTTCTGCCCACAATCTGCGCCAGCCGCGTTCGGTGTTGGGCGTGAGGGCGGTCTGCTCGTCGATCCAGCCGCCAGCATGGTCACCATAAACACCCGTGGTGGAGAGATAGGCCACCCACACGAGCCGGTGTGCAGCAGCGGCCAGTGAAGGTCCAAGACGGCGAAGAACCGGGTCGCCTTCCGCATCGGGCGGAACCGAAGACACGACATGGGTCACACTCTCGGGAATGCCATCCAGCGTGTCGAAGCGTATGCCTTCGTAGCCCTGCGCGCGAATCGCTGCGGCACCTTCATCCGTGCGGCTGGTGCCGGTGATCCGCCAGTGCGCGGGATCGAGCCTCCGGGCCAGCGCTTCCGCCGAAAACCCAAAACCGAGAAACAGGATGTGGTTCATGCCAGCCATTCTGCCCTGACTGAGTCATCACTTTCCAGTGCCAGATGGACCTTCCGCTGCGCATCGTGTTCGGGGGCGTGCGCCAGTTTGCCGTGGGCCCACACCGCCATCGCCCGCACCAGCGGCGAAGTGTCCCGGAGCAGGCCGGTGACGATGGGAAGCAGGGCAGTTTCTGCGCTGTTGCCAGCCGCAATCAGGCAGTTCCGGACGAAACGGTCACGCCCGATGCGCTTGACCGGCGAACCGGAAAACAGGATGCGGAAACCCCCATCATCAAGCGTCAGGAGTTGCGTGAGTGCAGGCGACAGCAAATCCTCACGGGCCTTGAGCTTGGCTTCCGAGCAGGCGAGTGCAAACTTGTTCCACGGACAGACGGCGAGGCAATCGTCGCAACCATAGATGCGGTTGCCCATCGCCTCCCGGAATTCCAGGGCGATGTGTCCCTTGTGTTCGATGGTGAGATAGGAAATGCAGCGCCGTGCATCGAGTTGATAGGGCGCTGGAAAAGCGCGTGTCGGACAGATGTCGAGACAGGCCCGGCAGGTGCCGCAGTGATCCGTCTCCGGGGCATCCGGCGGCAGCAAGGCGGTCGTCAGGATCGTGCCGATGAAGAACCAGTTCCCGGCCTCGCGGGACACGAGGTTGCTGTGCCGCCCCTGCCAGCCCAGCCCCGCCTGCGCGGCCAGCGGTTTTTCCATGAGCGGGGCAGTGTCCACAAACACCTTCACATCAGCCCCGCTGGCTTTTGCGAAACCCTGCGCCAGCCGTTTCAGTTTGCCCTTGAAGACGTCATGGTAGTCCCGGTTCAGCGCATAGACCGAGATGACGCCCTCGGAACGTTTCTCAAGCCGCGACAGTGGATCAGCCTCCGGCGCATAGGCTTGGGCAAGGACGATGGCCGACGTTGCCTCAGGCCACATCGCATCGGGTGAGCGGCGCCGTTCAGCCGTCTCGGCCATCCATGCCATGTCGCCCGCGCGGCCGGCATCGAGAAAGTCCTGCAACTGTTCCCCAACCCGTGCCGGAAGGCGCGCCTGCGTCACCCGGACGAGCGGCAGTCCTTCGCCCTGTGCCGCCGCCCGCAAGGATGCGAGAGCGGCAACAACCGCATCAGAAATCAAGTTCGGCATAGTGCGCCGATGGTGCCACGCCCGGGATCACGTCATTGAGGAGGGCGCGGAAGGAGGGGCGCGACTTGATGCGGCTGTACCATGTCTGCGCCACAGGATGTTCGGCCCAGTTGATTTCCCCGAGATAATCGATGGCCGAGATATGGGCGGCGGCGGCGAGATCGGCGAGAGACAGCTCGTCACCCGCCAGCCATGAACGCTCCTCCGCCAGATACCCGAGATAATCGAGATGCGGCTTGAGCATCTGAAGGCCAGAGCGCATGCGCTGCATGTCAGGTGAACCGCGGCCCGTGCCTGCTGCGGCCACGAAACGCCGAATCACCTTTTCCGTCAGCACAGGCTCTGTGACTTCGGCGTAAAACTTGACGTCGAACCACGCCATCAGGCGGCGCACTTCGGCGCGCGCCAATGCATTGCCGGGGATGAGCGGGCGTTCTGCCCCCAGTGTTTCCTCCAGGTATTCGGAGAGCGCCTCCGCTCCGGCGACAGCCACGCCGTTGTCTTCCACATAGATGGGCGTGAGGCCGGCAGGGTTGAGGTCAAGAACCTGTTGCGAGGGCTGCCATGGCCGTTCCTCGACAAGCGAAACCGTCACGCCATATTCGGCCAGCGCCAGCCGCATGCGCCTGCCGTGGGGATCAAGGGTGAAGTGAAGCAGTCTGGGCATTCAGGAAACCGGGCGGTTGAGTTGGTCCACAGCGCAATTACGCATGATTTTCAGGCCATTGCCCCCGCAATTGGCCCCAATTATGACGTTTGTCCACCAGGGGGCAAGCGATTCGGGTCAGCCCCCCATGATGAACGGGGGCGGAGAAATCATGACAGTTACCGAGTTTCTCCAGATCATTGTCCTGGCGTTGATCCAGGGCATCACCGAATTTCTGCCGATCTCGTCGTCTGGCCACCTCATCCTTGTGCCAGCCATCACCGGTTGGCCGGATCAGGGCGTGCTCACCGACATGGTCACCAACGTCGGATCGCTGACCGCCGTCATCATCTACTTCTGGCGTGACGTGCTGGGCATGATGCGGGGCAGCCTCGATCTCCTGCAGCGGCGCGCCTCCGCCAATGCCATGCTGGTCTTCCACGTCATGATTGGCACCATCCCGATTGTGATTGTCGGCCTCGCCATGAAGGCCACCGGACTGGACGACCATATCCGCAGCGCCACGCTGGTGGCTGTCAATGCGATTGTCTTTGGCATCCTGCTTTATGCGGCTGATGCCTACGGCATGATGACCCGCACCATCCGCGACATGAACTGGGTATCAGCCCTGGTGATCGGCGTGGCCCAGGCCTTTTCCCTGTCGCCGGGAACCAGCCGCTCCGGCATCACCATGACGGCGGCCCGCGCCATGGGGTTCGGCCGCGTGGAGGCGGCCCGCTATTCGTTCCTGCTGTCCATACCTGCCAACGGCGCCGCCTCGGCCCTGGTCATTGGCGACGCGCTCAAGAACGGCGAACCGATCACCGGGGGCGTGATCATGACCGGGGTGCTGACCTTCTTCGTGGCCTTGCTGGCGATTGCCTTCCTGATGCGCATGCTGCGCACGGTCAGCTTCCTGCCTTTCGTGATCTACCGCGTGATTCTTGGCGGAGCCTTGCTCGGCCTGATCTTTGCCGGCGTTCAGTTGGGAACGGTGAACTGACCTTCCTTGCGGAAGCGGTAGAGATAGGTGGGCACGATTGTGGAGTAGCTGCGCGGCGTGATGCCAAGCCCGGCAAGATCGCGGCCCTCTGCCTTCGCGGCGGCGCTCACCACATTGTCGGTCCTGAGCAGTTCGATCTGGTCGGCGTTGATGGGGGCTCCCGGCAGCCATCCGATGAGCAGGCCTAACAGTTTGGCAGCACTGTGCGGCAGCGGCACAAGCACGCGCTTGCGCCGGGTCACGTCCACCACATACTGGAACATGTCCTTGAGAGTGCCTGTGGCAGGCCCGCCCAGCTCGTAGGTCTTGCCGTCGGCAACATCCCTGTCCACGAGCACGGCCACGGCTTCCGACACGTCGCCGACAAACACCGGCTGCACTTTCGTCTCAGGGCCAATGACCGGCAGGACAGGCGCGATGCGGGCCATGCCCGCCATGCGGTTGAAAAAGCGGTCGTCCGGACCAAACACGACAGACGGCCTGACAATCATGGCACCGGGAAAAGCCCGTTGCGTGGCGGCTTCCGCCTTGGCCTTGGCCTGAGACGCCTTGCTGGTTGATTCGGCGCTGGCACCCATCCCGGACACCATCACGAGCAATTGCGCCTTCACCTGCTTCGCGGCCTTGGCGACGGCCTCCGAGCCGAACACGACGACCGCATCGAAGGACTGGGCGCCTGAGGACACATCGGTTCCCGTGGCGTTGATCACGGCGTGTGCCCCTTCGCAGGCCGCAGCCACCGATGCGGGATAGCGCAGGTTGGCCTGAACGAGTGCGATCTGGCCGGGGGCGCCAAACGGCAACACATGGCCGGCGAGGTCCGGACGGCGGCAGGCGACGCGGATGCGGTAACCGCGCTTGGCGAGACTGCGGACGATCTGGCGGCCAATGAAACCGGAACCGCCGAAAACCGTGACGAGCGTGTCGGAAGGAGTGGAAACCAAGGAACCCTCGCAAGGAATGGGATGCAGGAATTGGCCGCCCTTTTAGCCAAATGGCCGCTGAATGCAAAGACAACACGCACCCCAAAAGCCTTGGTTGACAATATGCAGCACCCCCGCGTAAGAGCGCCACCGGAAACTGGCCCTGATGGCGGAATTGGTAGACGCACTAGTTTCAGGTACTAGCGATGAAAGTCGTGGAGGTTCGAGTCCTCTTCAGGGCACCATGCTTCGCCAGGCGAGGCAATTCCGGAAATTGTGACGGGCAGGGGCCAACGGGCCTGCCTGCCATGCCGCATTGAGTTGCCGCATTTCTCCCTGTATGCGCATCGGAAGTTGCACAGGGCCTGCTCCCGCAGGGGCGGCCTTAATTTTGCGGACCCGCAAGGCTATCAACGATCCCAAGGCTGGACATACCAATGGCTGTCAAACTTTACCGCGGCGATCTCCCTGCCGATTTCAATCCCGGCACTGCCGTGGCCATCGACACCGAAACCCTGGGCCTTCACCCGCACCGGGACCGCCTGTGCGTGGTGCAGATTTCAACCGGCGACGGCAATGCCCATCTGATCCAGTTCGATGCCGGAAAATACGAGGCACCCCGCCTCAAGGCACTGCTGGAAGACAGGTCAGTGCTCAAGATCTTCCATTTCGCCCGTTTCGACGTGGCTGTGCTCAAGCATTATCTCAGCGCCGATACCGGACCGCTCTATTGCACCAAGATCGCCTCAAAGCTGGCTCGTACCTACACCGACAAGCATGGTCTCAAGGATGTGGTGCGTGAACTTCTCGGCATTGAGGTGAACAAGCAGCAGCAGAGTTCCGACTGGGGCTCACATGTCCTGAGCGAAGCGCAGAAATCCTACGCGGCCCAGGACGTGCTCTATCTGCATGAACTGAAATCCCGTCTCGACCAGATGCTGGAGCGCGAAGGACGCATGCATTTCGCCAAGGCCTGTTTCGATTTCATACCTGTCCGGTCCGCCCTTGATCTTGGCGGCTGGGGTGAAGAAGATGTCTTCGCCCACACGTGAGATGCTGGATGCGCCTCTCCTGAGGTCGGCGCCGCGGGCACGGCACGCCAATGCGCGCGTCGGCATGACCCGCTGGCTGTCCTACGTGGCATTGGCCGTCGCGGCTGGTCTCGGCCTGGCCTTTGCGCTGGAACTGGGTCTCCTCGAGCGCCGCGCGCCGAAAACCGATGCACCGCTTGCGCCCGTCGAAAAGCCGAACCAGATCACCGGAGGTCCCTCGAAGATCTCGGGCTTTGACAAGAACAGGCTGCCGTTTGAAATCACCGCGCAGAAGGGCGTGCAGGACGAAAAGACCGAGACCGTCGTTCACCTGCAAACCGTTGACAGCGTCTTCGCCCGGCCCAACGGCGCCAAGCTCAACATCACCTCCAAGGGGGCCATCTACGAAACCAGGACCAAGGCCCTTGAACTGGATGGCGACGTGGTCTTCGCCGAGGGTGAGCGTTTCCGGGCCTTCATGGACAAGGCCGCCGTCAACATGGACGACCAGACCCTGACCTCGAAATCGCCCGTGGCGGTCGACATCATTGGCGGCAAGATCACGGCGGACAGCCTGACCATCACCAGCAACGGCGAGCGCATCATTTTCAGGGGTGGCGTCAAGGCGCGCTTCGTGACACAAAAGGGCAATTCGGGAGACGGTGAATGAAGAAATCGATCATGATGCTGGCCGTGGCTGCGACCGCCGCATGGGCAACGCCCCAGCACGCGCTGGCACAGGAAGAGAGCGTCAACATCGAAGCGGGCGAGATGGAAATCATTGATGCCGACAAGCGTGCGATTTTCCGCGGCGATGTCATCGCCAAGCGCACCAGTGAAACCATCAAGGCCGAGGAAATGGTGGTCGACTATGTCGACGTCAAGCAGGCCGACGGCTCGTCCAAATCGGAAGTGGACACCATGGACTGCACCGGCGGTGTCACCATCACCACGCCTACCCAGACCATCACCGGCAGCCGCGCGGTCTTCCACATCCGCCGCGACGAGCTCGTGGTCACCGGAAATGTCAAGGTGGTGCAGGGCAAGACGGTGCTTCGCGGACCGGAACTTCTCGCCAACCTCAAAACCAAGCGCACGGTCATGAAGGGCGGGCGTGTCAAGGGCACGTTTGTGCCCAGGTGACGTGCCAGACATCAACCGCTTCACGCAATATTAAGATAAATGCTTCGTAATCAGCAGGCGTCCAGCACCGGAACTCCGGTTCGCCCCAGGCCCATGGCCCCCCGTGCTCCACGGATGGCCGAAGGCCAGCGGCGTCCCGTGATGCAGCCTCCGGCCGAAGGCCTGACCGCGCATATGCTCGCCAAGAGCTATCGCAACAGGCCGGTGGTCCGGAATGTGTCGGTTTCAGTGCGGCGTGGTGAGGCCGTTGGCCTTTTGGGCCCCAATGGCGCCGGCAAGACGACCGTGTTCTACATGATCACGGGCCTGATTGCCGCCGACAAGGGGTCGATCAGGATCGACGGCGAGGATGTCACCCACCTGCCCATGTACCAGCGGGCCAGGTTGGGAATCGGATATCTTCCCCAGGAAAGCTCGATTTTCCGGGGCCTGACCGTTGAACAGAATCTGCGGGCGGTGCTTGAACTTCATGAGAAGAACAAGGCCGAGCGCGAGCGTCAGTTGCGTGAGTTGTATGATGAGTTCTCAATTGCCCACCTCCGGCATTCGCCGGCTGTTGCGCTCTCTGGCGGAGAACGTCGCCGGGTGGAAATCGCCCGTGCCCTTGCCGCCAAGCCCCAGTTCATGCTCCTCGACGAGCCATTCGCCGGGATTGATCCGATTGCGATCGGTGATATTCGCGTCCTGGTGCGACAGCTCACCGCTCGGGGAATCGGGGTGCTTGTTACGGATCACAATGTCCGTGAAACCCTCGAACTCATCGACCGCGCGCTCATCATCCATGAGGGCCACGTCCTGACCGAGGGCAGCCCGCAACAGATCGTTAACGATCCGGACGTGCGGCGCTACTATCTTGGTGAATCCTTCAGCCTCTGATGGCAGGAGGACGCCATGGGTCTCAGTCAAAAACTCGTACTGAAGCAGGGCCAGTCCCTGGTGATGACGCCGCAACTGCAACAGGCAATCAAGCTGCTGCAGATGTCATCCATGGAACTGCAGGCCTTTGTGGACGCGGAACTGGAGCGCAACCCCCTGCTGGAGCGCGAAGAGGGTTCTGCCGAACCGCTCAACGAACCCTCGGAAAAACAGTCCCCTGACAGCCTGGATGAAGCCTTCACAGGATCTGTTGCCGTGTCAGAAGTCATGGGCAGTGATGCCGAGGCGCCCGAGGGCGCATCCGCGCGCATGGCCGATGAAGCCGCCATGCCACGCGATTCCGGCTGGGCCAGCCTGCGCTCCTCCGGCCACCTCTCCTTTGATGGCGAGGACGGAGACTTCGCCGCCAACCTGTCGAGCGGCATCTCGCTCGCCGAACATCTCACCTCGCAACTCAATCTCGAATTCACCGCACCTGCGGACCTGATGATCGGCCAGCACCTGATCGGCATGCTGAACGATGCCGGCTACCTCTCCGGAGATCCCTCAACGCTGTGTGAAACCATCAAGGCCACGCCGGAACAGGTCGAAGCCGTTCTGGAGCGCATGCGTCGCTTCGAGCCTGCGGGCGTGTTTGCCCGTGACCTCGCCGAATGCCTGCGCCTGCAGTTGATCGATCTCGATCATCTCGATCCGGCCATGGCCGCGCTGGTGGACAACCTTCCCCTCGTGGCGCGCCGCGACTTCAACGCCCTCAAGGCGAAATGTGGCGTGACCATGGAAGACCTGCAGGACATGCTGGCCGAACTGCGCGCCCTCAATCCCAAGCCGGGCCTCGCTTTCGGCACCGAGCCGACGCTGCCCGTTGTGCCCGATGTCTTCGTGCGGCCCTCGCCCGATGGCAACTGGATTGTCGAACTGAACAGCGAGACATTGCCGCGCGTGCTCGTCAACAACCGCTACATGGCAACCGTGTCGCGCGGCACCAAGAGTGAGGATGACCGCCTGTTTCTCGCAGGCTGCCACGCCCAGGCCGCCTGGCTGGTGAAGAGTCTGGAGCAGCGCGCCAAGACGGTCCTGAAGGTTGCCCGCGAAATTGTCCGCCAGCAGGACGGCTTCCTGATTCATGGTGTGCAGCACCTGCGCCCCATCACCCTCAAGATGGTGGCGGACGCCATCGAAATGCACGAATCGACGGTGAGCCGCGTCACCTCCAACAAGTATGTCGCGACACCACTCGGCACCTATGAGTTGAAATATTTCTTCACCACGGCGATTGCTGCCGCTGATGGCGAGGGCGATGCCCATTCCGCCGAAAGCGTGCGCCACCGGATCCGCGAGATGATCGCCAAGGAGACTGTTGACGCCATTCTCTCCGACGATGACATTGTGTCGGCGTTGCGCCGGGAAGGCGTTGACATTGCCCGCCGCACCGTCGCCAAGTACCGGGAATCGCTTGGAATTCTGTCGTCTGTCCAGCGCCGCCGGGAGGCCCGGCTGAAGGGTTGACTTGCCCTCTTGGCGCGCCTATCCAGCCCCCGTCCGAACAGAAGGCGCGAACCAAGAATGGTGCAGTGCCCAACGAAAACACTTTCCACATGTCCGCTTCGCCACCATTGACGCGAGCCTTTCTCGCGCCCATGTGTTGCGGCTGAAGCAGTCTTGTCCGAACCGGAATTGCTGATCGAATGACCCTTGCAGACATCATCGACGCCCGCGCGGTTCTCCCCGCTGTGAAGGCGCAAAACAAGAAACAGGTGTTGCAGGAAATCTCCCAGGCCCTCGGAGGGCTTGTTGCCACCGACCAGCGCGTGGTTTTCGAAATCCTGAACCGCCGCGAGAAGCTGGGCTCCACGGGACTGGGCCAGGGCATTGCCATTCCCCACGGACGCCTGCCCAACATCACCCGCGTCTACGGCCTCTTCGCACGCCTTGCCACGCCGGTTGATTTTGACAGCGTGGATGGCCAGCCTGTCGATCTGGTCTTCGCGCTCGTCGCCCCGGATCACGCGGGTGCCGATCATCTGACAGCGCTCGCCCGCATCTCGCGCCTGCTGCGCGAGCCTGCGACCCTTGCGAAGCTGCGCGGCACCGACACGGCGGAAGGCCTCTACGCCATCCTCACCGAACCCGCCGCCACCCAGTCCGCCGCCTGACCTCACCAACCTGACCTTATCTGAGCTTCCGCGGCGCCACGGCTTGCGCCTCCAGCGGATTGTCCGGCCAGTAGTGCTTGGGATAGCGCCCGCGCATGTCCTTGCGCACGTCCGGATAGGCATTGGTCCAGAAGGTTTCGAGGGACTGCGTGACCGCCACGGGCCGCCCGGCCGGTGACAGGAGTTCGATGCGCAGGCGGGCGCGTCCATCCGCCACCTGTGGCGCGCTGTGAAGCCCGAACATTTCCTGAAGCCGCACCCGCAGGACCGGGTCGCCATCAGTGTCATAGTCGATGCGGTAGTGCGCGCCATTGGGCACTTCCATGCGCAAGGGCGCCAGCGCATCGAGGCGTGACGACAATCCGTGGGGCACGAGGGCACGCAGGATGTTGGCCATGTCGAGACGGGCCAGATCGGATTTGCGGCGCATGCCTGCGAGATAGGGCAGGAGCCAGTCCGGCAGCGTGGCGAGCAGGGCCTCGTCCGAAAGATCCGGCCAGCCCGCATCCGGCATGGTGCGGGCAAGAAAGCGGATGCGGTTGCGCAGACCCTCTGCGCCCTCCGTCCACGGCAGCACGCCAAGCCCCATCTGCCGCACCCCATCCAGCATGCCGCGTGCAAGCGCCTCTGTGTCGGGTGACGGCAGAGGCTTTTCGTCCAGCACAAGGGCACCCAGTGACCGCGTGACGCTGGCGGCCACGGCATTCTGCCTGGCATTCCAGCCGCCACGCGTCTCGGTGCTGATGAGACTGGCGAAATGATTCTCGATTTCGGCGCGTGTGAGCACGCCCGCGAGGAACACCTTTGCATCGGCCTGGGCATTGTCGAGAAGGGCGATGGCGATGAATTCCGCCTTGGCGAGGCTGTCGTGTTCCGCCACCACGGCACCGCCGCCATTGGCCATGCGGAAGCGGTTGCCGCCGCGCCGTTGCGCGATCCGGTCCGGATAGGCCAGCGCCAGCAGCACCCCGTACGACAGCTCTGCCGTGTCCTCACCGCAGCGCAGGAGGTCGGTGACCTGCCGTGCCGCCTGCCGGATCCGGTCCCGCGCCCCGCCTCTGACCGTGAGCAGGCGCGCTTCGATGTCAGCGCTCGTGTCGCGCGGCAGGCCGTCCCGTTCGCTGATCAGCGCCGCAGTCTCGGCAGCAGCCCGCGCCGCGCCAAGGCTCTGGGCGCGCACCACCATGTGGGCAAGGCGCGGATGCAGCGGCAGGCGCACCATGGCCCGGCCATGGGATGTCATGGCGCAGGATGCATCGATGGCACCCAGCTGCCGCAGCAGGTCCTGTGCCTGCGCAAAGGGAGCAGGCTGGGGTGCTTCCAGCCACGGCAGGCCGTCGCGCGTGGTGACGCCCCAGCCCGCCATGTCGAGGACAAGGGGGGCCAGATCGGCAACGCGGATTTCCGGCGCGTCATGGGCGGCAAGGGCCCTTGTTTCGGCCTCCGGCCAGAGGCGGTAGCAACGACCGGGGCCGAGACGTCCGGCGCGGCCCTTGCGCTGCTCGGCAGAGGCCTGGGACACGCGTATCGTTTCCAGCGCTGTCATGCCCGAGGCGGGATCGAAGCGTGGCGCGCGCTTGAGGCCGGTATCGATGACCGCCTCGATGCCTTCGATAGTGAGCGAGGTTTCGGCGATGGTGGTGGCCAGCACGATCTTGCGCGTGCCTGCATCAGGCTTGCGGATCGCCTCGTCCTGTTCGGTGAAGCTGAGCGCGCCGTAGAGCGGATGCACATGGGTGGTGTGCGGCAGATCAATCTTGCCAAGGGCCTCCGCCGTGCGGCGGATTTCGCCCTCGCCGGGCAGGAACACGAGGAGGCTGCCTTTGACCTCGCGGTGGGCGCGCTGGATTGCCTTCACCGTGTCGTCGATGAGAGTGAAGCGGCTGGGCCGTTCCAGATGTGTGACAGCAACGGGGTACATCCGGCCCGTGGTCTGGACGAGCGGCGCGTTGTCGAGATGGGCGCAAAGTGCCTCCGCGTCGAGGGTGGCCGACATCACGAGAATCTTCAGGTCGGGCCGCAAAGCCCGCTGCACATCCAGCGTCAGGGCCAGGCCGAAATCGCCGTCGAGGCTGCGTTCGTGGAATTCGTCGAAGATGACGAGCCCCGTGTCGGCCAGTTCCGGGTCCTGTTGCAGGCGGCGTGTGAGGATGCCCTCGGTGACAACCTCGATGCGGGTGCGTGCTGAAACCTTGCGTTCAAGGCGCACGGTGTAGCCCACGGTCTCGCCCACGGTCTCGCCCAGCGTGTCGGCCATGCGCTTGGCCGATGCGCGGGCGGCGAGGCGGCGCGGCTCCAGCATGACGATCTTCCTGTCCGCCAGCCACAGCGCATCCCGGAGCGCCAGCGGCACCCGCGTCGTCTTGCCCGCACCGGGCTCGGCCACCAGCACGCAGGCCGGGCTCGCGGCCAGCGCGGCGGCGAGGTCGGGAACGATGCGGTCAACAGGAAAGTCCATGGGCCGGGGGCTTAGCGGGAATGCGGGGATCAGGCCAGACGGCCCGTCACCCTCCCCCAACACCTGTCATCGCAGGTGGGCGGCCCGCTTGAAGCGGGCCGTGACGGAAGGGGGAGGGACCGACACACACCAAGGCCCGTCATGGTCCGCTTCACGCGGGCCACCCACCGCTTGCACGAGGTGTGGAGGACTGCTTACGCCACTTCCTTCGACCAGGGCGGATCGGCACCAGCGCGGGAGACGGTGACGGCGGCGCAGCGCATGGCGAAGTCCGCGGCGGACTGCAGCTGCATGGCCGTGAGGGCCGCAATCGCCTTTTTGCTGAGCAAGCCGTTGCGCTGCAGGTGGCAGAGGAAGCCGGCGGTGAACGTGTCACCGGCCCCCACCGTATCCGCCACCTTCACCCTCGGTGCGGCAAGCGACAGGTGCTGGCCCTTGGCAAAGACCTCAACACCTTCACCACCGCGGGTGATCGCCACGACCTTGGCACCTGCCTTCAGCCATGTCTTTGCAGCGGCGGCAAAGTTCCGTTTTCCCGTCATCCAGGCGACGTCCTCGTCGGAGATCTTGACGATGTCGGCGAGCGCCATGAGGCGGGTGAGGCGGGCCAGATGCTTCTTGCGGTCCTTGATCAGTGAGGCGCGGATGTTGGGATCGATGGAAATGACGCGCGTCTTGGCCTCGCGCTTCAGCAGCGCCTCATAGGTGCCGCCCTCGGGCTCCGGGATGAGGGAAATGGAGCCGAAATGCAGCGCCGCAACGGCCTTTGGCAGCTTGGGCAGGTCGGCCTTGACTAGGTTGCGGCCGGCGGAGGCATCGTCGATGAAGGAGTAGCGGGCGTGCCCGTCCACCAGCTTCACGAAGGCCAGCGTGGTGTGCTGCGGTTTGACACGCAGGTATTTCAGGTTGACCTTGCTGGCCGCGAGGCCCTCGCGCAGCGAGTCGCCGAAGAAGTCCGTCGAGACGCCTGCAAACAGAGCCACCGGCACGTCAAGCCGTCCAAGCGCAATCGCCGTGTTGTAGACCGAGCCGCCGTTGACCGGCTGGTAAACCGTTGCCCCGTCCCGGCCTTGGCGCGGCAGGAAATCGATCAGGGCCTCGCCACAACACAGGATCATCGGTGCCTCCCCATTCATTCGCCATGCGTTTGCGATAATAAATCATGCGGAATGATTTATTGCCAGCGCTTTCGTTCTCGTCTAGGAACCATCGCAATTCTGAGGTACGCACCTCATTTCCCCAACAGCCGCAGGTGAGAATGACAACCCGCATCATCCCCGTTGACGACTTCGACCTTGTGATCTTTGGCGCCACCGGCGACCTTTCGCAGAGGAAGCTGCTGCCCGCCCTGTTCCACCGCGACGAACAGGGGCAATTGCCCGATGGTGCCTGCATCATCGGCACCTCGCGCAAGGCCATGAGCCACGAGGAGTTCCGCACCTTTGCGGCAGAGGCGATTGCCCCGCACATCGCCGCCAGCAACACCCCGGACGCGGTGGTCCAGCGCTTCCTCGCACGCCTGCGCTACTACGCCGCCGAAGCCACCAGGGACGACGGCTGGATCTCGCTGGAACAGGAACTGGCGGACCGCAAGGATGTGATCCGCGTCTTCTATCTCGCCGTGGGGCCGGACCTATTCGGTGCCATCTGCGCGCGGCTGGGTCAGCATGGGCTGGTGACGGAAAAATCCCGGCTCGTGGTGGAAAAGCCTTTGGGCAAGTCGGGCACCTCGGCCAATGCCGTGAACGACGCCATCGGAAAGGTCTTTGCCGAACCTTCAATCTACCGCATCGACCACTATCTCGGAAAGGAAACGGTGCAGAACCTCATGGCGCTGCGCTTCGCCAACCTGCTGTTCGAGCCGCTGTGGAACCACAAGTATGTCGATCATGTGCAGATCACCGTGGGCGAGACGCTGGGTGTGGAAGGCCGCGCCGGTTACTACGATACCGCAGGCGCGCTGCGCGACATGGTGCAGAACCACATGCTGCAGCTGCTCTGCCTCACTGCCATGGAGCCGCCGTCCTGCCTCTCGGCCGATGCGGTGCGCGATGAGAAGCTGAAGGTTCTGAAATCCCTGAAACCGATGACGGCGGAGCGCCTCGAAAGCCACATCGTGCGCGGGCAATACCGTGCGGGTGCCGCCGCCTCCGGCCCGGTGCCGGGCTATCTGGAAGAATTGGGCAACGACACCTCCGAAACCGAAACCTTCGTGGCGCTGAAGGCGGAACTCCGGAGCTGGCGCTGGAACGGCACGCCCTTCTACCTCCGCACGGGGAAACGCCTGCCGTCGCGCGTCTCGGAAATCGTGGTGCAGTTCCGCGCCATTCCCCACAATGTCTTTGAAGCCTCGGCAGGCCCACCCCAGCCCAACCGTCTGGTCATCCGCCTGCAGCCCAACGAGGGCGTGAAGCTCGACCTGATGATCAAGGATCCCGGCCCCGGCGGCATGCGCCTGCAGCAGGTGCCGGTGGACATGACCTTCAAGGAAGTCTTCAACGTGCGCAACCCCGATGCCTATGAGCGCCTGCTCATGGACGTGGTGCGCGGCAACCAGACGCTCTTCATGCGCCGCGACGAGGTGGACGCCGCCTGGGCCTGGATCGACCCCATCCTCGAACACTGGAAGGCCGCCCACGACATGCCCAAACCCTACACGGCGGGCACCTGGGGCCCGGCCTCGGCCATCGCGCTGATCGAGCGCGACGGCCGCACCTGGCACGACGAAGGCCACGCGTGATCACCGCCCGCAGGATTTTCGCCACGCGCGATGAACTCGCAGACACGCTGACCCGTGACGTTGCGGCGGCGCTGGCGGAGGTGATGGCCCGCAAAGGCCATGCGGTGCTCGCTGTATCCGGCGGGACAACGCCCGCCCTCTTCTTTTCGCGCCTGTCACAGGCAAAGATTGACTGGTCAAACGTCACCGTCACACTGGTGGACGAACGCCAGGTGCCGGAGGAAAGCCCGCGTTCCAACGCGGCCTTGTTGCGCAAGACACTGCTGGTGAACGACGCAGCCACCACGCGATTCGTTCCACTCTTCCGCAACGAGGCGGAAGCCGCAGCGCTTTCGCTCGACGTGGTGGTGCTGGGCATGGGAACGGACGGCCACACCGCCTCCTTCTTCCCCGGCGGAGATACGCTGGCCGAGGTCATTGATCCGTACACGGAGAAATCACTCATCACCATCACCGCGCCCGGCTCCGGCGAGCCGCGCCTCACCTACACCCTGCCGAAACTCCTGGCCGCATCCAGCCTGTGCCTGCACATCGAGGGTGAGGAAAAACTGCGGGTGCTGGAGGAGGCCCTGTCCGGCGACAACGCCCATGCCATGCCCATCCGCGCCGTGCTAGCCTCGGCGCAACCGCTGTCACTCTACTGGTGCCCGTGATGAACTGTTTCGCGTCATGCCATCTCCATTTTCCCTCCCCCTTGTGGGGAGGGAGCAAGGGTGGGAGTCGCTCCGGCTCCCGCCGCTCTCACCCGACAGGTCTGATCGAGTCCCAGACCCCCACCCCAACCCTCCCCACAAGGGGGAGGGAGGAGGAATAAGATGACCGTCACCGCAACCATTTCCGCCGTTACCGAAAAACTGGTCGAACGCTCGAAAGGCCCGCGTGGGCGCTATCTCGCCCGCATCGCGGAGGCGCAGGCGAAGAAGCCCGCCCGCAAGGCGCTGGGCTGCGCCAACATCGCCCACGGCTTTGCCGCCTGTGGCGTGCATGACAAGAATGCCTTGCGCAACGGTGACGGGCCTAACCTCGCCATCGTCACGGCCTACAATGACATGCTCTCGGCCCACCAGCCCTTCGAGCACTATCCCGGTCTCATCCGCGAGGCGGCCCGCGCCGCAGGCGGCACGGCACAGGTGGCGAGCGGTGTGCCCGCCATGTGCGATGGCGTGACGCAAGGCGAGGCCGGCATGGAGCTTTCGCTGTTCTCGCGCGATGTGATCGCCCTCTCGACAGCCGTCGCCCTCTCGCACCAGATGTTCGATGCCGCCGTCTATCTCGGCGTCTGCGACAAGATTGTGCCGGGACTGGTCATCGGCGCTCTTTCCTTCGGGCATTTGCCTGCCGTCTTCATTCCGGCAGGCCCCATGCCCAGCGGCATGAACAACGAGGACAAGGGCAAGGTCCGGCAGGCCTATGCCGAAGGCAAGGTGAGCCGCGAGGAATTGCTGGAGGCGGAGGCGCGCTCCTACCACGCGCCCGGCACCTGCACCTTCTACGGCACCGCCAATTCCAACCAGATGCTGATGGAGATCATGGGCCTGCACCTGCCGGGCACCACCTTCATCAATCCCGGCACGGAGCTGCGCGATGAAATCACACGGGCGGCGGCGAAACAGGCACTGTCCATCACCGCGCTCGGCAACCGCTACACCCCCATCGGCAAGGTCTATGACGAGAAGTCGGTGGTGAACGGTGTCGTGGGCCTGCTGGCGACCGGCGGCTCCACCAACCACACCATGCATGTCGTGGCCATGGCGGCGGCGGCGGGCATCATCCTGACATGGGACGATCTTGCCGAACTCTCGCAAGCCGTGCCGCTGCTGGCGCGTGTCTATCCCAACGGCTACGACGACGTGAACCACTTCCACCAGGCAGGCGGCATGGGCGTTCTGATCCGCGAACTGCTGGGAGCAGGGCTGCTGCACAAGGACGTGACCACCGTCATGGGCTCGGGGCTGGACGGCTATCTCACCGCCCCTGTGCTGGAGAAGGGCAACCTCAACTGGACGCGCGCTCCCGATGCCTCGAACAACACAAAGGTGTTGCGTGGGGCAGCCGATCCCTTCCAGCCGACGGGTGGCCTCAATGTGCTCAAGGGCAACATCGGCACTGCGGTCATCAAGTCTTCCGCCATTCCGCCGGAACGCCACATCGTCGAGGCCCCGGCCAGGGTGTTCCATTCGCAGGATGAACTGAAGGCCGCCTTCAAGGCCGGCCATCTCAATGGCGATGTCATCGCCGTGGTGCGCTTCCAGGGCCCCAAGGCCAATGGCATGCCGGAACTGCATTCGTTGACACCCTCTCTCAGCGTCTTGCAGAACCGCGGGCTCGTCGTGGGGCTGGTGACCGACGGGCGCATGTCCGGTGCCAGCGGCAAAGTGCCCGCCGCCATCCACGTGACGCCGGAGGCCGCCGATGGCGGTGCCATTGCCCGCATCCGTGACGGCGACCGCATTCGCATTGATGCCGTGAACGGCAGCTTGCAGGTGCTGGTGGACGAAGCGGAATTTGCCGCACGCCCGCTCGCAACCGCCAATCTCGCGGCCAATGAAACCGGTGTGGGCCGCGAACTCTTCGCCGCCTTCCGCCGCATCGCAGGCTCTGCCGACCGTGGCGCATCAATCTTCGAGGTGGCGTGATGTTGAACAAGCAGAAGCAGCAGCCCACGGAACAGAGCCTCCGCGCCGCCCCCGTGGTGCCGGTCATGGTGATCGAGGATGTGAAACAGGCCGTGCCCCTGGCCCGCGCCCTGGTACAGGGCGGCCTGCCGGTCCTCGAAATCACCCTGCGCACGGCGAGCGCCCTCGATTCGATCCGCGCCATCATCGCGGAGGTGGAGGGTGCGATTGTCGGTGCCGGCACGGTGCTCACACCCACCCAGCTGGACATGGTTGTGGCGGCAGGTTGTGGCTTCGCCGTCTCGCCTGGTTCCTCGCCGGATCTGCTGCGTGCTGCCGATGCTGTGGACATGCCGCTGCTGCCGGGTGGCGTCACCGCGACCGAAGTGATGACGCTGCTGGAGCGCGGCTACCACTTCCAGAAATTCTTCCCCGCCGAACCGGCAGGCGGCACGGCCTATCTGTCGTCGCTGGCGCAACCCGTCCCGCAGGTGAAATTCTGCCCCACGGGCGGCATCACGCCGACCCTTGCGCCATCCTATCTGAAGCTTCCCAACGTGATCACGCTGGGCGGTTCATGGATGGCACCCAAGGCGCTGGTGGCAGCAGGCGATTGGGCCGGCATTGAAAAGCTGGCGCGCGAGGCGGCAGCGCTGGCAAGGTAGTTCGGGTACGGACATGAACATCGACGGCAGGCATCTCCGAACATGGCGTGAGTGCCGCCCCTCACAGCCTGCTGTTGCGCTCTGCTTCCACCTCAAGGTCATTCATCGCCGTCACATAGCGTTCGATGGCCAGTGACTCGGTGGAGAAGCCCTGCCGGTAGAGCAGCAGCAGGCTGACGCTGATGGTGACGGTCATGGCCACGTAAGGCCCGACGAAGAGGAAGAGTGCTGCCACCGCGAAGTAATACCCGCGGATGCCGTTGTTGAGGCTCTTGACCGACTCGGTCAGCACGACGGCCGTCTGCGCGATCATGGTGGTGCAGTGGGGCGTGAGATTGCCGGCGTTGTTGAGGCCGCCGATCATCGCCAGCGCATAGGCAAGCTTGCGCAGCGCGTAGGTGAAGGAGAAGAAGCTCGTTGCCATAATGATGGTGAGCGCGCCGAAATACATCGCAAAGACACCGAGCGACATGGGCGGAAAGAAGCTCATGGTGGTGAGCGAGGCATGCACGCGGTTGATGCTGGCCAGCGTGCCGACGAGACCTGCAAGCAGGATGAGCGTCGCCGAGCCGAAGAAGGACATGCTGCCGGAGAGCTGCCCCAGCATGATGGCGTCGATCACCCGGTTCTCGCGTGGCGAATCGAGCAGCATGCGCATCCAGCGCAGCCGCACCACATGCAGCTGGGCATTGAGCGTGCCGCGCCCGAGCAGCGTGAGAATGGGGCCATAGGCCATCCACATCACGAAGATGAGGATGACCGCGGCGACGCGCGGAAAATCGAGATCGTAGGGGATCACCCGTGGATTTCCTTGATCTTCTGGGCACTGATGCCGGGCGCCCGTTCCAGCGTGTAGTTCAGGTTGAAGGGCGATGTTGCCAGAAGAACCGGGGCGCCGTCGAGGTCCTGCGCAATGGAAAAACGGTTGCCCTCCACGAAGGTGTCCAGTGTCTTCTTGTCCGCGCAGCTGATCCAGCGCAGCACCTCGAAGCGGGTGGTCTCGAAATCCACAGGCACGCCATATTCCTGGGCGAGGCGGTCCTTGAGCACGTCAAGCTGCAGGGCACCGACCACGCCGACGATGGCGCCGGAACCATCAAGCGGCGTGAACAGCTGCACGACACCTTCTTCCGCCAGTTCTTCCAGCGCCGAACGCAGTTTCTTCGCCTTCATCGGGTCACTGAGCTTGACGCGGCGCAGGATTTCCGGCGCGAAGCTGGGAACGCCCGTGAACACGATGTCCTCGCCCTCGGTCAGCGTGTCGCCGATGCGCAGCACGCCGTGGTTGGGAATGCCCACCACGTCACCCGCATAGGCTTCCTCCGCCAGCGAACGGTCCTGGGCGAAGAAGAACTGCGGGGCGTTGAGGGCGAGTGTCTTGCCGGTGCGCACGATGGTGGTGCGCATGCCGCGCGTGAGCTTGCCTGAGCAGACGCGCATGAAGGCAATGCGGTCCCGGTGGTTCGGGTCCATGTTGGCCTGGATCTTGAAGACCACGCCGGTGAGTTTGGATTCCACCGCCTTGACGTCGCGCTGGCGCGAATGCTGGTCGCGCGGCGGGGGTGCGTATTTGATCAGGGCTTCCAGCAGGTCGCGCACCCCGAAGTTCTTGATCGCCGAGCCAAAATAAACGGGGCTGAGATGGCCTTCGAGGAAGCTCTGCCTGTCGAAGCCCTGCGTCACCGAATGGACGAGCTCGATCTCGTCACGGAAATGCTGCTCGGCCCCCGGGGCAAGAAGCGCTGTCACACGTGAATCGTCCGGGCCCGACACCTCCTCGCCTTCAGGCGCGGAGTCGAGCTTGCGGATGCGCGGTTCCGTCAGGTCATAGGTGCCGGCGAAAGCCTTGCCCAGCCCGATGGGCCAGACCATGGGAACGGCGGTGAGGGCGAGGCCCTTCTCGATCTCGTCAATGAGATTGAGCGGCTCCTGCGTCTCGCGGTCCAGCTTGTTGATGAAGGTGATGATGGGGATGTCGCGCAGGCGGCAGATTTCGAACAGCTTGCGGGTGCGGTCTTCGATGCCCTTGGCGCCGTCGATCACCATGACGGCGGCATCGACAGCGGTCAGCGTGCGGTAGGTGTCTTCCGAGAAGTCCTCGTGGCCGGGCGTGTCCAGCAGGTTGAAGACACAGCCGCCATACTCGAAGGTCATGACCGAGGTCACGACCGAGATGCCGCGCTGCCGTTCGATGGCCATCCAGTCCGAGCGGGTGCGACGGCGGTCGCCCTTGGCGCGCACATGGCCTGCAAGCTGGATGGCGCCGCCGAAGAGCAGCAGCTTTTCGGTGAGCGTGGTTTTGCCCGCGTCAGGATGCGAGATGATGGCGAAGGTGCGCCGCCGGGCGACCTCTTGGGGAATGGTCAGGGACACGGGGAAAATCAGTCTGTTGGCGTTGCCCGGCCTCTAGCGGATGGGGAGCAGTGCGTCCAGCGGGTTGCCCCGGGGGGCTTGCTGTGGCATGGGGGACCGCAAGGATTCTGCGGATATTTTCATGACACGACTGGCCCTTCTGGGTGACATCGGCGGTACCAATTCGCGCTTCGGGCTGGTGGAGCAGGGCTCCATGGAGGTGCATGACGTCGAGGTCCTGAAGAACGACAACTTCAAGGGACTGGAAGACGCCATCTCCCACTATGTGGAGAAGCGCGGGCTCAGCGAACTCGCTGCCGCCGCCGTGGATGTGGCAGCACCCGTGGACCGCGAGGTCATCAGGCTCACCAACCGTGACTGGACCTTCAGTGCCGAGAGCCTGCGCAAGGCGGCCCGCGCCCGGCGCTTCCGCCTGCTCAATGATTTCGAGGCGCTGGCCTGGTCCCTGCCGCACATCGCGGCGGCCGACCTGGTGCAGATCGGCGGCACGCTGCCGCCCACGCCCCATGTGAAGGTGGTGCTGGGTCCGGGCACGGGGCTGGGCATGGCGGTGCTCGCACCCCTGCCCAGGGGCGGCTGGATGCCCATTCCCGGCGAACTCGGCCACACCACGCTGCCGCTGGTGACGGCGGAGGAACTGGCGCTGAAAGACCGGATCGTCGGCAAGGATCACTTCGCCGAAGCCGAAGACGTGCTGACCGGGCCGGGGCTTCTCTCGCTCTACAAGGCGGTGGCGGACAAGCCCGTGCATGTGACGCCGGAAGCCGTTTTGCAGGCAGCACTGGCGGGCGGCGACGCGGCGGCGGAGAAAACCCTCGACCATTTCATGACCTTCCTCGCCCGCGCCGCAGGCGATGCCGGCATGGCGCTGCAGGCCCGCGGTGGCGTCTTTCTCGCGGGCGGCATCGCGCCCTCCATCGTGGAGAAGCTGCAGCAGCCGAAATACCGCGCCGTCTTCGAGGAGAAGGGCCGCATCGCTGGCGTGATGAAACCCATCCCGTGGTTTGTCATCACCGACCGCTTCCCCGCCTTCAAGGGCTGTGCCGCCGCACTCGCCGCCATGGACCAAGAGATATGATCGACAACCGCGTCCTCATCATCATCGACCTTCAGAATGATTTCTGCCCGGGCGGACGCCTCGCCGTGGCCGGTGGCGATGAAACCGTGCCCGTCATCAACGCCCTGGCGCGGGACTTCAACCACGTCATCCTGACCCAGGACTGGCACCCTGCGGACCATTCCTCCTTCGCCTCGCAGCATGCGGGGTCCGCACCCTTCAGCACGATCGAAATGCCCTATGGCCCGCAGACCCTGTGGCCGGACCATTGCGTGATCGGCTCCGAAGGTGCCGCCTTCCACAAGGGGCTGGACGTGCCCCATGCCGAGTTGATCATCCGCAAGGGCTTCCGCAAGGCGATCGATTCCTATTCCGCCTTCTTCGAGAACGACCGGGTGACGCCCACGGGCCTGTGCGGCTACCTGCAGGAACGCGGCTTCGACCGCCTCACCTTCGTGGGTCTCGCCTTCGACTATTGCGTGCGCTACTCGGCCGAGGATGCGAAGGCCCAGGGCTTCAGCGTCACCGTGATCGAGCGCGCCACCCGCGCCATTGACCTGAACGGCAGTGCCGTCGCCACGCGGGCGAGCTTCGCTGAACGCGGCATTGTGCTGGCATGAGCCTCGCCTTTTCGGCCCTTGAGCCCGTGACCCTGCCGATTGCGGGAACGGACGCACGCTTTCCCCTGCACCGCATCTATTGCGTGGGCCGCAACTACAATGACCACGTGGTGGAAATGGGTGGTGTCGCGGGCCGCGATCCGCCATTCTTTTTTTCCAAGCCCAACGACGCCATCGTGCTGGATGGAAAGTTTCCTTATCCCGCCATGAGCGCGGATGTGCATCACGAGGTGGAACTGGTGGTGGCGCTGGGGCCGGAGACGAAAATCTTCGGTTATGCCGTGGGCATCGATTTCACCCGCCGCGACCTGCAAGGCGAGGCCAAGAAACTGGGCCGCGCCTGGGACACCGCCAAGGCCTTTGATTTTTCCGCCCCCGTGAGCGCCATCATGCCTGCCCCGCAGGCGCTGGAGAAGGCGGCAATCTGGCTCGACGTGAATGGCACGCGCCGCCAGCAGGGCGACGTGTCCCAGATGATCTGGAATGTGCAGGAAATCATCGCGGCCCTTGGCCAGTATTTTATCCTCAGGCCCGGCGACATCATCTTCACGGGGACACCGGCAGGCGTCGGCCCCGTGCAGCGCGGTGACAGGCTCACCTGCGGCATCGAAGGCGTCGCTGAACTCGCCGTCACCGTCACGTGAGCAGCTCCCTCAAAGCCATCCTGCTGGTCATGGGCGCCATGGCGGCCTTCACCGTGCTGGACTCATCGGCCAAGTTCGCGGCGCAGAGCCTGCCGGTTCTGGTGGGGGTGTTCTTCCGCTACCTGATCGGCTTCATCCTCGCGGCGCTCGTTGTCTGGCGGTCAGACGGCGTGCGCCTGCCGCAGACGCGCCACCCCTGGCTGCAGGTGCTGCGCGGGCTTCTCCTGCTCGGCTCGACCGCCTGCAACTTCACCGCCATCTCTTACCTGCAACTGGCGCAGACGGCGGCGATCAATTTCACTTTGCCGCTCTGGGTCTGCGCGCTATCCGTGCCGCTGCTCGGCGAACATGTTGGCCTGCGCCGCTGGATGGCGGTGCTGGTGGGCTTCCTCGGCGTGCTGGTGATCATGCGGCCGGGCTCGACCGACTTCCACTGGGCCATGCTCATATCGCTGCTGAGCGCTCTCTTCGGTTCGCTCTACAACATTGCCACACGCAAGGTGGGAGCCGCCGACTCCACCCAGACATCGCTTTTCTATGTCGGGATGGTGGGAGCCGCCGCCGCGTCGCTGCCCATGGTGCAGGTCTGGCAGACGCCGCAGGGCTGGCAGTGGCTGCCCCTTCTCATGATGGGGCTTGCGGGCACGGTTGGACATTCCATGCTGATCAAGGCCCATCGCCTGGCCCCCGCCACGGTGCTCGCACCTTTCATCTACACCCAGATCGTCTGGATGACGGTTGCCGGCGCCGTTGTCTTCGGCCAGTACCCCGACCGCTGGACCCTGCTGGGTGCCGCGATCGTGGTGGCGAGCGGCGCCTATGTCTTCGCCCGTGAACGCAAGAAGGGTGTCACGACCGCGCAGGACGCGACACCCGAGGAGTGATCACCCGGCGATGTAGGCCGTCTTGACCGAGGTGTAGAACTCGGCGGCGTAGCGGCCCTGTTCGCGCGGGCCATAGCTTGAGCCTTTGCGGCCGCCGAACGGCACGTGGTAGTCAACGCCCGCCGTTGGCAGGTTCACCATCACCATGCCGGCCTGCGACTTCTTGCGGAAGTCGGACGCCGCCTTGAGCGAATTGGTATAGATGCCCGACGACAGGCCGAAGTCCGTGTCATTGGCCACGGCCAGCGCCTCGTCATAGCTCCCGACCTTGATCACCGAAGCGACAGGCCCGAAGATTTCCTCGCGGTTGATGCGCATGTCGTTCTTCGTGTTGATGAAGAGTGCGGGCGAGAGGAAGTGACCCTTGGTGTCGCGGTTCAGGCGTTCACCACCCCAGGCAAGTTCGGCCTCCTTGCGGCCGATGTCGATGTACATCTCGTCCTGCTTCAGCTGTGCTTCATCAACCACCGGGCCGATCTGCGTGCCGTCCTTCAGGGCATGGTCAACCTTCAGGGCCTTGATGGCGGCCACGGCCTTCTCGACGAAGGCATCGTGAATGCCCGCCTCGACGATCAGGCGCGAGGAGGCGGTGCAGCGCTGGCCCGTCTGGAAGAAGGCGCCATCGACAGCCCCTGCCACGGCGGCATCGAGGTTTGCGTCGTTGAGCACGATGAGCGGGTTCTTGCCGCCCATTTCCAGCTGGAACTTGGCGCCGCGCGCGGCACAGGCCTGCGCCACCTTCGCGCCCGTCTGCACCGAGCCGGTGAAGGAGATGGCGTTGACGTCACGCGAGTCGAGCATGGCCTGGCCCACCTCCGAGCCGCGGCCCATGACGAGGTTGAGAACACCATTGGGCAGGCCCGCGCGCGAAGCGATTTCGGTCAGCGCCCAGGCGCAGCCCGGAACGAGATCGGCGGGCTTGAACACCACCGTGTTGCCATAGGCCAGCGCCGGCGCGATCTTCCAGGCCGGGATGGCGATGGGGAAATTCCACGGGCAGATGAGGCCGACGACACCCACGGGCTCGCGCGTGATGGTGATATCGACACCCGGACGCACCGAAGGGACCGCCACGCCATCGACGCGCAGCGCCTCCTGGGCGAAGAACTTGAAGATCTGCGCGGCCCGTGCCGTTTCCATGATGCCGTTCATCAGCGGCTTGCCTTCCTCGCGGGCGAGGAGTTTGCCGATCTCTTCCTTGCGGGCCAGCAGTTCGACGCCGATCGCTTCGAGGATGTCGGCGCGCTGCTGCGGCGTGGTGGCGGCCCAGGAGGGAAGGGCGGCCTTGGCGGCGGCGATTGCCGTGAGCGCCTGCGCCTTGTCGGCCTGGGCATAGGTGCCGACCACATCGGTGACGTCGGACGGGTTGATGTTGTCCTTGGCCGATGTACCTTCGACCCATTCGCCATTGATGAAATTCTTGTGCAGCATGTCTGTCTTCCTTGTTTGCAAGACCCACTAAAGAAGCGGTGGCGGCCGCGCAAGCATCAGCCGATGCGCAGCAGGATTGCGCCGGCGGCGATGAGGAGCGCGCCCAGAACGCGCTGGGCCGTGAGTGTTTCCTTGAGCAGCCGGGCCGACATGACGAGCGCGAAGATGATGCTGGTCTCGCGCAGGGCGGCAACGGTGGCGATGGGAGCCTGCGCCATGGCCCAGATGACAATCGCATAGGCCAGCGACGAGGCGGCGGCGCCGAACAGGCCTTTCTTCCAGTGCGGCAGCACCTGGCCGAGGATGGCAGGCCCCCGCAGGACAAGTCCGGTGGCAAACAGGAACAGGCCATCCAGCACGAAGACGAAACCGGCATAGGCGATGGGGTCGCCCGAGACGCGGCCCCCCAGGCCATCCACCACCGTATAGACCGCGATGAAGACGGCCGTTCCCCCGGCAAAGAAAAGGGTGTGCCCGTCAACCGAGGCCCGACGGAGGCCCGACAGCCCCGCCAGCAGCAGGCCGATGAGCAGCACCACGATCCCTGCGGTCGCCACGGTGGTTGGCACGTCATGGGTGAGCAGCGCGGTGCCAAGCAGGGTGAGGAACGGTGCCCCGCCGCGGGCCAGCGGATAGACCAGGCTCAGGTCGCCGGTCTTGTAGCTGCGGGCAAGGAAGAGGTTGTAGCCGGTGTGCAGGAACCCCGAGACCAGGCCGTAGACCATGCCGGTCGTGTTCGGCAGGCCGGTCACCGCCAGCATGGCGACGCCGAAAAAGCCCATGCCGGTCTGGATCAGGAACAGGCCGAGGAAACGGTCCATGTTCAGTTTGACCTGCACGTTCCATGCGGCATGCAGGAGGGCGGCGAACAGGACGAGGATGAAGACCGTGGTGCTCAAGGGGGTGCCGGGGCTGTTTCCCGTGGGTTAGGCCGCGATCCCGCCCTGTGCAACGAAAAAGGCCCGGAGGGCGGGTCCGGGCCTTCAGATTCGGGAAAACTGGTTCCGGAGCGTCAGGAGCAGACAGAGCCGCCCACAGTGGTGGTGTAGCAGGTGAGCATCGAGGTCGAACGCGGACGCACCATGATCGCCTGTTCGACATTGAAGGTCGTGGCACCGAGCACGGATTTGCCAAGGAAGGTCGCCATGAAGGGCGTGTAGTCCATGCAGGTGATGGCCACGATCACGTCGTTGCTGGCGGTCATCAATGCGCCCATGGCGGTGGTGTCGGGCGCGGTGCCGCAGGACGGGCCACCTGTCCTGCCGGTTTTCCAGATCTGCGTCACGGTGGTGCCGACCTTGCGGTAGCCATAGACGTCGATATGGAATTCGTTTGATGCCAGCGGCCTGAGGACCATCTCGGCGGCATTGTAGTAGTCGTCGATGGTGGACTTGAGCACCGAGGTGCGGTTCTGCGCCACGAGATCGGCGACCACGCTGGCCGAATAGGTGATCTTGCGGTTGTGCGAGATCAGCGTCGTCAGGTCGATCATGCCGAAGAAGAGCAGCAGGAGGACGGGCAGGATGATGGCTGTTTCGATGGCCGCGACGCCGTTCTCGGCGCGCAGGAATGACTTGCTTTTCTTGATCATGGTCATTGGCCTCACGAGCAGCTGGTGCCGCTGGGGAACGGTTCGTTCTGGAACATGGCGAAGCCTGCGACGCGGCGCTTGCTGTTGCCATCCACGTTGCCGAAGGGGCTCATGAAGGGCATGACGATGTTCCAGTCATAGGTGGCGATGATGGCAACGGGCTTGGACGGCCCGCCGCAGTCGTAGGACGAGGCAGACGGCGCGCCGCCGTAGGCATTGCCGACGTTCAGGTAGGAGGGCGTCGCGGTCTTCAGTGCCGCGAAGCTCGCCGCCGATTTCACGTAGACGTTCACGGATCCATTGCAGTCCATGACGGCGCTCGCGAGGTTGCAGATCTCGGTCTTGAAGGCGGCGGCACTCATGCCGGCCGATTGCGCCTGGCCGGTGCGGACCTTGCGGGCCGCCTCCTGCACGCTGGCCTGCAGGACATATTCGGTAAACAGCATGATGCCGGTTTCAATCACGGCACCCAATGCCATGAAGAACACCGGCGCCACCATGGCAAACTCCACGGCAGTCACGCCGCGGGCGTTGCGCAGGAATTTCCTTGGAGCGAATTTCAGTCGCATGTTTGCACACTCCCCACTCGGCATTGCTGGGCCGAGGCCTTGTCAACGTGCGGTCCTATCACCACTGGATTTCTTTTTTTTGAAGGGATTGTCTAAAATTTTAGGTAATGCCGCTGCAGGCCCGCAAGAAAAAGGCAGGTTCCGGGGAACCTGCCTGTTGCATGATGACACGAAGCCGCACGGGCGGATCATTGCGGCGCGGGCGGTGCTTCCGACTTGGCCGTGTCGGCGCCGGTGGCCAGTTCGATCTTCTTCTTGGTCTGTTCGAGGATGACAGCATTGTAAAGCATGTCGTCGCCGATCTGCAGTTCGCTCTCGCAGTAGGGCGCGCAATTGTAGGATTCGCGCTTCGCGCCGCGGAACAGGGCCAGCGCATTGGGCGTCTGGCGGCCGATCGAAACTTCAAAATTCGCCATCTCGTTGCCGCTCATGTCCATGACCATGATGTTGGTGGTGCCGAAGGCGCGGCCATGCAGGAAGAGCTTGGTGCCTTCCACCGTGGCATCCGCGATGGTGGGATTGCCGATCACCACCGAGCCGGGAAGGCTGGGCAGGATGACGAGTTGCGACTGGTCTGACTCGAGGATCAGGGCCTGTCCGGCAAAGCTGCTGGCCGGGGCCGCCAGGGCCGCGACAAGCGCGGCGGCAGCGATGAGGGAAGAGCGGAGACGCATGCGGACAAACCTCTTGGCGTAACGGAAAGGCGCATGGCGCGCCTGTCTTTGCAGGGAGACTTGCACGGGAATGGTGAATCTTCGGTTACCGCGGCCATGGGCGGCACGGATTGCCAGACAGCGGGCGGTGCCTTGATCTTCTGTTGACTTGCCCCGGTAGGGTTAACCGCGCCTTTACGGCTGGCGTGGGATTGTGCGGCGGAAATGTGCCGGGCCATCGCCCCGCACCGTACGGATCGCTCACATGCTTCATATATTGTCGATTGCCCTCCTGCCTGTGCTGATGATTGCCGCCGCCATCAGTGATCTCTCCTCCTTCCGCATTCCCAACTGGCTGACGCTGCTGACCGCCGTGCTCTTCTTTCCCATGGCCTGGGCAACCGGAATGCCGCTGGTGGAATTCGGCTGGCACCTGCTGGCGGGCGCCATTCTCTTTGTGGCGGGTTTCGCGCTCTTCTCCTTCGGCCTCTTTGGCGGTGGCGATGCCAAGCTGCTGGCTGCGGCCGGACTCTGGTTCGGCACGTCCCAGACCATGCCTTTCCTGATCGCCACGGTCATCGCCGGTGGCGCGCTTGCCATCGCCGTGGCGCTCTGGTCCGTCGTCATGACCATGGTGGAAATCCAGGGCGTGGGTGCCGAGAACCGCATCGGCAAGGCAGCCCGCAAGATCCGCCCGAAGCTGCCCTACGGCTTCGCACTCGCCATTGGCGCCATCATTGCCTACCCGCAGACCTGGTGGATCGTGGGTGCCGCCTGACGCCCGATTTGACGGTCAATTTTACGATTATGGATAACATTAACCAATATTTTGCCATTCGGTCCGAAAGATGGACCCTGAAAGTGTGTGCTCCGCAGGTTGATGCGGTGCCACCGGTGAGGATCTGCTGATGAGTAAGATGCGCGTTTTGGTACTGGCCGGTTCGGTGGGTGCGGCTGTTGCGGCGGCCCTGCTGGCCAAGGGCATAATCGGCAAGAAGGCACCGCCTCCCGAGCCGCAGGTCATCTCCAAGGTCGAGACCACCGACGTGCTCGTGGCCGCCCGTGACATCCAGACCGGTGAGAAACTCGCTCCCGGCAGCCTGCTCTGGAAGGAGTGGCCCAAGGACAACGTGCTGGAGGCCATGATCACCAAGGATGAGATGGCCGACGCCGAAGAGAAATACGCCGAGGCCCGCGCCTTCGTGCCGATGTTCGAAGGCGAAGTGATCAATGACAAGAAGATCGTGAAACCGGGCGAGGGCGGCTTCATCAGCGCCATCCTGCCCAAGGGCATGCGCGCCATTTCGGTGGCCGTGTCGCTGCGCTCGACCGCCGGTGGCTTCATCCTGCCGAATGACCGGGTTGACGTCATTCTCACCCGCAAGGTGCCGGGCCCCGGCAATCTCGTGAAGAGCGAGACGGTGATGTCCAATGTCCGCGTCCTCGCCATGGACCAGGTCTTCAAGAAGGTTCAGGAGGGCGACGAGGTTTCCATGAAGGAAGTGGAAACGGCGACGCTGGAACTCCACCCCGAACAGGCCGAGATCATTGCCAAGGTCGAATCCGAGGGCGAACTCTCGCTCTCCCTGCGCTCCATCGCCGAGAACGACGCCAAGTCGCTCGAGGAAGGTCCGGTCCTCGCCGAGAAATACCGCAGCAACGGCAAGACCAAGACCACCGACACGCTCTTCATTCGCGCAGGTATCGAGACCTACGCCACCAATCGCTGAGGCACACGCGTCATGTTCATGAATATCAACTCCTCGTTTCTCGCGCGCCCGGTGGCCAAGGCAGGACTGCTGCTCGCAGGCCTGATGACGGCTGCAACCATGGCGCTCACCCTGCAGGCGGTGACGGCACCGCCCGCGCAGGCGACCGACCTTGACGTTTCCGCCGCCGACAACGACGGCCGCTTCGTCCGCATCGGCCTCAACAAGTCGGTGGTGGTGAAGCTGCCCGCCGACGCCCGCGACGTGATTGTCGGCAACCCCGAGATCGTGGATGCCGTGGTGCGTTCCAAGAACACCGCCTACCTCTTCGCCCGCAAGCCGGGCCAGACCAACGTCTTCTTCTTCGACGCCAACGGCCAGCAGATCCTGAACCTGGACCTGGAAGTGGCGCTCGACACCACCGCCATCCGCAAGCTCCTGCAGCGCTCGCTGCCGGGCACCCGCATCACGGTGGATACGGTCAACAACAACGTCATCCTCGGTGGCATCGCCCACAGCCAGCTTGAGGCCAAGACCGCCGTTGACCTCGCCAACCAGTTCGCCCAGGGCGCGTCGTTCATGAGCAGCGGCTCGAGCATCATCAACACCATCAAGGTGGCCGGCGAAGACCAGGTCATGCTGAAGGTCAAGGTGGTTGAAATCCAGCGCGACGTGCTGAAGCAGTTCGGCATCAACTTCCAGGCCCTGATCAAGGCCGGGAACTTCGCCTTCAACCTCTCCAACATGAATCCCTTCGCCAGCGACCTGCTGAGCCCCGCGGGCGGCTATGCCGGTGCCTACAGCGGCGGCAACGTGACTGTTGATGGCGTGCTGCGCGCCATGGAATCCGATGGCATGCTCCGCACCCTCGCAGAACCCAACCTCACCGCCCAGACGGGTGGCGAGGCCCAGTTCCGTGCCGGCGGCGAATTCCCCTACTGCGCCACCATCGATCCGGACACGGGCGTCTGCTCCTACCAGTTCAAGGAATTCGGTGTCGCCGTGGACTTCACGCCAACCGTCCTTGATGAAGGCCGCATCAACCTGAAGATCAAGACCGAGGTGAGCGAACTCGCCCAGTCGGCGACCACGGTTGCGGTGCCCACCGTCAACAAGCGTGGCGCCCAGACCACGCTGGAACTGCCGAGCGGCGGTTCCATGATGATCGCCGGCCTCATCCGCGAGACCACGCGCCAGAACATCAAGGGCACCCCCGGCCTCAAGAAGCTGCCGATCCTCGGCACCCTCTTCCGCAGCCGCGACTTCATCGAGAATGAAACGGAACTCGTCATCATCGTGACACCCTATCTGGTGCGCGCCACGGGCGAGAAGCAGCTCACCACGCCGGACAAGGGCTTCAACGCCCCGACCGACCGCCAGACCATCCTCATGGGCCGCCTCAACAAGGTCTATGGCACCGGCGGTGCTGCACCGGATGGCACATACCACGGCAACGTTGGCTTCATCGTCGAGTGAGCCGGGAAAGGTTTAGGAAAATGCGTATGTCAGTTCTGTCTCGGAAATCCCTCCCCCTCCTGGTGATGGTGGCAGGCCTCGGCCTTGCCGGTTGCGCCCACGATGATCTGGCGCTCGATGACACCTATGTGCCGATGTCACCGGAAGAGCGCTATCCCATCGAATACGCCAAGGGCCCGATCACCCTCGAGGTGGCCTCGTCCCATGGTACGCTCCAGCCTTCGCAGGCCAATGCGGTGGCCCGGTTTGCCCGCCAGTCGCTGGCCGGCGGCCTGACGCCCGTGATGGTCAAGCGCCCGGCAGGCGGCGGCAAGTCGGCCCGCGTGGCCGAGGAAGTCGCGGGCCTCATGCTGCAGCAGGGCGTGCCGCGCGAGATGATCCGCATTGGTACCTATCCTGCACCCGCTTCGGCACCGGTGCGCCTCGCCTACGTCAAGTCCTATGCCCACACCAAGCCGTGCGGCGAGTGGACGGTGAACGGGGCCGACAGCGGCCGCAACGAGCGCATGCCCAACCATGGCTGCGCCGTCCAGTCCAACATCGCCGCCATGCTGGCCAATCCGGAAGATGTGGTTGCGCCACAGCCGGCCACGCTGGTTCCCGCGGCAAACGGCACCGCCGCCATCAAGAAGATCAGTGATGGCCAGGGCAAGACAGGTTTCGGTTCGCTCTTCGGTTTCTGAGCGGGCTCACGCAAAAGGCACAGGCGCAACAGTCAAGGCAACACCATGAACACCGCAACGCAAGTTTCTCCCCAGATGGCCGCCACGCAGGACGAGCTCGTGGCGCTGGTGCCGCGCGTCGACATCCACATCTTCTGCGAGACGCAGGAGACCGGCCAGGCCATCCAGGTGGCCAGCGCCGACCGCCGCATGTCGCGCGCCCATGTCACCATCCAGCTGGGCGGCATTGCCGCCGCGGTGCAGGTCTACCAGACCCAGCCGACGCCTCATGTGCTGGTCGTCGAAACCCACGGCAACCGCGACCAGGTGATGGCTGATCTGGGCCGCCTCGCCGAGGTCTGCCAGGCCACCACCAAGGTGGTGGTCATCGGCCACGTCAACGACGTGATCCTCTACCGCGAACTGGTGAAGGCGGGGATCAGCGAATATGCGGTGGCGCCGATCACCTCGTTCAGCTTCATCGAGACCATCGCCAACCTCTTCAACGATCCCAAGGCCGCACCCCTTGGCCGCATCATGTCCTTTGTCGGCGCCAAGGGCGGCGTCGGCTCGTCAACCATCGCCCACAACGTCGGCTGGGCGGTGTCGCAGCGCCAGAACATCGACACCATCATCACCGACCTTGACCTCGCCTTCGGCACGGCGGCCCTCAACTTCAACCAGGACGGTTCAGGCGGCATCATGGATGCGCTCGGCGCGCCGGACCGCGTTGACACCACCCTGATCGACCGCCTCATGACCAAGCTGGGCAGCAAGCTCAGCCTTCTCAACGGCCCGAGCAGCATCGACCGCGACCTTTCGATCGAGGCCCATGCCGTCGAGACCATCCTCAACGTCGTGCGTTTCTCGGCTCCCATCGTCATCGTTGACGTGCCCAACATGTGGGCCCCGTGGATCAAGTACACGTTGCTCAACTCCGACGAGATCATCATCACGGCGACGCCCGAGCTTCCCGCCCTGCGCAATGCCAAGAACCTCGTGGACATGCTGAAGGCGGCGCGCCCCAATGACAAGCCGCCGCGCCTGATCATCAACCAGGTCGGCGTGCCCAAGCGCCCGGAAATCCCGGTCAACGATTTCGCCAAGGCCATCGGCATCGCGCCATCGGCGGTCATTCCGCACGATCCGCAGACCTTTGGCATGGCCCAGGGCAACGGCCAGATGGTCTTTGAAGTGGCGCCGAAATCCAAGTCGGCCGAAGTGCTGGGCGAACTGGCCCGTACGCTCGCCGGAAACCAGAAGGCCAGCGCCGAAATCAAGAAGTCCGGCAGCCTGTTCTCCAAGCTGCCGATCTTCAAGAAGAAGTAAGCCCAGAAGGACCAAGCGATGTTTGGCAAGAGACCCGAAAATTCCGCTTCCCCAGGTGCTGCACTTCCGCCGCCGGGCGCTGCCCCGGGCAGCGTTCCCGCGGTGGCACCTGCCGCCGCGCAGGCCAACTTCGTGCCCGATGTGAAGGTGCAGCAGCCCATGGGCTTCGGCGCCAACAGCGCGGGTGCCCGCGCCGCCACACCTGCCGTCGCCGCCGCCCCGGTGCGCGATGCCGGAAACCCGGACCATTCCAAGCGTTCCGACAACTACTACGACATCAAGAGCACGATCTTCAACGCGCTCATCGATGCCATCGACCTGACGCAGCTGGCCCAGCTTGACCGCGACGCCGCCCGCGACGAAATCCGCGACATCGTTAACGAGATCATCGCCCTCAAGGACGTGGTGATGTCGATTGCCGAGCAGGAGGAACTGCTCGAGGACATCTGCAACGACGTGCTTGGCTACGGCCCGCTGGAACCGCTGCTGGCCCGCGACGACATCGCCGACATCATGGTCAACGGCTCAGCGACGGTGTTCATCGAAGTCGATGGCAAGATGCAGAAGACTGGCGTTCGCTTCCGCGACAACGCCCAGCTGCTCAACATCTGCCAGCGCATTGTGAGCCAGGTCGGCCGCCGCGTCGATGAAGCCTCCCCGATCTGCGACGCCCGCCTGCCTGACGGTTCGCGCGTCAACGTCATCGCCCCGCCGCTCGCCATCGACGGCTGCGCCCTCACCATCCGCAAATTCAAGAAGGACCGCCTGAGGTTGCCGGATCTCGTGCGCTTCAAGTCGATCACGCCGGAAGGCGGCACCATCCTCGAGATTGTCGGTCGCGTGCGCTGCAACGTGCTGATCTCCGGCGGTACCGGCTCGGGCAAGACGACACTGCTGAACTGTCTCACCGGCTATATCGACCACGACGAACGCGTGATCACCTGCGAGGACGCCGCCGAACTGCAGCTCCAGCAGCCGCACACCGTGCGTCTCGAAACCCGCCCGCCGAACCTCGAAGGCGAGGGCGCCATCACCATGCGCGATCTCGTCAAGAACTGCCTGCGTATGCGTCCTGAACGCATCATCGTCGGCGAAGTCCGCGGACCGGAAGCCTTCGACCTCCTGCAGGCGATGAACACCGGTCACGACGGCTCCATGGGCACGCTGCACGCCAACAGCCCGCGTGAAGCCATCTCGCGTCTTGAATCGATGATCACCATGGGCGGCTTCGCCCTGCCATCCAAGACCATCAAGGAAATGATCTGCGGCTCGATCGACGTGATCGTCCAGGCCTCGCGCCTGCGTGACGGTTCGCGCAAGATCACCCACATCACCGAGGTCGTCGGCATGGAAGGCGACGTGATCATCACCCAGGACCTCTTCGTCTACGAGATCGTGGGAGAGGATGCCAACGGCAAGATCATCGGCCGCCACCGTTCCACGGGCATCGCCCGGCCCCATTTCTGGGACCGCGCCCGCTACTACAGCGAAGACCGCCGCCTCGCCGAAGCGCTGGAACGCGCCGAAGCGCGCGAAGCGGGCAACGCCTAACCGGGAGTCCTCACGACAATGTTTGGCGCCGACCTCTCCGACCTTGCCTTCCTCTTCACCGTTGCCGTGGCGGTGGGTGGCCTTCTGATCGCCATCGTCTTCCCGATGATCTCGGGCAACAATGCCGCGCGCCGCGTTGATGCCATCGCCAGCGGCAAGAAGGAGGCGAAGTCAAGTTTCCGCCAGCGCTTCGCCGAGGACAACAAGGACGTCCGCCGCCGCCAGATCCAGGACTCGCTCAACAAGCAGAACGAAGACCGAGCCAAGGCCAAGAAGAAGGTCACGCTCCAGACCCTCATCGCCCAGTCCGGTCTCGAAATCACCACGCGCGTCTTCTGGATCGTCTCGGCCGCGACCGGTGCTGCCTTCTTCATCGTGCCGCTCATCCTCGGCGCCCCCATCTACATTGCCGGTGGCGCCGCCTTTGTCGGCTTCCTCGGCTTTCCCCGCTGGTTCCTCGGCTTCCTGCGCAAGCGCCGCCAGAACGTCTTCATCAACGATCTCGCTGATGCCATCGACGTGATGGTGCGCGGCCTCAAGGCGGGCCTGCCCGTGTCGGAAGCCATGAAGATCATTGCCTCTGAATCCGGCCCGCCGGTCGGCCCCGAATTCATGGAAGTGGTGGATGGCCAGCGCGTCGGCATCTCCATCGACCAGGGCATTGAACGCATGGTCGAACGCATGCCGCTCGCCGAAGTGAACTTCCTCGCCATCGTCATGACCATCCAGTCCAAGACCGGCGGCAATCTCTCGGAAGCGCTTGGCAACCTCTCGCGCGTGCTGCGCGACCGCAAGAAAATGAAGGCCAAGGTCAAGGCCGTGTCCCAGGAAGCCAAGTCGTCGGCCGCCATCATCGGTTCGCTGCCCTTCCTGATCATGCTCGGCCTCACCATCCTCAATCCGAATTACCTCAACCCCCTGTTCAACACATCGACGGGCAACATGCTGCTGGTGGGCAGCGCCACGTGGATGACGATCGGCGTTCTTGTCATGCGCAAGATGATCAACTTCGAAATCTGAGCCTGAATTCCGGGTCCGGCAAACGGACAGCAAGAAGAAGAACAAGAAGATGGAACTGATCGCCACACTGCTGCAGATCGAAACCCTGGTGACACTGCTGGTGGCGCTGGCGGCCTTCGGAACGGTCATCACCATTGCGGCCCCCTATCTCGAGGGTGACAAGCTCCAGAGCCGCATCAAGGGTGTCACCGAGGAACGTGAACGCCTGCGCCAGCAGATGAAGGCCTCGCTTGCCGGCAACGAGGCCCGCCTGCGCGAAAAACCCAAGGGCGGCGTCTACCAGCAGCTGGTGGAAGCTCTCAACCTCAAGCAGGTACTGGAAGGCGAAGCCAGCCGCGACGCCTTGCGCCAGGCCGGCTTCCGCACCGAAAAGCACCTGATCACCTTCCTCGCGCTGCGCGTGATCGTTCCGATCATCGTCGGTATCATCACCTTCGTTTACACATCGACGGTCTTCGCCGACAAGGTCTCGCCCAACATGCGGCTGGTGAGCACCATGATCTCGCTGGTGGTGGGTTTCTACATCCCGGGCATCCTGCTCAAGAACCTGATCCAGCGCCGCCAGCATTCCATCAAGAGGGCGTGGTCCGACGCGCTTGACCTTCTGCTCATCTGCGTTGAATCCGGCATGGCGCTTGAACCGTCGCTGGTGCGCGTCGCCAAGGAAATCGGCAGCCAGTCGGTGCCGCTCTCGGAAGAACTGTCACTGACGGTGGCGGAACTCTCCTACCTGCAGGACCGCCGCAAGGCCCTCGACAACTTCGGCAAGCGCACCGGCCTCGAAACCGTCAAGGCGGTGGTGACAAGCCTCATCCAGTCGGAACGCTATGGCACGCCGCTGGGCACCGCCTTGCGCGTCCTTGCCCAGGAAAACCGCGACGCCCGCATGTCGGAGGCCGAGAAGAAGGCCGCCGCCCTGCCGCCGAAGCTGACCGTGCCGATGATCATGTTCTTCCTGCCGGTGGTCTTCGTGGTCATTCTCGGACCGTCGGTCATCATGGTCCTCAAGTACGACTGAGCTTTCGCCCGGCGCTCTGGCGCCGGGTCTTGCCGCCGCCCGCGCGCAACAGGGCCGAGAGGCCGTGTTGCGTCTTGTGCCAGTGGTGCGGGCGCACCGCGAAATCCCACAGCGCCATCCAGGCGGCAGGGGTCATCAGCATCCAGTAGAGCGGCATGGTGAGGATGGTTCCGGTCCAGTGCCAGTAGCCAAGCCTGGCGAGGCCGCGCTGGGCGCAGGCCATGGACACGCCATAGCCCAGCAGCAGGATGGCCCCGCCGAGCCCGATGGCGCCGCCATGCAGGGGCGTTGCAAGTTCCTGGTACACGCGCCCCGACAGGAAGAACCACAGCGTATGGGCGAGGAAGAACGGATGCAGCAGGGCCGAGGCGAACACGCCGAGTGACATGCACTGGACGGTCCAGAACCCGCTCGGGCCCGCCTCGCGGAAAAGCTGCACGGGGTGGCGCATCAGCACCAGCCAGGTATGCAGGAAGCCCTTGAGCCAGCGCCGCCGCTGCCGCATCCAGTTCCACAGCTGCGTGTTGGCTTCCTCGTAGGTCCGGCTCTCGAAGGCATCCGTTTCAAAACCCATGCGCCGGAAGCGGTATCCGAGATCGGCATCCTCGGTGACGTTGAACGGATCCCACGCCCCGACGGCGCGCAGGGCGGCGCTGCGGAAGTGGTTGGAGGTGCCGCCCAGCGGCAGCGGCAGGCCGGTGGCGGCGAGTGCCGGCAGCAGCACGTTGAAGAGCGCCGCATATTCCGCCGTGAACTGCCGTGTCAGCCAGTTTTCATTGGGGTTGTAGTAGGTGAGCACCGCCTGCAGGCAGGCAAGGCCCTCGTCCCGCGCCGCGAAAATCGCGGCGGCGCGGCGCAACTGGTCCGGTTCCGGGACGTCTTCGCTGTCATAGATGGTCAGCAATTCGCCGCGCGAGAACTGCAGCGCATAGTTCAGGGCGCGCGGCTTCGTCTGCGGTTTGCCCGCTGGTACGACGATCACGTCAAAATGCTCCGGCAGTTGCCGTGCCATGACGGCGCGCTGCATCAGCACATCCTCCTCCTCAAGGATGAGCTTGATGTCGAGTTTGGCCACCGGATAGTCCAGTGCCATGAGGCCGCCGATCAGCTGGTTGAGCACCGCCGTTTCGCGGAAGAGCGGAACCAGCACGCTGTAGCTTGGCAGCGCGGACGTGGTCAGGGGCGGAACGGCAGGGGCCTGAAGCACCGTTCCGGGCAGGAGGGCGAGAATGCGGATCGCCACCGTCATGGCAAAGAAGCAGCCGGAGAGCAGGCTGGCGGCCAGCAGCACATAGCCCCAGTCCAGGCCGATGCCGGTGGCGGCCACCAGCGCCAGCCACACCATGAGCCCGGCCAGCTGCTGCCCCGTGAAGCGGCGCTGGGCGGAGAGGCCGGGGTGACGCCGCGCCAGTCCGGAGACAGCCTCGCGCAACAAGCCGGGACCGAGCACGAAACGCACCGCCTTGCGGAAGGCGGCTGCGTCGGCCCGCGCCACCACCCTGAGGCCAAGGGCCTGCGCGGCGCGTTCGGCGGCGGGCGTTATGGCGGAATAGACGGTCATGCCCGGCAGCACGGCGGCAGGAACGAGTTTGTGTTTGAGGGCGAGTTCACGGTCCTGCGGCGTCAGCCGCATCAGCATGCCGGGCAGGAGGTGCCCCGGAAAAAGCGGCAAGACATCCCGGGGAGCATCGTCTAGACTGCGTCCGCTGGCCTCCAGCGCCTGCTTCGCCGCAAACCCATGTTTTGACCCGTGTCCTGAGCCGAGATCCGATCCCAGCCATGCGCCATCATTTGCGCGATTGTAGCCCACAGCCGTCCTGCCCCCCTGAACCGGTTACGGCCTCCACCGGAAACGGCCCCGTTCACAACCCTGTCTGGCAATCCAAGGGCATCCGCAAGCAAAGATCAAGGGCTGGCCGTGGTGTGGCCATGGCCCTGGTTGCATGGACAGCCTGTGCCATCCTTTCTGTGACCGGTGCCGGGACAGCGGTTTTCGCCCAGGACGCCCCGGATGAACCCGCCGTGGCCCAGGTGCCGATTCCCCGCTTCCGCGCCATCGACGCTGACGCGCCCCATGCCTCGAAGCTGCCGCTGCCGGCGGTGCGGCTGCTGGCGGAACCCGACTTCGCGCCGTGGAGCTTCACCCTTGAGGACGGGACACTGGCCGGCATTTCGGTTGATCTCGCCAAGGCCGCCTGCACCGAGGCGGGCCTCACCTGCGAAATCGTGCCCACGCCCTTCACCGGCCTCTTGCCGGGCCTGCAGAAGGGCGATGGCGACATGATCGCGACGGGCCTGCGCCTCAACAGTGATCTCATGGCCAACACGGCGCTGACGCGCCCCTATTTCCGCGCCATGGGCCGCTTCATGATGCGCCGCGGCACGCAGATCGCGGCGGCGGACCCGCGCGCGCTGGCGGGCCGCCGCATCGGCGTGGTCAAGGGCACGGCCCACGAGGCCTTCCTCAAGCTCCACTACCCGAAATCGCAACTGGTGCCGGAAGAGCGCGAGACGGTGATGTATGAGGCGCTTCGCACCGGCGCGCTGGATGTGGCCTTTGGCGATGCCCTGCGCATGTCCTTCTGGATGAACAGCGATGGCGCGCGCAAATGCTGCGCCGGGTTGGGCGGCGCCGTGGTTGATGCCGAAACCTTCTCGCGCCCGCTCGTCTATGTGGTGCGCCAGGACAAGGCGGCGGTCCGCGACCGCCTTGACGAGGCGCTCGACGTGCTGGAAGAAAACGGCTCCACCGCCAGCATCTTCGCCCGCTACCTGCCAGCGCCCATCTGGTAGCTCACCCAACCCGCATTTCAGGACATGACATGATCGACGCCCGCAAGATTCTGCTGCCGCCGGGACGTGGGCCCGCCACACCCATCCATGTTGTCGGCAAGGCCGCCTGGCCCACGTTCAGCGCCACGCTGCGCACCGAGGCCAGAGCCTGGGCCAAGGCCCATGGCTTTGAGGCAGCCCCGCTGGCACTGCTTGTGCTGCCGGGCAAGGCGGGCGTGCCGGATGCGGTGCTGGTGGGCGCACCGGGTGAGCGTGACGACCCCTTCGCCCTCGGTGCCATTGCCGCGCGCCTGCCGGAGGGCAGTTACAGCTTTGCCGAGGCCGCCCTTGCCACGGGGGATGTGGCGCTGGGATGGTGTGGCGAACTCTACAAATACGATCCCCATCGCCCCACCAAGGTGAAGGCGGTGACGCTGGTGATGCCGTCAAAGCCAGCGGCAACACAGGCGGCCATGCTGGCCAACGCCGTCTTCGCCGTGCGCGACCAGGTGAACGCGCCTGCCAACATCCTTGGCCCTGATGAACTGGAACGCGATGCCCGCGCCCTTGCGCGAGCACACAAGGCGAAGGTCAGCGTCATCTCGGGTGCGGCGCTGGCGAAAGGTTTTCCGCTCATCCACGCCGTGGGGGCTGCCTCAACGCGCAAGCCCCGCCTCATCGACATCACCTGGGGCAATGCCAGGCACCCGAAGGTGACACTGGTGGGCAAGGGCGTTGTCTTCGACACCGGCGGCCTCGACATCAAGCCCTCCGCCTCCATGCTGCTGATGAAAAAGGACATGGGCGGTGCCGCCAACGTGCTGGGCCTTGCCCGCCTGATCATGGAGCAGGGCCTGAAGCTTCGCCTGCGCGTCCTTGTTCCTGCAGTTGAAAATGCCATCGCAGGCGACGCCTTCCGGCCCGGCGACGTTTTCAAATCGCGGAAAGGAATCACCGTTGAGATCGGCAACACCGACGCCGAGGGACGACTCATCCTCGCCGATGCACTCGCCTTGGCGGACGAGGAAAAGCCGGAGCTGTTGCTCGACATGGCGACTCTCACAGGCGCTGCCCGCGTGGCGACGGGACCCGACCTGCCGCCCTTCTTCACCGATGACGAGACCCTGGCCGCCGATCTCGGCCGTCACGCCTTTGCCGTCAACGATCCGCTCTGGCGCCTGCCGCTCTGGCGTCCCTATGCCAGCATGATCGAGACGCCCATTGCCGATCTCAACAACGCGGGCGCTGGCGGCTTTGCCGGTGCCATCACGGCGGCCCTGTTCCTGCGCCGCTTCGTCGAGCAGGCGAAGGCCTACGTGCACTTCGACATTTTCGCCTGGACGCCGACGGCCAAGCCGGGCCGTCCCAGGGGCGGTGAATCCCAGGCCATGCGCGCCCTCTTTGCGCTGCTCTGCGAGCGCTATGGAAAGTGACTTGCCGTTGCGGGCGTTTTGGAGAATGATACGGATCCGAAACAAAATGGCTGCGTTCCATGGCTCACCGTCTCAGCCCCGCCCAGAGCATGAAGCTCTGGCATGACGTCCACCTCGCCCAGGTTCATGATGACGAGCCCGATCTCTCTGTGCGCCAGATGAGCGTGCTGCTGACAGTCTATCTGGAAGCGCCGCCGCACACCGTGCGCGGGCTCGCCGCCAAGCTGCAGGTGACGAAACCCGTGATCACCCGTGCCCTCGACAGCATGGGCAAGCTGGGCCTCGTCAGCCGCCGCCGCGATGAGGCGGACAGGCGCAATGTGCTGGTGCAACGCACCGTGAAGGGCGTGCTCTATCTTGAACGGCTGGGTGATCTCATCGGCCAGACCTCGGAAGGCCTGTGATGGCAAACCTCGACAGGCGATTGAACCTGTACCGTCCCGATCTCGCCGATGTGGCGTTACGGGGCCGAATCGAAGCGGCGCGCTTTGTCGAGGGCCGCCCCATGCAGGTGGGATGCACCGTTGCCTCGCTGCGCCGCCAGCCCACTGCCACATCCATGCAGCTGACCGAGGCGCTGCCGGGGGAAACGTTGCAGGTCTTCGACGAAGCCGATGGCTGGGCCTGGGTGAAGCTCGACCGCGATGGTTACGTGGGCCATGTGGAGGCCGCACGGCTCACGCCCGTTTCCGCAGCGGCAAGCCATGAAGTCGCGGTGCCCTCGACGCTGCTCTATCCGAAGGCCGACCTGAAGACCCAGCCCGCCACCTTTCTGCCAATGCTCGCGCGTGTCGCCGTGACGGACGAAGAGAAGGACTACGCTGCCGTTGCAGCCAATGGTTTCGTCTTCTCGAAACATCTGCGCGCCATCAGCAGCGGCAGCGGTGATTTTGTCAGTGTTGCCGAACGCTTTCTTCACACGCCCTACTATTGGGGCGGCAAGACCGTTCACGGCCTCGATTGCTCCGGCCTTGTGCAGGTGTCACTGCATGCGGTTGGCGTTGACTGTCCACGCGACAGCGACATGCAGGAGGCGTCACTGGGTGTGGCTCTGCCCCAGGCTGAGAAGCGGCGGCGCGGCGACCTCGTGTTCTGGGATGGCCACGTCGGAATCATGGCCGACAGCGAGATGCTGCTGCACGCCAACGGCTTCGACATGATGGTGGTCTGCGAGCCGCTGGCTGACGCGGTGGCACGCAGCGCGGCGAAGGGCAAGCCGGTGACCAGTGTGAAAAGGCTGTAAGTGATTTGCCAAGGGGTGAGTTTACCTGCGTGAGCACGCTGCATGTGCAGCAAACCTCGCTTCTTGCTCCGTCACCCCGGCGTAGGCCGGGGCGGGGCTTCTCATGCAAGCCTGTGAACTCCTAGCCAAGCCCTGTCCCGGCCTGCGCCGGGATGACGTCACTTGGAGGACATGTTTTTGCGAACGGTTGTTTCCCTCAATATCCCCGCGCCCGGTCCACCAGATTCGAGAGCTTGCCGGTGGCCTCATAGTCCGCGATCTGCCGCGCCACATATTCGCAGATCACGGCCGGATCGGAATCGGCCGCGATGTGCGGCGTGAGCGTCACCTTCGGATGAGTCCAGAACGGACTTGTGGCGGGCAGTGGTTCACTGCGGAACACATCAAGCGTCGCGGCATGCAACTCGCCCACATCAAGTGCCGCGAGAATGTCGTCTTCCACCTGTTGCCGTCCACGCCCTGCGTTGATCAGAACCGGAGCACCGAACGGACCACTGCGGGCGAGCTTGCGGATGAGCCCACGGTTCAGGATGCCATCCGTTTCCGGCGTGGCCGGGAGTAGCGACACCAGCACGTCGGTGCGCGCGAGGAATGTGTCGAGGCCTCCGGCGCCGGAGAAACACTGCACGCCTTCGACCGTCTTGGGCGAGCGGCTCCAGCCCGCCACCTTGAAGCCGAGCAGGGCGAGCTTCTTCGCCGCATCCTGCCCCAGCACACCAAGCCCCATGACGCCGACGCGGAGCGCGCTGGCGGCGTGTGTCGGGAATGAATCCCACACGCCCTTGCGCTGGTTCTCGTCAAGCCTGCGCTGCTGGCGGTGATGCATCAGAACATGCAGCACCACATACTCGCTCATGCGCATGGTGAGGTCGGGATCGTTGACGCGCACGATGGGCACGTTTTCCGGCAGCGTCGGGTCCTTCAGGATGGCATCGACACCGGCACCCAGCGAGAAGATGACCTTGAGGTTGGCAAGCGAGCGCACGACATCAGGCGGCGGCAGCCAGGCCGCCACATAGTCGATGGTGCCGGGATCACCCATCTCCGGCCACACCCGCACATTCATGGCGGGTGCCGCCTTGCGCATTTCACCGGCCCAGAGCTGGCCGTCCCAGGTCGGGGTCACAAACAGGAATGTGCTCATTGACGCATGCCTTCACTGGCCTTGAGGTTGAGCGCTGCCGCCAGCAGCGCCTTGGTGTAGTCGTCCTTCGGGGTCTCGAAGATGTCGCGGGCGTTCCCGCGCTCCACCACCAGCCCGTTGCGCATCACGATCACCTCGTTGGCAAGGGCCCGCACCACCTTCAGGTCGTGGCTGATGAAGAGATAGGCAAGGTCGTGCTTCTGCTGCAGCGCGCGCAGCAGGTCGACCACCTGTGCCTGCACCGACATGTCCAGCGCCGATGTGGGTTCGTCCAGCATGATGAATTTGGGATCAAGCGCCAGCGCCCGGGCAATGGCGATGCGCTGCCGCTGCCCGCCGGAGAACTCGTGCGGATAGCGGTCCATGGCGGCGGGATCGAGCCCCACTTCCGTGAGCGACTGCGCCACCCGTTCGCGCCGCTCGTCTGCGCCAAGCGACGGGTTCTGGATGCGCAGGCCTTCCTCGACGATTTGCACGATGGACATGCGCGGGCTGAGCGAACCGAACGGGTCCTGGAAAACCACCTGCATGTCCTTGCGCAAGGGGCGCATCTCCTTGCCGGAAAGCCCGTCAATGCGCTTGCCCCGGAAGCGGATCTCGCCCTTGGACGATATGAGCCGCAGCATGGCGAGCCCCAGCGTGGTCTTGCCTGAGCCGCTCTCGCCGACGATGGCCAGCGTTTGCCCGGCCTTCACCGCGCAATCGAGGCCATCGACAGCCTTGATGTGGCCGGTGACGCGGCGCAGGAAGCCGCGCTTGATGGGAAACCAGACCTTGAGATCACGCGCTTCGGCAATCACCTCCGCATCAGGTTTCGCCGGAGGGGCCGACCCCTTTGGTTCCGCCGCCAGCAGCATTTTCGTATAGGCATGTTGCGGATGGGCGAAGAGCGCCTTGGCCGGGCCTTGCTCCACCACCTTGCCCTTCTGCATCACGCAGACTGTGTCGGCCATGTGCCTGACAATACCAAGATCATGGGTGATGAGCAGCAGCGCCATGCCGAATTCGGCCTGCAGGTCTTTCAGCAGCTTGAGGATCTGCGCCTGCACCGTCACGTCAAGTGCTGTTGTCGGCTCGTCGGCAATCAGCAGTTCGGGATTGTTGGCCAGCGCCATGGCGATCATCACGCGCTGGCGCTGCCCGCCCGAAAGCTGGTGCGGATAATCCTGCAGGCGCGTTTCCGGATCGCGGATGCCGACCTTGCCCAGCAGTTCGATGATGCGCTGCCGCGCGGGCTCGCCCGTCAGGCCCTGGTGCAGGTCAAGGATTTCGCCGATCTGCCGCTCCACCGTGTGCAGCGGATTGAGCGAGGTCATCGGCTCCTGGAAGATCATGGTGATGTCGTTGCCACGCACGCGCCGCAGGTCAGCCTCGTCATGGTCGAGCAGGTTCTCGCCCTTGAAGATGATCTCGCCCGAAGGATGCGTGGCCGCCGGATAGGCCAGCAGCTTCAGGATGGAGAGCGCGCTCACCGACTTGCCGGAACCCGACTCGCCCACCAGCGCCAGCGTCTCGCCCTTGTTGACCGAGAACGAGACGCGGTCCACGGCCAGCGTTTGCGTACCGCCCTGGCGGAAGGCAACGGACAGGTCTTTCACCTCGAGCAGCGGCGCCGTCATGCGAAGGTCTTTCGCGGGTCAAGCGCGTCGCGCACCGCCTCGCCGATGAAGACGAGCAGCGTGAGCAGGATGGAGGTGACGAAGAAGGCGGTAAAGCCCAGCCACGGGGCAAAGAGATTGTCTTTGCCCTGCTTCACCATTTCCCCAAGCGAAGCCGAGCCCGGCGGCAGGCCGAAGCCGAGAAGATCGAGCGCCGTCAGCGTCGTCACCGAGCCCGAGAGAATGAAGGGCATGAAGGTAACGGTGGAGACGAGCGCGTTGGGCAACAGGTGGCGTACCATGATCTGCAGGTCGGTGAGGCCCAGCGCCCGTGCCGCCCGCACATATTCGAAGTTGCGCGCCCGCAGGAACTCGGCGCGCACCACGCCAACGAGGCCTGTCCACGAGAACAGCACGAGGATGAAGAGCAGCAGCCAGAAGCTCGGCGTCACGAAGGCGGCGAGGATGATCAGCAGGTAAAGTGTCGGCATCGAGGCCCAGATGTCGATGAAGCGCTGAAACAGCAGGTCCGTCCAACCCCCGAAGTAACCCTGTACGGCCCCTGCCGCGACGCCGATGACCGAGGAAAAGAAGGTGAGGATGAGACCGAAAGCGACAGAAATGCGGAAGCCGTAGATCAGCCGGGCCAGCACGTCCCGGCCCTGGTCATCGGTGCCGAGCCAGTTCTTGTTGCCGAAGCGGCACTGCGGATCGGCGGCCCCTTGCGGATACTTCACGCAGGCCTCGTCGTCCGTGAGCAGGAAGGCGGGCCGCGATGGTGCGGGTGCCGGAATGTCCCGGTTCACCGTGCCGAAGGAATAACGCACCGGCGGCCAGATCATCCAGCCGTTGGCGCTGATTTCATCCGCGTTGACGGGATCGCGGAAATCCGTGACCGCGAGGAAACCGCCGAACTTGCTCTCGGGATAATCGACCAGCAGCGGATAGAGCATCTCGCCCTTGTAGGAGGCAAGGATCGGCCGGTCATTGGCGATGAGGGGCGCGAACACCGAGAGCACGAAGAGAATCATGAAGATGACGAAGGACCAGAAGCCCCGGCCATTGCGCCGGAACAATTCCCAGCGCCGCCTGTTCAGTCCGGAAAGCTTGATGAGTGCCATCACGTCTCCCGCGACTCGAAATCAATGCGGGGGTCGATCCACGTGTAGGTGAGATCGCTGATCAGCGCCACGACGAGGCCGAGCAGTGTGAAAATGTAGAGGTTGGCGAAGACCACGGGATAGTCGCGGTTCACCGCCGACTTCCAGGTGAGATAGCCAAGCCCGTCCAGCGAGAAGACAAATTCGATGAGCAGAGAGCCCGAGAAGAAGGCGGCGAGAAAGGCGCCGGGGAAACCGGAGATCACCAGCAGCATGGCATTGCGGAAGACATGGCCATAGAGCACCTGCCGTTCCGTCAGGCCCTTGGCCCGGGCTGTCGTCACATACTGCTTGCGGATTTCATCCAGGAAGGAGTTCTTGGTGAGCAGCGTCATGGTTGCAAAGCCGCTGATGCCGAGCGCCGTGAGCGGCAGCGCCAGATGCCAGGCATAATCCTTGACCTTGCCCCACCACGAGAGGTCATCGAAATTGTCCGAGGTGAGGCCGCGCAAGGGGAAGATGTCCCAGTAGCTCCCGCCTGCGAACAGAACGATCAGGATGATGGCGAAGATGAAGCTCGGAATGGCATAGCCGACGATGATGACGGCCGAGGTCCAGACATCGAAACTGGAACCGTCGCGCACCGCCTTGCGGATGCCGAGCGGGATCGAGACGAGATAGGTGATGAGCGTCAGCCAGAGGCCGAGCGAGATCGACACCGGCATCTTCTCCTTGATCAGCTGGATCACGGTCTTGTCGGTGAAGTAGCTCTTTCCGAAGTCGAAGGTGAAGTAATCCTTCAGCATCTTGAGGAAACGCTCGTGCGCCGGCTTGTCGAAGCCGAACTGCACTTCCAGCTGCTTGATGAACTCGGGATCAAGCCCCTGCGCGCCACGGTATTTCGAAGTGGAGCCACCTGCATCCTGGTTTTGCAACTCGCTGCCGCCACCGCCAAGACGCGAATTGGCGTCACCTGCATTGTCCAGCTGCGAGATGATCTGTTCGATCGGTCCGCCGGGCACGAACTGCACCACGGCAAAAGTGAGCAGCATCACGCCCACCAGCGTCGGGATCATCAGCAGCAGGCGTTTGAGGAGATAGGCACCCATCTGAGGTCAGGATTTCTTAAGGGCCGCATCGGCCTCGGCATCAAACCACCAGATCGTGGGGTAGCCCGGCGAATAGCCCGGCATCTTTTCAGGGTGGCGCACGCGCTTCCAGTAGGCGATCCAGTCCGTGGACTTGTACCACATGGGCACCACATAGTGGTTCCACATCAGCACCCGGTCCATGGCGCGGCAGGCGGCGATGAGGCTCTTGCGGTCCGGCGCGCCGATGATCTTCTCGATCAAGGCATCAACCGCCGGGTTGCGAATGCCCACGTAATTGCGGCCCTTGGGTTTGGCCGCAAACTCCGAACTGAAGAACTCGCGCTGTTCGTTGCCGGGCGACAATGTTTGTCCCCATGAACCCACGATCATGTCGTAGTTGTACTCGCCTTCGATGCGCTCATACTGCGCCGCATCGACCAGCTGCACTTTCGCCTCGATGCCCAAGAGTGCCAGTTGCTCGGCGTAGGGAAGGGCCACGCGCTGGAAGGCCTCGCTGTCCAGCGTGATGGTGAAGCTGCAGCGCTCGCCCTTGTCATTCTTCAGGACCTGCCTGCCGCCTTGCGCCACGGGCTTCCATCCGGCCTCCGCCAGCAAACCTTGCGCGGCACGCAGATTCTTGCGCCGCTCCTGCGGCGTGGCGTTGGAGGGGCTCACGTATTCTGCCGTGAACACCTCCGGCGGCACCTTGTCGCGCAAAGGTTCGAGCAGCGCCAGTTCCTCCGGCGTTGGCAGGCCCTTCGCCTCCAGCTCGGAATTGTTGAAGTAGCTGCGGCTGCGCGTGTACAGGCCGTAGAAGAGATTGGCGTTCGACCACTCGAAATCAAAGGCGAGATCGAGTGCCCTGCGCACCCTCACATCGGCGAAGAGGGCACGCCTGGTATTCAGGGCCCAGCTCTGCATGCCCGAGACCCCGAGGCGGGGAATTTCCTCACGGATGACGCGGCCATCCTTGGCCGCCGGGAAGTCATAGCCCGTGGCCCACTGCTTCGAGGATGACTCAAGCTGGATGTCGAACTGGTTGCCCTTGAAGGCCTCCAGCAGGATGTTGCGGTCCTGGTAGAACTGGGTTTCCACCTCGTCGAAATTGTCCTCGCCGCGGTTGACTGCGAGGTCCTTGCCCCAATAGTCCGCCACCCGCTTGACGCTGATCGACAGGCCGGGCCTGACAGCTGAAACGGCATAGGGGCCGGAACCGAGAATAGGTTCCAGCGTATTGACAGCCACATCGCGCGGCTTGCCGCTGGCATCCTTCGCCGTCCACCAGTGCTTCGGAAAGACGGTCAGCTGACCCATGATGTGCGGCAGCTCGCGGTTGCCCTTCACCGCGAATGTGAAAGTCACCTCGCGCTCGCCGGTTTTTTCGGCCTTGGCCACATCCCTGTAGTAGCCGGCGTATTGCGTGTGGTTCTTCTTCAGCGATTCGAGCGAGAAGATCACATCCTCCGGCTTCACCGGCTCGCCATCATGGAAGCGCGCCTCAGGCCGCAGGCGGAACACCGCCATGGCGTAATCGTCGGAGTGCCACATGCTTTCCGCCAGCAGCCCGTATTCGCTCGACGGTTCATCCAGCGATGGCTTCATCAGCGTTTCATTGACCCCGGGATTGGCCGCATCGCCCTTGATGGTGAAGGGGTTGAGGCTGTCGAAGGTGCCGAGGGTCGCAAGCCGTACCTTGCCACCCTTCGGCGCATTGACATTGACGTAGTCGAAGTGGGCGAAGTCCGGGCCGTATTTGAGGCTTTCGAACAGTGTCGTGCCATGGCGGAAGGCGCGCTCCTGCGCGGCGGCGGGGAAGCCTGTGAGCGGCGCAATGGGTGCAGCCGTCGCCAGCTGCATCAGCATCCTGCGCGTCACCATCATGCCATACCGTCCCTGCCTCATTGATTCGCTTTCCGTTTTACGCCGTCAGGCCCACAAAAGAAAACACCGGCAGGAGACCTGCCGGTGCTGATGAAGCGGGCGAATTCCGGCTTTCTCAAGGAGCCGGGAAGGGCTTCGGTGCATCCGAGAGGGAGGCCAGATAGGCGATCAGGTTGGCGCGCTTGGCGTCGTTCTTGATGCCGCCGAAGGCCATCTTGGTGCCAGCCACAAAACCCTTGGGGTTGGCGATGAAGGCATTCAGGTTGTCATAGGTCCAGGTCTCGGCAGCCTTGGCGGTGGCACCTTCCGAATAGGCGTAACCCTCATGCGAGGCGATCTTGCGCTCCACCACATCCCACAGGCCGGGGCCGGTCTTGTTCGGGCCGCCCTTGGTGAAGTCGTGGCAGGCCGCGCAGGCCTTGGCTTCGGCAGCGCCCTTGGTGGCGTCGGCCGCAGCGAGCAGCGCACCGATCGATTTCGGAGCTTCGGCTTCGCCACCACCAGCAGCCGCTTCACCGGCAGCTTCCGCCACTTCAATGGCGAAACCAGGCTTCTCGTGCGAGGCCGGATGCGTCTGGTAGATCAGACCGGTGATGCCCTTGAGGCCAAAAACCAGCAGCGCCGTGCCGAGGACTGCGCCTGCAATCTTGTTGAAAGTCCAGCTGTTCATGCGATTCCCAAGTCCCATTAGGTTCAGCCGCGACTAACTAATGCTTTGCCCCAATCCCCGCAATATCTATAAGTCAACTCGCCTCAATTTGCCGCGCTTTGCCTTAACCCCATGATAGAACAGCAAAATACCATCATCGTGATCCCCGCCAGGCTGGCCGCGCGGCGGCTTCCCGGCAAACCGCTGGCCGATATCTGGGGTGAACCCATGATTGTCCATGTCTGGCGCCGGGCGGTTGAGGCGAAAATCGGCCACGTGCTGGTGGCGGCCGGAGACCTTCCCATCGCCGAGGCGGTGCGCGCGGCAGGCGGTGACGCCATCGTCACGTCGCCCAACCTGCCATCGGGTTCCGACCGTGTGGCGGAGGCGCTCAGGCTGCGGGATCCGCAAGGCCGCTACAGCCATGTGGTCAACCTGCAGGGTGACCTGCCCACCATTGATCCGCTCTCGGTGCAACGCTGCCTCGCCGGCCTCACCAACGAGAGCGTGGACATTTCCACTGCCGCCGCCCTGATCACCGATGACGCGGATGTCGCCAACCCCAACATCGTCAAGGCCATCGCTCCACTCGGTGCCGAACGCGAGGTGGCCTACGCCCGCGACTTCCTGCGCGAGGTGACGCCCGCCCACCAGCCGCCTTTCTGGCACCACATCGGCATCTACGCCTATCGCCGCGAGGCGCTGGAACGTTTTGTGCAGCTGCCGCAATCGGCCCGCGAGACGGAACGCTCCCTCGAACAGATGCGTGCCCTCGACAACGGCATGAAGATCGCCGTGGTGCGCGTTGACACCGTGCCGCTGGGCGTGGATTCACCCGCCGATCTGGAAGCGGCCCGCCTCGCCCTCAAGGAGAAGAAATGAGCAACAAGATCGCCTATCAGGGAGAGCCCGGCGCCAATTCCCACATCGCCTGCGTGGAAGCCTGCCCGGCACTGGAACCGCTGCCCTGCCGCACCTTCGAGGACGCCTTCCAGGCGGTGCAGGATGGCGCGGCCTCCTGCGCCATGATCCCCACCGACAACTCGGTCGCGGGCCGCGTCGCCGACATCCATCACCTGCTCCCGCAGTCGTCCCTGTCCATCGTCGGCGAGCATTTCCTGCCGGTGCATCACCAGCTGCTGGTGGTGAAGGGCACGAAAGCCTCCGACCTGAAAACCGTGCACAGCCACGTCCACGCGCTTGGCCAGTGTCGCAAGGTGATCCGCGAGATGGGGCTTGAGGCCGTGGTCGCGGTCGATACCGCAGGTGCGGCGCGTGAACTCTCGGAGATCAGGGACAAGAGCCGTGCTGCCATCGCCACACGGCTGGCGGGTGACATCTACGGCCTCGAGGTGCTGCGCGCCGACATCGAGGACGAGGCCCACAACACCACGCGCTTCGTCATCCTCTCGCCCCAGCGCGCCGATGCCGAACAGGGCTCAGGGCCAGTGATGACCAGCTTTGTCTTCCGTGTACGGAACGTTCCCGCCGCCCTCTACAAGGCCATGGGTGGCTTTGCCACCAACGGCGTCAATATGACGAAACTTGAATCCTACCAGCTGGAAGGACGTTTCTCGGCCACACAGTTCTACGCCGAAATCGAAGGCCACCCGCACGACCGCCCGGTACGGCTGGCGCTGGAGGAACTCGCCTTCTTCACCTCCTACATGCGCATCCTCGGCGTCTATCCGGCAAGCCCCTACCGCGCCGAAATCGCCCGGAAGCTGGCAGAGGCGAGCGTCTGATCAAAGGCCTGCCGCTGTCTTCAGCAGCACATGGGCAATCGCATAGGGGTGGGAGGCATGCAGGCCCTTCGGGTGCGTGCGCGCCAGCATCTGTGCCACCTCGTCGCGGGAGAACCAGCGCGCGTCCTCGATCTCCTTGGTGTCCACCACCACGTCGCGCGACACGGCCTCGCCAACAAGCCCGATCATCAGGGACGACGGGAAGGGCCAGGGCTGGCTGGCGATGTAGGTGATGGCACCGACACGGATGCCGGATTCTTCAAACACTTCGCGCCGCGCTGCCTGTTCGATGGTCTCGCCCGGCTCCACAAATCCGGCGAGTGCTGAATACATGCCCTCGGCCCAGGCCGCCTGCCGCCCCAGAAGGATGTTGCTCCCATCACGCACCGCGATGATGACCACGGGGTCGGTGCGCGGAAAATGCTCGGCCTTGCAGGCGGGGCAGACGCGCCGGTAGCCCGCATCCGCCAATTCTGTTGCCGTGCCGCAATTGGCGCAGAAGCCGTGCCGCTCGTGCCAGTGCACGAGACCGCGCGCCTGCGCCAGGATGGACAGTTCCCCGGCACTAACCCGGCCCTCCAGCATCAGCCCGCGCAGGGGTGAGAGGCTTGCCGTTTCAGGGGCCGGCCCGGCAAACCAAGGCGCGCCATCCGGTGCCAGTCCGAGGAAAATCTCGCCCACGCCGGAAGGCCCCTTGTGGTGCAGCGGCGCCCCGTCCCGCGTCTCCACCAGATCGCCGCGGATGCGCAGCACCACACAGTCGGGGCGGCTCCGGAATGTGGCGATCTTCTCCGGCATCAGCCGGAAATCGTGAACACGGTCGAGGAGAGAGCTGACATAGGCGAGCGTCATGGGCGGCTGGACCTTGCGAAAATGACCTTGGAAACAGCGGCTTTCCTCGCCCAAACGGCAAAAAAGATCAAACGCTTAACGTAATATTTACCAAGAAAGTTAACTTTCGCCTCCGGGATATTGGGGCTGCTGGTCCATGGGGACTGATTCTGGGCACCTCGAGCAGCCGTTGGAGTAAGTGGCGATGAAGCCAGGATTGCCGTGGAGTGTAAAGGGAATCGAGCCGGATGTGCGCGAGGCTGCAAAGCTTGCGGCACGCCGCTCTGGCATGACCCTTGGCGAATGGCTGAACAGCACCATCATGGAACAGGCCGATGGCACACCGCCGCAGGAGGCACCCGTTCCCGCCCTGAGCGCCCGCCCGCGCGGCGCTGCCGGCATGCCTGCCATTGAACGCGCCGCCAGCCGTCTCGAAGACATCGCCGAAAAGCTGGCCCGCCTCTCCATCGGCGAATCCGCCACGGCAGCCCGCATCGGCATCCACGCCGCCAGCGAGCGCGATGACGCGGAGGCTTTCACACGCGTCCTCAGCCGCGTCGAGAACAACGAACGCCAGACGGTGGAAGCCATCACCGCCGTCAATGAACGGATTGCCGGACTGTCCCGCCAGTTCACCGCGGCAAGCCGCCCGCAGGCCTCGCGCGTGGAAGACTCGCAGAGCTTCCAGGCCCTGGAAAAGGCCGTGCGCAGCATCGTCGAGCACATGGAGACGAGCGAAAAGCGCACCAAGGAAACCTTCAAGTCCCTGCAGGACCGCATCGCCAACCTGGGCACGAAGGCCCAGACCTCCGACAATGACCAGTTCGTGCGCCAGGCCCCGGCCTTCTCGGCCCTCGAAACGCGCCTTGCCGATCTGGCCAAGCGGGTGGAACGCAGCGAATCATCCACCCAACACCAGAGCCTGTCCGATCTCCTGCGCCGTGAAATCACCGATCTCGCCAAGCGCATCGACCAGGTGCGCGAGCATTCGGAAACCCTTGCCTCCAAGGCCCAGACCCAAGCCGTGCAGGCGAGCCAGCACGAACTGCGTGCGATCGAGAACCGCATTCTCGGCCTGCTCAAGGAAGCGCAGTCCTCGCTCGCGGGTGCCAATGCCGGTCCTGCCGAAATCCAGCGCCTGCGCGGCGAGATCGAACGCCTCAACCGCCGCATCGACGAAACGGCCCAGCCCGGCAGCGGGCCTGAGGTGCTGGAACTGCGCGCCGCAGTGGAACAGCTCTCAACCCGCGTGGCGCAAGGCCCGGACATGCGTCCGCTCGCCGACATGGACCGCCGCATCCTCGACATCACCCAGCGTCTGGAACAGACTCAGGCCGCCACCCGGTCGATGCCGCAGTTCGCCGAACTGGAAAACCGCATCGCCGAACTGGATTACAAGTTCAGCGAAGCCATGGCGGGCCGTGGCTCATCCCATGCCGCCGAGATTGACGAACGCATCGCCGAAGTCTCCGAACGCCTGAGCCGCACGGAGCAGCAGCTGTCATCGCTCGAAACCATTGAGCGTGCGGTCAACCAGCTCTTCGATACCGTGGAGCAGCAGCGCAAGTGGACCGAGGAAGTGGCCGAAGGTGCCGCCTCCCGCATGGCCCAGCAGATCCTGGCGGCAGGTCCCCAGCAGGTCTCGCTCGCCGGTTCGCCTGAAATCCAGGCACTGGAGAACGGCCTCACCGCCGTGCGCACCGCCGCCGAAACAGCCGACCAGCGCAACCAGGAAACCCTGGAAGCGGTGCACGACACCCTCGAACAGATCGTCACCAAGCTGGCGGAACTGGAAACCGCTACCATTGGCCAGCGCGTCGCAGCCGCAGCCGCTGCCCCGCTCATGGAACAGGCAGCGCCCGTGGCCAGCGAGTTTGCCGCAAGTCCATCCAGCAATCCCTTTGAAGAGGCCCTGCTGCAATCTGGCATGCCGGCCGCAGGCCATCCCATGGCGGAAATCCAGCCCGCCCCTGAGGGACTGGAATCTGCACCCGCTTTCAATCCGTTTGAAGTGGCACCACAGGCCGCCGTCAATCCGTTCGCGCCGGTGGGTGCTGCCCCGCAGGCCGACAGCTTCGCAGGCGCTGACGATTTCATCGCCGCTGCCCGCCGCGCCGCCCAGGCTGCCTCGCAGCAGAAGTCCATTCTCGCCGGCATCTCTCCAGGTGCCGCGAAGATGAGCGAGGAAAGCTCGAAGAGGCTTCTCAACCTCCCGTTCTTCAAGAAGAAGCCGCAAGGCCAGCCGCAGCACGGGCCTGTGGGTCTCGCGGGCGAAATCAAGCCGCCGCCGGGCTTCAAGGCTGCCAACAGCAACACCGAGAACAAGCGCCGCAAGCTCCTGCTCATGGGTCTGGTGCTGCTCGCTGCCGTCTCCGCCTTCACCTTCAACATGGTGGGCCGCAGCCACAAGGCCAAGGCACCGGTGGCGCCTGCCGCCATAGAACAGTCGATCGAACAGGGCAGCACGACGGCCCCGGCCCCGCTGGAACAGAGTGCGCCCGCCGCCCCGGTCCCCGCTCCGCTTGAGAGCGGCGCGCTGGAAACCGAAACAGACCCGATCCTGACAGGATCATTGCCGCAGACGTTGGGCACCAAGCCGATTTCGGCGCTGGTCGCGGGCGAAGCGGCGGCACCGGAAAACCTGCCGCCTGCCGAAGTGGGTGCCATGGCACTGCGCGAGGCCGCCGCCCTTGGAGATCCGACGGCACAGTTCGTCATCGCCACCCGCTATCTCAACGGCGAGAAGGTGCAGCAGGACTACGAGAAAGCGGCCTACTGGTATGGCAAGGCGGCCGCCCAGGGCTCTGCGCCAGCCCAATACCGCCTCGCAACCATGTATGAGCGTGGCCGCGGCGTGGCCAAGGACCTGAAGGCGGCGCTCGGTTGGTATGAACGCTCCGCCGGTCTCGGCAATGTGAAATCCATGCACAACGCCGCCGTGCTGGCGTCGGGCAACGAGCTGGGAGCGCCCGACTACAAGCGCGCCTACAAGTGGTTCTCGCTGGGCGCGGCCCATGGCCTCAAGGACAGCCAGTACAATCTCGCGGTGCTTCTGGAGCGCGGCCTTGGCACCGAAGCCAACAAGTCCGATGCCTGGTTCTGGTATTCGGTCGCGGGCCAGCAGCAGGATGGCGATGCCGCCAAGCGCGCCTCGGTGCTCGCCAAGGCATTGACGCAGGGTGAACTCCTCGCCGCCAAGACCCGTCTCGCCGCCTGGTCGCCCGAGAAGGCGCCGGATACGGCCAACGTGATTGCCATCAACAACGCCGACTGGAATGTCCAGATGAGCGTGGGCGGCTAACTCACCCGCGCAAACGGAAAGCGGTACATCTTCTCGCGGGCCAGCAGGATGACGCTGGCCCGTTCTGTTTCCAGAAGACCCTCGAAGGCGGGTGCGCGCACGCTCATGCCGCCGGTATAGGCACCAAAGGCGGGCAGGATGATGCGGCGCGGGTCGCTGACGAAGCACTTGCCCCTCACCATGTGGCCACGCTGCACGATGCCAGCCCCCGGATGCAGGTGTCCGGCGATTTCCGGCGTTGCGGGACTGCGGGAGGGTTCGTGGCGAAGCGTGACAGGACCAATGCGGGCCTGCGCGACGTGGCGGCCCGGCAGGGTGTCTTTCGGTGCGGGGTCATGGTTGCCGCTGATCCAGACGGTTTCGATCTGCTCCGTGATTGTCCGCAGGCGGAGCAGCAGGGCCTCATCCAGCAGTGTGTGCCCCGCCGCATCATGGAAGCTGTCGCCAAGGAAATAGAGGGTGCGGGGCAACGTCTCCGCGATCACGGCTTCCAGGGCCGCAAGCGTGAGCCCCGTGTCATAGGGCGGCACTGCCACGCCCCGCCGCGCCAGGGCGGCACCCTGTTCCAGATGCAGGTCGGCAACCAGAAGTGCGCCCTGTTCCGGCGCAAACAGCGCGCCCGACAGGCTCGGCCGGAAGCTGAGACCGGCCAGCGAGATCTCGTGGCTCTCAGACAAGCCGCATGGCCTCGTCCATGAGGGCATCGGCGGCTTCGGCGAGAAGGGCATCATCGCCACTGCCTTGAATCGATTCGCGCCCGATCTCAAGCAGCACCGGAACGGCAAGCGGCGACACCCGTTCGAGGTCGCGGTGGATGATCTGGTTCTTGATGCGCTTCAGGAGCCCGCCCAGCCGGTGCACGTCGATCAGGCCCTCCGCCGCGTCATCCCAGGCGGCGCGCAGCAGCACATGGTCCGGCTGGTGCGAGCGCAGCGCATCGTAGATGAGATCGGTGTTGACCGTCACCTGACGCGTGGTCTTCTCCTTGCCGGGCATGCGCCGTTCGATCAGCCCTGCGATGATCGCCACATTGCGGAAGGTGCGCTTCATCAGGTTGGATTCGGCCAACCACGCCTCAAGGTCGTCACCCAGCATGTCTTCGTCGAAAAGCCGCGCCAGTGACAGCTTGCCTTCGGCAATCATCGTACCCATGTCACGCACCCCCCAGACCACCAGCGCATACTCCGAGGCGACAAAGCCCAGCGGCCGCGCCCCCCAGCGTTCCAGCCGCCGTGTCAGCAGCATGCCCAGCGTCTGCTGCGCCAGCCGCCCCTCGAAGGGATAGCAGACCATGTAGAATTTCTCGGCGCGCGGAAAGGTCTCCACCAGCATCTGGTTCTCATCCGGCAACACGCTGGCCCAGCGTTGCGTCGAAAGCCAGTCGCGCACCTGCGGCGGCAGGTGCCCCCACTGCGCCGGGTTGGCGAGGATGCGCCTGACCCGCGACGCCAGATAGGTGGAGAGCGGAAACTTGCCGCCCTGATAGGAGGGAATGCGCGGGTCACGTCCCGGTGCGCGTGTCGCCAGCGCGCCAAACTCGTCGATGCCCTCATGGCGCAGCACCTGGCCTGAGAAGAGATAGGTGTCTCCCACCGCAAGCTGCGACAGGAACCACTCTTCCAGTTCGCCCAGCACGAAACCGCCCGTGGCCACCCGCTTGCCCAAGACAGTGCGCACCTTGGCGATTCGCACCTTGAGCATTTCCTCTTCCACGATGGTGCCGATGTTGAGGCGGTACTGCTGCGCCAGCCGCGGATGCGAGAGCCGCCACAACCCGTCCGGCTGTTGCCGCAGCTTGGCGTAGCGCTCGTAGGATTTGAGCGCGTAACCACCCGTTGCCACATAGTCGAGCGTCTGGTCGAAGAGGGCGCGTGGCAGGTTGCGGAAGGTGAAGGCGGATGTGACCTCGCGGAACAAGTGTGCCGCATCGAACGGACCCGCCACGGCGCGGCCGAGGATGTGCTGGGCCAGCACGTCGAGTTTCAGCACCATGGGATATTCCGTGTCCTGCGCGTTCTCGGCCACCGCCTCCAGCGCCGCCTCGCATTCCAGCACCTCGAAGCGGTTGGAGGGAACGAGCAGCGCCTTGCTCGCTTCATCGAGGCGGTGATTGGCCCGACCGATCCGTTGCAGCAGGCGGCTGGAACCTTTCGGCGCCCCCACCTGCACCACCAGATCAACGTCGCCCCAGTCGATGCCGAGATCAAGCGTCGAGGTGGCAACAACCGCTTTCAAGGCGTTGGCCGCCATGGCCGCTTCCACCTTGCGGCGCTGCGCGACATCAAGTGATCCGTGATGCAGCGCGATGGCCAGCGTATCCTCGTTGGCGTCCCACAATTCCTTGAACAGAAGTTCCGCCTGCGAGCGTGTGTTGACGAAGATCAGGCTCATGCGGTGGCGCTTGATGGCCTCATAGATGTCCGTGACCGCATACCGCGCCGAATGGCCGGACCATGGCACGCGCTCCTCCGATTCGAGGATCGCGAGGTCGGGTGGCGCACCGGCGGCACCGGTGACCAGCGCCACCGGCGTCGTGCCCGCAGGTGCGAGCCAGGCCCGCAAGGCATCCGGGTCAGCCACCGTTGCCGACAGCCCGAAGAAGCGGGTCGCAGGGGCGTGCGCCCGCACCCGTGTCAGCGCCAGCGACAGGAGCACGCCGCGCTTCGAGGTGACGATGGCATGCAACTCGTCGATGATGACGCTGCGCAGGTTGCGGAGCAGGTGTGCGGCGGCCGGGTCCGCCACCAGCAGCGACACCTGTTCCGGCGTGGTGATGAGAATATCCGGCGGGTGGCTGCGGATGCGGGCCCGGCGCGAGGCAGGCGTGTCGCCGGTGCGGGTCTCGATGGTGACGGGAAGACCCATCTCGCGCACGGGTGCCTCAAGGTTGCGGGCAATGTCCACCGCCAGCGCCTTCAGCGGTGAAATGTAGAGCGTGTGGATGCCGTCGTGGGCGTGCGGCTCTGCCAGTTCCTGCAGCGTGGTGAGGAAGCCGGCGAGTGTCTTGCCGCCGCCGGTGGGCGAAATGAGCAGGGCGGAGTGCCCCGCGAGGCCCTGTTGCAGCATGGCAAGCTGGTGCGGGCGCGGTGTCCAGCCGCGCGCCGCAAACCATCCTGCGATCCTGTGGTGCAAATCAGCCATGGCAAAGTGGAACTTGACGGAGCCACACGCCTCACGCAACCCGTTGAACATCATGGCGCTTGCTCCCGGCCTTCCCATCACCCACGCTTCGATCCTGCGGATCGCCGTGCCCATCGTGCTCTCCAACATGTCGGAGCCGCTGATCGGCGTGGTCAACACGGCGGTCATGGGGCGGCTGCCGGGGCCGCACTACATCGGCGGCGTCGCCGTTGGCGCGCTGATCTTCTCTTTCCTGTTCTGGGGGTTCGGCTTCCTGCGGCTCTCCACAGGCGGGCTTTCAGCGCAGGCCACGGGCGCGGGCGACAGCCGCGAGCTGGTGACGCTGCTCTTCCGCAGCCTCATCCTTGCGCTGGCAATCGGCCTCTGCCTGCTGGCTGCGGGGCCGTGGGCAGGTCCGCTTGCCGTCAAGCTGATGGGTGGCAGCGCGCTGGTGCAGGCGGAAGCCCAGACCTATTTCAGCTACCGCATCTGGGCGGCCCCTGCCGCACTCACCAACTTCGCCATCATGGGCTGGTTCATCGGTCAGGGGCGTTCGACAACCGCCTTCATCACCCAACTCTTCCTCAACCTCACCAACATGACGCTGAGTGCGGCGCTGGTTCTGGGGGCGGGGTTGGCTACCGCGGGCGTGGGTCTCGCCGTCGTCACGGCGGAATACGCCGCCGTGCTGCTCGGCCTCTTTTTCGCCGCCCGCCGCCTGATGGAGATGCATGAACGCCCCGGCTGGGCCTACATCTTCCAGCGCGACAGGTTCGTGTCGCTGATCAGCGCCAACGGCGACATCATGATCCGCACCCTTTGCCTGGTCTTCGCCTTCGCCTGGTTTGTCTCGCGCGGCGCGCGGCAGGGCGATCTCATCGTCGCCACCAATGCGGTGGTGCTCAACCTCTTCGAGGTCTCGGCCTACATGATCGACGGCTTCGCCTATGCGGCGGAGGCGTTGGTGGGGCAGGCGATTGGTGCGCGCAACCGCGACCGCTTCCGCCGCGCCGTGGGACTCACCTCGCTTTGGGCGGGCGTTCTCGGATTGCTCTGTGCACTGATCATCTTGCTCTTCGGCGGGCAGCTGGCGGCCCTGATGACCCTTGATCCAGCGGTGCGGGCATCCGCCGCGCATTACCTCTGGTGGGCGGCGCTGGCCACCGTGCTGGGCACGGTCTGCTTCCAGATGGACGGCATCTTCACCGGCGCCATGGCGACCCGTGACATGCGCAACATGATGGTGGTGTCACTGGCGATCTACATGGCCGCCTGGTGGGCGCTGGAACAGCCCTTCGGCAACCACGGCCTCTGGGCCGCCCTCAACATCTTCTTCATCGCAAGGGGCCTCACCTTCGCGGGAAGGCTGGGCGCGATCGAGAAACGGTTGTTCGGGACGGGGTGAGGTGTTGGCCGAATCCGAGGACGCCGGAACCTACAGCGACTGGTAGCGCGCAATCGCCGAACGTTCGAGAGCGGCGGTTGTCAGCTTGTCGAGGCCGAGGCCGTCACGCAGGATCGACAGGAAGCGCAATTCCTCCTTGCCGACGGCAAGATCGACGGCGGCGACTTCCACCGCCAGCGCATAGGCCGTCTCGCGCAGGCGAGCCGGCAACTGGTCCTTCACCAGCGCGATCACCGTCTGCATGCCATCCTTCACCTGCAGCATGTCGCCGCACTCCTGCGCCACGGTGGCAAGGCGCGAGCGGTCAAAGCCCTTGAAGGCGGGCAGCGTGCGCACCAGCAACTCGATCTCCGCCAGTTCCTCCGGCTTGATCTTGCCTTCGACGCCCGACATCATCACCATCACATAGATGAGGGCCTGTTCGGTTGAGATGGTGCCTGACATGGGAACTCCTGATTCACTGGGAGGGGGTTTGGCAGAAACCCTTGACCGCTTCAATCGCGTCAACAAGTCCCATGCGTTCAATGGCAAGGCCCGGCGGGAAGGCGGTGGCGAAGCGGGAGGCGAGACGGGCATCCAGCATCACAAAACAGCCCCGGTCTTTTGCCGAACGGATGAGCCGCCCGAAGGCCTGCCGCAGCCTGAGCCGCACCACCATGTCGGTATAGCTGTTCGCTCCGAAGGCCTCCTTGCGGGCGCGTTCAAGGATCGTCGGCGTAGGCCATGGTACCCGGTCCATGACGATGAGGCGCAATGAATCGCCCGGCACATCGACGCCATCGCGCACCGCATCGGTGCCGAGCAGGCAGGCATCGCGTTCGGCCCGGAACAGATCGACCAGTGTGCCTGTGTCCATGGGGTCCACATGCTGGGCATAGAGCGGCAGGCCTTTTTCCGCCAGCGGCTGGGCGATGCGGCGCTGCACCGCCTTGAGCCGCGAGATGGCCGTGAACAGGCCAAGCGCCCCGCCATGGGCGGCAAGGAACAATTCACGGTAGGCGGCGGCGAGCTGTTCCATGTTCTCGCGGTTGACATCGTTCACAACGATGAGCCGCGCCATGTTCGGATAGTCGAAAGGCGAGGCAAAGCTCTCGCGCCGCACCGGATAGGGCAGATGCACGGCCCCGGTGCGCATCTCGGCATTCTGCCAGTCATCGGGCACATCCGGCGGGCGGTCCTTCAGCGTCGCCGAGGTGACGATGATGCCATCCGCCGGACGCAGCACGGCGAGCGCCAGCGGCTCCGTGGGGTCGATCCAGTGCGAGTGAAAGCCCACGTCCATCTCGCGGTTGCCCGCCTGCTCCACATCGAACCACTCGATCATGTGCACGGATTTTTCGCCGATGAGCCGGTGCAGCATGGTGATCCAGCCGCCCAGCATCAGTTCACCACGCCGCCGCAGCGAACGTGACAGGGCCTCGATGCGGCCCCGTTCGGCGGAATTGAGTTCGGCCGCTTCATCGTCAAGCTTGGAGGCCAGCAGTTTCGCCAGCCGCTCCATCGGGCGCTTCAGGTCGATGAGGGCTGCGGCGAGTTCACCCGTCGCTTCCGCAAGGCCCTCGATCAGCGGCAGGCAATCGGCCTCCAGCGTGTGGCCCGTCTCGGTACCGTCGCGCGCCAGCACCTGCTGGCGCAGCAGGGCGAAGAAACTCTCCGCCGGTCCTTCGCCACGGCCCTCCTGGATGCGCCGCATGAAGCCGGAAGAGGGCAGGGCGTGCGCGGCGCGCAGGACCGCATCCAGCATCGCCTCGCCACCATCTTCTTCTGAGACCAGATCGCCGACCCGCTCGGCGAGGCCCCGTCCCCGGCGGCGGTCGTTTTCGGGGCCGCGTAGCCAGCGCCTGAGTTCCGCCGCCTCCATCGCCGTGAGATGGGCGGAGAAGGCGGAGTCAGCAGCATCGAACAGGTGATGGCCCTCGTCAAAGACGATGCGCTTCAGGCCGCCAGGGGCAGTTTCCTCTTCGCTTGTGGTGGCTTGCCCCAGCGCGTGGTCAACGGCGGCGGCATGCAGAACAAGTGCGTGATTGGCGATCACCAGCGAGGCCTTGCGTGCGGCGCGCAGATTCTTTTCGATGAAGCAGCGCTTGTAGTGCGGGCAGGCGACATAGATGCATTCGCCGCGCCGGTCGGTGAGGCCCAGGCCCTGCGGTGAAGGATGGCGCGTCTCGCCATCGAGGTTGCTTTCCGGAAACAACGAGAGGATCCACGAGGGAAAATCGCCGCCGATCAGGTCACCGTCGCGCGAGTGCCGGGCCCAGCGGGCGATCAGCGCCGCGAGCAGGGCGCCGCGCGTGCCGCCCGCCTGCAGGCGCCCGAAGGCTTCCTGCATGTTGAGCAGGCAGAGATAGTTCTCGCGCCCCTTGCGGATGACGATCTTCTCGCGCCGCTCCTGCGGATCGGGCAACAGGCGGGCAGTTTCCTGATCCAGTTGCCGCTGCAGGTTCTTGGTGTAGGTGGAAAGCCACACCGGTGCTGCGTTCTTGCGCGACCAGGCCCAGGCGGGTGCGAGGTAGCCGACCGTCTTGCCCAGCCCCGTGCCCGCCTCGGCGATCAGGATGTTGTTGAAGGCGGGCGACTGCCGCGCCGCGAAGGCATGCACGGCGGTTTCGGCATAGGCGCGCTGCTGGGCGCGCGTCTCCGCATCAAGGCCCAGCGCATCGCGCAGCACGACGCCCACATCCTCAGGCGAAATCTCCTCCTGCCGTCCCGGCGGGCGCGGGCCTTCCTCCTCCCATTCATCCACCCTGTCCCAGACATTGAGGCCGGTGGCGAATGTGCCGACATCAAGCCTGGGGTTGGCTGACAGCAGCGCCTGCATCACCGCCTTCGCCCAGGGCCAGTTGGCGCGGGCGAGGAACGTCGCTGTCTCGGCGGTCTCGCGCAGCAGCGGATAGCGCGGATCAGCGAGGCGTGTGAGCAGGTGATCCCGCACAGCCGTGATCGCTTCTGCATCGCTCTCGGTGGCAAGCATCAGTGCCCGCGCCAGACCACGCGGTGTGGGCACCGCCTGTTGTGCCGGGCAGGCAAAGGCAAAGAGTTCTGCCACATCGAAATGCTTCTGTTCCAGCGCGGCGCGGATGTCGGCGCGCTTTGCATTGGCGGACTGGCCAAGCCGTTCGATCAGGAATCCGGAGTGGCAGGTGAGATGTGGTGCCTCCGCCAGCGCGCGCAGGGCGGCAGCGGCCGTGAGCCGCTGCCCGTCGCGCAAGGCACCCTGACCTGCGGCCACCATCGCAGGCATGATTACGGAATTGTCATTGGCCATCGCCTCTCCTTTGCCTGATTCATGGCGAGAGTGAAACAGGCGCGCACGGGAGGGATTTGGACATGGACCAGAAGATCATCAACCTCTTCGACCGCTACACCCACGGCGGCATGTCGCGCCGCGATTTTCTCGACAGGCTGACACTGATGGCAGGCTCGGCTGCGGCGGCCACGGCGCTGCTGCCGGTGCTGGAGAACAACTACGCGCAAGCGGCCATCGCGCCGGAAGACGATCCGCGTCTTGCCCTCAGCGAAGGTGAGATCGCGCCGGGCATCAAGGGCCTTCTCGCCGTTCCGAAGGATGCACAAGGCAAACTGCCGGCGGTGCTGGTGATCCACGAGAACCGCGGCCTCAATCCGCACATCAGGGATGTGACCCGCCGCATGGCGCTGGAGGGCTTCGTGGCTTTTGGCGCGGATTATCTCTCACCCCTGGGCGGCACACCTGCCGACGAGGAGAAGGCGCGTGAAATGATCGCCACCCTCAAGCCGGAGGATCAGGCGGCCTATTCGCAAGCGGCGTTGAAGGCGCTCATCGCCCACCCGAAGGGCAATGGCAAGGCGGGCGCGATGGGCTTCTGCTGGGGCGGCGGTGCTGTCAACGTGCTGGCCGTGGCCGACCCGTCACTGGCGGCAGGCGTGGCCTATTACGGCCGCCAGCCCGCAGCCGCCGATGTGCCGAAGATCGCCGCCCCGCTGATGCTGCACTACGCCGGGCTGGACGAGCGCATCAACGCCGGGATCGCGGACTATGAAGCGGCCCTGAAGGCGGCGGGCAAGGCCTACGAATTGCACATGTATGACGGCGTCAACCACGCCTTCAACAACGATACGAATGCCGCGCGCTACAACAAGGCGGCCGCCGACCTCGCCTGGGATCGAACGGTAGCGTTCCTCAGGAAGTGGGTGAACTGACAATCCAGTTTTCAATGAAGCGGCACAATTCGGAGAAAATCATCTCTCGCTGCTTGAGTTTCGCAGCCTTGCACAACTTGGGCAGGTCTTTCTTGAATGACCTGTATTCAGCGTGGATGGCGCTGCCTCCGGGCACGACTTCGTCGCCTGTCTCACGGCGCAGCCAGCTCCCGAGTTTCTCGATGAGGGTTTTCAGGGACTTCCTGTGAAAATGTATGTCTTGCCCGGCAATATCAGACATGAACTTCTGATAGTCATATTGCCTGCTCTCAAAGATGATGCACTTCTTTCGCTTCTGGTCACGGTCACCAAATCTCTTTGCCGCAAGAAACAAGCCCAGCTCCAACGGCATGTTGAATCGAGGCAGAGAGGTGCGGGAGTCGAGTTCCGTTTTGGATATGTCGTGCACGCCGAGATCGCAGTCAGCGATGATCTGACATATCTTCCCAAAGCGATTGTCACCACTGTCATCGGACTCCAGCGCGCAACGCGGCTTGAATCCGGAGCGGATGACGACGAAAACGATGGCGTGAAAATAAGGTTCGTAGTCCTTGCTAAAAGGGCAGTTGATGAAAACGTCCCTCTTGCTCATCTCTTCTTGTCAGAGCTCTGCGTAAGCGAGCTTGCCGCAACTGATCTCACACTTGCGACGGCTGCTGCAATTTGCCTGTCTGTCAACTGAGATCGCCCTCTGGGTGATTTCAGAATGGCGACCCCGTCGTCAGTTACTCCCGCGACAGCGTAACCGCTGCGTTTCAGGTTCCGGAGTTTGCTGGCAAAAATCTTACCCATAGGCGGCATATTGGCAGAAACGCCCCAAGTTTCAAGCCGCATGCGTTGACGCGAGAGGGTTATGACAATATTGGACTGAGAATCTGTTGGCCTGCATGAAAGTTCAAGAATGACCGTCTCCCCCGCCCTTCGTGCCGCCGCCCTTGAGAGCAAGGCCTGGCCTTTTGAGGAAGCCCGCAAGATTTTGAAGCGGGTGGAGAAATCCGGCAAGAAGAACGTGCTGTTTGAAACCGGTTACGGACCCTCGGGCCTGCCGCACATCGGCACCTTCGGCGAGGTGGCGCGCACCACCATGGTGCGCCGCGCCTTCGAGATGATGAGCGACCTGCCCACGCGCCTGCTCTGCTTCTCCGACGACATGGACGGCATGCGCAAGATTCCCGACAGTGTGCCGGACAAGAGCTTCCTTGAGCCGCACCTGCAGCGCCCACTGACCGTGGTGCCCAATCCCTTCGGCGGCAACTACGAGAGCTTCGGCCACCACAACAACGCCATGCTCCGCCGCTTCCTCGACACCTTCGGCTTCGACTACGAATTCGCCAGCGCCACGGAATATTACAAGGCGGGCCGCTTCGACGAGGTGCTGGTCCGCGCGCTGGAAAAATATGATGACATCATGGCGGTGATGCTGCCGACGCTGGGTGAGGAACGCCAGGCCACCTACTCGCCCTTCCTGCCCATTTCGCCCATCTCGGGCCGCGTACTCTATGTGCCGCTGAAGGACGTGAACCCGAAGCAGGGCACCATCACCTTCGCTGACGAGGATGGCACCGACGTGACACTGGATGTGCGCGGCGGCCGCACCAAGCTTCAGTGGAAGCCGGACTTCGGCATGCGCTGGGCAGCGCTCGACGTGGACTTCGAGATGTTCGGCAAGGACCACCAGACCAATGCGCCGCTCTATGACCGCATCTGTGAGATCCTCGGCGGCAAGGCGCCGGAACACTACGTCTATGAACTGTTCCTTGACGACAAGGGCCAGAAGATTTCCAAGTCCAAGGGCAATGGCCTCACCATCGACGAGTGGCTGACCTATGCCGACACCGAAAGCCTCGCCCTCTACATGTACAACAAGCCGCGCGAGGCCAAGAAGCTCTACTTCGACGTGATCCCGCGCGCTGTCGATGAATACGCGCAGTTCCTCGCCGCCTATCCGAAGCAGGCTGACGCCAAGGACCGGTTGATGAATCCGGTCTGGCACATCCACGGCGGCAAGCCGCCGGCACCCGAGTCCGGCAACGTCACCTTCGCACTGCTGCTCAACCTCGCAACCGTCGCCAACACCGAGGACAAGGCGGTGATGTGGGCCTTCCTCCAGCGCTACATGCCGGAACTCTCGCCCGCAACGCACCCGCGCCTCGACAAGCTGGTGGGCTTCGCCATCCGCTACTTCCAGGACTTCGTGAAGCCGGCCAAGACCTACAGGCGCGCCGATGAAGGCGAAGCCAGGGCGCTCTCCGATCTCGCGGACGCTCTCGGCGCTTTACCGGAAGGCTCCCTGCCGGAGGACATCCAGAAGGTCGTCTACGACATCGGCCGCCGTGAACCCTTCACCACCACCCAGAAGGATGGCTCGGTGGGCGTGGCGCAAACCTGGTTCAACCTCCTCTACCAGGTGCTGCTGGGCGAGGAGCGCGGACCCCGCTTTGGCTCCTTCGTGGCGCTCTATGGCATTGGCAACACACGGGAATTGATCGCCAAGGCGCTGCGCGGCGAATTGGCGGCAAAAGCTGAAAGTTAGGCCGCGGGAAAAAGAGTACTTGTTTTTTTAAGGGTTTCCCTCCATATGGGCCCTATCGACTTCCGGCCGATCAGGCTCGGCTCCGCACTTCTAGACTGCAAGTGTCTCAAGCCATCTCTTTTTCTCCAGAACATCGATAGCGGTTCCCCATGCAATTCCGCAGACGGAACCAGACACATGCAACATAAGGAATGCAGACATGCCGAATGGCACAGTGAAGTGGTTCAACTCCCAGAAGGGTTTTGGTTTCATTCAGCCGGACACCGGCGGCCCGGACGTTTTCGTCCACATCTCGGCCGTTGAACGCGCCGGCATGAACGGCCTCAATGAAGGCCAGAAGATTTCGTTCGAAGTGGTCGCTGACCGCCGTTCGGGCAAGTCTTCCGCCGACCAGCTCAAGGCCATCAAGTAATCACCGCCTGAACCGGCACCACCCGCAAGCCACGGATGTACTGGCGGCGGGGCGAGACGAACGGTTCAGGATGAGGAAGCCGCGTTCTTCACCGGACGCGGCTTTTGTCTTTTGCACAGGAAGGAACAGCCATGAAAATCGTGGTCCGCGACAACAACGTCGAACAGGCGTTGCGCGTGTTGAAGAAGAAGATGCAGCGCGAAGGCCTGTTTCGCCAGTTGAAGCAGGGCGAGGCTTTCGAAAAGCCGTCCGAGAAGCGCGTGCGTGAAAAGGCCGAGGCCGTGCGCCGTGCCCGCAAGGCCCAGCGCAAGAAGCTGCAGCGCGAGGGCCTGCTGCCGATGCCGAAGCTGAAGCCGCGTGTTCCGCGCCCCGGCCAGAATCGCACCCCCTTCAATCCTGAGGGACCGCAGGCCGCGGCAATCCCCGCCAAGGTCTAACCGAAACGCTCCTTCAGGCGTTTCTCCAGCCCGCGCCGCACCTCGCGGTAGGATTCCAGGATCTGTTCGCGCGAGCCGTGAACATGCGACGGGTCCGGCGTGGGCCAGTACTCCACATCAATGGCCATGGTCTTGGCCATCTCGCGGGCATAGGCATCTGCCTCCGGCGAGAGCGTGACGGCGAGATCGAAGGCCGAGTCGGCCAGGTCGTCAACCGAATGCGGGCGGTGGCGGGTGAGATCAAGCCCCACCTCATCCATGATCAGTCCCACGAAGGGATCAGGGTCGCCGACATGGATGCCTGCCGATGCCACATAAACCCTGTGGCCGAAGCTGGCGTGCATCAGCGCGGCCGCCATGGGCGAGCGGATGGCGTTGTGCGTGCAGATGAAGAGCACGGCCGAGGGCAGTTTCTTCTCCATGTTCAGCCCCGCCACACCAGCGCGCAGATCAGCGTGAACAGGCGCCTCGCCGTTTCCATGTCGGTCTCGACCTTGCCCTTGAGGCGTTCCATCAGGATTTCGCTGCCCTCGTTGTGCAAGCCCCGCCGCGCCATGTCGACGGTTTCGATCTGCGCCGGCGTGCCGAGCTTGATCGCCTCGTAATAGCTGTCGCAGATCTGGAAGTAGTCCTTGACGATGCGCCGGAACGGCGTGAGCGACAGGCCGAAGGCCATGAGCGGGCGCTGCGCCTCGTCGCGCACGTCAACCACCAATCGCCCCTCCTGCGTGGAGAGGATCAGGTGATAGGGGCCAGGCAGGCCGTTTGCGAGCGCGAAGCGGTTGTCCTCGATCAGGTCAAAGATCGCCGTGTTGCGCTCGTGATCGGCCTCGGGCGACGGCCCGCGCCCGATGCTGTCGTCGAGTTCGACGGCGCTGAGGCGGTTGGCAGGCCTGCCGCTCATGCCCCGTGTTCCGGCTCATTTTCGGTGGACCACGCCGGGCCAAGGTCATCGAAGCTCACGTCAATGCAATCAACCTCAAGCGCAATGGCATGGCCGCCGGAAAAATGCAGCGTGATGGTGCCGCCGATACTCTCGGCTTTTCCATCCCCGGTGAAAGTGATTGCCAGAAGGGAGAGCACCGTGAGATCACCCAATGCCTGCGGCCCCTGGCGGCGCACCCGCGTGACATCGCTGAAGGTGATGCCGGTGCGGCGGCGCTGCTTCTCCGGCAGTGCATCCCAGGCGAAGCGGTTGGCCACCAGCGCAAAGCGCCGCTGCTTCTTCAGGTAATGCAGGTCGGCAAAGCGGATCACCGCATCCTGCATCTGCGCAGAGATGACGCCCAGGTCTTCCGCATCGAACGCCGTGAGATGCAGCAAGGCCTTATCCTGAAATGCGGGTCACGTCGGCCCCGCAGGCCTGGAGCTTTTCCTCCAGTGCCTCGAAGCCGCGGTCGAGATGATAGACACGGTGCAGCATGGTTTCGCCTTCCGCCACCAGCCCGGCGATCACCAGCGTGGCCGAGGCGCGCAGATCGGTTGCCATCACGTCGGCACCGGTGAGCTTCTTGACGCCGCGCACCTCCGCCATGTCGCCATGCAGGTGAATGTCGGCCCCGAGGCGCGCCAGTTCCTGCACATGCATGAAGCGGTTTTCGAAAATGGTCTCGCGGATGTGCGAGGTGCCCTGCGCCTTGGTCATCAACCCCATGAACTGTGCCTGCAGGTCGGTGGGGAAGCCGGGGTAGGGATCGGTCGTCACATCGACGGGCAGGATGCCCGAGCCGTTGCGGCGCACCCGCAGGCCCTCGTTGGTGGTGTCGATGGTGATTCCGGCCCGCTGCATGGTGAGCAGCACGGAGCCCAGCGTGTCGGCGCTGGCCCCGCGCAGTGTCACGTCGCCACCAGCCATGCCCGCTGCCATGGCATAGGTGCCGGCCTCGATGCGGTCGGCGATCACCGTGTGTTCGGTGCCGTGCAGGGAAGTGACGCCGGTGATCTTCAGGGTGCGGGTGTGAATGCCCTCGATCTTCGCACCCATCTTGACGAGGCACTCCGCCACGTCGCCGATCTCGGGTTCGGTTGCGGCGTTCTCGATGATGGTGTCGCCCTGCGCCAGCACGGCGGCCATGAGCGCGGCATGGGTGGCACCGACCGAGACCTTGGCGAAGGAAATGTGCCCGCCCTTGAGGCCGTTCTTGGCCTTGGCCAGCACATAGCCGTTCTCGATGTCACAGACCGCGCCGAGCTTTTCCATGGCCTGCAGGTGCATGTCCACGGGGCGCGTGCCGATGGCGCAGCCGCCGGGCAGGGACACCTTGGCCTCGCCGCAGCGCGCGATCAGCGGGCCCAGTACCCAGAAGGAGGCGCGCATCTTGGAGACAAGTTCGTAAGGTGCGGTCGTGTCAACGATGGTCTTGGCGGAAATCTTCAGCGTCTCGCCCGCAAGCCCGGACTGTCCGGCACGCTTGCCGGCCGTGGTGATGTCGACGCCGTGGTTGCCGAGGATCTTCTGGAGGCGCTGCGCATCCACGAGGCGCGGCACATTGTGCAGCGTCACGGTGTCGGGCGTGAGCAGCGGAATGATCATGAGCGGCAGGGCGGCATTCTTGGCACCGGAAATGTCGATGGTGCCGTTGAGCGTGTTGCCGCCGCGGATGCGAATGCGATCCATGAGTGAGCATATCCCTGAATTGGCCCCGGGGAGGACGAGGGGCCGAAGCGTCCCGATTGTGCTCGTTACAAGCATAAATGGCGGCTTTGGGGCAACCCTTATGTTGCAGGTGCGAAATGTTGTCAGCCTGGAATGTGCGGGGCCCCCACGGGGACAATGCGGACATTCCCGCGCTTGTTCCGGGTGCGGCCCGCCCCTAGCCTGCCGCCATGCCCAGCCCTGCCATTGACCGTGCCGCCATCGCCGCCGCCCACCCCCGTTTTGCCCACTTGGTCCGCCGCACGCCGGTCTTGCAGGTGGCGGCCAGCGACTTCGGTCTCAGCCTGCCGCCCATCACCTTCAAGCTGGAGTTTCTCCAGCACACCGGCTCCTTCAAGGGCCGGGGCGCCTTTGCCAACCTCACCCTGCGCGATGTGCCCGCGGCAGGCGTGACCGCCGCCTCCGGCGGCAATCACGGGGCGGCGGTGGCCTTTGCCGCGCACATGCTGGGGCACAAGGCGCGCATCTTTGTTCCCGCCATTTCCTCGCCCGCCAAGCAGGCCCTCATACGGGGCTTTGGCGCCGAGCTGGTGGTGGGTGGCGAACGCTATGACGAGGCCCTGGCCGGGTGCGAGGCCCATGCCGCTGAGACAGGCGCGCTCAAGGTGCATGCCTTCGAACAGCGCGAGACCATGCTGGGCCAGGGCACGGTGGGCCTGGAACTGGAGGAACAGGTTCCCGGCATTGATACGCTGCTGGTGGCAACGGGAGGCGGTGGCCTGATCGGCGGCATTGCGGCCTGGTTTGAAGACCGCGTGAAGATCGTCTCGGTGGAACCTGAACTGGCCCCGACGCTGCACGACGCGCTCAAGGCCGGGCATCCGGTGGAGGCACCGGGCAGCGGCGTGGCGGCTGATTCGCTCGCCCCCCGCAAGGTGGGGGCCATGATGTTTCCGGTGGCGCAGCGCTACGTGCGCGAGGCGGTGCTGGTGCCGGATGCGGCCATCACGCTGGCCCAGAAAAAGCTGTGGGAGACCCTGCGCGTGGTCTGTGAGCCGGGCGGTGCCACCGCCATGGCAGCACTTCTCTGCGGCGCATACCGCCCGCGCCCGGACGAGCGTGTGGCGGTGCTGCTCTGCGGTGCCAACACCACCGCTGTGACGCTCTGAGCCTCAACTCAGCCGCTCGATCACATCGCTGATCTGGCTGCAGATCCATCCGGTCACGATCAGCAGCAGGGCGAGCGGCGCCACCACCAGGATGCTGCCGATGAAGTTGACGGCGGTCAGTTCCGAGCTGGCGGGCGGCGGCACGCCCAGCCAGTACAGAAGATCGGCCGCTGAAACGGACGTCCAGCCGTTGCCGCTGACGAAGCCCCAGGCCTGGTAAAGCAGCAGGCACATGCCTGCGAGGATGAACAGGAAGGCCAGTCCGTTGAACAGGATGCTGACAATGTTGGCGCCTTCCGCGGCCAGCGCCTTGGCCTTTTCACCCTTTTCCGTCATCCGCCCGTCCCCCCGTTGCCGCCTCTGCGGTTGCGGCCGCCGTCTTGCGGCGCTTGATGTTGGCCTTGAGCGCCTTGGCCAGCTTGGCCGTGCGGGCCGCTTTCTGCTGGGTTTTGGTGTTTTCCGGGCGATTCATGAGACTATTTTGGCCGCCGCACCGCGCCTGTCAACGGGCGGGTTGCACTTGGGCCTTGGCTGTGGCATGAGCGCGCCCATTGCAACGCGTCGCTGCCGTAGCTCAGTGGTAGAGCACTCCCTTGGTAAGGGAGAGGTCGAGAGTCCGATTCTCTCTGGCAGCACCATCCCCTTTCCCCACACCATGAACCGGACATGAACGCGCCCTTCAGGCGGGGTAACGCCGTGGCGCTTTAGGAGCGCCCCCATTCACACGCATTCCATTGGATGGGACCCATGACCACGCTCAATCTCAACGAAATGACCGCGCGCCACAACCGCGCCCTTCTGGAACGTCTGGCTGGCGGCATCCGCGAACGCCTCAAGCGCCGCGCCGTCCGCGAAGCGCTGCTGCGCCTCGATGATCACATGCTGCGTGACATCGGCCTCAACCGCGCTTCGGTACAGTCGGACATCTTCTGAGGCTGTTGAATCACGGCGCGAAGAGTTGCGTCAGTTCACCTGCTTCGTCAGTCAGGTCGTCGATCACGTTGAAGTGGTGGCGGCCCTGGGCGTGGCGTGAGCTGATGTCGATGCCAAGGCCATGCCAGACATTGGCCAGGAGATCATTCTGGCGGACGAATTCGGGCCGCTCGTCGGCACCCACCCAGCACATCACCCGCGCTCCCGCCCGCGGACGGCGGAGCGCCGGGCTTTCGTTGCGGGCCTCGAGTTCCGTGAGTTTGAGGGTGTCGTTGAGCGCGGTGCGCATGAGCGGCCGCAGGTCATGCACGCCACTGATGGAGATCACCTGCTGCACCCGCTCGCTCACGCCTTCCGGCAGTTGCGACGGATCGCAGGCCATGCGGGTGGCGAGGTGGCCGCCCGCCGAATGGCCGGCAAGGCGGATAGGACCATCGACGCGCGCCGCGATGGCCGTGATGGCGCGCGCGATCTCGCCGGTGATGCCGCCGATGCCGATCTCCGGTGTGAGGGTGTAGCCCGGCAGCGCCACCGCCCAGCCGCGCCGCAGCGCGCCCTCAGCCAGATGCGACCAGTCCGAACGCTGGAACTTCATCCAGTATCCGCCGTGAATGAAGATGGCGAGGCCCTTCGGTGTCCCGCGGGGATGAAAAAGGTCAAACTGGTTCCTCGGAGCCGTGCCGTAAGCGAGGTTCAGGTCCGCGGTGCAGCCTGCGGGCAGGTTCTCGCGAAAGCGTTCGGCGGAGGCGGTCCAGCGGGCAGGATAGTCGGCCCCACCGGGGATGTAGGCACCGTTGGTGTAGGCGTCGTCGAAATCGGTGATCATTTCGCCCTGTTACACGGTGGGTGCGGGGCCTGTCGAGGCGCGCACCACCAGGTCGACCGGCCAGACCTCCTGCGGCAACGCTTCGTTGGGATGACGCAGCATGTGGATCAGCATCTCCACCACACGCTTGCCGGCGGCCCCGATGGAGGATTGCGTCGTGGTCAGCGGTGTGTCGAAGGATTCGGCCCGGAGATCGGCGATGCGGTCGTCATGGGCAATGAGCGAGATGTCCCTGCCGATGACAAGGCCGGCCCGTGTGATGGCCCGCGTGACGCCCATGGCCTGGGCAATGGACGAACAGAGGAAGGCGGTGGGGCGTTCCGATGATGGAAGCGCCAGCATGCGCGCGGCTTCGTCTTCGCCGTGCCGTTCCGTCATCATGTTGCCGGAGATGAGCGCGGGCAGGGCGGCAATGCCCATCGTCGCGAGGGCGTCCCGGTAGCCCAGTTCGCGGTCATGGGCATAGTTGAAGGCGGGATCGCCGTTGATGAGCGCGATGCTGCGGTGGCCAAGGTCGAGGAGCAGGCGCGTAGCTTGCAGGAAAGCACCGCGGTTGTCGATGTCGAGCGTGGCATGCGGCGAGGAAATCCGCGTGCGCCCGTGCAGGATGAAGGGCATGTTGAGCGAGCGCAGGAGATCGATGCGCGGGTCTTCCAGCAGCGGGCTTGAAAGGATCATGCCATCGACGCGCGCCGAGCGCACGGCGCGGCGGTACACCGCTTCTTCCGTTTGCGCCCCGCGCGCCATGGCGAGTGTCACGTCATAGCCGAGATCGGACGCCTGCTCGACACAACAGCCGAGGAACTCGGTGAAGATCAGGTCCCCCAGCATGTTGCGTTCGCGCGGGAAGACAAGGCCGAGTGTGCCAGATTGCCCGGTGGCAAGCCGCCTGGCCGCCGCCGACGGGCGGTAGCCATGCATGTCCGCCGCCGCCCGCACGCGGCTGCGCGTTTCCTCCGAAACCTCGGGAAAACCGTTGAGCGCCCGGCTCACGGTGGTCTGGGAGAGCTGCAACAGCTCCGAAAGCTCACGCAGATTCATGGGGTTGAACACTCACACATTCCCAAAGCGCTTTCAATAGATCATTTGTTTCGGGAAATGTGAAAATGTATCGCGTCTGCGAAGCGATGCTGCGATGCACAAATTTCGCGTGAAATTTGGGCATTTATGCTGATTTTTGTTGACTCCCGCATTCTGGTGGCCTAGCCACCAATCATCCAAAGCGCTTTGGAAACTTCTCCTCCGGGGCGTTCAGGAGTTGACCCGCAAAGATCATCACAGGGAGGAATATGATGAAGCTGCGTTTGGCCGTCTCGGCTGCACTGTTTGCCATGGCTCTTGCCACCCCCGCTCTTTCCGCCGATCTCAAGTACAAGCCGGGCGAAGGCCCCTTCAACTGGCAGAACTTCGAAGACCTCAAGAAGAACGACCTCAAGGGTGAAACCCTGACGATTTTCGGGCCCTGGCGCGGCGACGATGAAGCCCATGTGCAGGTGGTGCTCGAATATTTCCGCCAGGCCACCGGTGCCGAGGTCAAGTATTCCTCGTCTGAAAACTACGAGCAGCAGGCCGTGATCGACACGGAAGCGGGCTCACCCGCCAACATCCTCATTCTGCCGCAGCCCGGCCTGCTGGCCGACCTCGCCGCCAAGGGCCATCTCGTGCCACTCTCCGCCGATGATGCCAAGTTCATCACCGACAATTATGGTGCCGGTGCTTCGTGGGTGGCGCTTGGCTCCTACAAGGGCAAGGATGGCGCATCGAATTTCTACGCCTTCCCCTACAAGGCCGACCTGAAGTCGCTCGTCTGGTATTCGCCCGAGAACTTCAAGGACGCGGGCTACAAGATTCCGCAGAGCATGGAAGAACTGGTCGCCTTGCAGGATCAGATCGTCAAGGACGGCGGCAAGCCCTGGTGCATCGGCCTCGGTTCCGGTGGTGCCACGGGCTGGCCCGCCACCGATTGGGTGGAAGACCTGATGCTGCGCACCCAGTCGCCCGAGAACTACGACAAGTGGGTGACCAACGAATTGAAGTTCGATTCGGCTGAAGTGGTAGGCGCCATCGAGACCTTCGGCTCCTTTGCCAAGAATGATGCGCTGGTCGATGGTGGTGCGGCGGGCGTTGCCTCGACCGACTTCCGCGACAGCCCGAAGGGTCTCTTCGCCTCGCCGCCCAAGTGCTACATGCACCGCCAGGCCTCCTTCATCCCGTCCTTCTTCCCGGAAGGCACCAAGGTGGGTGAGGATGCCGACTTCTTCTACTTCCCGCCCTATGCCGCGAAGCCGGAACTCGGCAAGCCTGTGCTGGGTGCAGGCACGCTCGCGGCCATCACCAAGGATTCGAAAGCCGCCCGTGCCTTCATCGAATACCTGAAAATGCCGCTGGCCCATGAAATCTTCATGAAGGATGGCGGCTTCCTCACCCCGCTCAAGACGGTGAACCAGGATGCCTACATCAACGAGGCCGCGAAGAAGCAGGGCGAGATTCTCTCCTCCGCCACGACCTTCCGCTTCGACGGCTCGGACCTGATGCCCGGCAAGATCGGTGCCGGTGCATTCTGGACAGGCATGGTGGACTTTGTCGGTGGCAAGTCTGCCGCTGACACGGGCGCTGCCATCCAGAAAGCCTGGGACGAGATCAAGTAAGGACTTGGGCCAGTTGCTCCGCGGGGGTGGGCGGCTGGCCCTATTTCACACATGTTTCTGCTTCCGATTTCCTCCCGGAAGCAAACCGGAAGCGGCTGGCATTTGACAGCCAGCCGCTTCCTGTCTTTTCCTGCCTGTTGCCAGGCCTGACATGTCCTGCATCTGACGTGCGTTGAACCGCAATCCGCTGGGGAGAAGTACCATGACAGCGCAACTGTTTTCAGCCCTCCTGACCGTCGTGATCGGTGTCGGCGGCTGCCTCGCCTATTTCTGGGGATCGAACACGCTGCTCGACAGGCTTTTGCCGGTCGATGCCAGCAACGACGAGCGCTCCATCCGCAATCTCAAACGGCAATCGACGGTCCGGCCCTGGCTCTTCCTCTTGCCCGCCCTGATCCTGCTCACAATCTATCTGATCTATCCGGTCTTCCAGACCATCTGGCTTTCGTTTCATGACAAGGCGGGTGATGCCTTCGTGGGGCTGGACAACTACCGCTGGGCCCTGAACGACACGGGTTTCCGCACCTCCATCTTCAACAATTTCCTCTGGCTGCTGGTGGTGCCCGCCGCCTGCACCTTCCTCGGCCTCGTCATCGCCGTGCTGACGGACCGCATCTGGTGGGGCCCCTTGGCCAAGAGCTTCATCTTCCTGCCCATGGCCATTTCCTTCGTCGGCGCCTCGGTGATCTGGAAGTTCGTCTATGACTACCGCGCCGAAGGACAGGAGCAGATCGGCATCCTCAACGCCGTGGTGGAGTGGTTCGGCTTCTCCCCGCAGGTGTGGATTGCCATGCCCTTCTGGAACAACTTTTTCCTCATGGTGATCCTGATCTGGATCCAGACAGGCTTTGCCACGGTGATCCTCGGTGCAGCACTCCGCGGCGTGCCGGAAGATACGCTCGAGGCCGCCGTCATCGATGGTGCCGGCCCCTTCAAGATTTTCTGGCGCATCATGGTGCCGCAGATCATGCCGACGATCATCGTTGTCTGGACGACGATCACCGTTCTCGTCCTCAAGGTCTTTGACATCGTGCTCACCATGACCAACGGCCAGTGGGACACGCAGGTGCTTGCCAACCTGATGTTCGACTGGATGTTCCGGGGCGGCGGCGACTTTGGCCGCGGTGCGGCCATCGCCATCATCATCATGATCGCGGTGCTGCCCATCATGATCTGGAACATCCGCCAGGCCAATGCCGAGCAAAAGGGAGGACACTGACATGTGGGAACGCATCAGGCTTGAACCCTCCCGCTTTGCCCTTCACCTCGCGGTGCTGCTCATCGTCGCCATGTGGACACTGCCCACGGCGGGGCTGCTCGTATCGTCGCTGCGCGACAAGAACCTGATCGCCACCTCCGGCTGGTGGACGGCGCTGACCACCACCGTGCGTTCCGCCCAGACCCGCACCGGTGAAGCCGCCGTACAGGTTGAACAGGACGGCAGGTTCGTGATCAGCGGCAACCTGTTTGAAGGCGCCGGAGATGGCCCCGGCACGATCACCGCCTTCGGCACACGGGTGGCGAAGCCTGACGAATTCGCGGTCGGCACCACCGCCAGCTATGAGGATGGCCGCACACTCACGGTCAATGCCGATGGCGCCTACAGCTACACCTCGCCGGTGAAGTTCGAGGACGGCCGCGGCCAGCGCGTGTTCTACATGACGGCGGTGCCGCCGAAGTTCACCACGGAAAACTATTCCAACGTGCTCTTCTCGCAAGGCATCGGCCGCGCCTTTGTCAATTCGCTGACGGTGACCATCCCCGCCACCATCATCCCCATCCTGATCGCCGCCTTTGCCGCCTATGCGCTGGCCTGGATGAAGATCCCGGGGCGCGGCTTCATGATTTCGGTGGTGGTCGGCCTGCTGGTCGTGCCGCTGCAGATGTCCCTGATCCCGCTGCTCAAGCTCTACAACGCTTCCGGCTTCCTCTCGAAGACCTATCTCGGCATCTGGCTGGCACATACGGGCTTCGGGCTTCCCTTCGCCATCTACCTGCTGCGCAGTTACATCGCCGGGCTGCCGCGCGACCTGATTGAATCGGCGCAGGTCGATGGTGCCAACGACTTCAAGATCTTCCGCCGCATCATCCTGCCGCTCTCCTTCCCGGCGCTCGCCTCCTTCGCCATCTTCCAGTTCCTCTGGGTGTGGAACGACCTGCTCGTGGCGATCGTCTTCCTCGGCACCGAGCCCGACAAGACGGTGCTGACCTACCAGCTCAACTCGCTGCTGGGCTCGCGTGGCGGCAATTGGGAAATCCTCACGGCTTCGGCCTTCATCACCATCGTGGTGCCGCTGCTCGTGTTCTTCTCGCTGCAAGGCTATTTCGTCCGTGGCCTTCTGGCCGGATCCGTGAAGGGAGGCTGACATGGCCGACATCAAGCTCACCAACCTCAACAAGTCCTACGGTCAGGTCCATATCCTCAAGGACGTGAACCTCGAGATCAAGTCGGGCGAGTTCATCGTCTTTGTCGGGCCTTCGGGCTGCGGCAAGTCCACCCTGCTGCGCTCGATCTGCGGGCTGGAATCAATCAGTTCCGGCACGCTGGAAATCGACCATGCGGTGGTCAACGAGGTGCCACCGTCAAAACGCGGCATCGCCATGGTCTTCCAGTCCTACGCGCTCTACCCCCACATGAGCGTCTACGAGAACATTTCCTTCGCGCTGGAAAACCAGGGCGTGCCCCGCGCCGAGATCAAGACGCGGGTGGAGAAGGTGGCGGACATGCTGCAATTGACGCCCTATCTCACGCGCCTGCCCAAGGCGCTGTCGGGCGGCCAGCGCCAGCGCGTCGCCATCGGCCGCGCCATCGTGCGTGGCGCCAAGGTCTTCCTTTTCGACGAGCCGCTCTCCAACCTTGATGCGGCACTGCGCGTGGCGACCCGCATGGAAATCGCCAAGCTGAAGCGCGGCATGCCGCAGACTACGATGATCTACGTGACCCATGACCAGGTGGAGGCCATGACGCTCGCTGACCGCATCGTGGTGCTGCAGGCGGGCCGGGTGGAACAGGTGGGCACGCCCATGGAACTCTATGAAAAGCCCGGCAACACTTTCGTGGCGGGCTTCATCGGCTCGCCCAAGATGAACCTGATCACCGGTGCACCCGCCGAAAAAGCCAAATGCAAGACGCTGGGCGTTCGGCCCGAACACCTCGACATTTCCACCAAGGCTTCGGCGGGCAGCATGCAGGGCACCGTTGAATATACGGAAGTGCTGGGCAGCGACAGTTTCATCTATGTGGCAACCGAACACGGTCTTATAACGGCACGCGAAAATGGCCGCACCGCGGTCAGGACCGGCGACAAGGTGCATCTGAAGCCCGTGGAGGGCCAGGTGCACCGCTTCGACGACAACGGAAAGAGAATTGAAGGCAAATGACCATCCGCACACTGATCTGGCACGAACACCGCCATGAAAAGAAGAACAAGCTCGTCGCCTCCCTTTATCCCGAAGGCATGCACGGCGCGCTGAAGAAGGCCTTCGCGGGCGACAAGGACTTCGTTGTTGACCATGCGTTGCTTGATGATGATGAGGAACACGGCCTCTCGGAGGAGCGCCTCTCCGCCACGGATGTGTTGATCTGG
>ERZ1645187.92-NODE-92-length-85788-cov-9.612821_pt1 | contig 85788 bp, 64 predicted proteins | sample MGYA00575352_ERZ1645187 | MGnify/ENA primary metagenome ERZ1645187 (study PRJEB40837, sample SAMN11349314) | freshwater sediment metagenome | isolation source: river sediment | host: Sediment | place: India: Wazaribad , New Delhi | collected 2017-02-21 ... | reverse complement strand
CCATCTTATGCGCCTACTTTGCCGGTGAGCGTGCAGTTGTTCAGCGTGCCGTTGTATGACCCGCCGCCATATATATATGATTGGTTTCCGGTTATCACGGAGTTTCGAATTTCGGGAGATAGACTGGTTGCAAACACACCCGCGCCAAAGGTGTCATTTGTGTTCACGGCTTGTTCCAAGGTCGCGCCCCCCTGCAGCGTGAACCCAACCAGCACTCCTGCACTCATGTATACACACCTCGTAGCGCCGACAGTGCCGAAAAGGTTGGTGCCGGAACCCTGAATTGTGGTAACCGCACTGCCGTTGACGCTGCGGACGACGACGGACTTCGCGATCATCACCCGGTTCGAACAGAAATGACCCAACTTCGCCGCACCGCCAATACTGTAGACGCCATTTGTAACCCAGATGGTTTCGCCATCCACGGCTTCGTTCACGCCCGCCTGAATCGTCTTCTTGGCCGTCGCCCAGGAGAATCCGTCGCCGCTGTCGTCCGGACGGCTGGCGTTGACATACAGCGTACGGCCAGATGCCGCCGGTATCCATTTCGCAAATAGTTGGTGGTCAAAGGCCATAGACACGGATGTCGCGTTTGTGATCTCTGATCCGACACCGCCCTCGTCCGTCCACCATCCCGCAAATGTGTACCCTGGGCGAGCCGTGCTCGCCAACGGCCCATAGGGAAGGCCAAATACTACCTCCGTCGACGCGGGACTCGGCGCCACACCACCATGGGCATTGAAAGTGACTGTAATCGTAGCGGGCGATCCATACTCGTAGGGACCCATGTCTACCGTGCCCGTCCCGTCACTGTTGCCGTCGACTATCCGAACATGACCGTCCAAGTCAGGGTAGTTGGGGGCGAGTGTATTAGCTCCTGTGTCGATACAGGGAGAACCGGATTGGAGACGGAAATCCCCGTTAGCTGCATCCACTAACAGTGGGTCCAAGTTGATGCATCCATTCGAAGCCGCAATATCCGACGCGCAAGTGTACGTGCACTCGCCATCAACAACATCGCTCGTTTCTCCTCCTGTCAACCTGTTGCTCCAGACGATGCACCCGTAAAGTGTGTCTGCATATGACCCACCGGCGGACCCAGCCGTATTGCCCCAGATGATGCAGTTGTAAAGGGTGCTGGCGTGCGACCCGCCGGCGCCAGCTGCTGCTGTGTTGTCCGTAAGCCTGCAGTTGTACAGTGTGCCGTCGTATGCCCCTCCGCCGCGGCCCCACGAAGCATAGTCTGCTGCGTTACCTGAGAGTGTGCAGTTGTACAGCGTGCTGCCATGTATCCCGGCACCATAAAGTGCCGCGTTACCCGAAAGCGTACAATAGTATAGCGTACCGGCCCGCGCCCCGCCACCGCTAAAAGCCGTGTTTCCTGAAAGCGTGCAGTTGTACAGTGTGCTGGCTAGCGCCCCGCCGCCAGAATCTGAAGTGTTGCCCATAAGCGTGCTGCTGTACAGCGTGCCACCATATACCCCGCCGCCGCTGAGGGCTCTACATTGCTGAATTACGCAATTAGAAACGATGGTTCCGGGTGATTGCGGGTATATGTCCACTCCACCACCATTACAGTCATATGCTGGGGCACCATTTGTCATCGTCGTCCCGGCAGAGAGTGTAAACCCTATGAGGACGCCTTTGCTCATGTAGACACATCGCATTGCCGAAGCCGTTCCATATGCATTCGTCCCGGAGCCTTCAATTATTGTTGCTTCAGGCCCGTTGACGCTGCGCACGGTGATGGCCTTGGTAATGACAACCCGGTTAGAGAGCGTATATCCTGGCGTGACCCGGCCGCCGATGTTGTTAAGGCCATTGGTCACCAGCACCGTCATTCCGTCGGCTGCCAAGTCGATGCCCGCCTGAATTGTCTTCTTGGCCGTTGCCCACGAATAGCCATCTCCATTGTCGTCGGGGCGGCTTGCATCGACATATATCATCCAGAGATGCTCTGCATCCTTGTCGGCTTCGATTGCAGTTACATTGACCGTGGTCAACCCGGGCGATGAGACAGCAAAGACCGCGCTACCGCTTATATCGTCCTCGTCTAGGGCCGCGACAATCGTTATGTTTTTGGGCGTATTCCAATCCTCGGAATTGAAGGTGATCGTCCCACCAGCGCTGACGCTGAGGTCCGTATCGCCGCTAATCCGAGTGGTCGTTACCGCCACGCTTGACTGAGGCTGCTTAGCTAGGCACAACGAAAAACTCGCTGTGCCACCTTCTGGCACGCTGAGAACTGCCGGCGACACCACCAGACTCTGCGTGTCGTTGTCGGTGATGGTCAACGTGTGGACGGACGGAGTTCCTTTGGTTGCGTTCTCCGGCGTTCCGATCGTCACGATGACCGCCTCGTTGCTCTCGGTCAAAGCATCGTCAACAATGGTGATTGTTGCGCTCCCGGTGGCGTTTCCTGCAGGGATGTTGATCGGACTGGCCGTGATCGAATAGTCAGCTCCGTTTGTTGCCGACCCCGATACCGTGAACGGCACGCTTATGTTCTTGCAGGACACCGTCGAGAGTTGCGCCGTAACCGCCACGGTTCCGCCGCCCTCGCCCTTAGTCTGGCTGCCGGAAGTGAAAGCCACCGTGGGCGCCGCATCGTCGTCCGTGATCGTCAGCGTGTGGACGATCGTAGCCCCTTGGGTTGCGTTTGCCGGCACGCCCATGGTCACGACGACCGTCTCGTCGTCTTCGTCCAGCGCATCGTTGGCGATTGTGATCGTCGCGGTTCCATTCGTGCTGCCCGCGGCAATGATGATCGGGCTGGCCGTTACCGTGAAGTCTGCTCCGTTCGACGCCGACCCCGATAGCGTGAACGGCACTGTGGCTGCCAGACCGGAAACAGCCGAAAGCTCCGCCGTGACCAAGGCCGTCCCGCTATTTTCGGCTTTGGACTGGGTCGCCGCAGCGAAGCGGACCGTCGGAGGAGCATCGTTGTCGGTGATCGTCACCGCCACGCTGGTCACAGGAATGCCGTTATAGTTGCCGTCGCTGCTGGCGGCGCTATGCGTAATCGTTGCAGAGTGCGGGCCTTCGTATAGCGCGTCGTTCACGGCGCTCACCGTGACCGTCTGGGCGACGTTCCACTGGCCGGGAATGAAGGGCAGCGTCGTCGGCGATGCCGACAACTGGCTTCCCGGGCTGACCGTCACGGCAACATTTGCAGACGGCTGCGTCTTGAGAACCACCGTATAGGTGTCGGAACTTCCCCCCTCGGTCACCGCCGTGCTTTCGTCGGACTGGGTAATCGTCACGCCGACTTCGCCCTGATCGATTGTGTAGCTCGCTGCCGCGCCCACCGTGTTGGGATTGCCCGCCGCGTCTGTGCACTTGCCGGCGTCCACATCGACCGCCACGGTCCCGCTTCCGCCGATGTCCGAGACGGTCACGACGAAGTTTTGCGGCCCCCCGCTGAAGCCCGTGATGCTCTTCCCGGGCGCTGTGCCGGTCAGATCGACGTCGGCCTGAACAAAACCTGTCACGTTCTCGCTAAAGTTCACATTGAAATGCACGGTCGAAGCCGACGTCGGATTTGGGTCGTTGCGAACGATGGCGCATGTCGGCGGCGTCTTGTCCACGGTCAGGGCCGAGGTGCTGCTGCCCGAACCGGCGTTTCCCGCTCGGTCCGCGCCGGAGATCGCGATTGCCGCGGCGCCGTCGGAATCCGACGACAGGACCGTGTAGCTGTACGTGTAGTTATTCCCAGACTTGCTGCTGTAACTCGCCGCGTGGCTGTTGACCGTTACGGTCGGATTGGCCGCCAGGGTCTCGGACGCCGTGAACGTGATCGAAACCGCCGCACCCTGTTTGGCCGGAGTCGGACTGACCGCGACGCTGCCGAAAGTCGGTGCTGTTTTGTCGATCTGCACTCGATAGTGATCCACCGTGCCCCAGTTGCCGGCATTGTCCTTGGCCCGCACATGGAAATACCATGTTCCGTCGGGAATGCTTGAATAGGTTTTTGTATTCCCCGCCGCGTCCGCCGTGGTGTCCGGAATCGTCGTGGCCAAACCGTCCAGAACATAACTATACCCGCCTATCCCGCCCGCGTCGGATGGCGTGGTCCAGGTAAACGACGGGTTGCCATTGGCATACCAGGCGTTCTCGTCCGGGTGGGTCGTCGACGAAATTGTGGGCTCCCCCGGGGGAGTCGTATCTGTACCAGTATAGCCTTTGATGCAAAAATTGGCTGTCGACTCAAGTGCCGTCAGATCGGTGAATTGGGAGCCATCGGAGCTATAGAAGGTCTGCCCGGGGGCGGCGGTGGCCGCGCTGGTTAGGCCGCTATATGCATATTCAATTGCCTGGGGATAATCGCCACCGTTTATCAGCCGTAAAACAATCGAAAACCGCTGTCCCGCCACCAATGCGGCGGGCGCGGCCAGTGAAACCGTGTGGAAACCTGCGGACGGCAAAGTGCCAGATATGCTGCTTGCAAGCGTGCCGCTTCGAGGGGCTCCGGCTTCGACATTAGTGTAGACGTATAGTTCGTAGCTAGCCGCTTGTGCAGAATAAAAGCCCACCGCCTGAAGAGGTTCCGATGCGCTGGCCGTATAAATCGCCGCCGCCCATGGTTGCCTGAAAGAGCTGATCCATCCCAGCGGATCGTATTGGTAGCATTTCATGTAGTTGCCAACGGGTTCAGCGTTCATAAATACAAACATGTCTTCATGGGCAAATTTGGTGTCATAATATGACACATAGAAATATCCGGCATCGCCCCACCCAGTACCCCAACTGTTCTTGACGATGTAGGCTCCGTTGGACGGGGCAGCCACCGGAAAGCGCGTGCGGTCAAAATTGTCATTCCACCCGACAATGGCAACACCATGGTTGCCATTGTTGGCCCCAGAATAGTAATAGGCGGAGTTGACCGAGCTGTAGTAGCTGTTCGCATGGTAATAGGAGGCAAAGACAGCGCCATAGTCGGTCAGCGCTTGTTTGATGGCGTCGTTGTCGGTGGGACTGGACTTGCCGAAAATCATACGGACTTGCTGAACGTGCTTCTGGACAGGCAGCCCGGGCAGACTGCTTTGCCACGCACCGGCAGGGTAAGGATCATCGGATTCATTGACGGGGCCGTCCCATCGGCACAGGTATGCGGTCGCCAATATTCCATTCCCCCCATTGGTTGGGCTCCAGTCCCACCCGTGAAGATTGGCCAGGTTCTTCTCTGAAAAGTCGCTGGACCCTTCAAGCGTGAGACAGGATTCGAGGGACGCAACGGCAGCGAAAGCCCAGCATGGGCCAGAAATTATCTGGTCCTTGACAGGAGTAAGACGCCCCGATTGTCTTAGATCGTAGGTTGCAGGAAATGAGCGAGGCATTGCCTTCTTGAAGCGATTAGTGCCGGCCATGGCCGTGATGCTAACAGAGGCCGGAACATATCCCAGGAGTTCCTCGCCCTCTTCAGCGCGCACGGACGGCTGATCAGCCTGCGCTCTCCGCTGGTAGTCGATGAATTCCGGGTTGAGCGGCGCAAACTGAGCTGATCCTGCGAAGCATGTTCCGGCCGCACCGGTTAGGATAAACTCCACAAGCGCCACAAAAATAGCCGCTACCGTTCTTCCTCCACTCGGTATATTTGGGCTGCCACGATGAATTCGCCCGCTACAACCGAAGGCTCGCCGATTTGTAATCGACTCGGAACATGATCGGGTTGTGTCATTTTTCATGGCTTCACTCTTTCCCACTCCCGTTGATGCAGATTGACACAATGCCCCGCCCAATATGAATAAAAGCTGATTCCACGGAACCCTCCTAGGCCAACTGCTAGACATAAAGGCTTCTCCGGACGCAAACCAACGATGCCAGTTGGACGATTCACTTTGACGAATCTGGATTTTATGCACCTGTACCGAGCAAGTCGATAGATATATAATTGAGATTATTAGGATATTAGTGAATCGGTCTACCCGCACCTCTGACGCACCATTTGGCACATGATTATCAAGGTTTCATCTCCACCACCGTCGCCCCCCACCCTCTCATCGCTTCCGTCGCCATGCCAAACCCAGCCACCTCCGGCAGCTTCCGCAGGACGGCGTGCACCCGTTCCCGCAGCTGTCCCGTCCCCTTGCCGTGCACGATCCGGACCTGCAGAATGCCCCGCTTGCGGCACTCGGCCAGATACCCCGGCATCAGATCGCCTACATCTTTAGCCTGAAACAGGTGCAGGTCGAGCGTGCCGTCTATCGGCCACTCGGCTGGTTCAGGAGCTAGACTGGTTTCTTTGTCGGGCACGGCAACTAGGCTCATCCTACTCGGCTTGGCCTGCCGTTGCTATACCAACCGCCGATAGCTAACAAAAGGGCCGCGGTCATCCCGCAGCCCTCCCCCGACAAGGCGGCCCTGCCCCTACGACCGCCTGCGCCGAGGCATCCGTGGCGGACGGCCAAACATCTGACGCCATTCTTTCGGCGTCGTGCCCGTCATCATAAATTCCCGTAACGGCGCCGGCACGCCCGGCATGCAGTCTTGGATTCTCTCACCCGCATGCCACCGTGCAAGCTGTTCTTCCGTGCAATCGACTTCCATTGTATGGGTCTTGCCGGAAATCATGCTCGTTCGCGTTATCAGCATTATGGTCCTCCATGTAAAAGAATTGCCGCCGGGGAGATTGGAACTCCGCCGGCGGCTTATTGTTTGGTTCAGGCCGCGATGGCTTCCTGTACCATGGACCGCCACACGGCGAGCATCGCCGGGTGATGGCCCAGGATCTGGAACAGCCACGTCTTGTCCGCGGGCGAGATCTGCACGCCGGCGATCTTCCGGGCAATGTGGGACGAGCCATTCACCGTATCCCGTAGCAAGGTCGTGGGCAGGATGGAGATCGCCTGCCGGGCAATCCATGCGTCATACGGCTCGTTCATCGCCGCATCCGGCAGGAATTGTCTGGCCAGCCAGTCCAGAGCCCCCTCGGACCCTGCCTGTTCACTCACCAGCTCGTTCGTCTGAATGAACTCGGCTATCGGCATCGTCCGGCTGCAGCGTATCGTCGTCGTCTCCGTGTAGCGCATGGTCTTCCTTTCGGTGGTTGGTTTACACAATCGCTCCGCAAGCTCGCAGTTCGTCCCACAGCCCGTTCGGATTGGACTTCAGAAGCTTCACCAGTTCGGCGTACTCATCCTTCGGCCCGATGGTTGTGTCGAATGGCTGGCCGTCGTCGGACGCTATCGCCCAGAACAGGTAGGCCAGCCCCAGCCCAATCCGGTCCGGCGCCCAGCTTTGCGTATTGGCGTAGCACCAATCGGCGACGCGCCGGATCACTTCCAGTCGCTGTTCGGCGATGAGGCGTTTCCTGCTCATTTCGGCCCTTCGATGTCGAGGACGCCGGGCCCGTTGCCTTCTTCGTCGCACAGGATCCAGGCGACCGTCCCGCCAAACACCAGGCCGATCACCGGGTCGCCACTGCCGTCTGACCGGTCCACGCAGACGCCGGTCAGCGTTTTGCCCACCAGCTTGTCGTAGCGCTTCAAGTGGAACTGGGGCGAGCGCGGCAGCTCGCTGTCCTTGATTCGTTTCCTTGTCACTTTTCACCTCGATATTTGCCGGCCATCACGGTCTCCTTACCTTTCATCCGACAAGAATGCCGTGGAGTTGGCGGTCCTCCACGGCTACGGTTGACATTCAGGCAGCGACGCCGACGAAGTCGTCGCACAGCCGGTAAAGGGCCTGGGTCCGGCGCGGCAACAAATGCAGCGCACCCTTGGCCGTCTCCGTCACGCCGTTGAACCAGCTCCAGACCGTGCGGGGCTCGAACTCACGGTAGCGAGGCTCTCGCCATTCCTTCAGCACTTCGGGGATCTTGGAAGCACAGACGACGCCCGAATCCAATGCCCGGATCGTCAGGTCGTGCACATCGGGCTCGCTCAGGCGGGTTGCCCGGTAGCGTTCGACGCGCTGGTCCTGCGACTTGAACATCAGCAGAAGTCGCCCGAGAGCGCCGCCGACCAGGCCGGGCAGGTCTTCCAGGATGTTGACCGTGTGCTTCCGGCTGACGCTCACCTCACCCGAAAAAGCCAGGTTGTCGCACACGAACACCTGGCTGCCGGCGACCAGACCGGCCGTCAGCGTTTTGTCATGGGAGTTACGCAAGCCCAAGACCCAGGAATAGTCAGGGCTATTGCACCCGTTCTGGACCTGGATCAAGCCGAAGTACCTCGACGAGTCGTGCGTCAGCGCGTGCGCTTCGGCGACAATGTCGAGGCCGTAGCGTGGCAGCTCCCATTCGACCTGGCGAACATACTCCTCGTGAGGAATCGGCCTCCAGGTTTCGGTGGCCGCGGGCGTTGGCACGGCCGCCAAGGCCGCGCGCGGGACTTGAGCCGCCCCGCAATGAAGACACAAGTTACATACGGGCATATTGCCCTCCTTTCGTTTGATGGTTGTCGGGATCGGGGTCAGGCCACTTCGGCAAAGAACGCGCCGCCGCGCATTGCCGGGCCGATGTTGCTATGCTTCGGGCCCATAAGCTGGGCGCAGGTCAGCTCCTGCCGGCTGCCGTCGATCAGGTTGCGGACCTTGAACACCCGGCGGCGCCGGTCGTAGCCGATCTGCTTCGAGCTCTCGCCGCCGTAGTTGAGCAGGATCAGGAAACGCAAGGGCTTCCTTTTGATCATGTCCAACAGCTCGCCGGGCGTTTTGATGCGGATGAACCGGCTCATGCGGCCATGCCGACAGCCTTCCGGACCTTGGACCCGGCCCATGCCGCACACTGCGTCCTATACGAACACCAGCGGCACGACATTCCCGGTGAGGGGTGGTAGTCCTCCCGGCTAACACCATCGGCGTAAACGTCGATCAGCGCCTTTAGGCGGTCGATCTGCACCTGGGTCACGGGCGGCAACACCTGTTTGACGATCTTCGGGGCCTTCGTTTTCGTCAGGTAAACCAACTCCCCCTGACCCGGCTCCTCGCCCGTCGCGTCTTGCATCAGCAGGTGATAGGCGGTGAGCTGGAGTTCGTTTTGCCAGGCTTCGTCTTCAAGGACGGGCGTGGAGGCCACCGTCTTGAAATCCACCGGCACGTTGCCTTCGAGCACCAAGTCCAGGACGCCGACCAGCGGCAGCGGCAACCCCTCTTCTCGGCGAAGATAGGCTTCCACGCCCAAGATCCGCCGCGGATCGCTGGCCAGATCGGAGCCCAGATAGGCATCCAGCACGCGCTGTCCCGTGTCGATGCACTCCGTGCGATCCTTGCCCTCGTAATCCACCGGACCCTGGACTTCCAATTCTCCGTAGGCTTTGTCGTACGCCTGCAGCGTGGCGGCCGGCGAAGTGTCCCCACCCCGCCAGCGAGCCAGGTTGAAATGCTGCAAGCCCGCGTGGACCGCCTTGCCGATCTGGAGCGCCGGGGACGCCGGCGCTTTCAGTCCCAAAACTTTTTCGTAAAAGAACCGAAGTCGGCAGGTCAGGAACGACTTCAATCTCGAAGCGCTGATGTACGCCAACGGATCGCCGGGCTTGGATTCGTCGAGCGACCCGCTGTGGAAAACGGCCGCCTGGGCGCTCACGCCGCCCTCCGCTGCTCGAAGGGGCGGAAGGCGCCGGCCTTCTTCGCCGACGAGCGACCGGTTTTGCCCAGCAACTCGTCGATGAGCCCCGAAGCCTCCAGCTTGTTAAGCAGGGCGACGCCGTGCCCGAACCGGGTGACGGCCAGTTGCTCCACTTCGACGCGGTCGAGCTTGTTCTCGGCGACGACCTTGAGGATCAGCGCCTTCTGCTTGTCCGAGCACTTCCAGGGCTTGCTGTCGTCGACACCGTTCTTGGGTGCGGGTGCCGACTGCTCGTGGCCGGGGACAAAGCCGGGGTTGACGATTTGCTCGTCCACCGCCGTCTGAAGAAGCCGGTAGACCCGTTCGACTTCGCCGGACACGTCTTCGAGGCGGGCCACCTCGGTCTTCAGCGAGACGCTGAAATTGTGGCTCGAGTATTCGGGCAACCCAACTTTTTTCGCGTAGGACATTTCAAGATTCACGCTCATGGATTCATTCTCCTGTTCGTTTTGTTTCAAAGGGATGCCCCGGCGCTTTCGCCTCCGGGGCTTAGTGGTTTTCGCGGCCTACGCCAGCCTAGACGGCCACGGCCAGCCCCGAGGGCGGCGTGAAGGTGAAGTGGCTGGTATGGACCGGCCGCACCGACTTGGCATAGACGTACTCGTCGTCCGCAACGATGACGTTGCCGTTACGTTCGGCGATGCAGACGGCTTCGAGCCGGTTGGGCGCCACGACGGGCATCTCCAGGCGCCTGCCAGTGTCATGAGCGAGCGCGGTTCCAATGGCGAGCAGTACGACGAATGGATGCATATGATCTCCTTGGGGTTGGTTTGTTGTTTGTTTAGTTAAATCGAAAATGGAAAAGGCCGCCGGGTGTTGACCCCGACGGCCTTTGGTGACAGCGAATTACTTTTTGCGATTTACCGGGTCTACACCCGGATGGTCTGGAGCTTGGCCAGGCCGGCGCGGACTTCCGCGATTTCGCGGCTCTGCGCCTTCTGTTCGCGGATGGCGTCGCGGACGCAGAGCGCCACGTCGGCCAGCGCGGACTGCGCCTGGCGCACCGCGTTCTTCGCGGACTCGTAGGCGACCAGGATCTTGTCCAGAGCCCCGGGTTCGACCGCGGGTTGGACTTCTTCGTGTTTCTTTGGCATGGGGATCTCCTTGGGTTGGGGTTGAACGGGAACGGGGGTGGGCTTGGCCTCCGGGGCTTTGGCTTCGGCCTTTTGTACCTCGGCGTCGATCGTGCGGATGGGCATCAGGACGTGGATGCTGGCCTTGTCGTCCTTGGACAGGCGGCCGAGAAGCGGGCTCACGGCATCCTGAAACTCCCAGTAGCGGAACCCGGCCTGCAGCGCATCCCGGAAGAACTCCCGGTTCAGGCCGACGGAGAAGGCACCCTTCCCCTCGTACTGGCTGGATTCAAGCCGGACGGCGCTCTCGGGGCTCTTGGCGTCCTGCCGGGAGAACACCCGGACGGCGTTGCCCTCCATGCACAGCACGACGGCCTCGTGGCTGCTGTCGTAGGTCGGCAGGCCCGGCATGGCCTTGATGAGCATCGCTGCATCGGCCTCGGAGAGCTCCAGCGTCCGGTCACCCCCGTAGGCGGGCACGACCTGGCTCCAGCGCGGATACTGGCCTTCCACCGTCTTGGCGGTATAGGTCCAGGGCCCACACCGGAGCGTAAAGACGCCCTTGCCCGCGCCGATCCGGGTCTCCCCTTCCAGCTTGGACCAATTCAAAAACTTGGTGGACGGGACGATCACCGACTCGGCCAGCGGCAGGATCCCGCAGGGCAGGACGGTCAGCCTCCGGCTGTCGGTCGCCACGATCCGGTGGCCGGCCTTGGCGGACACATCCAAATACGCGGCTTTCAAGAGCGGTCGGGAATCGTCCGGAGAAGCGAACGCCAGCACCCGTCGCAAGCTGGCCAAGAAGCCGAGCTCGACGGATTTGGTGTCGGCGGGCGTGGCCAGCTCCGGCCAGTCTTGGATGTCCGGGGTCTCGATGCGACGCCCGATCCCCTGCCCGGCAACGGTGGCGGTGATCGTCACGGCGTCCTTGCCGGGCTCGATCTCGATGTCGGGCCCCTGCGCCGTCTTCAGGACAGCCTGCAGCTCGGCAATGGAAATCAGGACCGCGATAGGCGCAGGCACGGGCTCGGCGACGGTGATCGCATAGCTGGCGGTCTGATCGATGGACGTGCCCGTCAGGAGGACGGTCTGGCCTTCGGCGTCAAGCCGCACGCAGGCCAGGATCGGGATGCTGGCGCGCTGGTTGATGACCTTGGACAGGCCGGTCAGCGCTTCCTTCAGTTCGGAACGGGGTAGCAACAGTTTCATTGGACTCCTTGGGTGGTTGGGTTTCAGGTTGGGGATTGGACTGGCCATAGGCGGCGCGCACGGCTTCGGCAATGAGTCGGGTGATGGTCGTGGGCGTAGGCGAGCTTTCGCGCGCCAGGTACAACCGTCGCATCAAGCCGGGATCGATCGCGGAACTTGGCCACGGGTATCGAAACGATTGAGGCATGGTTACCGCCTACTCGAATCGAACAACCAGATCTTTCGCCGCGAACAGCGATGCCGCCTGCTCGTTCAGTCGTAGGATGAAGTCCGACCGCCGTGCCTGGATCTGCTCCCGGCTGTACTTGGGCGGCGTCTGGCAGGCGATCTCGGCCAATTCACTGAACAACGACCGACCCCATAAAACGTCACCCAAAGCGTGGAAACCACTGCGACGCGTCAAATAGCGGAATGTGGACATGTCGACCACCGTGTCGAAGACTGCTGGATCCGGCAGCTTGATGCGTACCTCGCGTCCTGAGACCACGATGTCCTCGTCGACGATCAGTTCCAGGTTGAGTCCCCAATGCGATCTTCGAACGGCCGATGCCATTCCGGACCGGGGACCGAAAAGGAGATTTCCGCCGTCGATGGTCGCGACAGTCAGTTCTTCGTCGGTCTGCAGGATCAACCATGCTTGAGGAATTTGCTTCATAACGGAAATAGTGACGGCACGGACTACCTGCTTGTGGCAGCCGGCGAGATAGACGGCTAGAGCGGCTCCGACGGTGAGTACAACGATGGTCAGGAAGATGTTGAAGGATTTCATCAGTTTTCCTCCTGGCTACCAACTGCCAAAGCGCAGAAGTAAAAACAGAAACGCTATCAGGATGAAAAAGTACATTGTGGCTCCGGGGTTTTGGGGGTGGGATTTGACCGCCGGGAAGGCGGCAGGGTACGGCGGGAAAGTCGGCGTCGAGCGGACAGTTACCGCACCCTATTAATATGCCGCTCCCGGGCGGCGATATTCAGTTGTGGAACGCGTTCCATGCTTTAGTTAGGGGCCCGACGCCGAAATCGTGCTTATTTTTTCCGCGTTAATCGCTTGTTATCTATCTCTATGCCCCGGGGCGCCTCTAGGAATTTTTTGGAATACATTCGGCAACATGGCCGTGCATCCACCTCGGCGAAAAGACGATACGACGGTCATCGCCGTAGAAACGTCCTCCCCTCGAAGTTCGGCAACGCCAAAGCGCTCGAATACATTGCGACCGTTCCCCACCGGGGACACACCTTCTGGGGGTGCCCCCGAAAACACCCGCCGATCCACCTGTTTTCGCCCCGATATAAAGGCCGGCCGACCCGGCAAAATCCGAGCCGACGGGGCACCAACATCACATGCGTTTTTTCGTCGGCGAGGCACCAACACCACTATGGAACGAACCCAATAGCTGCCGATCTACTTCGTCACCCCATTTTCGTCCGCGGGCTGTTCGCCCACATGGGCAATCTGCGGTACCGGCACAGCAGGCGTTCTGCCGGCTTGAGCTCCGGCCTTCTGCGGCTATGCGGCTAATACCCCCCATAGAAGATAATAGTAGACATAGCATTGAGTAATTCAATGCGTGAGCATTCATGTTTTCAACCTGTATTATCCGCTATAGGGGACCTTCAGCCGCATTAGCCGCAAAGGGGGTTTTCTTAGCCGCAGGATTAGCCGCAGATCAGCGGCAGTTAAGCGTTTTCTTAGCCGCAGTTGGCGTCTGGGGGCCGAAGCCCAAGCGATACCAGCAGTACCGGGGCGGTTTCTTTGGTTAAATCTGGGGGCCCTGCGACTATAGGACCATCGCCGTCCCCATTGCCTGCTGCAGAAAACCAATACTCGTTGGTCTCAGATCGGTGCTGTTGGTTGTATGTGGTCTGGCGGCGTATGGTAAAGCTGTCGATCGCCACCACATCTTCGTTCCGGAAACATTGCCACAGCTTGCGGCCAACGGCCTGCTGTGCCGACTTCCGGTTGTTGGGTTCTGACGGATCCCCACCTTCTGGAAGGCCCGGCACATCGACGCCCGCCTCGGCCAGTAGGTCGACGAGATGTCCCGCCCGCAGCCCCTCGTCGGTCCGCTGAGCACGGACGACAGCAAGCGCTACGTCGCGCAGCCAATTCATGGACGGATTGGTCATCCGCCGCTGAGTCTCCCGGTGGCCGTCCAATAACGGCCCGGCATCCATAAGGTTTTGAACGATCCAATCCATGGTCTGTGCCCACGCCCGAAAGTCGTGGCGACATTCGTCCGTGCGCGAACAACCTGCAGCATGCCAAGCCCGGATCACGGCAAACACGGCGCCAAGGTACCGGCCCTGGTACGCCGCCACGTGGTCTAGGATGTCACCCTCTGGATATCGGGCGTACGCGTAGCCCTGCGGTTGTTTGAGTATCCTCACGCACGCACAACGGTTCGCCAGATCGGTGGTCAGGTCCGCTTTGTTGGACGTCATGGACAAGCAAACCCGGCGCGGATCGATGTCGACGTTCTCGTGATAGGCGCATCTGGCCGTATAGTGATCCTCGGTGATGAACGATTCTATCGCGGGCGAGTCTATCTTGCCGCGAACATTCTCAAGGCATATGAACACCGCCCCTTGAATCAATGCCGCGTTGAACGACTCCTCCAAGCTGCCCACCCCTCCGTCGCGTTTCTGGGCGATGCAGCGCATTGTCTCGCCGTATACGCGGGATTTGATCTTATTCCGAAACCCCTTCCCTGCCTGCGAATCGTCAGCCTCACCAAGATCGATGGGTGGCCGTCCTTTCAACAATCCTCCGAAAACCATTGCCGGCGTTATCAGTGCCGCTAGAGCGCGTGCCCGGTCTGCGGGAGTGGCGAACCGGAAGTCGCGCAGCAGCTCGTAGAGCCGCTCCTTGGCCTCGGTCAGCGTCATATCCGGAACGGGACAGCCACCAGCCATGATGCCAGACGCCAAGTCGTAGCCCGTGATTTGGAGCAACTTGCCATTGCGCTCAATCAACACCGGACACCGCGTTATAATACGGATTGACGGCATTTGATCACGAAATGCGGCCGATGACCCGATCAAGTTGGCCGCTGACTCGGTGCAGATGGCTGGTTGTAAGCTACCTTGAGTCATTTTCGCCAAGGTGGCCACCGACTCAAAGACCGATGCCAACGCCACCGGCTTGAGCTGGCGCAGGATTGGATGCCCATCCCCGTCCGCATCTAATGTGACAAGAGCACCGCCCCGGATGAAGACCTTTTGAGTAGATGCCAACAGTCGGCCCAAGTCCTCTCCGGCAGCCGTGATGGTTCGTGGGCCGCCGGGAAGAACGATCGTCGGTTTTACACCAGCGGCGGCCGCCTTGGCCGGAGACCACACTTCCGTCGCATCGGCCACTGCCACAACTTCCGCCCGTACGGATTCCATCCCCATTCCCGTCCTTGCGGCTACGTAGTCGGCCATGTCGCCCTTGGGCGGTAGACCGGGCAAGACGACGATCTTGACGGATGCGGCCCCGGCGGCATATGCGCGGGCCGCCACATCTTCAGCGTACTCGCGGCCTTTTCGGTCGTTGTCCGGGTGAATCACCACGTCTCGATCTTTCAGCGGAGCGTAGTCGGTCTTGGCCGCCGACTTGGCGCCGTGCATGGAGGTGGTGGAAGTCAGGCCAAGCGCCGTGCCCGCCATGGCAGCCTTCTCGCCCTCGTTGATATGAATGATGCCGTCGGAATTGACGATCGCCGGCAGGTTGAACAGCGGCAGCAAGCCCGGGGGATCTCCCAACTGCCAGCCACCGTCAACCACGTGAACCGGCCTATATGTCTTGATGGGTTTTCCGTTATCCTCGGTTGCCCCGTCTGCACGATCGAAGCGCAGGACGGCGGCCACAGGTTCGCCTGTCGCGCTCCTGTATACATCGGTCCGGATCCACTTCCATGATTCTTCGGTTTTCTTTTCCACGAACCGTCGCGCCGCAGATGTAGCTGCTTCGATGGTTGAATACACCATGCCGCTCTTTCGACCGGGGTGCTGCGCTGACGGCTCGTTGTTAGCGCCCACCAGTTCGAAGATCCGCTTAGTGTGTACTTTGTCGCCAGGATTCACGGCGCATCCGTACCGGCCGTCCGGATATATCACCAGGTGATCGCCGCCCTCGTCGCAACCGCTCTCCTTGCAAGCCGGGCAGCGCGCAGTGGTTTTGCCGTTGGCGGTCTTCACGTTCTCGAGCAGGGAACGGTTTAGGCTCACATCTGCCTCCCCTCTTCCGCCGCCGCGGATATCGTCATTGTGGCGGATTTGCTTGAGCAACTCGCCGGCGCCGTGCTATACACCGATTTGTTGATCTTGCTGGCCGCCATCGGTGACACGGTGGTGGCCGTTTTGTTGAGCTTGCGCATGGTCGCCTCCTTATCCAATGGCCCGGACGGTCAACTTGCTCAACATCTTCTCGATGTCGGACAGCCGGTACAGGGTCACGCGCCCTACTTTTGTAACCGGGATTCGACCTTGCGCCTGCCAACGCAGAAGTGTCCGCTTGCTCACCGGAACCTGCTCCAGCACCCCGCCGATCCGCGTCCATCCATTCAGTCTCGTCGTCGCCGTTTCCTTCGTAGTCATCTATTCCGCCTTCCCACCTTTCGGTGTAGCGACCTGCCCAGTCAGCTCAACTGCTGACCTTTCGTGCCGCGCGATGAACAGGAAACACGATGCCGACAAGCGCAAAAATTCGAATGCCTCAAAATGTTCAGCGATCCTGACCGCTAATTATCCGGGAAAGGTGTCAGTACTACGCGTGATTATTGCCCATACCGCGCCGGACAACAAAAATGGCGGCTTGTAAAAAGCCGCCTAAATGTTCTGGAATTTGTTCAGTCTTCTATTCTTTAAGGGTACCTTCTACCGTCATTCCCTGTTTTCGGGCTTCTCGGTTCGCATATATCCGCAAATTGTTCGCCAGTTGTTTTTCGTATTCTGATGGATCGCCACTGTTCGAGCTCAAGAGATTTTTTTCCTTTCGGAAATCACGAACGATATGCTTGTACATGGGTGGGCTTAGGTAGTCCGTCTTTTTTACCTTCGGGTTATCCATGTTTACTTGAACGCCTTTTAGAACGATTCGTGCGACTTCCTGCCACCTTTGCGTTTTCGCAGTATTTGTATTCGTTCGCCTGTATGCCCTAATAAGGTTTTCCCACCATTTCTGCCTTTCGGGAGGTGTCGCCATGAGCTTTGCATCGCGTGCTAGGCATGCAAGTTCGGCCTTCAGCGATTCGTGTTCAGAACCAGACCTCGCCCGAAAATCATTCCATGCTTCTTTTTGTTTGTCGAAATACAGACTATATGTTCTCGTACGGATCGCCTCTACCTGGGGGCCACAGCAGTTTTCATTGGCAAGCGTCTTGAAATGCGCAAGGCGTGCATCCAATGGCAATTCCTCTGTGTTTACAGGCAGGGCTAGCCATGAATCATCCCCCCATTTGACTGCACACATGTTTTCGGTCGAGGGTGGATATTGAGTGTCCCAATGACATAGACCCAATTCAGGGTCAAATTCAGCCCCGCATAACACCCTGACCTGAAACTTCTCGAAACAGCTTGTTTCTGTCCATATGGGAAACAATCTCTGATCCTCATACGTAAGCATCCGGTGCAGTGTGTATCTGTGTGTGGGAGTTTCTATCGTTATACCAATCTCATTATCGGCACCAACAGACACTGGCGCTCCATGCGCGAAATGCATGACGGGCAGCATCCCTGTGCCGCCGATGAAAATCTCGGCCCGCTTCGGTTTGCTCGTTTGAGGGGGCATGTCCTATGCCCCCTTCGTGGCAAGTTGTATGACCCCGCCCGACGGATTTGCCGGGTTGATGTTCCAATACTCCTCGGCCTCTTCCTTCGTCGTCAAACCTTTGTAGTGCTCAGTCAAGATGTAGGCCTTTCCGGAGTGCCCCATCTGCGCTTGCAGCTTGTCCTGGTTTTCGTACATGGCGAAATGATAGGTTGCATAGGAGTGCCGCGCCACATCTGGGAGCCACTTCTTGATGCCAGCTTTCTTCATGATGTCCCGTCTATGACGAATAAGTGTTACCGGTGATGGAGCGACTGGTCCGCAAGCCCTGTAGTACTTCGTAAGCCACAGGAGGAGGTTATTGCTGATGTCAACCAGACGCCCCGCACCTGTTTTTGATGTCTCCGGTAGGACACGTATGAACTTCTTTGCAAGGTTGACATTAGTCCAGTCCAGTCCACCCATTGTCGCCGGAGCTTTTCCTCTCTTCTTTCTACTAGATTCCATCAACGCTTTGAGTTTTTGCCGTGCATCATCTACTGCGATCCTGGCTGCGCGCTCAGCCTGACTTCCGGGTTTTGCATTCTTCAGCCGTTTGTTCGCCGCCGCCGTTGTGTCTCTAGCACTGGTCAGTTCGGAAGTTTCTAGACCATACTGCGCTGACACCTCGAAGGGCCTGAGGCCGGCAAAAAACATGATCGCCAATGCAGGTACGCTCTCAGGATGAAGCTCTTCAGCCTTCGCCATGAAATTGTTAACCGTCTTGACCGGCATGAACTCGGGAATCTTTGTGGCGGCTTCGATTCTCTTGCGCCTCCGGCGCCCCCGGCGTGACTTGATGATGGGGTTGCTGGACACGGCCTGCTTTTCGATGCAGTATTCAAAGAAAGCATGTAGCGTTTTCCGCCAGCTAATTTTTGTAGGCTTACCGCACGGGCGCTGGCCGAGAAATCCTTCTACCACTTCGCCGGTTACTAGTGCGCAGGGCGTTTCTTCGCCGACCTCCCCAATGAATGCGTTAAGCCGCTGCTTGTTCTGCCGTATGCTCGTAGGCTTTAGCCCATCTTCTTGCGCCTCGGCCAACCATCCCCTTAGCATCTCGGCCAAGGTTATAGACTTGCCATCTGAATGATGCTGTTCCCAGAAAGCCAGGAGGTCCGCGAACTTCACCTTGTCCCCGAGCTTATCTATGGCCGCTTTAGCTTCGATTTTCTGAGCATGCGTCAGGGCATAGGCACCCCGCCCTTCGTTTTTAACCGCTGTGGACATCGCTTGGATATGGGCCTTGGCTTGGCCAATGTCTTCCCAGCTCATTCGCTCCCGATGCGGTGGGCGAAGGTTGTTGTCCGACTGCCAAAAAACGATGCCACTATCCAGTATCTTCATCTTGCGGATAGACCAGCCCATGTATCGCTCCGCCCGCAGCTGTTTGATCTTGCTAGTGATACGGCGCTTTGTGACCATCATCTGACTCCCGTTGGCTTCTTATGGCACTCTGACAGAGTGGGCTGGGAGTGTCAAGTAGGTGTCAAGTATGAATAAGTATTATGTCATTATATCATATAATGCAATTAGATATATGTATTCGGAATGATTTCTCATAAGCCTTAGGTCACCGGTTCGACCCCGGTTCCCGCCACCACTTTTCCTCCCTGCGACCAGGGACGCCCCCATACCTGCCCTCCGGCCCGGCCGAGGGCTCCAACGAAAAGCCCTTCGGTCCCGTTTGGATCGAAGGGCTCAGTGTTCCGCGAAAGGTCTTGCGTCGGCTACGGCAGTTGCTGCCCTTCGTAGAGCGTCGCCACGGGCGGACGCAACGGCAACGCCACGGGCGGCGGCGGCGGCTGGGGCGGCACGTTCTTGCCGCCGCCGGGCGCTCCGGCGATCGTCAACATGGCTAGATTGTAGGCATTCCCGAATTCGCTCGCGACCTCCACCCCGCACACCTCGATGATCGCGCGCTGAAGCGCCGACAGCAACGAGGGATCCATGCTGGCCGTCGGACTGGCCGCCACCATGCGGCCGAACGAGATCGCCAACGCTTTCCAGTCGTCTCGCTGCACGGTCATGAACAGGTATCCGACCAGAGACGAAGACCGACTGTCGCGCTCGACGCGGTCCAGATCCAGTTTGACGATTTCGATCACCACGTCCTTGGCGGTTTCCGCCGCCTGGTCGATCGAGGCATCCTGCAGCAATTCGACCACCTTCGAAAGATCCTCCGCCGCGGCCTTGAGTTCCGCCCGCGTCGGCCGATCGAATGCCGCCTGTGCGTTCAGGCCGGACAGGCAAACCGCCAGCGCCGTCCATTTGATCCAATTTGCATTCATGTTTTCGCCTCCTAGTACTGGATGAGGGCGCCGAGGATGAGGCGCTCATCGACATAATCCACGAAGTCGAAATTGGAATCCACTTCGTCGTAGACCGCCTCCAAATAGATCCGGAGGAAATTGCCCGACGCGATGTAGTCGATGCGCCCATGGCCTTCGACGCGCGTGTCCTTGCGATCCAAGGTAATGCCTTCGTGCGTGACCGGGTCCAGATAGTCGTCGTAGCGATAAATCCCGCGCAGGGAAAAGATCCAGCTGGGCTTCCAGCGGTATCCCACCCCGGCCCAAGCGCTGATGAATTCCATGCCGTTTTGCTCGTAGAACGAGGAGAATTCCGTGCCGTTGTAGCCGCCGATGCGGAAGGTCAATTTTTCCGTGATGAACCAGTCCGCCGCCGCATTGTAGTTGAACGTAATCTGGTCGTTGTCGCTGCGGACGCCCTCTTCATCGACCTGGACGTCGCTTTCGTCGACGTCCGCCTCGTCGAACTGCGTCTGGGACGGGCGCGCATAGTATTCCAAGCCGACCCCGACGTGGTACACCAGTTTTTGGGCGCCTTGCGTCTGCAACCCCAGCCGTAGCGTCGTCAGTTCGGCGGGCTCATCCGTTTTTTCCTGGTACTGCAAGCCCTGGCGCAGCGTCAGCATGACGTCGGTTTTATCCGTCAATCCCAGCGCGCCTTCCAATTGCCAGATGTGCCCGTCCAGATCCAATCCTTCCGGCACGTATTCTTCCTGCTTGCGGGCCAAACGCTCGTGGGTCTTGTTCGGGTAATGGACGCCGGAATAACGATAGGACAGCGCCAGATGCAATTTGTCCGACATGCGGCGCGAAAGCGAAGCCCCCAACTGGTGCAGTTCGCGCTCCAGATCCAGCGCGTTGCTGTCTTCCACCATTTCGCCGGAAAGGCGGGACGTTTCGACGTCCGACGCATGCCGGTCGTTGTCGTCCAAAAAGCGATAGCTCTGGATCAATTCGAACAGGGATTTGCGCCCGTTCCCCAATTGCAAGGTCAGGTGATCCCCATACGTCATGAAATCGCGGTTGCTTTCCGTGTCGTAGGTCCGATCCGACACGTACAGATTGCCCTTGATCAGGAAGGTGTTGGTTTCTGCCGAAGAACTGAACCTCACCCCCAGTTCCGGCTCGAAAAAGGCGTCGGAAATCACGTTCGTGCCGTCCTTGTAGACGTTCGAATCATGGGTCAGATTCAACTCCAGATAGGGACTCAGCACCCACGAGGCAACGTTGATGCCGTTGCCCGGCCCCCCAAAAGCGGGAACCGCAAAGCATAGAAGGGCATAAATCCCCGCTCTACGCACTTTTTGTATAACCGGGCGCATTACGGCATTTGATACCCTTCCCCGTTGCCTGTCAATCCGCGGCACATTAAAATGGCGTTTGGAGGCCATAATCAAATGGACCTCTTCATGTTGCGCGCAAAGCGAACAGTCGGGCATAGTCGCCCCCGGCCCGCACCAACGCATCGTGGCCGCCCGACTCCACCAAGCGCCCGTCGGACAACACCCAGATGCGATCGGCCATCCGGACGGTCGAAAGCCGATGGCTGACCACCACGACGGTTTTCCCCTGGAACCCGGCGGCGACCGACTCCAGCAGATCCCGCTCCGCCTTGGCATCCAGGGAACTGGTTGGCTCGTCCAGCATCAGAATGGGTCCCGGCCGCAAGAAAGCCCGGGCCAACGCCATCCGTTGCCACTGCCCTTCGCTCAGTTCCATCCCGTCCTTGAAAAGCCTCCCCAACGGCGTCTGGCTTCCCTGGGGCAAGCGCTCGATCACGGGAACGGCTCCGGCCCGGCGAACGGCTTCGGCAATCCTCGGATCGCCCGGCGGGACCGCCAGATGGCCCATGCGGACGTTTTCCTCGGCCGTCATCTGATATCGGACGAAATCCTGGAACAGGACGCTGAACAGGCCGCGCAGATCCTCCAGCGCATATTCGCGGATGTCGATGCCATCCAGCAGAACCCGGCCTTCGGTGGGGTCGTACAGGCGGCACAGCAATTTCACGAGCGTCGTCTTGCCGGATCCGTTTTCTCCGACCAGCGCCACATGTTCCCCCACCCGGATTTCCGCCGTGACGTCTTTCAGCGCATCCGTCGCGCAGCCCGGATACCGGAAGGTGACGTGCTCCAACCGAATTCCCTGCTCGATCCGTTGCGGAAGCGGCCGGGGCACGGCCGGCGAATGGACCCGCTGCGGCAGCCCCAGAAAGTCGTAGAAATGGGAAATGAACAGCGAATCTTCATAGAGCGCGGCCAAACTGCCCAAGACCGACGAGAAGGCCGTCTTGCCCTTTTGAAATCCACCGTAGAGCAAGGCCAAGTCCCCCAGCGTCATCCGGTTGCCCGCCATCCGCAGATAAATGAGCCCCAGGCCGACGAGAACGACGCAGGCGGAAACGACGTCGGCCACGATCTCCGTGCCGGCGCGCCGCCGCACGAATCCCAATCGGCTCCGGCGAAGACTGCCGCGCAAGGCCGCGAACCGCCGGCGCAATTCACCGCCGGTTCCCAGCAGACGGATTTCTTTCGCGAACGGAAACGACGTCAGCAACAGGTGCAAATAGCCGGCTTGTCGCTCCGGTTCGCTGTGCCGAACCCGCCAGCCATGCCATTGGCGGGAATTCCGGACCCGCGCCAAGGCGCCAGGCAACGCCGCCGCCAGCAATACGGGCAGCAAAAACCCCTGCGACAGCCACAACACGCCGGTTACCGATCCCAACACCAGCGCGCCGCTTCCCAATTGCGCCAGGTTCCGAACGATACTCACGGGCCGCGACATGGCCTCCGATTGCGCCATGCGCATCTGGTTGTGGTAGGTCGACGTCTCGTAATAGGCGATATCGATCTCGGTGGATTTTTTCTGCAGCGCGCCCTGCACGTGGTCCGAAACCGCATCGGCCTGCGCCTCGGCCACCACGTTCGACCACGCGCGGAAAATCCAGCCCGCCACCGCCACGCCCGCCACCCAGGGCAACAGCGTAAAAAGCGGCAAGGGATCTTTCTGGCCCGCAGGTTGCGCCAGAAACTGGCCGACGGCATCGACCACGCGCCGCGTCAAATAGAGCGTGGCGATGGGCAACAAGCCTTGCGCCATGACCGCCGCGCCTTGGAGCAACGTCCAGCCCCGCGCGCTCTCCCAGACCAATCCGACGGCCTGGCACAGATGCAACAATCGCTTGTTCTCGGGTTTCATGCGTCTTTCGCGTTACCCATCAATTTCCCACCTGTCGGCTGAATCGTCAACCGGCGCTGCCGGCCTTTCCGCACAAGCACGTCCCAGGCCAAGCGGAAGGGACGCAACAGCGAATGCACGGGATAGAGCACGCCCGGCAACGGCAAGGCCGCGAGTTCAAACGCGCCTGGAACAAACAGCAGGCGCTGTCCAAAACGCAAGCGGTCGCGCGCCCGTTCCCGGGTTTGGAGCGCGAACCAGGTTTGCCGGCCGACGATCGCATGGCGGGGAGCCAGCGCCCGCAGGCGTTCCGCCGCTTGCCGCGCCAGACGCCGCGCCGCCGGATCGCGACGATCCCCTTCCCGGAACGCCGAGGGCAAGTCGCACCCGAGCAGTTCTTCCGCCACGCCAGCGCCGACCAGCAGGCTTCTCCGTTGTCCCCAGCGCGCCGCTTCGGCGAGAAATCCGTGCCAATCCCGATCCGCATGCGCCGCCAACAATGCGGCCACGTCGGCCACCGCCGACAGCTTGAACCACATTTCGTTCGCCCCATCCATGCACGTCGCCAGCAACATGGCTTCGGGACCGGGCGCCCAAAGAACGCGCTTGTCGTCGATCGGCAGCCGGCGGCAAGCGGAAGCCATGTAGTCCGCCGATTCCGGACCGATCAGCGCATGGGAAATCAGAACCGGCTTGAGATCCAGCGGTGGTTTTCCCGGTTTTTCCAACGACCAGTTCTGCAGCGTGGCCAGATAGCGTTTTCGGTCGGCCGTGATCGAGAGCTCTCGCAACGCGTAGCCGTCCCGCTCCAGTGCCGCAACGGCGCGCAACATGTCTTCCCGACGCACGATGAGATCCAAATCCTCGAACTGCCGCGATGCGACGTCTCCAAAAGCCAACATCGCCAAAGCAGGACCTTTGACGGGAACGAGCCGGATGCCCTGCGCTTCCATGAGTTGCTGGAGCCGGTGCAGCAGGGCCATGGCCCGGACGTTGTACGCGGCAATGGACAGATATCGCGTTCGAAACTGGGCCAGCCATTCGGGAGGAATGGCCGCTCCGCCGTCCGCCATGGATTTCAAGGCTTGGTAGACCAACGGGATCACGTGGTGGTTGGTGGCCAGCGCGAAAAACCGCGGCCAATCCACCGACCGCGTGCGGAGCAGGTCCCCCTTGAGCGACGCGGATCGATTCGGCGCGATGCAATCGCACAGCAAATCCATCTCGCAACCGGAATCCGTGGCGCGTTCGCTATTCATTGGACCGGCGGGGATATAATCAAATCGTAGGGCATTCGGCAGTTCCAGCGCCGCGATTGCGGATTCCAGATGGCCACGGTCCGTCCCTGATGGATGAACTTGGTGATTCCCCCCTGCGGCGACATAAAGCCAACGGAAAGGATGACCGGCCGCCATAACCAGGAAACAACGTGGCGGACGGGCAGCGTGCGAAGCAAGCGCACCGTCCAGAACGCGGAGGAGTGGCGAATCCAGCAGATGGACCGCAAGATCCGCGCCCGCTGCCGGCCGCGATTCCCACCGATCACGGCTTTGCGAACGCCCTTGCGTTCCCGTGCCACCACTTTGCCGATCAGTCGCTCGGCGGTCAGCGGCGTGGAATCCCGATTGTCATTGCCATCTCCCTGCGTCGCGAACCCATTGCCTTCCCGGCCTACGATCCGGTGGGCGACGACTTTACCCCCGAATTCGAACGCCACGACGTCGCCGGGTTGCAGGGCATCGAACAAAACGGGAATCACCCAAAGGCAATCCCCTTCCTCCAAGGTCCCCCACATGCTCTCCCCGCGGCAAGGAGCGGAAACACGGGACAACCAAATGGGTTTTGTACCGGATAGGCTGGACGACTCCGCTGACATATCGGAATTCAACATAGGCCCGGCATCCTTCGGACCGCAGGTCGCGGAATCCCCCGCGCATCTCCGCACCGGCTGCCGGCCGGATTACGGGAATGCCGTCCCGCCGCCAGCATCGGGCTTGTCGTCGGTCGGTTCCACGGTGCCGGTATCCGGCTCGGGACTGAAAAGACTTGTCGCGGCCGGCGCGGCGTCGATGGAGTCGCTCTGGATCGTAAGTCCGGAAGGCTCGGGACTGCTGCCGAAGCCCGATCCCGCCAGGCAATACACCTGGGCATTGGAACCGGTCGGCCAGCAAAAGGTGCCGGCGCCGGACCCCGTGCGGCAATCGTTGTCCGCACCGGTGCCTGCAGGCGAACAAACCGCCACGATGGCGTTGTTCATACCGGCGGGACAATCCGCCGCGCCGTCTCCGATGCTGCACGTATCGCCGAGGATGGGCGCCACGCGCCCCATGTCGATGCTGACGGGTTTTTCGTATTTCATCTGTTTCTTGTCCGTCATGGCAATCTCCTATTGCGATCGATCCTAGTCCTTCCTGCGGCCAGCGACAAGTTTTTCATCCTCGTCATTGCTGGGGCCGGATTTCAATCACGCGGGGTTCCGGGGCCGCCGGACCATCGGCGGGGAACAGAATCCACAGATAGCTCATGTCGACGGAATCTTCATCCTTTTCCGTCGGCCACTCCTGCCAGTTCACGGCATCCAGGCTATGCAGGCATTGGAATTGCGTCGCCGAACCTTCGGCCAAATCCACCACGAGATTGGTCATGTGCCAGACGGCGTCGTAGCCGACGGCGATGTACCAGCCGCCGGCGCCCGCCCGGCCAATCCAGCAGGTATTCGTATCGCCGTCCACGGCCGCCCAGCCGTTGGTGTAGTCCGGCCCGTCGTCGCTCGTCACGATCGTCAGCGGGAACGGATCCTCGACGACGTTAACCGCCGCCGCGCTGGCCGCTGCCGCCGGGGCCGCGCCGTACACTTCCCATTCGGCGATGCAGACGGCGGAATTCGCGGAATTGTACAGGCCCGTCAGGCGCAGATAGCGGATCGCGCGGCCGTCTGCCGCCCAATCTTCCCAGCCGTGGTGCTCGCCTGTGCTCGCATCCGCCAGCACCGACCAAACCAGCCCGTCCTCCGAGGTTTCGATCCGATAGCGGTGAGAACGCAAATTCCAGTCCCAGTTCAGCAGGCGCACCCGCGCAACGGACCGCGCCGCGCCCAGATCCAGCGTCATCGCCCCGGGCGGTTCGTTCGTCCAGACCGCGTAGCCGTAATTCGCGCGGGACAGATGCTGCCCATCGATCGCCAGCGCCGTCAAATAAGCCCGCGTCCCGGAAATCCGGGCGCCGTTAGAAGCCAAGGCCAGATTCTCGCCGATATCGTCGTCCAGCGTGGCGGCCTCCACGAATCGATCCTGCGCGTCCGGCGCCGAAATCCGGAAGAGCGCGGTTTCGCCAGCGGCGTTTTCATCCTCTTGCGCCACCAGCGTCACGGCCTGCCAGACGTTCCAATTCGACGGCTTGAAGGTCAGCGTCGCCCCGTCTTCCGCCGAAATGGCCGAATCGCCCGAAACGCGCGCCACCGCGACCGCGACGTCTCCCGCCGGAGCGCGATCCAGCCGCACGAAGAAGCGACCTTCACCCGCCTCGCGCACGTTGACGTTCGTTGCCGACACCTCCAGTTCGGACCGCTGCGTGCGCGTGCCGTAGACCTCCCATTCGGCGATGCACACGGCGGAATTCGCGGAATTGTATAGGCCGGTAAACCGCAGGAACCGAATCCGCTGGTCGGCGACCGGCCAATCTTCCCAACCGCGGTGTTCGCCTTCGCTCGCATCCGCCAACACCGACCAGTTCGCGCCGTCCAGCGAAGCCTCGATCCGATAGCGGTGGGACCGGAGGGTCCAGTCCCAGTTCAACAGCCGTACCCGCGAAACGACCACCTCGCCTTGCAGATCCAGGGTCATCGAGCCCGGCCAAACCACGAAGGCATAGTTGGTGCTCGACAGGTGCGTTCCGTCGATGGCCGCCCCCAAGAGATAGCCCCGCGAGCCCGAGATCGAAGTCCCGCTCGAGGCCAGAGCCACGTTCTCCCCGATGTCGTCGTCCAGCGCGGTTGCCTTCACGTAGCGATCCGCCGCGCCCGAAAGCGAAACGCGGAACGACGCCGTCTCGTCTTCGGCGTTGGCGTCTTCTTCCGCCGCGAGCACGACCGGCTGCCAAACGTTCCAGTTCGAAGGCTTGAAGGTCAAGGCTTGCCCGCTCTTCACGGACAGACCGGCGGATTCCGCGGCGCATGCCACTCCGACCACGACGTTCGACTCGGGCGCCTGGTTCAGGCGCACGAAGAACCGGCCTTCGCCCGCTTCGCGGACGGATACGTCGACGGCCGAACAAACCGGCCGCGGGGTCGAACCGGTGGGACCATACACTTCCCATTCGGCAATGCACACGGCGGTATTCGCGGAATTGGACGTCCCCGTGAAGCGCAAATACCGGGCCGGCGTGTCATCCACCACCCAGTCTTCCCAGCCGCGATGCTCGCCCGACCGGGCATCGACCAGGAGAGACCAATCTTCGCCGTCCTCCGACGACTCCAGCATGTATTGGTGGGAACGGAAACTCCAATCCCAATTCAACAACCGCAGGCGCGACACCGTCGTGATTCCCTGCAAATCCAGAATCATCGTGCCGGGCGACGGATTGCTCCAGATCGTATAGGCGTAATTGGTGCGGGACGCGTGGATGCCGTCGATCGCCAGCGGCAGGAAATAGCCGCGGGTCCCGGAAATGGCGGTTCCCCGCGCCGGCGAGGCCAGATTCTCTCCGGCGTCGCCATCCAACGCGACGGCCTCCAACTGCCGATCCGCCGCTCCGGCCGTCGACACGCGGAAGGTGGCCGTCTCGTCGCTGCCGTTCGCATCTTGATCCGCGGCCAGCGTCACGGGTTGCCACGCATCCCAATTCGACGCCTTGAAGACCAACTCGGCGCCGCTCGCCACGGAAAGGCTTTCGCTGCCCGCGCAACGGGCCACCGTGACGGTCGTATTGGCGGCGGGGGCTTGCGAGAGCTTCACGAAGAAACGCCCCTCCCCGTTTTCGCGCACGAGAACGCGGGTGCTGCTCAGCACGACCGGCACGACGTTGAACACTTGCGTTGCTTCCGGAGCCGCATTCCAGTTTTCGTTTCCGCCCTGCCGGGCGGCCACGACGACCGTCCCCGGACCCGAGAAGGAAAGACTTGTTCCGCCCAGCAGAACGGCCGGACCGGAAACGACGGCGAACGACACGGGCAGCCCGCTGGACGCCGTGGCGGACAATTCGACCGCGGCGGTCGTGATCTGGTCGGCGATCGAGGCAAATTGGATCGTCTGGTCCGCCTTGCCGATGGCCAGCGTCCCGGCAGCCGATCCCTGCCAGTTGGGATCGCTCACGGTTCCAACCACGGCATAGCTGCCGGCGGCAACGGGCGCTCGCGCCGAGCCGGCGTACGTGAAATCGACGGCCAGTTCGCCGGGCGCGGTGGTCGCCGTCGCGTATTTGGGCCGGCCATCGTAGGTCTGGGCCAAACTGCCCAAGACGACCGTCGCCGAGGCCTTGGATACCGTCAACACGTCGGAGGCCATGCCTTCGAAGTTGGGATCGTCCACCACGGCCGTGACCACGTAGCTGCCGGCGCCGACCGGAGGCGTTTCCGAGCCGTCGTAGCGGACTTCGACGGACAATCCTTCCGGCACGGTGGTGGCTGTCGCAATTCTCGGAGTTTCGTCGAAAACTTGGGCCAGACCGGCCAGCAGCACCGTCGCCGGCGCCTTGGCCACCGTCAGCAGGCCCGTGGCCACGCCCGCCCATTGGGCATCGGCCACGGTGGCGACGACGGCGTACGTGCCGGCCGCCGTCGGCGGCGTCGCCTCTCCGTCGTACGTGAATTCCACGGCCAAACCAGCCGGTTCCGTCGTCGCGGCGGGCGTCTTCGGCGTACCATCGTAGATCTGCTCGAGATCGGTCAACGACACCGCCGCTGCCGCCTTCGAGACCACCAGCGTCCCCGCGGCGGTTCCCTCGTAATCGGCCGTCGCGATCGTCGCGACCACCGCATAGGAGCCGACCGCCGTCGGCGCCACGGCATGGCCGTCGTAGGTGATGCGCACCGCCAGGCCAGCCGGTTCCGTCGCGGCCGAAACGGCGCGCGGAGTGCCGTCGCAGGTCTGCGCAAGGTCTTGCAGGAAGATCTGGGCCGGAAGCTTCGCCGCGGCGGCCGGATCGTTCCCCGCGATGCGCAGGGCCGGATCCCCAAGCAAATTGTAGACCGCGATCGTGTCTTTGGAGAACAGGCTCGCGGGCAGCGAACGGCGGGCGCGCAGAAAAGCCATGCCCAGTTCGCCCATCCCGTCTTGCAGGATGGTCCGATAGAACGCCTCGCCCAATTCCGTCGCCGGCGCGTTCTGGGAAAGGCCCGAGGGCCCCAGCACGGCGACCGCTCCGCCCTGTTCCCGCTGCATGAGCCGCTCGCCCAAGCTCTCCACCGCCGGCACTTCGTAACGCGCCGCCAAGCAGGTCAAGGTCACCGCAACGGACGGACGGTCCGTCGCGACCATTTCATCGACGTTGGTTGCCGCCAGAAGGTTTTCGGCGGCGAGGGTCTTGATGCTTCCGTGCCCGACGTAGTTGATGAATCCCGCGCCGGAATTGAACCAGCCCAGCAGATCCGCACGGGCAAGGTCCAGATCCATCGTATCCAATTCGATGCGCTCGGCCACGGAATAGGGCGCGGACACCAGCTCCGCCAACCGCTCGTTCGCGGCGGCGAAATAACCCGCCGGATCGGCGTTGTCGGCCACCAGCACCAATTGGTTCTGCCACTCCGCGCCGAATTCGGCCTCGTAGGCCTTGATTTTCGCGATCATGGCGGCCAACTCCGCTTCGGTGCGGGCCGGCAATCGACCGATCGCGACATCCGGCAGTTCGTCCCCGCCCGTATCCGCCAACAAAGCGTCCGATGCGCATACGCCGACCGGCATCTGGACCAGCAAAGGCGGCAAATGGTTGGCCTCGCTGGTGTTCACCCCCAGATAATCGTAGTGCCCGCTGCCCGCCAGCAGCACCATCCGGGGCGAAGCCGCCCACGTCGACGCCGCATACCGCAACAAGCCGGAAATCGCTTCCGGGGTGCGCACGCCGCCGGCCAGCAGGTCGCACACGTCTTCGAAAACCGCCACGCCGGAACGCAGTCCCTGTCCCGCCCGATAATCCGCCAATTCCTGCGCGGCCGGAGCCAGTTCGCGCGGAGCGATCACCAGATAGTCGACGGCGTTCGTCTCCGACAGGAACCAGGCATCGGCCGCCGCCGGTTTCGGAACCAACAGCGGCACGTCGTTCGCCTCGAGCACTTCGTAGCGGTCTTCGGCCGGCGCCACCGTCCAGGCCCTGGATGGCAAGCCGCCGGATTCGTCGGCGATCCGCGTCGGATTTCCGGCTGCATCCAAGGCCAACGCGATCGGTTCGGCGAAAGCCTGCGCGGATATCGAAGACGCGCCGGCAGCGGCGAACGGCGCGGGAATCGTTCCCGGCGCCAACTGGCGGTCGAACGAAGCCTCCACCCAGTCTACCACGAAGAAGCTGTGGCTTTGGTCTTCCGGCATCCGGCCATGCACCCGCAGCTCATTGATTCCGTCCGATATCGTGCCGGCCGGGATCGTCATTTCGGTTTCGGCGACGTCCTGCCCGTCGAAGGCGACGTCGCCCGCCAAGGTTCCGTTGAAATAGAATTCGGCATGGTGGTCCGGGGCGTTGGTCGTGCTGGACCACCCCATCAGGCGCACTTTCAGGCGCATGTCGCCGCCGGCGTATCCGTTCAGATCCAATGGGAAGATCGGATCCAGCAGGTCGTTCGTTCCGCTGACCACGCCGACCCAGAAGTAGAAATCGTCCGGCATCCGGTTCATGTTGAACAGGAAGAGGTTCTCCTCGAAATGGAGCGTCACGGGAAAGACCGAAGCACCGGCCGCCGCATCCGGCTCCCGCTGCGGCATGGCCAGCCCCTCGCCCGCCGAAATCAGATAGGCATCGGCATGCGAATACCAATTGCGATCGGGCGCCTTGGCATGGAACAACAGACGCCCGCGGGCCGCATCGTAGCTGACCGGCACCGTACGGGCTTGCTCCGTGATCTTCAGCGATCCGGCCTCGGCCAGCGCCTGCACGCTTTCAAGCGCAAGACCCATGCCGTCGGCGATCGCCTGCAATTCCACGCCATACAGCCCTTCCGTCTCCGCTTGCACTTTCAACACGGACGAAGGGCCTTGCGACGCCTTGGGAAGGACCGCTTGCACGATCGGCTTGGCGACCCGGGCATCGCGCGTGGACTTGGCTGCCGGCGCCGGCGCGTCGAATCGCACCGAACGCGAACCGAGACCGACGATTTCTCCCGACAATTCCACCTCTTCGATCCGATAGGCGCCTTCTTCGTCTTCGCGGGCGGCGGGATCCACCAGCCCATACGTGGCGCCCCCTTCCTGGAAGGCCGAGGGCACCAGCAGATGGTTCAGCCGCGTTTCCTCGCCCGAGGCCGGGTCGATGCGCCAGACAAAAAATCCCGCCGTGCCGAATTCCGCCGCCGTGCGCCAAGCGACGCGGCCCTGCCCATCGACCCATTCGCCCCAGACTTCCGCGAGGTCGGCGCGCGTCGAACCGCGCGTGGTGATGCCCAGATCGACCGTCAGCAGGGATTCGCCCGCGACGGGAACGACGGCGGCGGTCCAGGCGTAATCGCCCACGTTGCCGATGATCGCGTCGCTGTCGACTTCGTCGTCGCTGCCGACCTTGTAGGTGCTGACGTTCTCGTTCGTGCTGATGCTGGCCAGATCGAACCGCAGGAAATAGGTTTGCGCAGGCATGTCTTCGAACAGGTACAAGCCGTTGTCGTCGGTTACGGTCTGGGCGACGATGGTCCCGTTGCTGTCCAGCAGGGCGACCGGAATGCCGATGAAGTTGTCGGTCTCGCCGGCGTTCTGGATGCCGTCGCGATTGGCGTCGAACCACACCCGATCGCCGATGTCCACCGGCGGCAGATAGCCGAAATCGGCCTCGTCGAAGAATTGATCCAACTGGGCGACGTCCACGGAAGCGACATGCAGCGTGCCGATGCCGTCGTAGTCGTAGGTGGGCAACACGCCGACCGGCAAGGTGTTGGTATCCACCCGGACGACATAGGTGCCGGCAATCAGCCCACCGATGCCGTAGAGCCCGTCGGCGTCGGTGGTCGCGGCCGGTTCGGCGGCCTGCCAGACGCCATCGTCGTTCAGATCGAGGAACACGCGCACGCCGACGATCGGCGGTTCGCCGACGTCTTGGATGCCATCGCCGTTCACGTCGTACCAAACGTAGTCGCCGAGGCCAGCCAAATGCCAGAGGTAGTCTTCCACCTCGCCGTCGGCGGCGGTGCCGGCATACGCCAGTTCGGGGAACAACGGCTCTTCGGGGAACAACCGGAAGCGGGCATACAGCGGCGTGGAACTGGTCGCCGAGAACGTGCCGGCCGGAATCGTGAACGAATTCGTGTAGACGCCTGCGCCGTTGCCGCCGGTGGCGGAAACCGCCTGGCTGGCGATCATTTCGCCGGCGTCCACGAAGTCGCCGTCGCCGTTGAAATCGATATAGCCCAGCAGCCAGCCGCTGCCGGCGCCCACCGTCACCTCGACGGAACCGCCAGCGGCGCCGACGGTCCAGATGGCGTTGGTCAATTGGACCACCCCGTCTTCGTCGTCCGTTCCGGCCAGATCGTCCCCGTCGGCTCCGGCCGAGGGTTGGCCGTTGCTTTCCGTATCGACGCCGGCACCCAGATAGAGGTCCGGCACGGTCGCCACGACGTGCCGCGCGCCGTCGGCCAGCAACGTTCCGTAGCTGTCCGGCAGGTCGCCGTAGTCGTAGGATTTCTGGGAGGCATAGGCGAAATCCATGTTCGTGATGCTGGGCGCGACGCTCACTGCCAGCCGGGCAGACACCGCATAGCCTTGGAGATTGGTCGTGGAAAACACCGTCACGCCGGCGATGGAGCCGTTGGTGGTCGTGAGAGTCAGATAGCTTTCCGGCGCGGCACTGGCCACCACGTACTTGTCGTCGCCGTCGCCGTTCGGCAAGCCCGTAAACGCGTAGTCGCCGTTGGCATCGGTGACGGTCGAGCCAAGCTGCGTGGTCTCGCCGGCCTCGATGATGCCGTCGCCGTCGTCGTTCCACAGGTACAGCGTGACCGGCACGCCGGCATAAGGCGATTCGCCGGGACCCGGACCGGACGGATTCAAGTCGTTCATCAGGCCGTCGTACGTCGGCGCATCGAGCCCGATCGTGCCGCTCAGGCTGTTGTTGCCGGCATAGCGGTAGCCGAAATCGACGTTCAGGTCGCAATCCGTGCAGGGATAGCCGCCGATGGACGTCACGGCGCCGCCGGACATCACGATGTTGGTCGTGTAGTTGTCGAACGTTCCGTCCGCCGTCCACGTGTTGGTCAGGCCCGCCGGGAAGTCGACGTCGTTGGTCGCCACCCGCACGCCGTAGTTGGAGAAATCCACCAGGCCGCTGAATCCGTAGATGCCGTCGGCATCCGTCGTATTGGTCGCGATGGCCACGCCGTTGGAATAAAGAATCACGTCGACGTACGGGATCCCCAGTTCGCCGGCGTCGCGCAAGCCGTTGTCGTTCGCGTCGACCCAGACGGTGTCCCCGATGACGCCCCGCGGGGCGTAGCCGAAGTCCGCGCCCATGAAAATCTGCGCGGGCGCGAGCGACCAGCCGCACTGGTCGTCGCAAGGCACGACGTTGAGCGGATCGTCGCAGGCCAAGCCGTCCGACTGGGGATCGGCGGTCTGGTCCGTGCCGGCCAGCGGGCCGCTGGCCGTTTCGACTACGACGACGTAATCGTCGGGCAAGAGGCCGGAAAAGACGTAGAAGCCGGTGGCATCGGTGGTTTCGGTGGCCAGCAGCGTTTCGCCCGTATCGTAGATGCCGTTGCCGTTGGCGTCGGCGTACAGATAAACGTCCACGCCCGGCACGCCGGGGTCGTTGAAGTCCTGGTCGCCGTTGCGGTTGAGGTCCCAGAAAACCGTATCGCCGATCGCGCCGTAGGGCGCAAAGCCGAAGTCCGCGTCCAAGTACGTGTTGCCGCCGCTGATCTCCACGTCGAACGAGACGGCCGTGCTCGGGTAATAGACGTTGCCATATGCGTCGACCGGCAAATCGGCGTCCGCGTCGTCCACTACGACGCGGTAGTCGCCGTCCGGCAATTCGTCGAAGAGATAGAGTCCGTTGGCATCGGTATTCGTGGTCCGCAAAAGCACGTAGTCGCCGTTGCCGTCGAAATCGACGTACAGACGGACCTCGACGTCGGGGAGTCCGGGTTCCTGGGTGCCGAGCTGGATGCCGTCGGCGTTGCGGTCAAGCCACACGGTGTCGCCGATCGCGCCGCTGCCATAGGGCTGGAACCCGAAGTCCTGGTCGAAGTTGTCGGCGTTGACGATCGTCACGACGCTGCGGGCATCCAGCGCCCCCCACGGATCCGCCGTCACGTGGCAGCTCGCCGGCAGGTCCGGATCGGCGCGGTCCACCATCACCAGATAGGTGTTCGTCGCGAACAGGTTGGTGAAGACGTAATAGCCGTTCGTCGTCGTAACCGTCGTCGCGACGAGGGCGTCGGTGGCCGCATCCACGACGCCGTTGCTGTTGGCGTCTTCATAGAGCCAGACCGTGACGTCCGGGATGCCTTCCTCGGACGCCACATCCTGCGCGCCGTCGCCGTTCCAGTCGTAGAACAGCGTGTCGCCGATTCGATACGGCCCGGTGCGGAAATAGCTGAAGTCCGCCCGCCCCACCCCGCCGAGCGGAACCGTCACCGCGGCATAGTTCGCCGTGTTGGTTCCGTCCGTGTCGAACGACACGTGCCAGGAACCGTTGCTGAGCATGCCGGAATTCGTCGCGACGAAGACGGTGTAGGTGCCGTCGAAGTTGCCGGTGAAGCGGAAGTAGCCGTTGGTGGTCGTGACGTTCGTGGCGATAGACGCGCCCGGCCCGCACGGCGAAGGACTGGCGCAGAGATAGACCGTCACGTTGGTCATCCAATCCTCGCCGGCTTCGCGGTAAGACTCTTGGCCCCGGTCGTAATCGTGCCAAATCGTGCCCTCGATCGCGCTGGCCAGCGTGTACCCAAAGTCGGTGGTCAGATGCAGGTTGTTCGTGCTGGCAGGCGCCGCGTAGATGTCCAGATAAACCGCGTGCGTGCTGTCCTTGACGGCATCTTCGTCGTAGGTCTGGGTGCCGATGCCGCCCGGCAGAGTCGCCGTGACCACCCGCACGGTGTAGACGCCCGTCGCCGGGATGGATTCGAACAGGTAGTAGCCGCTGGCGTCCGTCCAGTTGGTGATCGCCAGGCCCGCGCCGCGGCCGAGATCGATGCCCGCCGGCGGCGTGATGGATACGGCCACGTTGGCGATGCCCATGTTGGTTTCATTCTGGATCCCGTCGCCGTTCAGGTCGCGCCAGACGTAGTCGCCGACCGTTGCGGCGGGGAACTGCGTGACGACCACGCTGCTCGTGGCGTTGTTGGCGTGGGCGCCGCCCGTGAAGTACGCGTTCGTGACCCAGGTGGTGTTCGTCACCACGGTGTTGGTGTTGCCGGGCGGCTCCAGCAACTTGAACGTAACCGCCACCGTCGAGGTGCCGCCGGGATAGATCGGCCCCACGTTGTCCCAATAGATCGTGCCCGTGGGATCGGTTTCCACGCTCGATTCGGGCGGCTGGGCGCTCACGAATTGCAACTTGGCGGGATCGTAGCGATCCACGAGCGGCACCGGATCCAGCGTCGTCGTGTCCCCGGCCACGCCCACGGTCTGGTCGCTTTCGATCTTGAACCCTACGGCATCCAGCAGGATCCAGCCGCCGGCCGTGCCGCCCGAGTTTTTCTTGGCGGACAACGTCACGACGGCGTTCGAGTCGAAATCCGCCCAGGTCCAGGCGTAGTTGCCCGTTCGCGGCACCGTCCACACGCCGCTGACCAGGCTCGTGGCCAAATAGGTCTGCGAAAAGCGTATCGTGGAGGGCGACAGCGTGCGGACTTCAATGGTGACCGTGTCGTCGCCGCCGATGGGCGGCACCATTTGGATGGGCATCACCAGCGACACGTTCGTGACGGTGCCCAGCTGCGCGCCCACGGTGAAGTTGGTCAGGGACAGCACCGTCGTCGGTCCCGCGAACTGGTTGGACGTGTACAGGCCATCCGGCCCCGGCGGATAGAAGGCATTCGAGTAATTCACCCACTCGGTGTTCTTGTAGTCGGCGCCGCCGCTGGAGGCCCAGGCGTAATAGGTCGCCGGCGAGCCCGAACCGGTGCCGTTGCCCGGCAGATTGTTGGAGACCGTCAAATTGTAGCTGATCAACTGGCCTTCGCGGACGGCGTTGGTGCTCGTATGCGTCTTGATCAGCGTCAAGGCCGGCGCGAAACCGAAATCGGCCGTCCAATTCACGACGGGATTGACGTTGGTGCGCGCGGGATCGAGCGGAATCGAGAAGGAAGTGGGCGTGGTCGGCGTGTAGCCGAAGGGAATGTGCGAATTCGTGGTTTCCACCACCACGGTAAAGTGGCCGTCCGGCAGGTTGGTGAACGTGTAGTAGCCGTTCGCGCCCGTGTTCGTCGTGGCGAACAGGAAATCGCCTGTGCCGTCGCCGTCCAGATCGTAGTACAACCGCACCGTCACGCCGGTGATGCCCGTTTCCCCGCCTTCCTGCAATTGGTTGCCGAGCAGGCCGCCACCCGCTCCGTCGTCGCGCCAGACGGTGTCGCCCAGCGCGTTGTTGCCCAGCAGCAGGGTTTGCGCATGCGCCCACATGAACGGCGTCGTGTTCCCGAAACTCAGCCCCGCCGTATTGGGCACGATCGGACTCGGGAAGGGCCAGGGATTCGCGATCTTGACGGTGAACCGCACGGTGCCCGCGCCGCCCGCCGGCAGCGGATCGCTCAGCCACCACTGCACGTCCGTCACGTTCGTGGCCACCGCCGGTTCCGACAGGGACCAGGTCAGCCCGTGGTTCGTCGAGTAATGGACTTCGTAGCTGCTCACGCCCCCCGGCAGGACATTGGCGGCCGTCGCGCTGCCCGCCACGTAGACGGTGCCCGTCGGGATGGAATCCTGGACCACCACCGGCAACCCGATGTCCGGCCGGCCCGAAGGATCCGGGCCCGAATTCGTGTAGGTCACCGTATAGGCGATGTTGCTCCCGGGCCGCGTCACGATCGGATCCGCCGATTTCGCGATGGCCAGCAGCGACGTGCCGCCGGTCAAGGTCTGCCCCGGCGCCCCGTAGTCGCCGTTGAACTTCTCGTTGTCGAAGCCCGACGCCACTTCCTGGTACGGCGTCAGCGTGCTGACGCAGCCCGAGCCGATCGCGACGAACTCGTACATCACGTAGCCCACCGCCCCGCGGTTGTTCGCGGGAATCTGCGTGAAGTAGAGCTGGTCTTCCGTGACGATGACCTGTTCGGTCCCGTCGTTGAGTTTCACGATGATCATCACGTAGGTGCGGACCATGCGGAAGCAAGACGGATCGAAGATGTCCGGGTCGCCGACGGGCTGGAGCCACGCGTTGCGGTCCGGCACCAAATCGCCGTCGTTGTCGAATCCGTCGCCGACGTTGCCCAGATCGTACCAGATGCCTTCCGTCCGCAAGACCGCACCGGGTTCGGCGACGGCGGACGTGTTCGTCCACAACGGCACGTACTGCTGCAGCAGATCCTGGTATTCCTGCGGCACCTTGTTGGCGCCGTTGGGCCAGATCTTGTTGGCCATCGCCGAAATCTCGTTGCGGCAGGTCAGCGTTTGCGAGTCGTCGGCCTGGTAATACGCCGCGCCCTGCTGGGCCGTAGCCCAGACGTCGTATTCCATCCACAGGTCGTCGTCGGGCTTGACGCTGGGCCCCCAGACCGCATCGCCGTTTTCGTCCAGCTGCGGATAGCTGACCAGCCAGTACACCGTCACGCACTCGCCCGGATCGATCGTGCCGACGTACCGCGTGGCGTCGGTCGCCCCCATCGTCCCGCCCTCGTGGGTCAGCGCGAATTCCCCGCCCGGCAGCGGCCCGACCAAACCCGGATGCGCCCGGCTCGGATAGGTCCCCGGCGTGCCGGCGGCCAGATCGCCGATGTACGCCCAGACGTTCGTCAGCGGCGCGGTGCCGTCGTTGCAGAACTTCGCCCCGATGTAGGCCGATTTCGGCGCGTAGGTCGACGGCGACTCCGCGTTGGAGTCCACCACCAGGTTGTAAGCCGTGACGATCTCGACGCGCAGATCCCCATCCGGATTCCCCGCCCGCGCCGGACCGGATATTCCCGCAACGGCCAGAGCCGCGACCAGCAGAAACTGCCGCGAGCACCATGACGATCGTATGTTCATCGTTTTTGCCACAAAACACCAAAGGCGACGGATAAAATCAGCCGCCTGCTTATTAGATGAAAAGAAAGTAGCCGTTTAGATATTTATACGCAAACTGTGTACGATTAATATATGGTTACAATATAGTTATGATTGTGTTAATGCCGGTCCCTTGCCCGAATGTCCACCCCCTGCCGATTGCTCGGACACGACAAGATGTTTCATCTTATCTTCATTGCCAACAGAGCAATACGAATTTCAAAGGCCGCGATATTCTTCACGCAAAGCGAATAGGCCATGTTACTGAGAGGTTAGAGCGCAATTTTTAATATCGCCGGCGGCTGGCCGGTCACATCCATCGCAGATGTAGCTGCCGGCGACCGAACTTCCCCCATTTTGCGATCAGACCGACGGGTGCAGCGTTTCGCAAATTTCCCGGACTGGCGTCTCGCGCGAAAACCAGAGATGCCTTCCCGGGATCGTTCGGGCGATCTCTGCCGCTTGGCCAAACCAATGCCCCCTCATTCGCAGGCCTTCGTTCCAGACTGCGGATTCGATCTTGGATTTGCCCGCCAGCCGCCCGAATTTCCGCTGCAAGTCGATTTCCATCGCGGCATCCATCAAATATCGCGCCAACTCCAGCGAATCCATCGGCTCGATGCGAAGCTCGGGCGCCTTGTGGATGCGCAGACAAGCCCGCAAGGGAATGGGTCGTTCGGCGATCTGGCGGCGAATCCGCTCTTGCCAGCCCGCGAGATCCGTTTCTTTGAATCGGAATCCGCCGTCGACCACGCTCCAGCGGCCATCCGGCCCGCGCGCGGCAAAGACCGAATCGTCGGCGACGACCGGATATGCCTCCCCCAGCAACCGGGCGATCGTGCTCTTCCCCGCCGTCGAATGCCCCAGGAAAAGAAACGCTTCACCGTCCATGGTCACCGCGGACGCATGCAGAAAAAGACCTTCCCCGCCGGAAAAAGTCATGCGGTCGTCCGCCTCTGTCCCCATGAAATCCGCCGGGTCTCGGGAAAAACGCCGCGGCGCACGGCTTCCGCGCACAGAGGCGACGGCGACACCAGCTGGCCGTTCGCCTCGAAGTTCTGCGCCAGGCAGTGGGTCAGGCAACGGCCCGCATGCAGGCAATCGCCGCAGATGCCCGGAAACGGGCCCTGCAGATCCTTCCGCATCTGGACCAAGGTCGGATGGTGCATCCAAACCTCCCGCAGGGAGTCTTGTCCCAGTTTTCCGAAACACAACTCCGGCACGTTCCGGCCGATCCCGCACAGCGCCATCTCGCCGGTGCCGAGAATCCCCAAAATGTGCCGCACGTGGCACCCCGCGCCTTCGCCGCCGTAGCGCAACAATTCCCCCACCGTCGACATCGCCGGCGGCACCATCGCGTTGAGGTGGATGGGATACCGTTCCCGCAACGGCCCGCGAACGCGCCGAATCAGCGCCACCCATTCATCGAAATCCAGCCCTTGCCCTTGCCGATGCATTTCCTCGCCCCGGCCCGAGCGGGTGACCGGATTGAACTTCACCGAAAGGGCGCCCAGTTTCATCGCCAGTTCGATCAATCCCTCGATTCGGTCCAGATTGCCTCGATAAACCGACATGATGATCTGCGGCCGGAGTCCGGCGGCCACCAGATGTCCGATGCCGCGCACGGCGGCGGCAAACGCGCCGTCCCGGCCCCGGAAACGATCGTGTTCCTCCGCCAATGGGCTGTCCAAGCTGACGGCAACGCGCTTCAACGACGTTTTTTTCCGCAGATGAACCGCCAGATCCCGATCGATCAGCGTGGCGTTGGTTTCCATGGAAAGATCCAGCCCCTCGCCCGTCAGGTAATCGACGATCTTCCGGAATTCCGGATGCAGCGTCGGCTCGCCGCCGGTCAACTTGGCCGAAGACAGTCCCATGGGCTTGGCTGCCGCCACCGCGCTCTGAAGCAAGCCAAAATCCAGGCACTCCGCCGGCACCGGCTGGCCGTGCACGAACGTGGGCGTGATCCAGCAATGGCGGCAGCAGAGATTGCAACCGGCCGAGAGATAGAGGTAGAACACCTTCAGCGCCGGCACGTCCGGCGGCATGCCCGTCGGCGACGCGGATGCGGCTTGCTCGTCCAGTCCGTCGCAGCTATCGGCCGCTTCCGTCACGCCGGCTCCTTCACGATGCCGACGAATCCTTTTTTCAGGAGCGACCCGAGAAATTCGGCGACGTCCTTCTCGACCGCGCCGCGGGCGGCCCCATCGCAGACCTCGCACAGGTGCGCGACGATTTCGGCCTGCGTATGCGGCGCCGCAAGAAATTCCCAGATCTCCGCCGCCACCGGATTGACGACCTCCAGCGCATCCGATTCCACGTCGTAGAGGATTCCGCCTTCGTCGCCTTCGCGCCGGAAGGAAACGTCGGGATCCGCCAGATAGGTTGCCTCGTTCATCGTTTCGGACCTTTCCTGCTCCAACTCGGCCACGCGCCGGACCATGCCTTGGCGTTCCATCTCCAGAAGCGCCTGGCGGACGATCGCCGCCGCCATTCCCGTTTCGCCGGCAATATCCTGCACGGTCCGCTTCCCGTCAAGCAACGCCAGCATCCGCCGCGAAACCGCGTTGATCTCCCGCAGCCGCAACGCCCCGCACAGCAAAACCAGCGCCCGCTCCCCGAAATCTTCGACGGCCAGGTCGTTCCGGGCAAGAAACCGCAGGCGATCTTCCGGGCGCTCCGTCATGGCAACCCGCCGCACTCGTCGAGGAACTTCCGGTAGCAGCAGTCCGGATTGGCCACGTTCATCTCGCCCGTCCGCGTGTATTCCGCCGCCGGGCAACCGCCGCTGCAAAAAGACGCCCACTCGCAGCCCGCGCAGCCCGGCACCTGGTCCATCGGGATCTGCCCCCGCTCCCGCATCTCCTTCAGCAGCGGATGGTCCTGCCAGATGGACCGGATCGGCGTCTCGCCGATGATGCCCAGCGAAGCCGCCGCGAGCATGTTGCACGGCACGATCATGCCGTCGTGGTGCACGGCCAGCTTCGCGAACATGCACCCGCAAGACGACAGGCAACCCATCTTCCAGCGCCGGGTTTTCTGCCCGCTTGCCCGCGCCTCTTCCATCTCCCGGAACATGTGCCAGAGGGCCAGCGAACCGGCCGTGGCCTGGATGCGGCCCGGATAGGTCCGTTCCAGCCGGACCAACGCCCGCATCGCTTCGGGCCGCTGCTCCGGCCGCAGCACGATGTCCTCCTGCCGCGCGCAACCCGTCCCCAGCGGAATGGCGTCGTTCGTGCCGACCCGCGCCAAACCGACGTCGTCCAGCAGCAACCGGAACACGTTTTCCAAATCGCCCGCGTTGTGCCGGTTGACCGTCACGCGGGCCGTCGCGGGAAATCCAGCGGCTTTCAGGAGCCGCAGGCCGCGGAGGGCCTGCTCGAAACTCCCCTTCCCGCGCGACGCGTCGTGGATTTCCGCGCAGGACCCGTCGATCGAAACCTGGATCGAATCCAGGCGCCGGCGGCGATGCGTCTGGCCCAGTTGGGTCAAGACGTCGTCCGTCAGCAGCGTTCCGTTCGTCAGCACCGAGTAGCGCATGCGGGCCGCCACGATGCCGTCGATCAGCTCCCACAGATCGCGCCGCAGGAAGATTTCCCCGCCGCTCAGCGTCAGCGTGCGCACGGCCAAGCCGTCCAGTTCGCGGAAAAAGGCCAGCCAGCGGTCCGCGGGCAGGTCGCGGCGCCCGACCATCTCGTCGGCATAGAAGCAATAGGCGCACCGCAGATTGCAACGGCCGGTGAGCGAGACGTCCAGCGCGCGCGGCGCTTCGCGGATCCAGGAATAGTCCTCCGCCGGCAACGGCGCCGGACGCGGCGTCGGCGCCGCTTCGGCGAATCCATCGCGAAGCAGTTCTTCAGCGAACGCGCGGGCGTCGGCCCGGACGTCGTCCGTCGGCGAAACGTCGTATCGCCGGCCCAGCGCCGCGGCGAGATTCTCCGTCCGCGCCGCGCCGTCCATGGCCTGCCAAACGGCAGAACCGGCGCCGTTGACGACTTTTTCGCGCGCGCGGTCGGGATCGAACAAAATGAGATTGTCGCCTTCGCGACAGGCGGAAATCTGCGGCTTCCGGCACCAGTAAGCCGCGGTGGAGTCGCCGGACGTCATGCCGACGCGACCGGCGGCGCCGGAGCGTATTCCGGCACGATCGCTTTGAGCGCGGCCTTGATTTGCTCCGGCTCGAAGGTGCCCGCCGCCGCCGCCAGGCGGTCGATCTGTTCCCGGACTTTCCGGTCCGTATCCGCGGAATCCACCCCGTGGCCGTCGCGCTTGAGCACCATGATCTTTTCATGGGCCGTCGCCACGATGCCTTCGCCTTGCGTGATGAGTTCCTCGTAGAGCTTTTCGCCCGGGCGCAGGCCCGTATAGACGATTTGGACGTCCTGGTCGGGGACCTTGCCGGACAGCCGGATCATGTCGCGCGCCATGTCGGCGATCTTGACCGGCGTGCCCATCTCCAGAATGAAGATTTCGCCGCCGTCTCCCATCGCGCCCGCCTGCAGGATCAGTTGGCAGGCCTCGGGGATCATCATGAAATAGCGCGTCATTTCCGGATGCGTCACCGTCACCGGCCCGCCGGCCTGGATCTGCTTGCGGAAGAGCGGGATCACCGACCCCGAGGAACCCAGCACGTTGCCGAACCGCACCGCCATGAAGCGGGTCTTGCCCGGCACGCGGGCCTGCAGCGCGATTTCGGCCACGCGCTTGCTCGCGCCCATCACGTTCGTCGGCCGCACCGCCTTGTCCGTCGAAACCAGCACGAACCGCTCGACGCCGTACTCTTCGGCCACGTCCATCATCGTCTGGCTGCCGAGGGTGTTGTTGAGGATGCCCTCCCGGGGATTGATCTCCACCATCGGCACGTGCTTGCAGGCCGCGGCGTGGAAAACGGCGTGGGGCCTGAACTTGTCGAAAACGTTCGCCATCAGCGCGCGATCCTGCACCCGGCCCATCACCGTCCGCAGCACCTCTCCGCGGTTGTCCGCCTGCAGTTCCCGCTCGATCCGGTACAGATTGAATTCGTTGGCCTCGATCAGCACCAGCGCCGCCGGCTTGAAGCGCAGGATCTGCCGGCACAGTTCCGACCCGATGGAACCACCGGCCCCGGTCACGGCCACGGTCTTGCCCGTGAGGTATTTTCCGATCCCGGCGTAGTCCATCTGGACCGGCGGCCGGCCCAAAATGTCTTCGTACTTCACTTCGCGGACGTCGTTCACCGTCACTTTGCCGTCCACCAGCCCCCCCAGCGACGGCAAGGTCTTGAACGGCAGGTTGGACGCCTTGCAGGCATCGACGATCCGGCGCATTTCCTCGCCCCCCACCGAGGGCATCGCGATCAGGATTTCGTCGGCCTGGAAGCGGTTCACGAAATACAGCAACTTGTCGACCGGCCCGCGCACCGGCACTTCGAGCAGCGTGTGGCCATGTTTGCGATAGTCGTCGTCGATGCAGGCCACGACGTCGTACGGCGAACGCGAATTGCCCTGGATTTCCCGGATGATGCTGGCCGCCGCGTCGCCCGCGCCGATGATCAGCAACCGCACGTGCCGAACCGGCAGGCTGTCTTCCGGTTCCCGGTCCCAGAACTTGAGCATCGCGCGCTTGTTCGTGCCCAGAATCCGGATGGCCAAGCGGAATCCTCCGCAGAAAAAGACCGTGAAAATGCAGTCCGCCACGAATACGGATCGGGAATAGCCCCAGAACTGCTGGGTCAGCGTCAGCGCCGTCATCACGGTCAAGGTGGCCAATATCGACGCTTTGACCAGCCGGAGGGCGTCCGGAACGCTCGTGTAGCGCCACATCCCGCGGTACACGCCCATGAGGAAGAAGACGATCGCCTTCGTCGGCAAAAGGAAAGGCAGGAGGAGGGCGATTTTGACCCATTCCCTTTCCGGAATCTCCAAGGAGAAGCGCAGGCCGTAGGCCAAAATCAACGAGGCGGCGAACAGCCCCAGGTCCCCGACCAAGATGATGTAGAAATTCCGGTTCTTGAGTTGCTGGATCATGGCTTCCGGCCTTCGACGTTTTATAGGCCCATTTCAATGGAGTGTATAGCACACACCGCCAAAAGAAACGCAGAAAATCATTTGGATGGAATTAATTCGCCGCGGCCCCAAAAGCGCCCGGCCGCCCACCAGGCCAGCATGACTCCGGCCAGGTTCGCCGCCGCATCCCCCCAACCGAACGAACGTCCCGTCCCGCCGATCCACGGCTGCAGCCATTCCAACAGCAGTCCGTATAAAGCGCCAGCGACCGGCAGCCAACGGGCGGCGCGCGTCGCCGCCCAAGGCTCGGACGCCCAGCGCAGCAAGGCCCCCAGAACCCCGTACATCGCCACGTGCACGACCTTGTCGAGGCCCGGAATCCCAGGCGGCGACGGCGGAAACACCCAGGCCGGCAACAGCGAAAGAACGGCGATCGCCGCCATGTGGACGGCGCAGGCCCACCGGCGAATCCTCAACGGACAGGCCAATAACCGCGTTTTCAGGCGGTTCGCGAACATGGCCGGGGCCGTTCTCACGCCGAATTCCCCCGTGCCCCTCTCAGCGTCCCGACGCCCGGCGGACGATCCCGCACACGCGGTCCAGATCGCCGTCCGTCAGGGCCGTTCCCGAAGGCAGGCACAGCCCGCGCGCGAACAATCGCTCGCTGACCGCTTCGCCCTCCGCTTTCCACAGCTTCGCCCCTTGGAACACCGGTTGCAGATGCATCGGCTTCCAGACCGGGCGCGCTTCGATGTTCTCCGCCTCCAGCGCTTCCCGCACCGCATGGGTATCGACCCCGAACGCCGCCGGATCGATCTGGAGCACGGTCAGCCAGCGATTGCTGCGCCAGCCCTCCGGCTCGGGCATGAACGAGATCCCTGGCAGGTCGCCCAATCGCGCCCGATAGCCCTCGAAAATCTCCCGGCGCCGGCGCACGCGATCTTCCAGCACTTCGAGTTGGCCGCGCCCGATGCCCGCCAGCACGTTGCTCATCCGGTAGTTGCATCCGATCTCCACGTGCTCGTACCACGGCGTCGCCTCGCGCGCCTGCTGCGACAGCTTGCGCGCGTGGTCGATCAGGTCCTTGTCCGCCGACGCCAGCATGCCCCCGCCCGACGTCGTGATGATCTTGTTGCCGTTGAAGGAATACGTCGCCGCCCAGGCGTCGGCGCCGGCATGGCGTCCGCCGTAGCGCGCGCCGACGGATTCCGCCGAGTCGCAGATCACCGGCACGGCGTAGCGGTCGCAGATCGCGCAAATCCGCGGCAGATCGCACGGCAGCCCATACAGGTCGGTCGGAATCACCGCCTTGGGCAGTTTGCCGCGCTTGGCGCCGTCGGCCAACGCCTCTTCCAGCAGGTCCGGATCCAGGTTCCAGCTCGCCTCGTCGCAATCGACGAACGCCAGCGTCGCGCGTTCGAACGTCGCCGGCGTCACGCTGCCGATGAACGTCAGCGTCGAGGCCAGGATTTCGTCGCCGGGCCGGATGCCGAGATGCCGCAGCGCCAGATGCGTCGCCGCCGTGCCGCTGGCCAGCGCCAAGCAATGCGGAATGCCGACGAAGGCGGCGAAGTCGCGCTCGAACGCATCCACCATCGGGCCCAGCGGCGCGATGTAGTTCGACGCGAACGCCTGCTGCACGAATTCGATTTCGCGCCCGCCCATGTGCGGCGGCGACAGGAACAATCTCGGGTTCTGGCTCATGGAAGATCCTTTTTCCAACGCTCTCTAGTAGCGCACGGCTTCCCGCTCCAGGCGAGCGGAAAATTCGCCGTAGCGCAGCCCCAGGCGCACGTCCCACCCCAGCCGCCGCGTCAATCCCGGCCAGACCGTCGCGAAGACGTAGCCCAGGTCGCGTCCAAAATTGCCGGTTTCCAGATACTCGCGGTTGAGGCGCACTTTTTCGGGATAGACCACCGCGTCGTTGAACGCCTGCGGGTTTTGGGCCAAGGTCAACAGGCGTTCCTCCTCGCGAAACAGCAAGGTGGCCGGACCTGTGATGCCCGGGCGCAATTCGAGGATCCGGCGATCGTCGCCCTGCAGCCGATCGGCGTAGCCCGGCACGTCGGGCCGCGGCCCCACGAACGACATCCGGCCCGCCAGCACGTTTCCCAGCTGCGGCAGCTCGTCCAGTTTCCACCGTCGCAGCCAGCGTCCCAGCGGCGTCACCCGCGCATCGGTCGCCGTCGTGACGGTGCCCTGCGCCTGCGCTCCCGCGCCCATGGTCCGGAATTTCGCGCAACGGAACCCCCGGCCGTGCCGTCCGACCCGCTCTTGGATGAACAACGCCGGTCCGGGCGACGTCGCCCGCACCAGAACCGCCAAAACGAGCATGACCGGCGACAATACGATCAGCCCCGCCAACGCGACCGCGAAATCGAAGAGGCGCTTGGGGATCGACCAGCTCTTGCGCAAAGCGGTTTCCATCAGAACGCCAGCCGGTGATCGGGCCAATCCGGCCGCTCCGCGACCTGAATGGCCAACGTGGTTTCGAATTCCCGCAGCATCCGCCGGAACTTGCCTTCGAAGCCCCGCCGGCCCAAGCCTTGGTGCAGGCGGGTTTTCAGCGGCAACGGATAGCCCAAATGGGCGAACTCGTCCGGATCGAATTCGTACGGATGGCAGTAGGCCATGAACACCTCGCCCAGCAGCACCGACCGTTCCACCACCCAGCGAATGGCCGGAAACGGCAGCAAACGGTGATAGCCCCCGCCCGCCACGGGAAACTTCCGCCCCAGCACCGGCAACGTCGCCACCGGCAGTTCTACCAGGTTCCGGCCGCCTGCCAGCGCCAAGCGCACCGGCTGGGCCGGGAAATCGGGCACGCCGAATCGCGCCAGCACCGCCGGATTGATGCTGGCGTCGTAGGCAAACCCCTCTTCCGCCAGTACGTCGAACGCCCACAGCGATTCCTTCACGATCGAAAAGTCCGGCGCGCGATAGCCTTTCACCGCCGCACCCGTCAGAGCTTCCAACTGCCCCTTGGAACGCCGCACGTCCTCCCGGAACTGCGTCGGCGACAGCCGAAACACGTCCACGTGCCCGTAGCCGTGCGAAGCCACCTCGTGGCCTTCCGCCGCGATCCGCTTGACGCATGCCGGAAATTTCTCGGCGAACTTGCCCAGCACGAAACAGGTGGCCTTGACGTTCTCCGCAGCCAGCACATCGAGCACGCGCTCCATGTTGGGCCCGGCCCGGTCCGAAATCGGCAACTCCGTGTCGAGGGTGGACTGCGCCCAGTCCTCGACGTCCACTGTGCAAACCAACGGCATCTCGCCTACTCCTGCCAATCCAATTCGACCGTCTGCCCGCTCCGCGCCGAAACCAGCACCGTGCTCCGGCCGCCGTTCGCCAGTTCCAGATCCACCGGCACCCGCTCGAAATCCGCGTCGCCGCGGTTCTCGATCCACAGACGCCGACCGTCCAGCGCGACCTTCGCCCGGCGCGTCTGCGGGCTCAAGATCTCGCGCCAATACTTGCCGACGCCGAACAGCGTGTCGACGCAAAAGTCGCCGTGGAAATCCGCCAAAACGGTCCGCAGAAGGTGCTCTGCGAAGCGCGCGCAGGCCCGGCCCTCCCATTGCCGCATGTGCTGGTGGCACATGAAAACCATCGGCCGCGCCAGGCGCCGGGACCGATGCAGCCAGAACCGCAGCATCGCGAAATGGTGGACATGCTGCGGATCGGGCGGATAGCGCGAAGTCAATTCCACGGCGTCCGTGCCGCCCGGATGGTGCGGCGGCGGCTGGAACAGCACGTTGTCGCGCGCGCGGATATCCGAACCGCTGAGCACCTCGCAACCGGCGACCGCCGCCGCCCGCGCCGTGTCGGCGTCGTTGCAGCGCCCCGGCTTGGCCCACGACCGAGGAGTGTATCCCAGCAGCTTTTGGAACCAGCGCGCCGCTTCCAAGACGTTGTCGCGCTGCTCGCCGAAGGACGAAGCGTCCGCGCCCATCCACGGATAGCGCCCCGCGCCCATTTTTGCGCGGGATTTCCATTCGTTTTCGGGCGCCGCGGCCGCCGCCGTGTCGTAGTGCAGATGGCCGTGGTTGCCCAATTCCAGCAGATACGGCTTGCCGTCCCCGCGCGCCGGGAAGGCGGCGGCATGGCGCAAGTCCACCTTATCGCGCAGCCATTGGATGAACCGCGGAATCTCGGCCGCGCCGGTTTCCGCGCCTTCGTGCTCCGCCCATTCGCGCGCCGCAGCCTCGTCGAACGACAGCCGCGTGGACAGGCACATCGTCTGCGGAAAAGCATACCGCGCCGACAGCCCCAGCGCCGTTTCCAGCCCGGCGATCGACTGGAATGTCCGCACGTCGTACAGATCCATGTCCCCGCGCCAGACGAAGGCGCTGCGCCGACCGCCCGGATAGCGGGAAATCGACGCCCGCACCGGCCGGGCTTCCGCCGGCGGCAGGCAGCCGTCGTGCGCGATGCGGATGCGCCGGGACCAACCGCTTACTTCCACGACGAGTTCCAGGCCCCCGCCGCCTTGGCGCGTTCGCGGACACAAGCTCCATTTCGCGCGCCCCACGCCGCCCATCGGATCGAGTGAAATCGCTTGTTCCGGTACGGCGCCGTCCAGCCATTCCGCCGGCGCTTCCAAGCGCACGCGCAAGGTGGCGGCTTCCGGCCCCGGATTGACCGCAATCAGTTCCAGATCGAACGGCATGCCGATCCAGCGCACGCCCAGAGAATACTGTGGCCAGCGCGCCACGAACGGGGCTTCCAGCGTCAAGATCGCGTCCGCGGGAACAGGACCGAACACCAGGCGTTTTTCCCACCGGTGGTTGGCCATTTCCAGAATCAGCAGCAGGCCGCCGACTACCGCAACCACGCCCCACGATGCGCCGCCGAAAGCCAACAAGGCCAGCCCCGCTGCCGCCGCGACGGCTTCCAGCCGGAAGCGCCCTACGCCCAGTTTCTTGGGCAAGATTTCCCAGCCCACGTTGGCCAGGTACATCGCCCAGCCGACGCGGAACGGAGCCAAGAACAGCAAGCGCGGCAACGCCACCGCCGCCGCCAACATCCCGCCGACCGCTGTCAGTCCCGGATTCATGGAAACGGATCCCATGTCGGCCGGTCGCCGATTTCGCCGCGCGCCAACGCTTCGAGCGTCTCCGCGTAACGATCCAGGATCGAGCGCTGCGCGAGCTGTTCGGAAATGAACCGGTGGCCGGCGGCGCCCATCTCGCGGCGCTTCTCCGGGTGGTCCGCGGCAGCCGCGATGGCTCGCGCGAGGCCTTCGTGGTCGAAGGCGGGCACGACTTCGCCCGCGCCGCTGCGCCGGATCAAATCGGCCTGAAGGCCCTCCATCGCCGCCAGGATCGGCAGGCGCGAGCCCATGTAGTCGATGAACTTGTTTTCGAAATAGATGTGGATCAGCGGGCTGCGGAAAAGCGTCATCAAGCCGGCGTCGGCCGCCGCCAAAATGGCCGGCACTTTCGTCTTCGGCACCGGATCGTGGAAATGGACGTTGTCCAGGCCGAGTTCCTTGGCGAGCGCGATCGCCTTGGGTTTGGTTTGGCCCGTGCCGAACAGATCGATGCGGATATCGCGTCGCGACCGCAGGGCTTGCGCCGCGCGCACGATCGTTTCGACGGCGGTCACTTCCGTGTGCGTGCCCGTGTAGACCGCCACGAAGGAATCGCCCCACCCGAGCTCCGCGCGCATTTTATCGCGGGTGTCCGGCTCCAGCCGGAAGAACGATTCCTCGAATCCGTTCGGAAACACGTCCACGCGTTCGACCGGCACGCCCTTGCCGAGGATTTCCCGCTTGAGACCGGGCGTCAGGCAGGCCACGCGATCCGCGCCGAAATACATCGCGCGCGCCAGCGCCTCGAGCGGCGCCGCCTGCCATCTGGAAATCGCCTTCTTGACCACGAGCGCGTCCGGCCAGAGATCGCGGATTTCCAGCAGGAACGGCCGGCGCCAGCGCCGCGCGAGCCGATAGGCGGCGAATCCGCCGAACAACGGCTGAATGCTGGCCATGACGACGTCGGGCTTCGGCAACCGGCGTCCGAACCGGTACGCTGCCCAGGCGAAGCGTCCGTAGGTCTTCAGGCGATTCACCAGGCTGGCGCGCAGGTTGCGCGACGTCGGCAAGCGGTACACGCGCACCGACCCGCCGCCCGGCACGTCGAAGGCCTCCTCGGGTTCGATCTGCTCGTTGTAGGCATTGAGATCGCACGCGACCACGTCCACCGCGTGGCCGCGTTCGGCCAACCGCCGGACCAGCGCCCGCGGCTGGGCCGGCCCCGGCGCGTCGGGTCCGGCGAAAAATTGATGGACGTAGAGGATGCGCATGTCGGGCCGGCGCCGGTTCCGTTCGCTATTTCGTCTTGGTCCGCAGCATGGCCTGGCGGGACTTGGCGTTCAGCAGGCGCGAGAAAAACACCACGACGAACGCGACCGTCGGCAGCGGATCCGCCCACGAAAAGATTTCGTCGCGCAGGTTCCGGCCGAAGAACCAGAAGAAGCTCGGTTTGGCCTTGAAGCGATTCTTGGAGCGCAGGAACCAAACGCAATCGCTCAGGAAATAGCGCAGATACAGGCCCTTCTGGTAGTCGAACTGCGGTTCGATGGGCAGCCCCAGCGCCAAGCGGTACAGCAGATACGGATATTCCAGCCCCGCTTCGACCAGGATCTTGATGCTGCGCGTGAAGCGCGGATTCACTTCCATCAGCTTCGGCACGTTGTCGCGCGGATCCAAGATGAAATCGCAATCCCCCATTCCATACCAGCCGATGCCCTGCAGGAAACGGGTGGCGTAATCGAGGATGTCGGGCCGGTCCACCGTCGAATTGAGCGTGCTGGAGCCGCCGGTGGGCGGATAGAACCGCGGCTTGTCGTAGACGCCCCCGCAAACCGACGCCCGGGCCGCGTCGAGAATGACCTCCGCCTTGTACTGCATGCCCGAATGCGGAACGAATTCCTGCACGATGCACGCTTGGTATTCCGCACGCGTCGCGACATAGGCCGCTTTCAGTTCCTCCGCGTCTTGCGGATAGCGGATGCCCCGCGCGCCATTGCTGATGCAGGGCTTCAGCACCACGGGATAGGCCGGGATTTCCGCGGCGACGGCGTCGATGCCCACGTCGTCCGGATACCAGGTTTTCGGGGTGGGAATTCCCAGCCGCGCGGCTTCCTTCATCGTCTTCGATTTGTCGCGGCACAGGTAGAACTTGTCCATGTCCACCAGCGGCAGCCGCGTGTAGGGCGCCAGCCGTTCCCGCGCCTGCGCCATCAGCCAGGTCGCGGTTTCGCCGCAAACCAGCGTGACGGGATACTCCCCGCCCTTCACCGTCTGTTCCACCCAATCGACGAATTTCTCCGGTTCCGCGTTGGGATCGGGCGAAAGGAGTTTCCGGAACGGATAGCGCGAAAACAGGCCCATGCTGAGCCGCCGCGGCGCGGCCGCCGCGATCGGCACGCCGTGCCGATGCAGGTTCGCCAAGATCGGCAGGCTTTCGTTTTCGTCGGCACCCAGCAACAAAACCGGCGGATGTTTCGGGTCCTTGTCCATGTCAGACCTCCAGATCCAAGGTTGAATTCGCCGACACGTCCACCAGCCGCAGATGGCGCTTGCCGCCGCCGAGATCGATCTCCAGCGGCAAGGCCGCGAACGGCCGGGACCCGCCGTTCGCGACGGAAACGCGATTGCCCGACGACGACGTCTGCACGCAGCGCGTGCGCGGGCTGAGCACGTCGCGCCAGTAGCGGCCCACGGCCGTCAGCGTGCCGACATACAGATCGCCCTGCTGGTCGGCCAGCACATGATGCAGGAAGGTTTCGACCAGCGCCGCGCTTTCGTTGCCGCGGTAGCGCATCAGGTGGTGGTGGGCCAGAAAGACCAGCGCCCGTCCCGTGCGACGCGCGGCGCCGACCCAATACTTCAGCATCGCGACCTGTCCGGCGTTTTCGGGATCGCGCGGATGCATGCGCGGCAATTCCACGAACCGTTCGCAACCGGCGGGATGGTGCGGCGGCGGCAAATGCACCAGCTTTTCCCATTTCGGCGTGTCGGTTTCGGAACCGACTTCCAACCCGGCCGCTTCCATGGCCCGGGCGGTCTCGCCGTCGAACACGTCGCTCGGGATCGTGAAGCTGGCAGGCGCGGAGCCCAGTGCGTCTTTCAAGACCTGGCTGCCCTTCAGGGCGTTGTCGCGCTGCTCGAGGAAGGAGTCCATCGGATTGCGGCTGAACCAGGAATAATGACCGGCCCCGATGCCGGCATGGCTCTTCCAGCCGTTGCCTTCGGCGGCCGCGGCATGCGTGCCGTAGTGCAGGTAGAAATGGTTGCCGATTTCCGCGGCGTACGGCTTGTCCGTCGAAACCGGCCATTCCTGCTCCAGGGATTTGTCCACCTCCTCGCGCAGGAACCGGATGAACGCCGGAATTTCGCCTGTCTTGCGGTCCCAGCCGAAGCGCTCGCAGAACGCCCGGTGCTCTTCCGGCACCAGGCTCAGGCGCGCCGACAGCATCAGGCTGTTCGGCATGCGGAAACGTCGGGCCAAGCCGAGCACGTGGCGCAAGCCGTCCGCCGACTGGAACGTGGCCGGATCGTAAAGGTCCTGGTCGCCGCGCCAGACGAACGCCCCGTGCGCGCCGCCTTTCCAGCGGCGGATCGCCGCCTTGCGGACGGCGATCTGGCTGCGCGGCACGATCGACCGCACGCGCAAGGTCCGGCGGTAGTGGAAATCGCCGTGCTGCACGTGCACGCGAACCTCGCCGCCCGGCCCGCTGCCGGCTGCGCGCAAGCCGAACTTCATGGCGACGATTTCGCCGGAGGCCGGCGGCGGCAGTTCGCCGCCGCCCGTGCCCGACACTTCGAGTTGCACGCTGGAGGAAACGACATGGACTTCCACCGGCAATTGGGCGGGCACCGGACTGGGATTCAACACGACCACCTCGAAGCGCTCCGCCCACCGCTCGGGCCAGTCCCCGAGATCGTCTTCCGCGCGACCGCGTTCCAGCACCGGGCCGCGGATACAGACGATCAGCCGCGGAATCGGCAACGGCACGCGGCCGGCCGTTTCCGTGCTTTGCCGCGCCAATCGGCCGGCCTTCCATTCCGCATCCACGTGCAGATAGCCGATCCAGACGAGGCCCAGCAAGACGGCGGCCGTCGCGGCGGCCCAGCCCCCGCCCCACAGGCCAAAGCCCGCGACCAGCGCAAACCAGAGAACCGCATCCAGCGCGGTGCGACCGAGCTTTACCTTGCGCTCGGCCACTTCATAGACGAGATTCGCCAAGACCAGCGCATTACCGGCCCGGTACGGCGCCAAGAAAAGGCTCTTGCTCAACAGGAAGACGGCCGTAGCGCCGCCCAGCAAGATGGCGATGATCGCATTACCCATGGGAGACATCATACCGACGCTTGAGGCGCGTCCAAAGCGCTATTTTCCGCAACCGCGCGCCAGTGGTTTTCTATTTCCACGCCGGTCGCGCACCATGGCTTCAGGGCCGCCAGGCGTTCCAGCAGCCGTTCGTAGGTCCACTGCCAATCGCGATATTCGGGTTCGTTGAAGTAGTTGTTGTGCCAAAGCAGCGTCACCAAGCCGCCGGCCTGGACCACGGGTTCGATGGCCCGCCAGGCGGCGTCCAAGGCGGCCTCGCCCGCCAATCCGAGATTCCGGAACAAGGTCACGTCCATGACCGTCAGGGGCAATTCGAGGATCGACCGCCCGGCCGGCACGAACGGCAGCCGTTGTCCATCGCGCGGCCCGAGTTGGTCGGCCCATCCGAAAGTGGCGTCGTAGCGAAAACCGGCGGCTTCCTGCGCCGCCCAGGTCTCCGCGCCCGAAAAGCGCAGGAAATGGTTCCGGATGCCGACGGCATCCACGCCCAGCGCGTCGCGCAAGGCCGCGCGGCTTTCCCGATAGCCGTCCGCCTGGTTGAACCGCAAATATCCGCCGTGCAGGCCGATTTCGCAACCGGCGCCGCGGACCAGATCCGCGATGCGCCGGATTTCGGGACAGGTCAGCCGATAGCGCGGACCGTTCCGGCTCCAATAGGGATCGTGCAAGACGAAAAACGTGGACCGGAAACCGTGCCGGGCCTCGATCTCCAAGATCGTTCCAAAATCCTTTTCCGCCGGCTTGGGCGCGACCAGCGCGCGGGCCACGCGCCGCAGCGCCAGCGCGACGTCCCCTTTCTCCCCCTGCGTCCAGATGCGGCGGACATGGTTGAGATCGGCCAGCACCCGGAACAGTTCGCGGTCGTGGATCTGGTCCACGTCGTGCGACAGGAACAAGGCGAACGGTCGCCCGTCCGGCCAGCGGGAACGAGCTGGAACCGTTTCCGTCAAGAAGCGCCTTCCGTCGGATGCAGATATTTCTGGCGAAGTTCTTCGGCGCGTCCGTCGTCGGCCTCCCAGGGCGTACGGCCGGTCCGGACGACCTTCGCGGGAATGCCCACGACGGTCGCCAGCGGCGGTACGCTCTTGGTCACCAAGGCGCACGCCCCCACCGTGGCATAGGGACCGATCTCGACGTCGCCGTGCAGGCATCCGCCCAGCAAGGTCGCGTTCGTTCCGACGTAGGATCCTTGCCGCAGGATCAGGCGATGGTCCCGCGTGCGGGGGCCGTGGCAGGCGAACGTGACGCGATAGCTGACCACGACGTCGTCTTCGATCGCCATGCGCTGCGGATGGAGATCGTCCAGATAGCACTGCATGCCGATGAACACGCGGCGGCCGATCTGGAACCCGATGCGGCGGTACGCCCAGACCCGCAGGCCGTTGAACGGGATAAAGGGAATCACGGACACGCACAGCCATTTGCGCAGCGCCTTCCACGCCAGCGCGAACGGCCCGTTTCGCCGCAGCCATTTCGGCGCCGGCCGGCGCGCGATCTTTTCATAGAGGACACCCAGCCAGCTCATCGCACCACCTTGCCTTTCCATTTCCGCTCCGCGGCATCCACCGCCCACGCCGCGGCCAACGTCGCGAACGCATATCCCAGCAAACCGATCCAAGGATGCCCTGCGCCCGTGCTTTTTTCCAGCACCCGCAACAACGGTTCATGAATGCAATACACGGCGAACGCGAGTCCCGAAAACCATAGCAGCACGCGCAACGCCGCCGGCGCGCGCCGCGCCAAGGCTTTTTGAAAGCTGGCGATCAGCACCAGCAACGGCCAAGGGATCACGGTCAAGCCCGCGCAGCCCGCCAGCGCGAATCCAAAAGACCAGCCGGCGTCCAGATGGAAGAAACGGGTGCCCTTGAACACGAACGCCAAGGCCAGCAGCAGCGGCACGAACAACGCGGCGTGGAAACGCGCGTCGACCGTAGCCGATTCGTTGTCCCGCCAGCGATCGGCCAGCGCCATGCCCATGAAAAACGACGGAAACGCCAGAGCCGCCGCTTCCATGACCGCGCCCGTGCGCAACGCGATGGCGGACGCGATTCCGGCGCCCAGCACCAAGATCGCCTTGCGCCGCACCCGGTGGACGAACAGAAACAACCCATAGCACAACAGCAAAACCGAAATGAACCAGAACGGCACCGTATAGCCCGCGGAAACCACCTTTTTCCCCACCAGCAGCGGAATGCCCAGCACGTTCGCCGCCAGCGTGCCGACGTCGTAGGTCTTGCCGCGAAACGCCCAGGCGCTAGCGACCGCAAGCGCCACGCCGACCCAGTAGACGGGATAGATCCGCCACAGTCGCCGTTTCAGCCACGGCAACGCCTGGAGCGCTCCGCCCGTCCGGTTCGACTGGACTTGCAGCACGAAACCGGACGAAAACAGAAAGACCGAAACCGCCAGTTTGCCGGCGCTGGCGAACGTCGCCAACGGTTTCCAGAAGGCATGCACGAAGGGCAAGTGGCAGGCCACCACGGTCAACATCGCCAACCCCCGCGCCAAACCGTTGGAATCCAGCAGATCCTGAAATGAAATGGAGGAAACCTTCGTCATGAGACTGCCGTCCGACGTTCGGCCATGAAGGCCAGCATGCGTCGCGCGCGATCGTCGACGTCGAACAGCTTGGATCGCCGCAGCGCTTCCGCCGCCATGCGCGCGCGCAATTCCGGATCGTCGCGCAAGCGGACGATGGCCGCCCGGATGGCCGCCACGTCCAGCGGATCGATGCGGATGGACATGTTTTCGTCCAGCACGTCGTCGTTGAATTCGCCCGTGGAACTGACGATCGGCAGGCCGCAGGCCATGGCTTCCACCAAAGCATTGCACGAACCTTCGATCAGGGTCGGCAGCACGAACACGTCGCAGGCGGAGAGCAGAACCGGCATTTCCTCATGGGATACCCGGCGGCACAGCGCCATGTTGGAGGCCGTCGGCGGCACGGGGCCGGAACCGGCGAATACGCCGGAGACCCCTTCGAGTCCTTCGATGGCCGTCCCCACCCGCACGATCCCTTTTTTCTCCAGGAAATTGCCAGCGGCGCCCACGAGGAACCGATCCGGCGGCAAGCCCAATTGCGCCCGCGCGGCGGGCCTGTCCATCGGCTGGAAAGCGGCCAAATTGGTGCCGTTGGGGAATACGCCGATCTTTTCGGCCGGAAGATCCAGTTCCCGAATCAACATCCGTTTCAACGCCGACGAATTGGCGAGGAATCCGGTGGCCGGCGCCAAATCGGCCTGGGCCCGCGCCAAGCCGAAACGCCGGACGGTCCAGAGCTCTCCTTCGCCCATGCATGGGAACGCCGGAATGCCCATTTCCCGTCCCGCCCGGACCGCCGCCGCGCCCGACAAATAGAGAAAATGCCCGTACAAAGCGTCGGGCGGCAACGGCAAGCGTTCCAAGACGCGCCGGGCGGCCGCCGCGAAGCGGCTGAACGTCCACAAAGATGGATTCAACGGCCCCCAACCGGAAAAGGCGTCGCGAGCGGACAAGGACAGAAACCGCGGGCGATGCACCGCGACGGTTTGGCCATTCCCCGCGTCTTCCCGTTCTTGGGAAGGATAGCCGGAACCGCGCCAGGCATGATGGAGCGCGACGGGATGGATCACGGTGCAGGCGACGCCCTGCCGGGCCACGGCATGGGCGAATTGCCGGACGAACATCCCGGAAGTCGGACACGCCGGCGCGGGATATCCGCTGGTGACCACCGCCAAATGCGCGGGAAACGCTGGACGTTCGCCACTCATGCGTCGCAAACCTTTTCATACAACTCCACGAGTTGCCCCTCGTGGCGATCCCAGTTGTATTCCGTCTCGAACAAACGTCGCCCCGTCGCCCCCATGCGGCGGCGCAGGTCCGCATCCGCCATCAAGGCTTCCAGCTTGGCGGCGATGGCCGCCGGATCGTCGGACGCCACCGTCCAGCCGCAGCCGGAATCCTCGATGAATTTCTTCAGGCCCGGGAAGTCGGCGCACAGGATTGGCAGGCCGGCGGCCATGTATTCCACGATCTTGACCGAGTGGTCGATCGTCACGAAACCGGCCAGGGGCTGATAGAGCGCAAGGCCGACGTGCGATTTGACGTAGATCCGGTGCAGGTCGGTCCACGCCACGCGGCCATGCACCACGACCCGCGGCTCCGCCTGCAGTTCCGCCAACAGGTCCGGTTCCCGGCCGGTGCCGACCACGTGCAAGCGCAACTCGGGTTGCGGCAACCGCCGCAACGCTTCCAACGCCATGCCGATGCCGCGCTCGCGGCTGACGCCCCCGACGTAGACGAGATTGAAGGTGGGCTCGCCTTCCGCGGCAGCCGGCGGCGTGAAATCCAGCCGCGGATAATTCCGCAAGATGACGGGCCGGCAACCGTCGAATTTTCGCGCCAGGTGCTGGTCCGCGGTCACGACGCCGTCGAATGCGCGCGCCGCGCCTTTTTCGAACGCCCACCAGAGCGCCGGGAACCAGCTCCGCAACCAAGGCCGGTTCCGGAAACGATCCTGGAAACTGGCTTGGTAGTCGTCGTGGACGTCGTAGACGATGCGGCGGCCGCAGAGTTTCAGCAGCAGCGCCACGGGCAGAAAATCGGGATCGTGGATATGGAACGTCCGCACGCCGCTGCGGAGCGCGCCGACAAACAGGCGGGCCAGAATCCGTGGATGCGCCGGCCGCCGGCCGCCGGCCAGAACGGGACAGGCTTTCAGTTCGACCGTCTCGAACGCGCCGTCTTGTTCGGCGGGGCCGATGATCAGGCTGCGATAGCCGTGCGCCGCGGCCGTGCGGGCCATGCAATGCAAGATGCGGTTGTCCGTGATCGCGTGCCGGCTGGTCAATTGGGCCACCGCCGCGGGACGGACTTCGTAGCGCACATAAGGCAGATTGACGATCATGGCCGGCGGACGGCCGGGAATCGCCGCATGCGCCGTGCGGCCGTAGACGGCCTTGACAGGTGCGGGACAACGCCCGGCCGCCGGCGCACCCGGCATGGGCAAGTACGGTGCCCCCGCCTGCGCCGCGGCGGAATCGACGCCCCATCCGGCCTGAAACGCGAGCGCATTTTCCATGCGCATGCGGCGATACTCGTCCAGCGCGGGCAAACTGACCCGCGCGCGCGCCGCCGAGAGCCGATAAATGGGTTCCGGGGCCAGATCGTAGTGCGGGCGCAAGCAGGTCGAATATTCCGGGGCCGCCGGCACCGCATGGCGCCTCCCTCTCCCCGTCGCCAGCCGGATCGCTTGGAACCCGCTACGGAGCATTCCGGACAACCAGCGGTAAGCCAGCGCGACGGAGCACAAGGCGCGACGGACGAACGGCGCGCGGGCGAAGACCGGCGCCACTCCGGATTCCGCCAAACAAGCCAGTCCGCCGCCCATGACGCCGGGACAGGTCTTGTCGTTGAAACTGAACACCACCGCCTGATTGCTTCGAGGCTTCACCGGCGAGTCGGGCACGAGGTTTTGGCATTCGTCCGCCACGAAAAACACCCGCGGATTCGCCCGTTCCAGCGTTTCGACTTCCGGCGCCGACGCCGGCATGGAACCGAACAGGGAACACAGCACCACGACCGGCGCCGTTTCGCGCCGAACGCGTTCTTCGAGCCCCGGCCAATCCGGCCGGCAGCGGGCGTCGGTGGGATATTCCACCACCTCGAATCCCGCGGCCCGGCAGGCGCCGCCAACGACGTTGCACACGTAGTCCGGCACGAAGGCCGTTCGACGCGCGGAATCGGCGGATTTGAGACCTTCCATGAGGCCGCACAGCGCCGCGCGGCCGCTTTTATAGAGGAAAACCTCTTCCTCCCGGCAACCATAGACGTCTTGCGCGATCTGACGGCGGATCGCGGCTTGGGCCCAGCTGGCCGGGAGCCCGCAACCGGCCGCCGTTCGCAGCGCGTCCCAGACGCCGCGGCCCACGCGATTCCAGCGCAACCGCTCGAGAATTTCGCTTCTGTTCGTCGTCGTGGACATCCGCGAGGCCCTATCCCTGCGCATGGCGGGTTTGTCCGCGCGCGTGCCGCCAGGCGTAGCGTACGGCTTCGCGCAGCGCGAACGGAGCCCACGCGCGCGGAGAATTCCAATAGAACAGGCCGCGCGGATCGCCCCGAAACGCGCGGAACGCCGCATACAGCGGATTGACCCAGTAGCGCAGGTTGCGTTCCGCCGCCGTCGTCGGCAACGGGGCCCGGCCCAGATAGGTGCTCAGCAAGGCCCGCCCGGAAACCGCTTCGATCAGGCCTTGCTGCAACCAGAAGCGCGGATTGATTTCGGTGACCTTGAATCCGGCCGCCGTTTCGTCGTAGACGAATTCCATCTCGAACGGGCCTTCGTATTCCAACGCGGCCAGCAAACCTTCCGCCTGCTCCCGGATGCCCGGCGGCGGCGCCAGCAGTTCGACGACGTCGCCCCCGCCCGTCTTCGGCGGATATTGCAGCACTTTTCGGGAACAATACGAATGCCGGACGGTCGGCCCGTACCAGCCGCTGATGGAAACGTTGTCCCGATTCCGGATGCTCAGCAATTCCTGGAAACTCAAGTCCGCCGGCGCCAATCCCCGCGCAGCGTAGGAATCCAGCGCGGCCCGGAACTCCGCCCGCCCCCGGACGAGTTTCACCCGCTCGCGCTGCGCGACTCCGAACCACGACAGGCGCGGCCGCACGATGAACGCATCCCCGAAAGCCGCGAACGGATCTTCGTCGCCGCGCAAGGTGCGAGGCGCGTCCGCCAAACCGCGTTCGCGCACGAACCGGCAAAACTCGTAGCGATCCAGCACCGCCGACATGTGCGCTTCGGATCCGAGATGGAACCGCAGAGGGGAATCCGGATGCGACCGGCGCCAGGCGGCGAAAGCCGGATGATAGCGTTCGTCGGTGAACAAAACCGCGACTTCGCCGGCATGTCCGTAGCGTTCCGCGATCAAGGCCGGAACCTCGGCCAACGACCGCACGGCCAGGGCCCAATGCTCCACTTGCGGGTTCAGGCAAACGGCCAAACCCTCCCCTTCCGACTCGTGCCGCAGCAGAACGATCCGCCCCGGCCAGCCGATCCGCTCGAGATTGCGGACGAGCGTGTGGGCGTTGATGTGGTTGCCGCACACCACCGCCGTCGCGCCGCGGTCGTTCCTGCCGCTCATGGTACATCCTCGGCGATGCCGGCGGCCGCCTGCTGCTCCCGGCGGGCCCGGCGGAATTCCACCCATTTATTCCGCAGCGCCATCGCCCGCATGGCCAGCCGATAGGCGGCGGGATTCGACACGTACTGGGGCAGCGGCGTCGCCTTGAAGAGAAACTGTTCCTTGAAACGATCCAACCCCGGGCGCTGGGGCGAAGAATTGATGACCCGCAGGCAAGCGGAATCCTGCGCAATCCGCGACAACACGTGGAAGTACAGCGCGTCCGAAGGGCAGAACGCCAAGAAGTCCGTGTGCAGTTTCATCTTTTCGACCAAGACCGTGTCTTCCACCTGGAGCGTGACCAGATAGGCGATCAACCGCCCTTCGTGCCAAGCGCCGTACCAGCTTCGGCCGCCGCCGGCGAAATCGCGCCGCATCTGCATGCGCCATGTGTCCGCTTGATTCCGGAAGAAGTCGGGCGAGGCGTGAAAGGCTTTCCGGGAGGAGGCTCCGCGCTGCGCATGGCTGACGCACACCTCCCGCGCATCCTCCAGGCAACTTTCTAGATCCGACATGTCCCGCACTTCGCAGCATTTCAAGCCCTTCCGGACCTGATTGCGTTTCTTGGAGTCCAAGCGCGCCATCCCGAAATCGCGGAGATCGTCGCCGGCCAACACCATGTAGCGGACCGCGCCGTTGCCCTGGCCCGTTTCCGACACGAAATGGCTGTAGCCCAGCCAAGACTGCGAACGGGCGGGCCGAACCGTCCGCGGAACCAGGGCGCGAAACTTGAAGGCCGGACGGGCGAAACCGGGATAGATCTGGTCCCACCAGACGCCGTCGTGGAAATGCAAGCGCCGGAACAGCTGCGGATTCTGCTCCACGTATTCCTGTTCCGACAACGCCCGGCTCATGGCTCCGCTCCGGAAGCTGCCGGATCGACCGACAAGGCGGCCGCCAAGGACGATACCCGGCGGAATCGGCTTTCCGCGCCGCAAAGGCGATACACCTGCCGGGTGAAATCGTATGCCGGAGACGGGACGGTCAGCCACGTGAGCGTTCGCGGCGCGAACGCGGCCGCCACTTCGGCAAGGTCCGTCGTGCGCAACACCGCCAGCAAGGCCGGTCCCGACCGATGCGAATCGGGCGGATCGCGCAAGACGACCTGGTCGACCGCCGGCATCAACCGAGCCGCATGAAGTCCGATGATCCCCGCTTCGCCCCGCCCATAGACGGCGATCGATTCCGCCGCACCCGGAGTATCGCCAAGCGCCCATTCCAGCGTCCGCAGAACGTCCCACACCTGCAGGGCGGCCAAGGTCCGGCCGCTCAACGCCGCCGTGCGTTCCAGGCGGGCATGGTCGGCGGACGAAAGGGTCGATTCGCCCCAGCGCGGATGCATCACGACGATGCGGCGGCTTTCCAGCAACGGCAGCCATTCGTCGTCCAGCACGCCGGGGAGATCGCCGGGCCGGCGGATCACCATCAGCAAGGAATCGTCCTTGGGCGGAATCGCCGGTTCGTAGCGGAACACGTGCACGGAAACGCCCGGCTCGGTTTCCAGCAGCCATTCGCCGCACCGGGCAAATCCTTCGCATCCGCCCAATTTCGATTTCGATCCGGGGAGCCGTCGGGCCGCGACCGGCGGCGGATCGGCCGGGAACCAAGCGAACGAAGTGGCGTTCAACCCGTCCGCGATTTGCGATTTCCGGATTTCCCATTCGGCCGGCGAAGCCGGCAGGCTCGGAATCGCCGGGCGAATGAAACGCTCGTGGACGTCGTAGTTGGCCGATTCGCGCGGCGGCGAAGCGAAACACGCCAGCGCCTCCGCGGGCTCGGGAGCCGGCGGTTCGTCCGCCGCGGCGGGCAGCACTGTCTCCGGAGCCGGATGCAGCCACCGGCACATCCATTGGCGCGATTCCCGCAGAAACAGCGGCGGGTCGGTATGCCCCTCGTTGGATTCGACCGAACGGACATGGTCGCCCGCGCCGCAGAGGTCGAAGATGCGCTTGGCCTTGCGGCAGACTTCCCGCGATCCGGAAGGCGGAAAGATGGGATCTTTGCGACCTGCGGTGATCAATAGCGGGCGCGGCGCCACCAAGGCGGCCACGGCCGGAAAATCCATTTGGTGAAAATTGGGATAGAACGTGCAATCGCATTGCCGATCGATCAAGGAGCGCACCGCCTGGTCGCCGACGGCATAGGCCGAACAGGATGGCGCCGCCGCCCGAATGCGTTCGTCGAGCGCCGCCAGCAGCGTCGTCATGATGCCGCCGCCCGAAATGCCCGTCGCGCCGATTTGCTGGCCATCCACTTCGGGTCGGCTTTCGAGATAATCCAAGGCCCGCATGGCATTCCAGACTTCCACGCCCGCGGGCGTATAGCCCAACGAAAGCCAATCCCAGCGATTTTGGTTCTGGGTCCCGTGGTGCCAGCCGGGCACTTCACCGCAATTGAGCGAATCCAGGACCAAGCAAGCGAACCCATGGGCCGGATACCAAAGGAACCGGTCCTGGTATTGGGTCTTGGCCCCGCGGGGATGGGTGCGATGCCCGCACAGATAGAGGATGCACGGAACGGGCCTCGGCACCCCTTTGGGAAGATAGAAGTTCCCGGCGATCTGCAGGCCGGGCAGGAACTGGAACACCAGCTTCTCGACGCGATAGCCGGGATGTTCCAACGTCCCGACGAGGCGAGGCGCCAGCGGCATCCGCTCCGGCAAGGGATCGAGACCCAGCATGAACGCCAATTGGCGGCGCAAGATGGGCCGTTGCCGTTCCCAATCCTCCCGCGTGCGGACATTTTCCAGGCAACGGGCCGATACGTCCATCGCCGCGCGCACCAGCTGGTCGGCCACGGCCCGATGCCGGGCGCGCAGGGCGCGTGCCTCCAGCCACTTCCGGGCCGCAAGGCGCGCGGAAGCCGGTAGAACCAGGCTGGCTTTCTTCGCGATCGTTTTCACTCCGCTTCCCATGGTTTATGCAGGATAAGGGTTTGACGGCGAAACCGCAATGGGCGGCGGCAGCGAGACCGGTGCCCCCCAGCCTGGCGCCGGCATAACGCATGGAAACGCCCGGGGCGACGGCAACGGGCCTCGGCAGGCCAACCGGGCCATGCGTTCGGCCCAATGCGCCATGCCCACCGCCATGCCTAGCAAGAACATCGTGTTTTGCGCAAAGAAATTCGGGCGGGTCAGCGCTCCCGAAATCAGCAGGATCAACAGCGACATCCGCGCTACATTGATGCGGTAGCGGAACAGAGGATCTTGTAGGCAGCCCAGGCTCCGGGTCAACCTCCTCCAGGCGATCCAATACACCGAATAATAGAGCAGCAGGCCGGGCAAACCCGTCGTGGCCGCGATTTCGGCCACCTCGTTGTGGGCGTAGAGCCCCGTGCCAGACGCAACGCCAAACTGTCCGAGACCGCAACCGAAAAGCGGATTTTGGACGAACAAGTGGAATCCGATCATGACCAGATCGAAGCGCGTCTGCGTGCTGCCGTCTTCCATTCGCGTCGCATTCGTGTAGCGAACGCCCATGTAGGTTTCCTGGACGATGAATTGGTAAATCCCATAGGCGAGATACAACAGCACGACGGCGGCGACGAGCGCTTTGAGCTTGGACTTGGACGCCCCCACCAGACACATGGCCGGCCACAGCAGCACGATGGCGATCAAGGTGACGAAGGCGCCGCGCGACGCCGACAACACCACGCCGTACAGGGCGAAGGCGCCGCCCGCCACCAGCGCCGCGCGGAGCCACCATTTCTTCGTCTCCCCCCAAAATGCGAACATGCCGAGAACCCCCAGCGTGCACAAAAAGCCGATCGTGTTGGCGTAATCGATGCGCGAAACCACTTCCGTGCCCGTGATCCGCTCCATGCTGACAGGCTCCGAGCCATAGAGCACCCGCACCACGCCCACGCCCCAGAAGGCGAGGTATAACCACTTCGCCGCGCCCGAATATTTCAAGATCACCGAAACCGCCAGCACGATCAAGCTCAGTTCGATCATCAGTTTCAAGCAGCGGCTGAACATCGTCATGTCCGTGGCAACGAACAGTCCCGTCAGCGCCCAAAGGACGAACGCCCCCAGCAACACCCCTTCCCGGGGAAGATCCCTGAATCGTATGTATTTGGCGAACAGCGGCACGGTAAACAGTCCGACGGCGGCCGCCCCGAGCCAAATGATGCTCCACGTATAGCGATCGTTCTGCCCCAGCGTCCAAGCGGTAAAATAGTAGATCGACCAGATCGCGGCCAACCGCGACCATTTCCGCTCCGCAGAGGCCGGATCGTTTTTGCGCAGGCCGGTTCTCATCGGCTCGGTCCCCGGCAGCGCCGCAGAAAGACGGGTGGCCGAATCCGCGCCAATTCAACGAGCCAGACGAGCACGGGCCCGCAATGCCGGTAGCGCGTCAGATAGTAGCGGCGACTTTCTTGCTTGGCCTGTCGGATGCGTTCCGGAACCGCCTGTCCCGTGGAGCAGCCCCCCTTGTGGACGACGACGCTTGCCGGCACGATGGCCTGCGCCCACCCCGCCGCCCGCATCTTCTCGTGCAAGATGAATTCCTCCAGATAGAGGAACGTGTTTTCGTCCAGCAATCCGATTTGAGCGAGCGCCGCGCTCCTGACCAACAAACAAGACCCCGACAGGACGTCCACTTCCCTGGGCACGTCGTAGGCGTATTCGCCCTCGTAAAAATGGCGGCGGCGCCAGCGGTTGCGCGGAAACAGCCGCCGCAAGAAACCATCGCCGAAAAAGTAGTAGAGCAGATCGGGCCGACGCCGCGCGCAGGCCGGTTCCACGTGGCCATCCGGTGCCACGACCTTGGGTCCCGTCGCCCCAAGGCGTGGATGCGTTTCGGCATACTCGACAAGCGGCTCGAGGAATCCAGGCTCGACCGCCGTGTCGTTGTTGAGAATCAGCACGTAGTCGCAGCCGCGCGCCAGCGCCGCGCGAATGCCCAGATTGTTGCCGGCCGCATAGCCGCGATTGGCCGAAGCCTGCACGAGCAAGACCGGGGCCCGACGTTCGCCGACGGCATCCAGATCCCGCTCCGCCACGGCGTCGCAAACCGCGCCTCGTTCGGCCAAATCCGCGCGGATGCGCGCCAAGGAATCGTTGCCCGAGTCGTTGTCGACGACGACGACGAACGTCCGGGGATACGTCGCCGCCGCCAGAGATCGCAGGCAAGCCACGGTATCCGCCCAGTTCCGGTAGTTCAGGACCACGATCCCCACCTGCGGAACGGGTTTTTCCGCGCGACCGTTCATGCGCCGCCTCCCGCGGAGGCCGTCGCGCGTTCCCGCCGGCGCAATCCCAGCGCGAACGCGGTGCACAAGACGGCGAACAGGGCGCGGCCCACGAGCATGGCCTGCGGGAACGCCGACAACGTCGCGCCGTCCCGGATCATCCACAGTTGGACCGCCACGTAGAGGGCCATCGAAATGACAAGCGCCACGCCGTACAGATCCTGCCGGCGCACGATCTGGAAAATGCCCGCCATGGGATAGAAACAATTGGCCAGCGGCAACAGCAAGCCCCACCGCATGGCGGGAATCGCCGCCGCATATTTGGGAATGAGGAAGCGGACCACGGGCGGCATCAACCACCACGCCACTGCGACGACGGGCACCAGCCCCACCGCCGTCAGCACCATCGGTTTCCAGGAAATCCGCAGCAGATCCTCCACGCGATGCGCCTGGCCATAGCGTTCGGCCATCCGGGGGTGGACGACCTGGTTGACCGCCGAAGGAATGAATTCGATGGCCGTGTTCGCCATCATGACCATCGCATAAAGCCCCATGCCTTCCACGCCGGTGAATTTCAAAACCAACGTGGAATTCAGCACGGACCACCACGCGTACAGTTGGCCCACGCCGAAGATCGGCAATCCGATTTTCAATAGATGCTTCAGGTGGGCGAAGTTCCAGGCCGGGCGCACGCGGATCGGCCGCCAAGCGAACAACAGCGCGGTACCCAGCGCGCCCGCCAGCAAGGCCCGCAGGCACAGGCCGTAGAAGTTCAACCAAGCCACCAAGGCCAGCAGCAGCAGGCTGCCGACGCTCTCGGCCACGTTCACCAGCGCCAGCCGAGAGAAGTCGTGCGCCGTCCGATAGGTCAACTGGAGGTAGTAGGTCTTGTAGTAGAAAACCACCGCCAGCACGGCGTTGGTGAACCAGCCCGCGGCCATCCAGCTCTGGCCATGCGACAGGTTCCAGGCGCCGATCGCCAGCAGGGCCAAGGCGTACAGGCTGCCGACCGCCAGTGCCCAGGCTTGCGCGGCCGACGCCAAGGCTTCCGCCCGCGGCCGATCGCCCCGCCCGATATGGTACGGCAATTCGCGGTAGAGGCCGTCCAAAATGCCCAGTTGCAAGAACGGCGCATAGCGCAGCGACAAGCCGATGCCGGTGAACAACCCCAGCGTCGCCGGCGCCACCAAGCGCCCCTGCAACACCCCCGCCGCCATTCGCAGCGCCATGGAGGCCATGTTGCCGCCCACGAGATGGCTCACCAAGCGGATCAGCGGGCGCTTCGTGGGCCTGGGTGCCGCGGCCGGTTTTGGCTCGGGAACGAGTTCCGTCTCGAGTTCCGGATTGTCCGGACCGTCGGGAATGGGTTCGAGGCCGTCGCCCATCTCACTTCACCGCCGCGGCGTTCGTCGCCGCCATCAGCGTTCGCACGCTATCCCGATCGCAGGGCCGGACCAGCACCTCGACGTAGCGGGCGCACAGTTCCCGTGTCCACCGGGAAAAATCCAGTTTCAGCAATTCGGCCACGAGATCTTCCGGAAAGCGATACTTGACGATTTCGGCGCGATTTCCCGCGACGATCGCGTAGGGCGGGACGTCTTTCGCCACGACGCTGCCCGCGCCGATGACCGCCCCCTGCCCGATTTTCACGCCCGAGAGAATCAACGCCCCGTTTCCGATCCAGACGTCGGACCCGACGAGGATCGGTCCCTTCGAGTATCCATCTCCGCCCCGCTGCCCGGTCAGCAAGCCGCGGACCGGAAACGTCGTCGGGCGCTCGACGAAATGGTTGCCCGCCAGGAAAAACCGGACGTCGCCCGCGAGGGAACAGAAGTGGCCGATTTCCAGCCGTTCGTTCGCGTAATGGGTGGCCACGACGTTCAGGCGGCCATAGGTGAAGTTGCCGACCGAGACCTTGGCCGGATCGAAAACGGTGCCCGCCTCGGTGCGGTTGTGAGGATTCAGCCGGCGCCACCGCCGCCGGAAAGCCTGCAGCCGCCAGCGATTTTTCCACTCGCCCATCATGAGTCGCTCCTTGCGTTCAACGGACCGGCCATTTGTTCCGCCAGGTCGGCGACGAGTTCGGTCCGGTACGTCTCGATCCGCCGCCGTCTTTCGCCGAATTCCGCCCGGATCGCCGGCAACTCGGCCAAGCAGGCGTCGAGAAGTCCCCGCACTTCCGCCTGGCCGTGTTCGGCCAGATCGGCGCCGTGGCCGTACCCCAGTTTCTCCGCGAACAATCCCGTGAATTTCCGGCTGTAGCCCAGCGGAAACGCCGGCACGCCGCTGGAGTACGCCGCGATGCAGGCGTGCATCCTCGATCCGATGAATAGGTCCAGTCCGGAAATATGGGATTTGGCTTCCATGGGACCATAGAAGAACGGCCCCACGCGACAGTCCGGAAATTCCCGCTGCAGGAGCTTGCACACGTAGTAGTCTTCGAAACTGTTTCCCGCGCTGGGCCCGCGGACGTCGTGGCCGATCAATTCCACTTGGACGCCGGGCTTGGCCAGCAAATGCCGAAGGACGCCGCGCAACACCTCGCGGTAGTCTTCCTTCAGTCCAAATTGATTCTGCCCCGCGTACCCGCCGCGCCAGAGCAGCCCCGACGGGTTCACGCCGATCCGCAGCGTCCCGCCGCCGGACGACGGCGCCGGCACGTAAGGCATGAACATGGCCAGATCGATGGTTTCCCGGACGTCCAAACCGGGCACGAGTTCCCGCGCGCAAGACGCGCTCAGCGGGTCCCGGGCATAGACCGCCGCGGCGTACGCCAGCATTTCGCGGGCCCGCGACCGCACCGCGGCCGCCTGGAAAGGCCCGATCGTCTGCGGCAGGAGAATCAAGGGTTTGCCGAGCGAGCGCGCGTATCGGAAATGGCGGAAGATCGATTCGAAGCGGGCCCGCCCGTAGATGTCGCTGAAACTGTCCCCCCAACCGTCGTCCAGGAAAAGATCGGCCGTCCGCAACGCGCGATGCCGCCGGAGAAGCGCAGGAAAGTCCCGGCGAACGGCGGCGCGCACAAGGCTTTTCGGGCCGAAATCCGGCACCTGATCGACCAACTCGACGTTCCGGTCCGCCAGTTCAGAAGGCACGACGGCGCCGATGGGGTTGTCCAAAAGGGTGTATTGAAAGTCCAGATCCAGACGGCGCGCGACGTCCCCCAAAATGGCCAGCGCGCCGCAGGTCAGCGCGTTGCAGCCCATGTTGGAGGAAAAGAGCGGCCCCGACAACAGAACCAGATGGCGGTGTTTCCGCCGGTCGCCGGTCGTGCTCATGCCGCCCTCCTTCGGCGAACGGTTCCCCAGAAGTTCCGAACCACGCTGGCGAGCCGGGCCTTGCCGAGATTGGCCAGCAGGCAGAATCCGGAAAAATCCAGCAGCCGGTCGCCCAGCAATTTCAAGGCGGCGATCCGCACTCCCGCATGGATCTTCCGCTGGTATTGGGAAAGCTGGATCGTCTTCAAATCCTCGACGGCGAACGGTTCCGCCGCCACGTAGCCCGCTGCGCGCGCCGCCTCGAACAGTTTCCGCCCCCGTTCGCTCCGGATGAACGCCAGGCTGCGGCCCGGCCGTTCCGCGAAGTCCGGGCGCCCCTCTCGGGCGAACCAAGCATCTCCGCACGACACGTCCGCGAATTCCCCGAACCCGTCCGGACAGATCTTGCAGCGGAAATTCACGTCTTTGCTCAGGATCCGTCCCCAGGATTCTTCATAGGACATCTCGCGGCGAGCACCGGCCGCGTCGATGGCCGTCGCCTTTCCCGGCCAGCCTTCGCCGCGATACCAAAAATCGCGGACGTCCGCTTCGGCAAGGCCCAAGGCGGCGACGAGCCGGTTCGTGCCGTTCTGGCTGGGCACGCCCATGCACAAGAACGAGATTTTGCAGGCTATTTGCGGTTCGAATTCGGGATGCAGCGCCAGGAAGCGATCGACCGCGGCGATGTCGCACGGCTTGCCGACGACCGCGATTTTCTTGCCCGTCCGCAGGCAATCGAGCCAGCCCGCCAACAGGGCGGACGGCGCGTAGCGCGAGCCCGCCCGGCGAAGCACGTCCTCGCGGCTGACGCTGAAGTAGGTTTGGTTGCGCAAGGGGTCGGCCGCCGCCTTTCCGACGTGCAGCACCCCATCCACTTCTCCTTGCTCCAGCAAATAGACCAGCAGCGCGCTGATGCAGCCGCCGGAAGACGCTTTCCGCCGGATTTCCTCGTCCACGGCATGGGCCGTCCAGAGCGATGCGAATGGCCCGTAGATTTTTTCCGGCCCGCGATGCGCGCGCGGCTGCTTCAGCGTGATGCCCGGACAGAACTCCCGCAAGGACGGCGGCTCGGTGCCGGGTTTCCGGCGACGCGGCACGAGGAATCCGTCGGCGTTTTCGGCCATTTCCAGCGCGCCCGGTTCCGCCACGGATGCGCACAGGCCGCAACCCACGCAATAGCGGCCGGCAACGATGCGATCCAGCAACGGTTTCATCGGCAATAAAACGCGGTTCCGTTCAACGGTCCTGCTTGAATTCGTCGTAGGTGGTTTTGCCGACGGCCAATTCGGGCCGCAACGGCGCCTCTTCGTCCAGATCGAGGCAACGGAGCCGATCCCCGTCCAGGCGATAGCGCAGTCCGGATTCGGGGCATGTCAGCGTGCCGTCCGGAGCCGGATTCTTGAGAATGTGCCCATGGCGGCTCATCCATCCTTTCTGGCGGGCGGGATTGCCCACCATCAGGGCGTAGTCGGGCACGTCCTTCGCCACCACGCTGCCGGCGGCGATGAAGCAGTAGCGGCCCAGCGTCGTTCCGCACACGATCGTGGCGTTGGCGCCGACGGTGGCGCCGCGGCGGATGAGGGTTTTTTCGTACAGGCTGTGGCGGTTGACCTGGCTGCGGGGATTGGTCACGTTGGTCAGCACGCAGGACGGTCCCAAGAAAACGTCGTCTTCGATGACCGTTCCCGTGTAGATCGACACGTTGTTCTGCACCTTGACGTTGTTGCCGACGACCACGCCGCCGTCGACGTTCACGTTCTGCCCGAAAACGCAGCGTTCGCCGATCTTCGCCCCCTTCATGACGTGGCTGAAATGCCAGATTTTCGTGCCGGCGCCGACCTCGGCGCCTTCGTCCACGTAGGCCGATTCGTGCTTGAAGTATTCGCTCATGGAAGACCTTTCAGGTTCTTAGTACGACAGCATCTCCATCAGGCGGATGCCGGAGAAGACGTCTTCTTTCGAAGGGAACATGGCCCAGTTTTCTTCCACCACGTACCGATAGAGCGTGTTGTGCCCCTTGCCGTATTGGTGGTCCAACTTGAAATCCAGATCCGGCTTTTCCATTCCCTGCACGTTCCAGAAATCGATCTGGTTCAGGTTGGTTCCCGAGAGGCGGATGGTCCCTTTTTCCGCGACGAGGGTGAATTCCGTCGCGAAGTTCTTTTCATAGACGTCGACCGTGGCGTTGATCGTGCCCACGACGCCCGAGCGGAAGCGGAGAACGGCGGACACGCTGTCGTACACCTCGAATCCGCGCAACCCCCCCCCTTCCCCTTTGTGCGATTCGACCTCGCCGAAGAAGTAGTGGACCATGTCGACGTAATGGCTGGCTTGCGTATACAGGACCCCGCCGTCGAATTCGGACGTTCCGTGCCAGTCGATCCTGAAGTAGTCGTCGTTGCGGTTCCACAGGACGTTGCAGATGAACTGGTGGATCTTGCCCAAATGGCCGCTGTCGATCAATTTCTTCACGAAAGCAACGAGGGGATTGTAGCGGTTCTGGTAGACCGGCAGCAGGACCTTGCCGGCTTTTTCCACGCGCCGATAGACCTCGTGGGCTTCGCGCAGGGTCAGCGACAGCGGTTTTTCGCAGATGACGTAGGCGGCATCCGTCAGTTCCGCCACGTTGGAGACGTGCCGGGGGTGCAGCCCCGAAGGCGTCAGCACCGCCACGACGTCCGCGCCGCGGATCTGGCGGTAGTCCGTGACGTAGGGCACGCCCAAGCGTTCGGCGGCGGCTTTCGCCTTGGCTTCGATCTTGTCGCAGACCTGGACGATTTCGATCCCCTCGTTCGCGGCGATCGCCTCAACGTGCCGTTCCATGATGCGGCCGCAGCCGACCAATGCAATTTTTTTCATATGGCTTCCTTCCGGACCGCGGCCAGGACAACCGTCCCGTGCCGCGATCGTCTTTTCCTATCCGGTTCGGGACGGCGGCCATTCCACGTCGGAAAGAAACGAACCGTCGTCCACTTCGAAACTCATTTCCCGCCGGATGGCCGGATAGGCGTTCAGCACCTCGCCCAATCCCACCATCGCGGGGATGGCGCGCAGGCGTTCCGCCTCCGTGCCTTCCTGTTCCAGCCAGCGCACCAGCCGCGCGGCCTCCGGAGGCAAAACGCCGTTCTGCTCCAGTTCGCGGGCGCGCGGCGCAAAATCGCCGGGCAAGACGCGGGGAGGAACGGACGCCGGCCTGCTTTTTCCCCGGTTCAGGATCCGCCGCCGGAGCACGTCGCCCGCCAGCGATTTCACGTGCGCTCCCAGCGTCGACCACGCGAGCGGCGCCATGACCATGCCGTAATCGTTCGGGATGTCCTGCAAGCCGGGCGCCAAGCGCGCCAGAACGTCCAAGGACAGCCGGCGGTTCGCCCGCTGCCACCAGGCGGCGCCCAGCGCCGCGTCCAGGAATTCCTTGGCCAAAAACGGCAACACGACGGTCTGATCCGGCGCATACGCCCACGTGACCGCCGTCTTCTGCGTCAACCGAACGACGTAGAGAAGGTCCAGAACGTAGAATTTCGACGCGCCGTCCATGTGCCGGGCGATCTTCCGCAGCGGCGCCAGCAAGTAGTCGTCGTGGGCGGTTTCCGGAACGGCGAGGCCGGCGGCAGCGGCAAATCGATCGTTCCAGCGGGCATACAGGCGTCGTTTCAGCAAGTACGGCATATCCACTTGGCGAGGCGACCAGAACTTCAGATATTCGTGGCGCCAGAAATAGTCCCGCGCCAGTTCGCCGCCCAGCGAGCCCCAATGGTAGCGGTAGTCGCCGTAATCCCGCCGGTCGGCCCACATCCGCCGGGCGTTTCCGAGACTCATGAAATACCCGTCGAACCGCACGCTGCAAGACGCGAAGAAATCGACGGGAACGTCTTTTTCCCCGTCGCGATTCCGGAGCAGGATCCGGGCGCCCAGGCGGGAAGCGATTTCCCGGGCCAACGGGCCGTCGGCATCCCCCGCGTTCTCGCCCACCTGGAAAACGGCGGAAGACGCCAAGCCTTCGGCATGCAGGCCGGCGGCGGCCAAGCGGGAATCGTTTCCGCCGGTCAAATCCACGAACTCCGGCGCCAAGCCCGCGCAGCGGCGCGCCGAGCGGCGCACGGCCTCCGCCAACGCCTGGGCGGATTCGTCGAACGATCTCGAAACGTGGTGGTCGAAGAAGCGGTCGTCGCAAGCCAAGCGCACGGATCCGGCGGCCAGATCGGCGACGATCGCCTGGCCCGCCCAGGCCCGGCGAACGCCCTGGAACATCGTGCCATGGACGGCGGGAAACGCGCCCCGCAATCCGGCCGTCCACGCCATCCCGTCGATCGGAGCCTGCAGGAGCGAGGCCACGGCGGCGGCCCGGCTGGAAACCACGACTTCCCGCTCGTTGCCGCCATAATGAAAGCTCCGCACCGCCCATTCGTCGCTCAGCACGAAGGCCCGCGACGTTTCCGGATCGTGGATCACCAGGACGAAGTTGCCCGTCAGCCGCGCGGCGGCCCGGGCCGGATGCCGCGGATCCGCCCGGAGGTCGGCCACCACCGCGTCCAAGGTGCGCTCGTCGAGCCGGGCGTTCTCCTGATCGAGGAGCCCGCACCAGCCGAAACAGACCGCCAGGATTTCCCGTTCGCCGGCCCGGCGGCGGCGCAGCACGCAGCAATCGTGGGCCACCGGATCCACCGCGAGACGGATTCCCGGCGCCGCGTGTTCGAACAATTCCCGGCCGTCGTTGCAAATCCTTAGAAGCGCCGCTTCCGGCGCGGCGGAGGCGGCGGCGAACGTTTCGCCGCGTCCCAACGAGATTCGCAAAATGAAAGCCATGGTTTTTGTCGGCCGATCCGGCCGCTGCTCCGTGGATGGTTACAACCGTCCGTCGATCTGTTCGCGGGCCAGACAGGCCTTGATGTCGAATACCACGCCGTTTTTTCGCCCGAGTCCGGTCAGATCCAGCCCTTTGAATTTTTCGTGGGCCACCGCCAGCACCACGGCGTCGTAGTCTCCGGCCGGTTCTCCGGCGATCAATTCCAGCCCGTATTCGTGGCGCACCTCGTCCGGATCGGCCCACGGATCGTAGACCGCCAGCTGGCAGCCGAATTCCTCCAGCTCCCGGATCACGTCGACCACGTGCGAATTGCGGATGTCGGGACAGTTTTCCTTGAAGGTGATGCCGAGCACCAGGACCTTGGCGCCCTGGATGCGATGCCCCTTCTGGATCATGAGCTTGACGACGCGGTTCGCCACGTGCGCGCCCATGTTGTCGTTCAGCCGCCGGCCCGCCAGGATGATTTCGGGGTGATACCCCAGCGACTCGGCCTTGTGGGTCAGGTAGTAGGGATCGACGCCGATGCAGTGGCCGCCGACCAGTCCCGGGCGGAACGGCAGGAAGTTCCATTTGGTCCCCGCCGCCTCGAGCACGTCTTGCGTGTCGATGCCCATGCGCTCGAAAATCAGCGACAGCTCGTTGACGAACGCGATGTTGATGTCGCGCTGGGAATTTTCGATGACCTTGGCGGCCTCGGCCACCTTGATGCTCGGCGCCAGATGCGTTCCGGCGACGATGATCGCGCGATAGAGCGCATCCACCGCCTGTCCCGCCTCGGGCGTGGAACCGGAGGTGATTTTCTTGATTTTCGTGACGGTATGGACCTTGTCGCCGGGATTGATGCGTTCCGGGCTGTAGCCACAGAAGAAATCGCGATTGAATTTCAGGCCGCTGAATTTCTCCAGGATGGGCACGCAATCCTCTTCCGTGCAGCCGGGATAGACCGTGCTTTCGTAGATCACGACGGCGCCGGGCTTGAGGGCCTTGCCGACGGTTTCGCTGGCCCGGACCAGCGGCGTCAGGTCGGGGCGTTTGTGGCGGTCGATGGGCGTCGGCACCGTCACGATGAAGACGTCCGCCGTCTTCAGGTCGTCGATCCGATCGCTGTACGTCAGTTGTGCGGCCAGCCGGAGCTCTTCCGTCGTGGTTTCCAGCGTGCGGTCGTGGCCGGCCCGGAGTTCAGCCAGGCGCCGGGCATTCACGTCGAAGCCCACGACGGCGAAACGTTTCCCGAATTCGACGGCCAGCGGCAACCCGACGTAGCCCAGGCCGACGACGGCGAGACGGGCCTCGCGGGAGTCGATGCGGGTTTGCAATTCGCGGATGCCCATGTTCATGCGTCCTCGCTTCCCGGCTCTTTGGGCGGCTCCGCCGGAGCGGGCGCCGAATACGAGCCGTAATGTTTCCGATAATGGTAGTAGGGACCATATCCGTGATAGGCGAATTTGGAATGGTCCACGTCGTTCATGATCACGGCGATGGCGGTCATGCCCACGTCGTGGAAGCGGCGCAGCGTGTGGCGGACGGCGCGCTTGCGGCTGGCCGCGGGCCGCGCCATGACCAAGACGCAATCGACCAGTCCCGCCAGCGCCAGCGCATCGCTCACGATGCCCAGCGGCGGCGCATCGATGAGAATGCGGTCGTAATGGGCCCGCGCCCACGCCAGCAAATCCGCCACCTTGGTGCCCCCCACCAATTCCGCCGGACGGGCCTCCCCCGAGACCCGGGAGGCGATGACGTTCAGATTCTTGCATTCCGACGCATAGACGATTTCCTGGGGCTGCGTCTTCTGGCTGGCCAGATATTCCAGCAGACCCAGATGGCGCGACGGCATCGGGAAAATCCCGCCGATGCGCGGACGGCGAAGGTCGAAATCGATCAACAGGGTCTTCTGGCCGTTCAGGGCGCAGGCGGTGGCCAGGTTGCAGCAGGTGGTCGTCTTGCCCTCTTCCGGCAGCGAACTGGCGACCAGGATGATCTGGGACTTCCCGCGATAAACCGCCGAATCCAGAACGGACCGCAATCCCGAGAACGATTCGGCCATTTCGGCGAACTGGTGCGTCAGCGTGGCCGTCGCGATCTCGCGGCGATTCTTCGCCTTCACGTGCGGGATGATGGCCAGGATCTTGATGCCGGTGCCCGCCTCGATGTCGTTGGCGCCGACCACGTGGTCCTCGAGCATGTCGGTCAGAAACGCCAAGCCGAAGCCCAGGCCGCACCCCAGCACCAACGCCATGAACAGGATCCTCAGCGGACGCGGATGGACCTGGATGGACCGGCTTGCGCTCTCCACCAGCTTGACGGTGGCCGTGTTTTCGTCGGCGGACAGACGCGCTTCCTGGATGCGATACAATACGCCCAGATAGGAGGAGTCCGCCGCGCTGCGCGCCCGGTCGAGCGCCGCGATTTTCATGCCGCTGTCGAGGATGTCCCGTTCCAGATCGGAAGCGAGCTTCAACTGGTCTTCCTTCTGTTTGCGCAGACTGTCCGCCTGCTCGTTGTACAACGCCAGATTGGCCGCCGCCGTGCTCTGGGCGCGCTTCAAGGCGGCCAAGGCCTGGCTGCGGTAGAGTTCCACGGACTGGCTTTGCGCCTCCACCGCCGGGTGCTTTTCCGTGTACCGCGACATCAAGGCGTCGCGTTCCGTCACGGCGCCCCGCCACCGCTCCAAAGCGATCCCGACGTCCGCGGCGCGCGGAATGTCGGCCGGCAGCTCGCCGGCCTTTTCGGGCTTCAATTCCACGTCGCTGAGCGCATCCAGCAATTTTTGCTCCAGCGTCGCCTTGTTCTCGATCTGCGTCAGCGCGTCGTTGAAGCCCAACAGGGCCCCCTGGATCGTCCGGCGCTGCTGCTCCAGCACGTCCATCTTGTATTTCTTCCGCGCGTCCAGCAACGCCTTGTCGGCCGCCTCGAGTTCCTGTTTCTGCGTCTTGGCCTGGGCCTCCAGCCAGGCGACGGCGGCATCGGAAACGGCCCGGTTTTCCGCGCGGGCGCTCGCCTCCGCCCCTGCGGCATAGGCGTTGCACGCCTTGATGGCGAACTCCGGGCTCCGGCTCGTGCACGTGATCCGGACCAGCCGCGTCCGCCGCACCAGCATGAAATTGGCCCGGCCTTCCAGGCGCATGGCCAGATCGGCATCCGAAACCTGGTCCGCCGGGAACATTTCCCGGTAGCAGGCGACGACGTGCGGCAACATCGTCTTGCTCTTGAACTTCTCGATCTGCGTGTTCAGCGTATCTTCGAACTGGGTGATGGACGACGGATCCTCGATCAGCGCTTCCTGCTTGTTCAGGATGCGCGGCCGGCGCACGCTCAGTTCGATCGTGGCCCAGGATTGGTAGATCTTCGTGGACTTGGCGAGATAGAACACCGCGGCGCCCACGGCGAACAACACCGCCAGGAGGATGGTCAGCCACTTTTTGCGCGCGACCTGCAGCAACCGCAGCGGATCCAGCGAATTCAAGGGGCCGGCATCCGATTGCGTCTCGCCATAGTAGGGCGGCGTTCCGGGTACGCCGCCGTAGGGCGGCGCGGCGGAATAAATCGGTGCGCCCAGCGGCACCGGACCGGCGGGGGGAATCGGCTGCGGAGATGCGGGAGGATTGTTCATCGTTCTGTCCTTTTGGTGGGGCCTGCCGGACGCCATCCTACTGCCGCCGCCCCTTCCGGACGGGCCAGGCCGAAAAACGGCATCGCCGCCAGAAGCGCCACCCACGTGTAGAGGATGGCCGGACAACGGAACGGAATATCGACGAGACTGAAAACGACGGTCAGCGCCAATCCGACGGTCGCCATGGCGCAAAACGCATTGCGCCGGCACCGGCGCATCTGAAGCAGGCCGTACAACAGGACGCCCAGCGCGCCCAAGAGCAGGCCCGTGCCCACCACGCCGAATTCAACCAGGAACTGGAGCAGGTCGACGTGAACGTTGGCCCAGCCCCGTTTTTCCAGAAGAGGCCACTGGGATTCCGGCACGTGGCTGGCCACCAGGTACTTGTAGCCCCACCCCCCCACGCCGAACCACGGATGTTCCCGCCAAATGGCCACGGCCGCCCGGGCAAAGCGAGGCCGGCCGCCCAATTCCAGATCGACGCGGTCCCAGACGGAATGCAACAGGCTCTGATCCGCCGGCAACAGCGTGAATTCTTTCCGGATGCCATGTTCGCCGAACCCCGCCACGAGAAAATACAGGCTGCCGAGCACGGCCAGCGAGAGCGCGGCCAGATTCAAACGGCCGGCGGGTTGCAACAGGCGCCAGGCGCGCAACCACAAATAGCCCGCCGCGAAAACGCCCAGCATCGCCGCCAGGATCACGCCGGTCCGGCTGAAGCCCATGTTGGCGCCGACCAAGCAGAGCACCGCGGCCGGCAGCAGGGCCACCACCCGCCACGGATGCCGGAGCCGCATGGCCGAGGGACTGTCGGAATGGGAATCGCGGACGTCGAAGATCTCGCGGTAGAGCAGTCCCGCCGCCAATGCGCCCGTCAGCACGAAATAGGGCGCGGCGTGGTTTCCGTAGGCGAATGCGGCGAAGAAATGGCCGGCCAGCGGCTGGAACCAATAGATCGACTCGGTTCCGGAGGCCAATTGGATCAGCCCGAAAATCGCGAGCACCCCGGCGTTGCACGCCACGAACGTCAACAGGCGCCGCAGCGCATGGCGATCCAATACCCGCGACCGGATCGCCACCGCGATGGTCCACGCCGGGAAAAACCACGCCAGCATCTGCGCCGCATCCGACCGGGCAAAGGCCGATGGCCAGCCGCTCCACGGGGGATCCGTATAGGTCCAGCGCTGATAGCCCACGTCGAAGTACTGCGTCCGGCCGGCGTTGGCCCATTGGACGGCCAGATACCCCAGAAACGCCAACCCCAGGTATAAAACCGGATCCCGCCGAACGACCCGCCAGCCGGCGGCGCGGCCCTCCAGAGCCAGCGCGACCAGCAGCGCTCCCGATGCGACCACGCCTACCCGGTGGTACGAGGGACGCAAGCCCGCCCACGCCCAGGTCGTATACGCCAGCACAAAGGCCAAAAGACCGAAGGTCCAGATCGCCGTGGTTCGGCGGCGGCGGGAATCGATCATGGAGGGAGCCGGAGGCATCTCGAACGGCCGCGGGGCTAGAACATGGCTTCGGGAACGTAGACGACGTCGTTGGCTTCGAGAATGATGTCGTCGTCCAAACGGCCCGCCATGCCGACGGCCTTCAGATTGATCGTGCGGGTTTCCGTCTCGCCGTTCGGGAGCGAACGCGTCACGAGGATCGCGTTGTCCCGGGCGCTGGTTCCGAACCCGCCGGCCTTCTGGATGGCGCCGCTCACCGTCATGTCGCGCGTGGCGGGAATCGCGATCCGGCCCGGCGTCTTGACCTTGCCCAGCACCGTGACGAAACCCCAGGGCGAAACGCCATCGACCCCGGTATCGCGGACAAAGTCCAGAATGACCTGCGGATCGACGAAATACTTCTTGTAGCTTTTGGTTAAATTGCCTTGCAGTTCCTCGAGGCTCATGTCCGCAACGGCCATCTCCCCCAGCAACGGCAGAATGACCGTGCCGTTTTCGGAGATCCGCTTGCTGGGCTCGTCGAGTTCTTTCTTGCCCGCCACCAGCACCGACATGCTGATCATCAAGCCGGGCTTCAATTTCACGACTTCCACGGATTTGCTGGCCTCGCCGCTCCCGAACGGCGGCGTGCTCTTGCACCCCGCCGCGACGGCCATCGCCGCCACGCCCATGGCCATGCCCAAGAGGGCGGTCGCGGCGACCCGCCGCGCCCCGTTTTTCCATTTCGATGTCATAAGCCGAATTTTTCCGCTCTATTCCAAATATACATTTCCATGCCGCAAATATTGACAGCAACCGATTGCTTCCACACCGGTGGCAACTCGCGCCGCACGGCGCGATCACGCAACATATTGAGAATCATCATCCTACTGCTACTTGACCGTGTCAAGACCGTGTCGGCCCTACGGCCCGACTTCCACTTCATTGGAAGGGACTTCCACCGCCACGCCTCCGCCCATCATTTCCACCTGGAGAATCAAGCGCCCTTCCCGGCCGCACCGTTCGAAGCGAGCCTCCACCCCATGCAGGGGACCCTGCATGATTCGGCAGCGTTCCCCGGACGCAAGATTATGCACGGGAGAAACATACAGGCCGCTCGTTAAGCCGCGCCAAACGTCGCCCAGCTCGCGATCCAATTGGACCGCCTCTGACGCCCCCTGTGGACGAAGCACATAGGCCACGCAACCCGTCTGCGCAAAATCCTTCTTATGCCGGTCGCCTTCCACGAACACAAATCCGGGAAAAAGCGGCAAGAGACTGATGCGCCGCTTGCGTCCGCTGCAGGTCGCATGGCGAAACACCGGCAAAAAACAGGTTTGGCGCCGCTCGATCAACCATTCGGCGAATTTCTTCTCCCAACGCGGTCGGGTCCGCACGCAAACCCAGAAACCCGGACGCGCCGACGGCTCCCCCGCGAACCGCCCCTCGGGATAGAGATAGGGCTGCGGCAGGGAAATCCCGTCCTTGTTCGCCAACGAGCCCGTCGGCTTGAAAACCACTCGCTTGTCCATTTGCGCCCGTCTTCGTCGAATGCTTGAACGCGGAAAAGACCAACGACGATTGGCCCATGCGTCCGTTTGGCAAAATATGGCCTGCGTCGGTCGTTCTCAACGCAATTCGTGTTCGGTTTTGATTTTCCGGTTCCCCCCGCTTGACATCCCCCCCGCCCCCGTGGTTGATTATCCCGCATGAATCGCCAGCGGTATTATTCCAACTTCATCTTTAGGTCGCCGGACCCACGGTCCGGATCGGCCCGGTGAGGCGTTGCCGCCGGGATTCCTTCCGAAACCGCGTGTCCGGCCTGAACGGACCCGCGGTTTTCGTTTTTCCCCCTGAACCCCGAACCTTGGAAATTCCATGATCATCGTATTGAAAAGAAACAGCACCGACACCGACGTCGCCACCGTCAGCGACATGGTGTGTTCCCTGCGCTACCAGCCGCGCGTCATCCGCGGCGTCGAACAGACCGTGGTCGCCTGCATCGGCGACGAACTCAGCCACCAATCCCTCGAAGTCCTGCGGAACCTGCCGGCCGTCGAATCCGTCTTCCCCGTCCAGAAGAAGTTCAAGCTCGTTTCGCGCGAATACCATCCGCAGGATTCCGTGGTCGACGTCCGCGGCGCGAAGATCGGCGGCGGGAACATCGAGATCCTCGCCGGCCCCTGCGCCATCGAGTCCTACGACCAGTTCCGCGCCGCGGTCCAGGATCTCGTCCGCTGCGGCATCCGCATCGTCCGCGCCATGCCCTTCAAGCCCCGCACCTCCCCCTACGACTTCCAGGGCCTCAAGCAGGACGGCCTCCAGATCATGCGCGAGGTCAAAAAGGAATTCGACGTCGCCTTGATTTCCGAGGTGCCCGGCCCCGACAAGATCGAGCCGCTTCTCGAAGTGGCCGACCTGTTCCAGATCGGCGCGCGCAACGCGCAAAACTACGATTTGCTCGAACAAGTGGCCAAGGCGAAGCGCCCCGTGCTGCTCAAGCGCGGGCTGGCCAGCACCGTGGAGGAATGGCTTACCGCCGCCGAATATCTGATCGTCAACGGTTGCGAGCAGGTCATCCTGTGCGAGCGGGGCTTGCGTTCGTTCGATCCCAGCACGCGCAATCTGCTCGATCTCGGCGCGGTCGCCGTCGCCAAGGGGCTTTCGCACCTGCCCGTCGTGGTCGATCCCAGCCATGCCGCCGGCGCGCGCAGCCTCGTGCCGCCCCTGGCCCGCGCCGCGCTCGCCGTCGGCGCCGACGGCCTCATCGTCGAAGCGCATCCGGATCCGCTCAACGCCTTCAGCGACGCCGCCCAGCAGCTCGAAAGCTCCAAATTCAAGCTGTTCCTCGACGATCTCGCGCCGTGGATCGAACTGGCCCGCAAAGAACGCGGCGCTCCCAGTCCCGTCTGAACCGGAAAGGCCATCGCATGAATGCCCCCATCCTGTATCTGGGCCCCGAAGGCACCCACTCGCACGAGGCCGCGCTGCGTCGCTTCGGCCCGAAAGCCAAGCTTATCCCGTGCCTGTCGCACCACGAAATTTTCTCGCGTCTCTGCGAGCAGCGCGGCGCGCGGCGCCCCTTGGCCATCGTGCCCGTGGAAAATTCGTCCGAAGGCCCGGTCACCCAGACGCTCGACCAGCTGGCCGACCATCCCGCCGTCGGCATTCTCGACAGCTTTTCGCTGCCGGTGCCGCAGCATTTGATGGCCCGGCCGGGCACCCGGCTGGCCGACGTCCGCCGGGTCTGCAGCCATCCGCAGGTACTCGGCCAATGCCGCGCCACGCTGGCCCGCCTGCTGCCGCGCGCCGAATTGGTGCCCGATGCCAGCACGGCCACCGCCGCCGGCCGCGCCGCCCAAGAACCGGGCACCGCCGCCATCGCTTCCGGCGCCGCCGCCAAGATCCACCGCCTCGCCATCCTGCGGAAGAACATGCAGGACAGCGAAAAGAACGTGACGCGGTTTTTCACGATCACCGCCGCGAAGACGAAGCCCCGCGCCGCGCGCACCGCGCGCAAGCTCCGGTCGCTGATCCATCTGGTGATCGGCAACCGGCCCGGCGCGCTGCTGCACGTGCTCGCGCCCTTCGACGCCTCCGAAATCAATCTCACCTTCATCCAAAGCCGGCCGCTGCCCGGCCGCCCGTGGGAATACGGGTTCTTCATCGAGGCCGCCACGGACTGGCGCACCCCGTCCGCGCAGGCGGCCTGGCAACTCGTCCGCGCCTTGTCCGAGTCGGGCCGCAAAATCGGCACCTATCCCGTCGCTTGACCGCATGGATGCCCTCTTTCATCTGCGCGACATGATCGCCTCCCTGGACGGGCCGCTGGTGGATGACCTCTGCGCGCGGGCCCGCTTGCCGCGGAACGAATCCCTCTACGCGCTGAACGGCACTCCCGCGCCAAAGCTGGAGGCGCTCGCCGGGCCCTACGCCGAATCGACGTCGCTGCCGGGCCGGGTCCTCCTCCTGCGCCCGTTCTACGTCCGGGTCCTGTTGGCCGGCCTGTGCGCGCCCGGCGGCGGCGACGCCGAGCGGAACGCCTGCATCGCCGCCGACACGGCCTGCCTCAATTCGCTGGCGCGGCGCCTGGCGCTCTCCATCCACGTCGCCACCCGCAAGCGCGAGGCGCTGCCCGATGCCCTGCAGGCCGCCCTGCGCAGCGGCGCTCCGGCGCGCGTCGAGGCGGCCATCACGAATCTCGCCGTCGAAGCCGACGTGATCGCCCGCGTGGAAAAACGCGCGCGGAAAAACGATGCGCCGGCAGAAACGCTCCACCGGTTGTCCGCGCTCTATGCGGACTGGATCATTCCGCTGTCGCGCAAGATCCAGGTCCACGGCCTGCTGGCCCAACCTTGAGCCGCAACCGGTTTTTCCACGGTTCCGGCCCTTTTGGGCTTTCCTCCGCCCCCCGCCGCGTGGCATCTTTTTCGGGCCATGAAAAAGACCATCACCATCACGCTTGAAAGCGGCCAGAAAATTCCCTGCCCCTCCCAGACCCTCGTGGGCGAACTGCTCCACGATCCGGCCGATTCCGCGACGGGCCTGCCCTATCTCGGCGCGCTGGTGAACAACGAGCTGGTCACCTTCGGCTACACCCTCGACATCGACTCCACCGTCCGGTTCGTCACCATGGCCACGCCCGGCGGCATGCAGATCTACGTCCGCTCGCTGTCCTTCCTGCTCGCCAAGGCGGTCAAGGATCTCCATCCCGGCGCCCGCTTTTCCGTCGAGCACGCCCTCGGCCCCGGCCTCTATTGCGAATTCGAGACCGCCGGCGTCCGCGGCATGTCTCCCGAACAGGCCGACGCCCTCGAAGTCCACATGCGCAGCCTCGTCGCCGCCAACCGTCCCATTCTCCGCCAGCGCATTTCCTACACCGCCGCCATCGAGCAGTTCACGAAGAACGGCCAGGACGACAAGGTCTCGCTGCTCCGCTTCACCAACACCCCCAAGATCGTCACCTACGTCTGCGAAAACTTCTCCGATCTCGCCACCGGGCCCATGACCCGTTCGACCGGCCCCCTCCAGTTCTTCCGGATCGTCCCCTACCAGACCGGCTTCGTCCTGCAGATGCCCACCTGCGACACCGCGCCGCGCGTGCCCGACTTCCAGCCCATCCACGTCCTCACCGAAACCTTCAAGGAATACAACCGCTGGGGCCGCATCCTCGGCGTCAACACCGTCGGCCGCCTCAACGAAATCATCGCCGCCAACGAAATCCGCGACTTCGTGAAGGTCGCCGAAGCCCTCCACGAAAAGAAGATCGCGGCCATCGCCGACCAGATCGCTTCGAATCCCACCGTCAAGTGGATCCTGATCGCCGGCCCGTCGTCCTCCGGCAAGACCACCTTCGCCAAGCGCCTGGCGATCCAGCTCCGCGTCAACGGGCTGCGACCCGTCACCCTCGGCACCGACGATTACTTCGTCGACCGCGAGCACACCCCCCGCACCCCCTCCGGCGAGTACGATTTCGAACATCTCCACGCCGTCGACGTGCCCACGCTCAACCGCGACCTCGCCGATCTCGACGCCGGCCGCGAAATCCAGCGGCCCACGTTCGATTTCCACACGGGATCCCGCGCCTACAAAGGCAAAACCCTGCGCCTCGACGACGACCAAGTCGTCGTCCTCGAAGGCATCCATTCCCTGAACCCCGAGCTGACGCCCGGCCTGCCCGACGCCCGCAAGTTCCACATCTACATCTCGGCGCTGACCCAGCTCAACCTCGACAACAACAACCGTATTCCCACCACCGACAACCGCCTGCTGCGGCGCCTCGTCCGCGACCACCGCTACCGCGGCCATTCCGCCACCCGCACCCTCGAGATGTGGCCCAACGTCGGCCGCGGCGAACGCACCTGGATCTTCCCCTTCCAGGAAGAAGCCGACGCCGTCTTCAACTCCGCCCTCGACTACGAGCTCGCCATCCTCTCCGTCCTGGCCCGGCCGCTCCTGTCCGAAATCAAGCCCCACCAATCCGTCTACGCCGAAGCGCGCCGCATGCTCGAGTTCCTTTCCCACTTCATCCCCCTCGCGGCCGACGTCCCCCCGCCCGTCTCCATCATCCGCGAGTTCGTCGGCGACTCGGACTTCGACTACTAACGCCTTGCCAACGCCCCCCATCCGGAGCTACTGTACTTTTCCGTGATGCCCACCTACCAGCTTCAGGCGTTTTTCCTCCGCATCGGACTTGCCTTGGCCGCCGGCGTGCTGATCGCCATCGTGCCCGTCGCCCAGCGCCGGGCCCGCTACGAACCGCATCTCGCCAAACGGATCTCCCTCCATCTGCTGGCGCTCGTCGCCTTGATCGCCTTCGGCTTCTACGTCGTCTATCTCTGGAACCGGTTCGTCCCGCAAGAACCCGAAACCCCCGCCCCCGTCGAATACCCCGCGGCGCCGGCCCTTCCCGCCGCGCCGCCTTCCGCGTCCGCGCCCTGACCCGCCCCCCCCCTCTCTGGTTTTTCCACGCTACGTAAAAACTTGGGAATGTCCGAAAGCGTGTGACGGCTAGGTGGCGGAGAGGACGCGGAAGACG